>OBLX010000010.1_pt1 | contig 171797 bp, 150 predicted proteins | sample 1519811 | NCBI WGS metagenome assembly OBLX01 (sample SAMEA3991476, study PRJEB22521) | metagenome | biome: anthropogenic terrestrial biome; feature: sewage plant; material: surface water | place: Sweden | collected 2012-09-26
CAACGGTGTTGGTGGCGATGAGACCGAGGTTGCCGTTCGCCTGCAATAGCGACGTGGCCCACCGACCAGGGAAGGCGGGTGTCCGCCGGCAGCGTGGCCTTTCTGGCATGAACCTGAACCATGCCAAGCGCTGTGTCCTCTACGCGAGGCTCAGCGTCACCAAGGAAGAGTCCGTGTCGATCGAGCGTCAGCTCCAGTCGTGTCGCAGCTATGCAGAGGCCCGCGGGTGGGAGGTGGTCGGCGAGTTCGTCGACGACGGTGTCTCGGCGACCGCCAATCGACCTGAGGATCGGGTCGGGTGGGCGGCACTGTTGGCGACGGAGGATTTCGACGCTGTGGTGATCTGGAAGGTGGACCGGCTCGCTCGCCGAGTTCTCGACTTCCTGCACGCGGACGAGGCGTTGCAGGAGCGGGGTGCCGGTCTCGTCGCGGTGGAGGATCCGATAGACATGACCAGTCCGCAGGGGCGGGCGTTCGCAGTGATGCTCGCGGTGTTCGGCGAGATGGAAGCCGAGGCGATCCGAGCGCGGGTCGGCGCGGCCCGGGCGCAGCTCCTCAAGGTCGGCCGCTTTGTCGGTGGCGGGATCCCGTACGGGTACCAGTCGGCCCCGAACCCCTCGGGACCGGGCCGTGTGTTGGTCAAGGATCCGGACAGGATCGGGTGGTTGGAGGAGGTCGTGCGGATGGCGCTCGCTGGTGACACGGTTAATGCGATCACCCGTTGGCTGACCGACCAGGGTGCGCCGGTCCCGGGGGTGAGGCGGGCGAAGGCGCCGGCGGTCGTCGGCGTGTGGAATCGACAGACGGTCGATCAGTTGTTGCGGAACCCGATCCTGGCGGGCATGACGCCGTACAACCCTGGCCGGGGGCGCAGCGGGGGTCGGGTCGATCCATTCGCTGTGGTCCGTGACGAGGGTGGGGTTCCGCTGGTGAACGAGGCGTTGGCGGTGGTGACCGTCGTCGAGTTCACCGCGATGCAGCGCATGCTCGATTCGCGGAACAGTCCGCAGGCTCGCAAGCGGAGTGAACGGGAGGCGACGAGCCCGTTCCTGTCGCGGGTCGCGCGTTGCGACGATTGCGACGTGTACCTGTGTCGCGGCACGAATCAGAAGCGTCCGGTGTTGTACTGCCCGGCGTGCCGACAGACGTTGAGCCGCACGGCGTTCGACCCGTACCTCGTTGGCCGGCTGCTGGGCGAGCGGGGTGCCCGGCCGCTTGCTGCCTCGACGGTTCGGGCGTGTTGGGATGCGGCGGGCAACGACGAGATGGTCCGGCGCGACATCCTGCTCACTCAGTTGGAGTGCCTGCGCATCCGGCGTGGCGTCGTCGGCCGCTACTTCGACGAGGACCGGGTGTTGCTCCGGTGGAAGTCGACCTGTGATGCCGATCACGGTGCGTGAGCTTTGGCAGACTGGTTCGGTGAGTGAGGGAAGCGTGCAGGCGGTCGGTCCTCAGGACAGCTACGAGTTGAACTTCGAGCTTGATGGCTCGTCGTTTGCGGTGCGCGAGAACCTGGTCGACATCGTCGGGCGGGAGCTCCTCGGCCCGATCGGTGGGCCGGAGGAGGTGTTGCCGTTCAGTCCTCGGTCGCAGTACCTGGTGGGCCACATCGCGCCGGTGAAGCTCGCGGGCACACCGGCCAAGGACGATGTGGCAGATGAGCCTGTCGAGAGGGGCGAGCTGATCGAGGTCCGCGACGACGGGGAAGGTACCGCCGAGGGGCGGGGCGTCCCGGCATACGCCGCTGATGAGCCCGAGGCTGACGCTGAGGACGACGACGTGGAGGATCGTGCGCCGAAGCAGGGCCTGATGATCCCGGCCTCGATGGGCTTGCGGTTCCAGGTCCCGGTGGATCTGGAGTCGTTCACGGTCAACGCGTCGTGGGGCACTTACGAGACGGTCGAGACCGACAAGGTCACGAAGGCCGGTCGACCGATCCGCCACCATCAGCGGATCCCGGTCGAGGAGTCGCGGTCGGTTCGGCTCGCCGACCTGGAGGCTGGGCGCACGGCGACGGTGCCGTTGCGGGACTCGGTCTGTCTGCGGGTGGATCGCTACGACGATGAGCGCTTCGGGCGCGTGCTGGTGGAGGTCGCGCTGTGCAACGACCGCGAGACGCCGACGCCGATCCCGTTGAGCATGTGGATGTTTCAGACCAAGCTGCGCATCGACGCCGGCGGCGGCGAGGTCTTCTTGCCAGTGCGGGACGTGTTGGCGCAGGACTGGCCGGAACACGACGACGAGGTACGGCGTCTCGACCTCCAGTACCGAAACCGGTTGGAGTTCGCGATCGGTCGCACGTGCTCGGTGGATTGGGTGGTTCGTTCCGGGGCGCGTCGGGCTACGGAGGTGTCGACGACGTGGCTGCCGGTGGGGGAGACGCCGCAGACCCGGGCTCGTTCGGTGTCTGGTGCTCAGCTATCGATGGATGCCTTGTCCACGGCGACATCGACAGAATTGCGGGTCGGCCTCGAGCCGCTGGTGTCGGGCTACCAGGCTTGGCTCGACGAGCAAGAGGCCACCGCAGCGGCGTTGCCGGCTCATCTCCGGGAGACGTCGGAGCTGGTCCTGTGGGAGGCGAGACAGGCCCATCAGCGTCTGGTTGACGGGCTCGAACATGTCGCCTCCGATCCGGAGGCGCTGCGGTGCTTCCAGTTCATGAACAGGGTGATGCGCGACCAGCGCGTGGCGTCGCAGGTCGCGGCGGCTCGGGCGTCTGACTCATCGGTCACGATCGAGCAGGCCCAGGCCGAGGTCGCAGCTAGAGGTAGCGCCGCGGCTTCGTGGCGCCCGTTCCAGTTGGCGTTCATTCTGATGCAGCTCGGTGCCTTGACCGATCCGGCCTGGCCGGTTCGTAGCGCCGAGCACCACGCGCGGGTTGAGCTGTTGTTCTTCCCGACCGGTGGCGGCAAGACCGAGGCCTACCTCGGGCTCGCCGCCTACACGTTTGCGATCCGTCGACGTCAGGGTGTGGTCGAGTCCACCGAAGGGCCGTTGGACGGCCGTGACGGTGTTGCCGTGCTCATGCGCTACACGCTGCGGCTGCTGACCGCCCAGCAGTTCCAGCGTGCATCGGCGTTGATGTGCGCCGCGGAGCTCGTCCGTCGCGAGGACGAGGCGACCTGGGGCACCGAACCGTTCCGCATCGGGCTGTGGGTCGGCACCGATGTGAGCCCGAAGCGATTCGAGGAAGCCGACGAGCAGCTCACCAAGGCCAACGAGTACGGGTCGCACCGGTTGACCGTGCTCCAGATCCAACGCTGCCCGTGGTGTGGAACACCGATCACCGCGGCCCATGTCAAGGCCGATGCGTCGGTGCGGCGGGTGTTCGTCTACTGCGGCGACGACCTCGCTCGGTGCCCGTTCGCCAAAGGTGGGCCGGTCACCGAGGGCCTGCCGGTGCTCACCGTCGACGAGGAGATCTACCGGCTCACCCCTGGGTTCGTGATCGCGACCGTCGACAAGTTCGCCCGCCTCGCGCGCGAGGGTGAGGCGGCGGCGCTGTTCGGTTACGTGAGCCGCCGCTGCGGACGGCACGGCTACGTGCACGCGGACTACGCGAAGTGCGACATCAAGACAACGCACCCCGCGTCCAACGGCTACCCGGCCGCGTCGGTGCAACCAGTCAGCCGCCTTCGTCCACCCGACCTCATCATCCAGGACGAGCTGCACCTCATCACCGGGGCGCTGGGCACCTCGGTCGGGTTGTTCGAGGTTGCCGTCGAGACGCTCTGCTCGTGGGAGACGCCTGACGGCAAGCCAGTACGGCCGATGATCGTGGCCTCGACGGCAACGGTTCGCAACGCTCACGAACAGGTCCGAGGGCTCTACGGGCGCCAGGTCGAGATCTTCCCGCCGCAGGTCCTCGATGTCGCCGACACCTACTTCTCCGAGGAGGTGGCGATCGACCGTGACAACCCGGGCCGCCGCTACCTCGGGGTGAGCGCTCAGGGTGTGCGCTTGTCGAGCGCCGAGATCCGGGTTGCCGAGGTACTGCTGTCGGCTGGCCAGTTGCTGTTCGATCGGGCCGGAGCCGTTGCCGACCCGTACATGACGTTGGTCGGCTACTTCAACGCCACCCGCGAGCTGGCCGGCATGGCCCGCTACATGGCTGATGACGTGCAGACCCGGGTGAAGCGACCTCGCAAGGACTCGGGCTTCCCCTCTCGGCTGGGTACGTCGTTCGGGCTGCTCAACGTCGGTGAGCTGACCTCGCGCATCGCGTCGGCGGAGATCGGCCGGACGCTGGACCGTCTCGGCCTCGAGTTCGACCCTGGCTATGACACGACCGAAGCGTTCCGCGAGCGGCTGGCCGCGCAGGACGCCGGCAAGAAGACGGCGGCCCGGAGCGAAGCTCCGTTCGATGTGGTGCTGGCCACGTCGATGCTCCAGGTCGGCGTTGACGTGCAGCGTCTCGGGCTGATGCTCGTGGTCGGGCAACCGAAGAACACCGCTGAGTACATCCAGGCATCGTCACGCGTGGGTCGAGACGCAACGGATCGTCCCGGGCTCGTGGTGTCGCTCGGGAACTGGGCCCGACCCCGCGACCTGGCCCACTACGAGCAGTTCCGTCACTACCACGAGACCTTCTACGCCCAGGTCGAGGCTCTGTCGGTCACGCCGTACTCGCCAACATCGCTCGCCCGCGGGATCGATGGTCTTCTCGTCAGCGCCGCACGAGTCGTACAGGCCACCCAGACCGAGGGTCTGTCGCCCGAACGCGACGCCGGTCGTATCAAGGACCAACGGCTAGCGGTCGAAGCGTTGGCCGATCGGCTCAAGGCCCGGATCGCCGCGGCCGCCAAGAGCGACGACGCCACCAAACGGGCGAGCGACCTGCTGGTCAACCGCATCGACCGATGGAGTGAGCGAGCCAAGCGCGCTGCGGAGGTTCACAAGACGCTCGTCTACGAACGCACCGGCGAGGGCGACAAGTACCTGCCGTTGATCATCAGCCCCGAGAACGCCAAGGCCTCGGTCGGCGGGTCGGCCGAAGCCCCGTTCGTCATCGCCAACTCCATGCGCGAGGTCCAGCCCGAGATCAACCTGTTGGTTTCCCCGATGCCCGAGCGCCTGTTCTCCCGAGCACCTGACGGCGCGCCGAACTGGACCCTCCCGGTCGGAGACGAGTGATGACCGACACCCTGACGCCCGAACCGGCCGACGCGCTCGCGATGCTCCACGACGCCGAAACCCTCGACCCGCTCGCCGACGCCGAGGAGGCGGTGGTCAAGAACCGAGCCAAGGTCGGCTCGGCCCGCCCGTCGTCGCTGCTCTACACCTACGGGCCCGGCTCGGTCATGGACCTCCCCGGCTTCTCCATCATGCCGGCCGGTCTCGACGACTGGGAGCCGATCTGGAAGCGCCGCGAGACGATCCCGAAGATCCTCGAACCTCGTCTGCTCAACGTCGTCCGGCTGCACCTTGGCCCCCAGGTCGACGCGCTGCGCCCTTTCCCGTGGCAACCGAAGAAGGGCCAGAACACCACTGAAGGCAACGACCTCGGCATCCCCGCCCGTGTGTTCCCGCAATGGCTCCGCTGCACCGGCTGCGACTACCTCGGGCCGGTACCGAGGTTCACCTACACCAACACCCACCCGTTCCGGCCCGACCTCGCCCAGTTCACCCACAAGAGCTGTCCTGGCCGAGGCAGTCCACGGGCTGGTGCGGCCAAGAAGAAGCGGGAGAGCCCAGCAGTCCCGGCCCAGCACCTGCTCACCTGCACCAACGGGCACCTCGACGAGTTCCCGTACACGTTGTGGGTGCACCGGGGAGGCCAGTGCCCCAAGGCCGAATTGCCCGACCTGAAGATGCGCGACGCCAACGTCGGCAAGAGCGTCGGTTCCACGATCGTGTGCGCCGCGTGCGGCGCGACCCGAGGCATGGCCGAAGCACAAGGCGCGGTCGGCCGCGACAAGCTCCCGCAGCACTGCCGCGGACGTCACCCACACCTCAACGCGTTCGATGCCACCTGCGACGCGCGACCTGCCCTAATCATGATGGGCGCGTCGAACCTGTGGTTCCCCTCGACGCAGTCGATCATCGTCATGCCCCGCACCGACGCTGAGGAGAAGGAAGCGCTCGGCGACCGGCTTCGCGTCGAGCTGGGGGTCGAGCAGATCCAGCAGTTCGCCGACCAGGTGGACGTGATACGGGCATTGGCGAACGCAAAGAACATCGACGTCTCGTCCGTGACCGACGAGGAGCTGGAAGCCGCCGTCGCTGATGTCCTTGCCCCGGCCGACTCCGAGGAGGTGCGTCACGAGAAGCTCGCGGCGTGGGACCCGGTCGAGCTGCTCGTCCCCGAATGGCGGTACCTGCAGAAGCCCTCTCTCTTCCCCCAGCAACAGAACTCCAGCGGTCTGATGGTCACCGAGATGCAGCGCGGTTCGACCCTCCACCCCAGCATCAGCCGTGTCGTCGCCGTGAACCAGATGAAGAAGGTGAACGCCGTGCTCGGCTTCACCCGTCTCGACGAGATGGACCGCGTCAACGACCTCGCCAGCCGTCTCGTGAAGCTGACCCGCGACGGCCACCCCCGGTGGCTCCCCGCAACCGAGGACCGTGGCGAAGGGATCTTCGTCCAGCTCGACCTCGACGCCGTCTCGACGTGGGAACAAGAAGTCGCCGGGTCGGCACTGTGGGAGGCCCACCGCGAGGCGCATCGACGCAACTTCCAACGACGCTTCTCCGAGACCGCCAAGCTCGTCGACCCCGATACCCGGCTGCCCGCCGCCCGGTATTGGCTTCTCCACACCCTTGCCCACACCCTCATCCGCGAGATGGCGATGTCATGCGGATACGGCGCCGCCAGCCTTACCGAACGGATCTACGGGTGGTCCGAAACCCCCGACCGTGAAGCTGCGGCGGGACTGCTCATCTGCACGACCGCATCGGACAGCGAAGGCACCCTCGGCGGGCTCGTCGCCCTCTCCGAACCGACCCGGCTCGAAGGACTCGTCGCCAACGCGCTGCGACGCGCCGCTCGGTGCTCGTCGGATCCGGTGTGCGCGATGCGCACCCCGAGCGATCCAGAGGACTTCCTCCACGGCGCTGCCTGCCACTGCTGTTCCTTCGCGTCCGAGACATCCTGCGAGAAGGCCAACCGCTTCCTCGACCGACGGTTCCTCCTCACCCTGCCCGGCGCCGACGGTGCCTCCGTGCCAGGCTTCTTCGGGAGCGCGGATGCCCACTGATCCCTCCGAGGCACTCGGCGAGTACCTCACGGCCACCGAGGCCATCGGGATCGCAACCCTCCTCGCGGCCGGGCAGCACATCTCCCAGTCGCTGCGCGAAGTCAACGCAGCAAGGCGAGAACAAGCCAAGGAGTTGCTCACCGCGGCGGGCATCAGCCACGCCGACCTCGATCGGTCGATCCCCGTGCTCCATGCCATCGCCGGAGCCAAGGCGCTGCGCCACGACTTCACACCCGTGTGGACCATGCCCGGCAACGAAGCCACGGTCGGCCACCTCACGAGCGAGTTCCACCGGCTCGTCCAGGCCGCCCGCCAAGCCGTCACCTGCGCGACCTACAACTTCGAACCGACGTCGCAGATGTGGACCGTTCTGCGCGAGGCCTCTGCGCAGGCAGGCGTGGTGGTCACCGTCTACGTCGACGGCGACAAGGCCGACGCTGGCAAGGTCAGCGAACAGCTCCCCCAAGCGACCGTGTACCGCTCCGCTGTCCTGCCCAACGGCAAGCAGATCGTCAGCCACGCCAAGTTCATCGTCATCGACCATGCGATCGTCCTACTCACCAGCGCCAACTTCTCCTTCAGCGCCGAGAACCGCAACATCGAGTTCGGTCTCCGCATCCACGACCCCGCCCTCGCAGCGTCGATCGAGGCCACGATGACGTCCAAGCACGGCTCCCTCTACGCGTTGGTGTAGCGAACGGGCCGCGAGGGCGACGCTCGGTCCACTCGCAGCTGAAGACTTGCTTGGCCATGCCGGCCACCCAGCGCCGCGGAACGGGTCTTGGCCTTCTCCGCGGGCCATCAGAAGCGGACCCGAGGCGTGGCGATCACCTGTCGACCTTCGGGTTCGGCGGGGTTAGAGTGGTCGTTGCAGCGCCGGTTCACCCCGTTGACGCCCCGGGTCCGGCCTCCGTAGCTGCGTCGGCGTCCCTTCTGAACCTGTGATTCGAAGGGACCCGCATCATGCGCGGCTACGTGACCAAGAAGGGCAAGAAGTACTACGTCGTCATCTACGACGGCATCGACCCGGCGACGGGCAAGGAGAAGCGGCGCTGGGTCGCCGCGGGCAACCGGCGCGACGACGCCGACAAGCTCGTGACCGAGCTGACCAAGCGAAGCCACCGCGGCGAGACGGTGGTGAGCGAGAAGCTGACGCTGGGCCAGTACCTGACGACGCGGTGGCTGCCGGTCCAGGAGAGCCGGTTGCGGGCAAGCACTTACGACTCGTACCGACGCAACATCGACCTGCACGTCATCCCGGCGCTGGGGGAACGCCTCCTCGATCGGCTCACGGCAGAGGACATCGACTTGTTCTACGCCTCGCTCCTCAAGAACGGCAGCAAGAAGCGAACCGGCACGACGCCCGACGGCGAGCAGACCGAACCGAAGGGACTGGCTCCCAAGACCGTGCACAACATCCACGTGATGTTGAACAAGGCATTGAGCGACGCCGCCCGCAAGGGCACGGTGGTCCGCAACGTCGTCGCGATGGCGGACGCGCCGTCGTTGCAGGCCCGCAAGCGCGACGAGATCAAGGCGTGGGACGTCGATGAACTCGTCGTGTTCCTCGACGCGATCGCTCCGCACCGACTGTCGCCGGCGTTATACCTGGCCGCGCACACCGGGATGCGCCGCGGCGAGGTGCTCGGCCTGCGGTGGCGCGACCTCGACCTCGACGCCAACCGCGTCGCGGTTCGCCAGGCGCTGGTGTCGGTCGCGTACGAGGTGTCGATCTCGGACGTGAAGACGGGGACCAGCCGCCGCACGATCGACATCGACGCCGATGTCGTACAGGTGCTGGCGGACTGGTTCAAGACCCGCACCGAGGAGCGCGACGGCACCGAGCCCGCGGCTGACGATCTGGTGTTCACCAAGGACGACGGGTCGTGGCTGCACCCCGACACGTTCAGCCAGCTCTTCGACCGCACCGTCGCCAGGGCCAAGGTGCCGGTGATCTCGCTGCACGACTTGCGTCACACGCACGCCACGCTGTTGTTGAGGGCGGGTGTGCACGTGAAGGTGGTGAGCGAGCGGCTGGGACACGCCAACGTCGCGTTCACGATGAACGTGTACCAGCACGTCCTGCCGGGCATGCAGGCTGCGGCCGCCGACACGTTCTCGCTGTTGCTGCGCAACCAGCGCAACAAGATGGCAGCGAACGCCGAACCGGACGGCGAGAGCGATGCCGCCCCCGATCCTGACGCAGCCGACCCGGACGCGGACACCGAGGACGACCAGTGACCGGCCCGGTCGATGCCGCGGCACAGGCAGCCGAGTCACTACGGACGGTGAACCACCTCACCCTTGCCGCTCCGGCTCCGGGGACGCCTGGGTGGGAGGACGTCGGCGGCCTGTACCGGGTCCTCGGCGAGCTGCGAGTCCTGGCCGAGCGACTGCCCCAGGCGTGTGGCCAGCTCGCTCGACACCTGGAGCATCCCGCCGACGGCTGCGCCTACGAGGCCGACGCGACGACCGACAAGCCTGCGCCGGTCGTGGTCGCGTCCGCGGTGCTCGCCCTCGAGGACGCACAGCGCTGTGCCGCCCGAACCGGCAAGCACCTCAACGAGGCGCTGTCGGAAGTCGCACACCTCCACGCGTAGCCGCCGCCCTGGCCCCCGGGGTCGACCCGACCCCGGGGGCCGCTCGCGTTTGCCGCTCCGAGCGCGATCGGGGCGGCGAAGATGGAGCGGATCGCCGTGTGAGGAGCCACCGATGGACGCAACCGACGAGAACTCGATCTCGGTGCTCGGCCGCGACCTGCTGCTCGTCGACGTCGGCAGCGGCACCGAGACCCACCTCGCCGAGGTCTCCGAGGGGCCGGGCCGGTCTGCCCGACACCAAGGCAACGAACCCGCCCCGCTCGCGGGTCGCTGGAACCCTTCGACCCTATGCGGCCGCACGTGGAACCGGATGGCTGCCGGAGCCGATGAGCTGTTGCCGCTGTGGCGCGACCCGGCCTTCTCCCCGACTTGCAGAAGGTGCCTCCGCATCCTCGACTCGTGGTTCCCGACTGCCGCCACCCCGTCGGGAGTGTGGCTCCTCGCCGCGGTGGTGGCCGAGGAGGTCACCAAGTTCAGCTCGACCTACGTCACCAGCGTTCCCGTCGAGCACATCGAAGCGACGCGTGCCGCGATCCGCAAGGCGCTGCGCTCCCAGGGCTTCCGCTCCAGCACAAGGGTCGTCGACGGGGTCGTGCACGTCTGGTCCGACGACGCCTACGACGCACTCGACCCGGCCGAGATCCGCACCCGAGTCACCTCGGCCCTCCAGCTGATCACCACCGGAGCGGACGCGGTGCACCAGCGCGATCCCGACTCGACGCCCGGCCCGGTCGACTGGCACACCTGGGTCGTGGACTAGGAACGATCTCCGGCGGCTTGCTCGGCGTCTTCGACGAGGTCGTTGAGCCACGCGACGGCTTCAGCAAGGGGAAGCACGTCGAGTCCTCCGGCGGCATCGACGTAGCGGTCCTCCCAACCGGGCCACGCCTGCACGGTCGGCGGCCACGGCGCGACGCGGCGAGCGGCGAACAGGCGTCGTCCGACCGTCGCGAGTTCGCTGAGGTCGGGTGGTTCGGCGGCGACGAGGATCTGGAGGTCGACGAGGTCGTGGGCGCGCTCGTTGCCGCCATGGCGGTCCGGTGTCGTGCAGGCGTGCAGCTTCTGGGCGATCTGGTGCTCCACGGCCAACACCGGCACGGGTGCTGGTGTCGGGAAGCCGAGCCGTTCGATCACCTCGGCGATGCCCGCGTCGAGCGCGAGCCGCGGCTGGTCGGTGGAACCGACCTCGTCGTGGCCCAACTCAAGCGGCACCGTGACGTAGGACTGGCCGTTGTAGGACAGCTTCACCTCGAAGGGTTGCATCACGTACTCGGCGGGCACGTCCGGCGGGTCGGCGGGCTCGCGGTCGACGAGTCGCCCGGTGAAGCCGTTCCACCCCGCGGAGAGCCGATCTGACAGTTCTGCGGTGTAGGTCTCGATGGTGTGGGTGGCGGCCCGCGCCGCGTCGAGGTCGGTGGTGAGCCGGCTAGCCCGGTCGCCGACGCGGAGCTTGATCGCGGCGCCACCCTTGACCGCCCCGGCGGGGAGCATCTGGGCGACGACGGTGTGCGCGAGCGACGTGCGGGTGCGCAGCTCGTTGATGCCGAGCGAGCCGCAGATGTTGCGGAGGCGCTGTTCGAGCGATGCCCGATGCATCGGTGGCGTGGGGTAGGCAGGTTCGGTCATGCGTTGATTGCGATCTCGTCGCGGAGTTGGCGTTCCTCGGCCGCGGTGACGAGACCCTCGCGGCGTGCGTCGCCGACGGCGGTGAGCAGACGGTCCGACATCACCGTGTCGCGACACGCACGGATGGCGTGGGCGACGGTGGTCGAGGGGATCAGCTCGTAGCGGGTGAGGTCGTCAGGGTCGACGGTCTCGTTCACGACCTTTATCCACTCGGGCAGCTCGGCGCGCACCCGCCGCGTGGTGCCCACTCGGACCTGGCGGGGGTTGACGAGCGCCAGGTTGTGGAGGGCGAGCACGGCGTCGCCGGTGAGGTGGGCGTCGCCGCCGACGCGGGCGACGGCCTCGAAGAACTGGTCGTAGCGGGTCGGGGGAAGGTCGTCGAAGCGGTAGAGGCCGTAGGCGACGTGGCGGATCTGGCCGCGTGCCGCGAGCTTGCCCAGCTCGACCATCGGGATTCCCAGCTCGTGGGCGTCGGCGGCGGTCACGTAGCCGTACTTGCCCATCGCCATCTCCCATGCTCGCCGTCGATAGGTGTCGGGGGCCATGGCTGAACTTTACCGCTTTCGGTAAAGTTCAGCCGACATGGCCTGCCCGGGTGGGAGCGATGCGGGTTGCTCACGCGGAACGGCCGAGAAGCCGTTCGAACTCGGCGCGGGGGACTCGGAGGGTGCGGCCGATCTCGATGCACGGGATGCCCACCTTTCCGCCGGTGGCTCGCCACTCGCGAGCGGCCGCGTAGGCGGCGTTGCGGCTGATGCGCAGGATGGTGGCGGCCTCGTCGATGGTGAGGACTTCGGCCGGTGCGTCGGTCTCGGTGGTGGACATCGGGTCCTCCTCGGTCGGTGGTCGGTGGGGTCTGCCTATGTAGGCCCCTTGGCGGGCCAGGACTTCGCGAGGAATCTCAGATTCCGACGGCTTGGTCTGGCACGGGTGGTGGTTGGTCGGCGGGGTGTGCGATCTCCCATGCGGTGAGCTCGCCGGTGGAGCGGTGGAGCCGTTCGGCGACGGCGAGGTCTGCGGGTGCGGCTGGGACACGGGGGAGCGCTTCGCCGTCGAGGGGGTCGACCGCGGCGGTGAGGTAGAGGTGGTTGGCGTGGCGGCCACGCGTGATGTCGACGTAGGTCTCCGAGCGGGTGGCGGTCGCATCGACGCGGCTGGTGGACACGTCGCGGGTCGAGCCCTGCACGGCGTAGGAGGTGAGGGCGTAGGCGTGGTCGATGCCGACCTCGGGCCGACCAGCGGGCGTGCGGTGGTGGTCGAAGAACGACCGGGGGATGTCGATGGGCCCGATGCCGTCGAAGTCCACGGTGAGCGCATCGTCGGTGGGGTCGCGTCGGTCGTGGTGGACGGCGGTGATGGTGCCGAGGGCTCCGTTGCGGACATACGCGTGGCGGTCGCCGTCGACGTGGAGGTCGCGGTTGGGGGCGCGGGCGGTGATGCGGTCGCCGACGGCGAAGTGTCGGTCGCCGCTGGCAGTGATCTCGTCGCCATCGAGTTCGCCGTTCACGCGACGGAGGAGGTGGGCGAGACGGTTGAGCTGACGGCGGGTGCTGTTGCGTCGGTCGACCATCGGATGCTCGAGCCCGTCTCGGTGGGCGTCCCACCAACGGCCAAGCACCTCGCGGTACATGGCGAGGTCATCGGCGACGACGTGCAGATGCCCAGCGGCGGCCAGCTCGTCGAATGCTTCGTCGATCCGGCCCTCGCGCAGTGCTTGGGCCGCCGCGCGGTCGTGGGGGTCCTGTAGCCGGTGGGTGGTCACCAGTTCGGGCGTGTCGCGTTCGTGGCGCTCACAGAGGACACGGAACATGCCCCCCGCCGCGATGGCACCGTGCTGGGCCGGGTCGCCGATCAGCCGCAGGCTCGCCCCGGTCGCCGCGGCCATCTCCATCAAGGTGTCGAGGTCACGGTCCGACAGCGTGGAGGCTTCGTCGACGACGAGGATCGTCCGCGAGTCCAGCGGCAACGACTGGGGATCGGTGTGGACGAGATACCAAGCGACCGTCTCGCACTCGATCCCAGTCGCCGCAGCCAGGGTCCGCGTCGCTTCGCCCTTCACCGCTGCACCCAGGACCCGATAGCCGGCGGCAGTCCACGCATCCGCGCACGCGGCGACCGTGGTGGTCTTGCCAGCCCCGGCACGCCCGATCGCGGATTGGAAGCGGTGCCCGCGTTGGCACCACTCGGTCACCAGGCGCCGCTGTTCGCCGGTGAGGTGCGCGTGCCGTTCGAGCGCGCCCTCGACGTGATCGTCGGGCACGAGGTGCGCGCCCCGATGAAGTCCCTTCGTGAAGCGGGCCGCGATGCGGTCCTGCACGACGAGCATCTCCACGGTCGTGTAGAGCGGTTCGTCGGCGTCGGTGAGCGCGACCACGTGCTCGGACGCGAGGAACTGATCGGTCAGCTCGATCAGCCGAGACGCGCCACACAGCAGCGGTTGCGCCTGTTCGCCATCGGCGGCGGGCACGGGATGGTTCGCCATGGCGACGAGGGCCTCGGACCGCGAGAAGACCGATCCACCCGAACAGATTCCCTCGGCCCCGGCAAGCGACTCGAACAACGCCGCTTCATCGACCTCCTGGTCTTGCGGGTGGTGCCCGGAGAGGGCGGCGAGCGTGTCGGGGGTGAGGCCGTGGCGGGCGGCGCGTGCACGCCACGAGGCGATCAGTTCGTCCGCGGGCGTGTGGTTCTTGGCCGGTCGGGTTCTCAGCACGATGTGTTCGACCTCGCCAGGATGCGCGCCTCGACCGATCTCCTCTTCGAGTTCCCGTAGGGCGTCGTCGATCTCGTTGCGGCGCTTGGAGAACTCGCCGACCACTTGGTTGGTGATGCCGTCGATCTCCCAACCGGACTTGCGGCCCGGACGCCACTTCACGCCGAGGTCGTTGGTGAGCTGGTGGCGCATCTCGGCGGTCGCGAGCGCTGAGGCGGCCTGAGCGTGGCGATACAGGGCGCGGGCGTCGAGTGCCCGGTTGGTGCCATCGGAGAGGTGGACGGTGTTGGCGATCACGTTGTGGTGATGAGGGAACGGGTCGAGCGCGCGGGAGGTGAGGTGCCGGAACGACGCCACCATCCACCCCTCGCCTGTCACCGGCTTGCCGTCGACTCGGCCGACCGCGGCGTGATCTTCGAGCCAGTCGAGCGCCCAGTCGTTCCCGGCCTGGATCGAGCCCAGCACAGCGGTACGAGTCGTCGTGTCGCCGAGAAGGGCGAGCACGCCGAGGGACTTCTCGGTGGTCAAGGTCAGGTCGTAGCCGACCCGTACCGCCGGAGGGCGGCGCCGTTCCACGAACTCGGCCAGGTGTTCGCGGGTGACCAACCACCGGCCTTTGGTGCCACGGTGAGCGACCAGGAACGCCCGGCGGGGGTGACGGCCCGCAGCGAGGGACCGTTCGATCTCGTCGCGGTGCTCTTCGTGGTAGCGGGCGAGGCCGCGCAGGTACTGCTTGGTGAGGCCGACGAGGCGGGCGGCTTCGGTCAGGTTCAGCTGGTCGTCGGGTGCTCCCAGCGATCGGATGTCCCCGGGGTCGATTCCCGCGTCGCGGGCATGGGCGCAACGGGCCAGTTCGCTGGCTCGCACCCACCGCGAGCCGTCACCTTCGACCAAGGGCACGAGGTAGGAACCTCCCGGCTGCCAGAACTGCCTGGTCACAGCGCCAACGGGAGACCAAACGGGAGGTCGCGCGGGAGGTCGAACGGGAGGTCCCACCGGTTCGGGAGACGCGGCGGGAGGTCGCGCGGGAGGTCCTGTCTCGTCTCCCGGCGGGGCGTGGGCACCCACGGCCTGTGTGAACGTGCCGAGAGCGACGGCCGTGCCGACATCGAGCATCCGCTCGACCTCCCGGTGCGACAACCCGAGCGCCGCAGCAGCATCGGCCACGTCGTAGAGCTGCTCCCCATCGTTGCCGACCTTGGTGTGGGCGCCCGAACCCAGCGTCGGTCGTCGCCCTGCAGAGCCCTGGGCGGTGATGAGCCGTTCGTCGGTGTGAGGGTCCCGACCAGCCAGAACCGATGCGAAGTCCGGCCGTTGCACCGCTCCCGTGAGCCCGGCACCGTGGGCCGCGCGACCGAGCCACCGACCTGGCTCCTCCCCGCGGTCTGCGTAGTACCGCTCGGGACCACCAGCGTCCGGCGCTGGAGTGGTGCTCGGCAGGGCGGCCTTCGGCGGCGGTTGGAGGTAGCGGACGATCGCGTCAACGACACGGGCAGCGTCTCCCCGGCCGCCGCCCAGCGGTGTGACCGTGAACTTCACCGGGAACGCCAAACGGGAGGCGCAGCAGGTTTCCCGGAGGGAAACCTGCAAATGTGTGCGCGCCGGATCTGCTGTTCGGCACCGATGAACGGGACCGAACCGACGGGTGTTCCGGGAGAGCCGTTCCGGCGAGTGAAGCTCATCGCCCGAGCGCCTTGCCCTGAGGGGCGAGCCCGTTGGTGGGTCGACCGGAACCGCTCTGGATGCGGTCGAGCCGAGCCGTGATCGACGCGACGCTCGCCTGATGCTGGGCCAGGTCGTCGATCTGCTCGAGGTGGTCGCCGAAGAGCCGCTCGTGGGTGTCACGGGTCCACTGCGGCACCCGGTCCAGCTGACGGGGGGTGAGCGGTGAGACCTGGCGGAAGACCTCCAGCCCGGCGCCGTCCGGCACTGGCCGGGCCAACCGGTACTGGACGAGCCGGTTCATGGTGCTCATCAGGCGGCTGCGCTCGCCCACACCCCGACCGAGGCCGAGCGAACGGGACAGCTCAGTGGCTGGGATCTCACCGGGCGTGTTGACAGCCCACAGGTCCGGCATCCGGCGGAGCAGCAAGGTCGAGCTCGGCCCGACGACAGCCGACCAGCACTGCTCGACGTAGGGGTCAGTCAGATCGAAGCCGACACGCTGCACCCGGTCGTCGGGATGGTCGACGGGGGTGAACCTCAGAATCCGATCACGTTCCATGCCCCCGTAGGCCCCTCGACGGGGTCGATAGCGCGCGTCGGCAGCACCGAAATCTCGTGAACGGGAGGTCGAACGGGAGGCCGGAGTCCCCGGACGGGAGGCAACCGACCAGAAATCTTCGAAACGGGAGGTCGAACGGGAGGTCGCGCGGGAGGTGCCACGCGGACCCTGCTGGTGCTCAACGACACCAGGAGGCTTCCGATGGCAGAGATCCTGCGATCCCTCAACAGGGAGTGGTCGGCGATCGCCGGCTCTCCATCCGCAAGGCGAGCGCTGATGCGCTGGTCGGCTACCCACCCGGTTCTCACGTCGGCGGCTGACCTCGACGACGTGATCGACCTCGGCTTCAACCCCGACGATGGACCGGAGGTCCGACGGGCACTCGCTGCCTTGGCCCCCGCTGATCACCTCGCGGCCCGGACCCTGCTCCAAGGACTGCTCGGCGGTCTGTGCAACCTTGCCCACCGTGTCGGACGCGACGACGACGCGGTCGACGACATCGTCCGGCTCGCATGGGAGCGCATCCGCACCTACCCCACGAGCCGACCCGGATCGGTGTCGGCCAACGTCCTGCTCGACGTCCGCAAGCGCTATCGCCGCGAGCAGGACAAGGCCAGGCGTCAGATCGGATCGTGCGTGGCGACAGAGGCGCCGTCCGCGGAGGAGCAGTTCGTCAGCCACGCCTTCCTCGAGGAGCTCGTCACCGCGAGCTCCTCGTCGGGGATATCCGACGACGTCCTCGCCACGATCCTGCGCAGCCGGGTTGGTGGGGAGTCCATGGCGGATCTCGCCGCCGAACAGCAGGTGACGGTCAAGGTGCTCTGGCACCGCCGCTGGCGAGCGGAGACCCGCCTTCGCGACCTTCCGTTGGCGAGTTGAGCCGTGCGCTCACGTCGAACAGCCCGAGAGGAGATTCAAGGTCTCCGAGCAGGCTTCTCACAGGTTCGCTACCGTCGTATGTGGCATCGACGTGTCGATGCCCGGTCTCGTCTGCCTGACCGTTACGGGGCTGACCTCCTCTCCCTCACCCGCGGCGCGGTCGTCGTTCCGCTGTGGACCTGCGGGAGTCTCTGGGTAATGAACCCGGTGACACCGGAAGAGGGTCGTCCCGAACGAGGAGGCGCGACCATGCCCAGGTCCGACCGCATCGCCACCGCAGCAGCACATCGGCCGCCGCGCGGCAGTGTGATCGCGCTCGCGGTGCTGCTCTGTCTCAGCACCCTTGGCTGTTCCGGCGATGACGGAGCCACGTCGTCGACGACCACCACCGAGTCGCGTCGGCCGTCGACCACGACCGAAGCGACAACCTCGACCGCGCCCACCGAATCGACCACAACCACCTCGGGATCGGCTCCGAGCGGCCAGACCGACGAGGACGAGATCGTCGCCCGCTACATCGGCTACTGGGACGCTCGCTTCGCCGCCAACAGCGGCACACCGAACCCGGACGATCCGGCGCTCCGGGACTTCGCCACCGGTGCCCAACTGGACGCGGTGATCGCCGAGACACGCCGCAACCTGGACAACGGCCTCGCGTTTCGGCCAGCGGCGAACCCGAGCGACATCCAGCGCGTTGACGTCATCGAGCTGGAAGACGACCACGCCGTGGTCCAGGAGTGCGTCGTCACCGACGGCGTGATCTACCGCCGGGACACGGGCGAGATCATCGACGGCGAGGTCTACACGCAGAACATCAGAGGAGAGCTGCAACGCGTCGATGGCGTCTGGAGGGTGTCCTCTGCCCGCCTCGTCCAACAGTGGGAAGGAGTTGCGGGATGCGCACACGCCTCGTAGCCGCGCTGTTCACAGCGCTCTCAATCGTGGTCGTCTCGGCCGGTCAAGCCTGGGCTGGTGAGCGACCGGACGGTGACGGCGGAGCGTTCGTCGACCCTGACGGAGATCCGACCGCCGTGGCCGGCGAGGGTGGGTCCGGCGGCGGAGGCGGCGGTTCGGGTGGGGGTGGAGGAGGCTCCGATGATCCGTGCTACTGGCGAGTCATCATCGAAGACGACTTCCAGTTCGCCATCTATGAGCTGGACTACACCCGGAAGTACTCCGCAACCGGGCGATGGCTGGAACGGTGGTGCGACGGCATCGGCGCCGTCGCTGTAGGTGAGTACTTCGCTGTTCCGGAGGGCGGACTCGCCGATCCCAACCAGCTCGCGCTCGACGCGTTGGCCTCGGTGCAGGTCGCACCACCGGCGATTCGTACGAGCCCGTCAGAGAACGGTCGCTTGTACGTGCAGGTGCCGACCTGGCTGTGGCTCGACTCGACGTGGTGGCAGACCTACGAAGCGACGGCCAACACCGGTCGTGTCTGGTCCACGGTGCGAGCGACACCGGTCGCGACGACTTGGGAACTCGGCGACGGCGGGTCGGTGTCGTGCCGCGGTCCGGGCACCCCGTGGCGACCTGGCTCGTCGGAGGACGCGTCGTCTTGCACCCACACCTACCGCAGCTCGTCAGCGACACAGCCGGGTGGCACCTTCAACTTGGAGGCGACGGTGACACTCGAGGTGTCGTGGACGTCGAACGCCACCGGTGGCGGCACGCTCCCGGCGATCACGCGCTCGTCGACGCTCGATGTCGAGGTCGGTGAGATCCAAGCGATCGGAACGCGGGGAGGCCGGTAGCCGTGGCATCTCCTCGAACCGCGACTCGGTCCGACGCCCCGTCGTCCAACGGCCAAGGCGCTCGGCGCAGCGTTGACGTTCGCCCGCCCGGTAGACGAGTGCGAGTCCCCGAGCTTGCCGTCGGCGTGCTGGTCATGGCCGTGTTCGCGCTCGGCGCAGTGCTCTGGCACTTGAGCGCCATTGAGAAGGTTCCTGCACTGGTCCTGGTGTCGAGCGTCGAGCGGGGCGAGGTGATCGACGCGAACGACGTCAAGGTTGCGTACGTGGCGAGCGACGATGCACTGGCTCGCCTCGACGGCAACCAGCTCGACCGAGTGGTGGGTCGCGTTGCGCTAGTCGACCTGGCCGAGGACACGCTCCTCACGACCTCGGTGATCGCCGATGCTGCAACGGTCCAGGACGGCGACGGCGTCGTCGGCCTCTCGCTCGACCCTGGCGCGTACCCCGCACGTGGCCTGGCCCCAGGCGATCGGGTCAACGTCGTTCGCTCGGCCGACGTCGCCGAACTCGACGCGGACCCTGCGGTCATCGCTCGGAATGCGACCGTGTTCGCCGTCGATGAGCTGGCCAGCGACCGGCTCCTGGTGTCAGTACTCGCAACCGAGGCTGACGCCGAGGCGGTCGCCGCCGCGGCCAGCGCCGGTGGCCTGAGGTTGGTGCTGGTCTCGCCATGAAGGTCATCAGCCTGGCCTCGGTCCGGGGCGCACCCGGTGTGACGACCACCGCGATCCTGCTCGCGTCCACCTTCACCGATGGCCTGGTGGTCGAGGCCGATCTCGACGGCGGGGTGCTCGCGGTTCGATACGGCCTCGGCCGTGAACCTGGCCTCACGACGTTCGCGGCCGGCGGACCCGACGCTGACGGCGATTGGCGAGCACACGCCCAGGATGCCGGTAGCGTCCCCGTGCTGGTCGGCCCTGATGCCCCCGCTGCGAGCACGTCGATATGGCGGACCGCGGGAGAGCGGATCACGCACAAGCTCGTCGCCGCCGACGGAGTCGCGATCGTCGACGCTGGACGTCTCCGCTCACCGGTGCCGATCGTCGCCGCCTCCGATCTCCTGGCCGTCCTCGTGAACCCGGTGGCCGACCAGCTCGTCGCGTTGACCCATCTCGTACCGACACTGCGCCAGGCGGTCCGGGGGCGCGTGGCGGTCGTGCTCGTCGGCGACGGCCCCTACGGGCTGGACGACGTCGAGCGGGCCGTTGAGGTCTCGGTGATCGGTCAGCTGCCCAACGACCCCGATGCCGCCGAGGTGCTGCGGGTGGGCGGCTCTCGCTCCCGTCTGGCCCGGTCACAGCTCGCTCGAGCGGTGGGTGCCCTCGGAGGTGCGCTGAGTTCGGTGCTGCTGGAGCCGACGACGGCGGTGGCGGCGTCATGACCACGGCCCTGAACGGCTCGGGGGCGTGGCAGCGCGACGGGATCGACACGGCGCTGGTTGCCGACCTGCACCACCGCGTTGGCGAGGCACTGACCACAGCCCATGTGGCGCACGAGGAAGCTGGTCGGGGACGGTTCTCTCCAGCCGATGAACGGGCGCTGGCTCGCAAGCTGGTGACCGATGAACTTCGCAAGCTGGCAGCGTCCGCGTACTCGGACGGGCGAGTGCCCCTCGACGAGGCCACCGAAGCGAAGGTCACCGCGGCTGTCCTCGACCGCATCCACGGGCTCGCGCGCCTCCAACCGTTGCTCGATGACCCAGAGATCCGAGACATCCACATTTCGGGAGCGCAACGGGTCTGGCTCAACCTGCGCGACGGCACGAAGGTCCGTGGCCCTGCGGTGGCAGAGTCCGACGAGGACCTCGTCGAACTCATCTCGACTGCCGCTCGGCGCATCGGTCGCAGCGAGCGTCGCTGGGACCACGCGCACCCGGAGCTGAACTTGCAGCTCCCGAACGGCGATCGCCTTCATGCCCTCATGGCGGTGTCGGGTCGCCCGACGGTCACGATCCGACGCCACGACTTCGACATCCACCGCGTCGCACAGCTCGTCGAGCTTGGCGTGTGCGACGACCTGACGGCAAGCTTCCTGTCCGCCGCGGTGCGGGCTCGGGCCAACATCATCGTGGCCGGCGGAACCGGCACCGGGAAGACCACGACCTTGCGGTGCCTGATCAACGAGATCCCGGCCGACGAGCGCCTCATCACCGTCGAAGACTCCTTGGAGATCGGCCTCGAGCGCTTCGAGGACCTCCACCCCGACCACGAGACGCTCGAAGCCCGCGAGGCCAACACCGAAGGCGTCGGCGCGTTCACGCTCGCCGAACTGGTCCGCTCCGGGCTGCGCATGGACCCGCAGCGGGTCATCGTCGGTGAGGTCCGCGGCGCCGAGGTCCTCCCGATGCTGCTCGCCATGAGCCAGGGCAACGACGGATCGATGTGCTCGATCCACGCGGATTCCTCCAAGGGCGTGTTCGGACGCCTCGCCATGTACGCCGCCATGACCCCCGAGCGACTGGTCCCCGATGTCACCAACCTCCTGGTCGCCAACGCCGTCGATCTGATCATGCACCTCGGCTGGGTCAACGGCGAGCGCCGCGTGACCAGCGTGCGCCAGGTCGTCGGCGCCGTCGAGGGTGGCCAGGTCGTCTCCAACGAGCTGTGGCGACCAGACGCATCCGGATCGGGTGTCCCGGCCGCGCCGCCCACACCGGAGTTCGCCGCGCAGCTCGAGGTACACGGCTTCGACGCGACCGCCCACGCCGCCGCGCAGGGGTGGTGGCGATGAGCACCCTCATCTTCGCCGCGCTCGCCGCAGGCGTAGCCCTCGGGTTGCTCTTGGTCCTCGCTGGCCTCACCGGTCGCCGGCTCTTCGACGCGCCGTCGAGCTACGTCCAGCGCGTGCGCTCCAGCTCGCTGTTGCCGAAGGCCGCGGTTGCGGCCGTGGCGGCGCTTCTGGCAATGGCCGCGACCGGGTGGCTCGTCGGCGGGATCCTGGCCGCCGTAGCCGTCCTCGTCCTGCCCGGCATCCTCGGCGGCAAGGCCGCTCGACAGCAGGCCATCGACCGCACCGAGGCCATCGCCTCGTGGACCGAGATGATCCGCGACTCGATCGTCGCCGCCTCCGGCCTCGAAGAGGCGATCGTCGCCACCGCCCCCGTCGCGCCACCACCGATCTCCAGCGAGGTACGCACGATGGTGAGACGCCTCGACCACGAACGACTCCCCGAAGCCCTCGTCGCCTTCGGCGAGGATCTCGACCACCCCTCCGGCGACCTTGTCGTCGCGGCCCTCGTGATCGCGTCCCGCATGGAGGCAGCCGATCTCTCCGGGCTTCTGTCCCGCCTCGCCGAAGCCACCCGAGGAGATGCACGGATGCGCATCCGGGTGGAGGTCGGTCGGACTCGCGTCCGCACCGCGACGAAGGTGATCGTCGGCGTCGTGATCGCCGCCGTGGTGTTTCTCGCCATCGCCAACCGCGACTACCTCACGGTCTACGACAGCGCGGGCGGACAGGTCATGCTGGCGATCGTCGGCGGCATCTTCGCTGCTGGCGGCTGGCTCCTCACCCGCATGGCCGACATCGAGCTGCCGGAACGGTTCACCGCACGCGCCGGAGGCCCCACCAGCATCGGAGCAGAGACATGACCGCCGTGGTCATGGTCCTGCTCGGCGCCGGTGTCGGGCTCGGCGTGTTGCTCACATGGCGAGCGCTCGCCCCCCGGCCTCCGAGCATCGACGCGGTCCTCGCCGGACTCGCTCGGCCTGGCATCGCCATCGACACCGCCGCACCGACAACGCGCGACGAGTTCGACCGGATCGGCAGCACGGCACGACGCCTGGTCGAATCGCTCGGCTACGACACCGAACGTCACCACCAAGAACTCGAGCTGGTCGGGCGCACACCGGAACGGCACGCGTTCGACAAGCTCCTCGGAGCCGTCGCCGGACTCCTCGTCCCCAACCTCGCCGCCACCGCCCTGGTGGTCATGGGGATCCCTGCTCCCCTCGGACTCATCGCCATCTTCTCCCTGGTCACCGCCGCCGCCGGGTTCCTCCTGCCCGACATGCTGCTGCGAGACGAAGCCGACAAGCGCCGACGAGCATTCCGCCACACCTTGTCCTCCTACCTGGACCTCGTGAACGTGCTGCTCGCTGGAGGAGCGGGCATCGAGACCGCGCTCCACGCCGCCGCCGACGCCGGGGATGGTTGGGGCTACCAGACCATCCGCGCCGAGTTGCGACGCGCCCGGCTCACCGGCCAGTCCCCATGGGACACGTTCGCCCAACTCGACGCGCGCCTCGGCATCAACGAACTCGCCGAACTGGCTGCCAGCGTGTCGCTCGCCGGATCCCACGGCGCACGCATCCGGGCCTCCCTCGCCGCGAAGGCCGACACCCTCCGAGGTCACCAAGTAGCGGAGACCGAAGCAGCCGCCGAGGCGGCCACAGAACGCATGACGGTCCCCGTCGCCGTGTTGCTGTTCGGGTTCCTCGTGTTCATCGCCTACCCGGCAGTCGTCCAGATCACCTCAGTCAGCGGACCCCAGCCCTGAACGGAGCCAACACACAAGGAGGCCACCATGCCCGTACCCGACCCCAGACTCCTCTTCGCCTACTGCTGCGCGAGGCTCGGCATCGACCCGCACGACGAACGAGGGATGACGACCACCGAGGTCGCCGTCATCACCTTCCTCCTCGTTGGCGCGGCCATCGTCGTGCTCGGCATCATCTACAACGCCGCGAAGGGCAACGCCGACAACATCCCCACACCCGAGCAGCCCGGCGGCTGAGCCCCCATGGGCCGCAGGGTGCGCGACGAACGAGGGATGACGACCATCCAGGTCGCCATCCTCTTTCCGGTCGTCCTGTTCTGGATCATGCTCATCGTCCAGTACGGGCTGTGGTGGCACGCCAAGCAGGTCGCCAACGCCGCCGCGGCCGAGGCGGTTGACGCCGCCCAGGTCTCATCCGGCACCGCCCGCGACGGCGAGGACGCCGCGTCGTCGTACCTCGCGCAGTCAGGCAACCTCGACAACGTCACCATCACCGTGTCCCGCGAGCCAACCGTGGTCACCGTCGAAGTCCGCGGCGACGCCCCCCAACTCGTCCCTGGCTTCGAGTGGTCGGTCACCGCCCGCAGCACCGCCCCGGTCGAACGCTTCATCCCCGAGCCAGAACGATGACCATGCCAGGACGCCTCCGCGACGAACGAGGATCGATCGCTGTCGAGGTCGCGGTCATCGCGCCCGCGCTGCTGTTCCTGATGCTCCTCGTGGTCTACGCAGGAAAGGTCAGCGAGGCCGACGGCAACGTCGAGCGCGCCGCGTCCGACGCCGCCCGCGCCGCATCCCTCCGCCAACATCCCGCCGACGCCACCGACGACGCGCAGGCGTCCGCCACCGCCAACCTCGCCGCTGCCGGCGTGCCCTGCCTCACCCTCACCACCACCGTCGACACGACGGACTTCACGCCAGGCGGCACCGTCACCGTCACCGTCGCCTGCGAAGCGTCCATGGCCGACGTCACGCTGCTCGGCGTGCCCGGCCGACGCACCTTCACCGCCACGGCCACCGAGGTCATCGACACCTACCGGAGCGGATCGTGAACCCCCGCGACGAACGAGGAAGCATCACCGCCTTCGTAGCGGTCGTCGCAACGGCACTTGTACTGGTCGCAGGCATGGCCTACGACGGCGGCCAAGTCATCGCTGCACACAACGCCGCTCGCAACGACGCCGAGCGAGCTGCGCGAGCTGGTGCCCAGCAGATCGACCTCGACCACCTCCGCTCCGCGAACGAACCACGACTGGACCCCGTCGCCGCCGAAGCCGCTGCGGTCGCCTACCTCCAGCGCGTCGGCGCCAGCGGAACCGCAACCGTCACCGACGCGTCGATCACCGTGACGGTCACCCGCGTCCAACCCATGCGGATCATCCCCGGCGCAGACCGCACCATCGTCGTTCGCGAGACCGCCACCGCCGTCGACGAGGCCCAACCATGACCGGCCGACGATCCGCTCGGCTCCTCCGAGGAATCACTTCGCTGGCCGCAATCCTCTTCCTGCTCGTCGGCGTGCCCGTCCTGCTGGCAACCCTCGTGGGCTGGCCGCTCCCCACCAGCCTCCCGAGCGTCGACTCTTTGGAGAGCGCTGCCCGCACCGGCGTGAGTGACCAGGTCGTCGTCAACACCCTCGCCGTCATCGCATGGCTCGCCTGGGCACAGCTCGCCCTCGCGCTCGTGGTCGAGGTGTTCGCCGTGGCCCGAGGACGCCAGGCGATCCGCCTGCCAGTCATTCCCGGCTTCCAGATCACCGCTGCCCGACTCGTCGCCGGTGTGCTGATGATCGCCTCCACCGTGCAGCCGGTCCGCGCCCACGCCGCTGCACCCCAACCGATACCGGTCGTCGCCGAAGCGACGGTCGACGCCACGGTCCACACGCAGTCCCCGTTCCTGAACAGCGTCGACGGCCACCAATTCCAGCTCATCGGACACGTCGACGACACGCCAGCGCCCACACCGGATACCGAGCACCCGACCGTCACCGTGCAGCGCCACGACAGCTACTGGGCCATCGCCGAACGCACACTCGGCGACGGGTTCCGATGGCAGGAGATCCTCGACCTCAACGCTGGACGCGTCCTTCCCGACGGCAGTGTCATCACCGCCGGAGACGACACCCTCCACACCGGCTGGGTCCTCCTCTTGCCCACCGACGCGACCGGCGAACCCGCTTCGCCGGACCCGGTCGCAGATCCCGGCCAGTCGACATCGGCGACCACGGAACGCTCGAGCATCGTGGTGGAGCGGGGCGACAACCTCTGGGACATCTCCGAGGACCGGCTCGAGGACGACCTCGGCCGAGACGCGACCGACGCAGAAGTAGCCCCCTACTGGCAAGAAGTCATCGACACCAACCAGGACCGCTACGTCCAACCCGGCAACCCCAGCCTGATTCTTCCCGGTCAGATCATCGACCTTCCGCCCACCGGCCACGAACCACTCGTCCCACCCGCCGAGGCCGAGCCACCGCCTGAAGCCGAGGAGACCCCGGTCCCCGTTGAACCGCCCACAGACGCGGAACCCGAAGCGCAGGCACCACAACCGCCTACCTCATCCACGACCGCCCCGACCCCGACCACCGCAGCGCCGACGTCGACGTCGACGGCGACACCGACCACGTCGACGCCGACCGCGGCCGACGATACGGACGATCAAGATTCGTCCGACACCCGGCCGATCGCGATAGCGCTCGGAGGCCTCACGAGCATCGCGCTCGCCGTCGGGCTCAAACGACTCATCGACCGCCGCCGCCGCCACTACATCGAGAACCACGAAGGCCAACTCCCCGCCCGCACACCGGCTGATCAACGCGAGCTGCACCAGGCGATCGTCGCCCAGGCCGACGAGGAACGCATCGACGACTTGCAAGGAGCGCTCGGTCGACTCGCCGCCGCCCTCGCCGCAGCAGCCTCCGACAGACGACCTCGCATGGTCCGCCACGCCGCCGACAGTCTCGAAGTCCTCCTCGACCAGCCCGATACCAACGCACCACCCGGCTGGGTCAGCTCCGATGACGGCACCGTCTGGAGCCTCGCCGAGCTACCGGACCCAGACGACCTCTACGAGGGACCGCTGAGCCCAGCGCCGCTCCTGGTGACCGTCGGCCAACCCGAAGACGACGCCCAGCTGTACCTCGACCTCGAAGCTGATGGACTCACCGCCTTGACCGGCGACCAGGCCACCGCCGAGGAACTCGCGCGCTCCATCCTCACGGAGCTGACGCTCAGCCCCCTTGCTGAGACCCTGCGGGTCATCGGCATCGGCGAGGTCGTGAACGAGGACGCCAAGGTCCTCGAACACCTCACTGTGGTCGACTCCTGGGACGGCATCGCCGAGGACATCCGGGCCTGGGCCAGACAATCGCATGATGCGTTGACGGACTCCGACTGGCCGAACGCCTTCGTCGGCCGCGGCCATGACCCTGACCACGACGCACTCGTCCCGATCGCCGTCGTGGCCGATCGACCACCTCCCGCGGAACTTGGTGACGAGCTGCGCGCGTGCCTGCCCTCAGCGGTCGCCGTGGTGGTTGTCGGCGACTTCGACGCAGCCGTGGCGAACCTGCGGTGCGAGCCCGACACGCTCAACTTCGACTCTGTCGACCTCGCCTGCACACCCCAGGTCCTCGACGGCGACGAGCTCGCCGACCTCAGTCGGATCGTCGTCGCTGCTGACAGCCCCGAAGAACAACTCGTGATGGACGAGTTGCTCGGCGAGTACGAAAGCCTCGTGTCGTCGAACGGCTCCACGACATCTGCGCACCAAGCCACCAGCGACGACGACGATGAGGAGCACGACGACTCACCACCGGACTTCGACGTGCTCGTTCGATTGCTCGGCGACGTCGCCGTCGATGGGGACCGACCCGTCAAGCCGAAGGCGACCGCAGTCGTGGCCTACATCGCACTGAAGCGATCGGTCAGCACCGAGCGCCTCGAAGAGGCTTGCTGGTTCGGCTCCGACGGTGCCTCCCACATCAAGCGACTCCACGACACGATGACCGAGGCCCGCGCCGCGATCGGTTCCCAGCACCTACCGGCCAACCGCAAAGGCACCTACATCGCCGGACCACGCCTACGAACCGACCTCGAGCTCTTCGACTGGCACGTCCACCGTGCCGCCGACCTCGAACCGGCGGAAGCGATCGTCCACTACCGCGCCGCGCTCGACCTGGTCACCGGCAAGCCGTTCACCTACTCGAACGCCGCGCGGAACTCCTACGGCTGGGTCGACTTCGAGCACTACGCGACGACCTGGGAGCAACGGGTCGCGGGGGTCGCGCAGGCGTGCGCAGCAATGCACCTCGACCTGGGTGAACCCGCAGAGGCGATCTCCATGCTTCGCCGGATCGTCCACGTGATCCCGCTCAACAGCGGGGTGGTCGAGTCGCTCATGCGGGCGCACATCGCCCACGACGACCGCGTCGGAGCCGAGAAGGTCTACAAGGAACACGCCGACGCTCTCGTCCAAGCCAAGCTCGGTGACCCCGCCGACTCGATCGAAGAACTCCGGCTTGGCCTTCAGCGGTCCGGGCGGGGATGAAGCTCGGCTCCGGCCTGGCCAAGATGGCTCCTACAGCCTGACGAGGTCTGGTGCGGCAGCCTGTGCTGAATCGAACTCGACTCCGTCAGGTGCCCGGTAGTACACGGCGTGGGAACGAGGCCATGGGTCGAACCTAGATCAGTAGGAGCAGCCGCTCGTGGGGAGGCCCTGCGGCGCGAGGGGTGCACCGTCAGCGATCGCGACGAAGAACGGCTGCGGGCAGCGCTGTGTGCCGTCGACGCGGATGCCGAAGTGGAGGTGCGGTCCGGTGCTGTTGCCCGTGGAGGCGCTGTCGAGGAGGTGCTGCCCGACATCGACACGGTCACCGATCGAAACGGCTTGGGTGCCGGGGTTGCCGTGGCAGTACGTGTACTGGGCTCCGTCGTCGCCGTTGAAGATGACGCCGATCCCGCACTTCCCGCTCGTCGGCCTCCCGACGACGACGCCGTTGGTGACGGCGTAGAGGGGTGTCCCGACGGGCACGGGGATGTCGGCGGCGGGGTAGTCGTGGTGGGGCTTGGTGAACCAGCGGGGGTTCTCGTCGTACCAGCGTCGTTCGACCGGTAGGGCGTAGTCGCCGCTGACGGCGAGGTCTCCGCTTCCACACGTCAGCGGAGCGAGTGATGCGAAGGGGTCGGCTGGGTCGGGTGTCGAGCCTGCGTGGGCGAGCATCGACTCGTACACCGAGCTGAGCGATGTCCAATAGGAAGTTGCTGACGCCCACGTCCCGGCGAGCCCACCCCACGTCGTCGCGGATGCCCCCGCCCTCGGCGCGACGTTGGGGTTGGCGAGTGGAGCATCGTTGCCGAGTGCGTACTTCTTCAGCAGCTGGATCTGTGCGCGCACGCCGATGATCGGATCGGCGAACCCGGACCCCGACGCAGTGCCGTCGTAATGGGCGATTCCGGCGAAATTGTTGATGGCGGTGTCGCTGTTGGTGAAGTAGCCCGTCTCCAGCACCGCCTGGGCGAGCGCCATGTCACCTCGGACGCCTTCGGCGTCGCCTTCGGTGACGTAGAGCGCGATGAGATCCTCGACGGCGATGCGAAGGCGCGACGGCTGGCCGCGGCCGATGCTGCTCCACCAGGCGCGCAAGTCGCTCACCGTCAGGGCCGAGGGGCCGAGGATGCTGGGGGTGCCGTCGTCGGCGACCTCGCCGACCTCCCCGCAATCGGGCGGTGACGTGCCGCCGACACCGATGGCGAGGATCGGCAGGGAGGTGAACCCTCCGATGGTCACGAGACAGGCGAGCGCGGCCGCTGCTGGGAGCTTCATGCCCAGGTAGGCCCCGTGACGCGCGGATTCTTCGCGGGCGCGTGGAGAGTTTTCGATCGCCGAGGGGCCTACGGGGGTGACGACAACGTCTCACCGCTTCCGAGGAGGTCCCCTCATGATCCGCATCCCCGGTGTCCTCGCCCAGGTCTCCGTCGACCCGAGCACCGACGGCATGCCCGGCGCCGACCTGATTCAGCAGTTGCTGAACTGGGCCCAGATGCTCGCCCTGTGGGGCAGCCTCGCCGCGCTGTTGATCGGCGCCGCGATGTACGGCCTGGCCCGTGAAGGTGGCAGCTACGGCGGCGCCAGCCGCGGCAAGACCCTCGCCCTCGGCGGTGTCGTTGGCGCGATCCTCGCCGGTGTCGCGCCGACGGCGGTCAACATGCTGTTCGAGGCGGCGAGCTGATGAGCCGCCACGACAGCACTCCTCCATCCCGGCGCACCGCGATCATCGCGACGGTCATCGTCGTCGCTCTCGTCGCGGGTGTGATCCTCATCCGCCTCGGCCAAGGAGGCGGACCAAGCGATGACGGCACCGAAACCCCGTCGGCCGCGGAGGCACCCCGGCCGACGGTCGCCGCGGGTGTGGCCGGACCGGCTGGCGACGCCGCTGGTGTTCCGGTCGGCTTCTCGGCCGACGAACCCGGCGCGGTCGCAGCTGCGGTCGCCTACGCGACGGCCTCGCAGCGGTGGCTCTACTTCACCGACGAGGAGATCGAAGCGGCCATCGCTGAGATCGCCACCCCAGTCGCCGCGCCCCGACTCGCCGAGGACGTCGTCGCCGATGTGTCGATGGCCCGCGAGCAGCTCGCCCAATCCTCGGGGCGGATCTGGTGGCTCGTCCGTCCACTCGCCTGGCGCGTCGACGACTTCCGCGACACCGAGGCCCGGGTGTCGGTGTGGACTGTCACGATCCTGTCCGCGGCGAGTGTCGCGGCACCGCAGTCGGAGTTCCTCACGGTCACCTTGGACCTCTCGTGGGTCGACGGTGACTGGCGAGTCGACGGCGTGCGCGACACACCGGGGCCGACGCCGATCACCGGTCCCAAGGACCAGCCGTGGGACGCCGAGCCGTTCGACAGCGCGCTCGACGGGTTCACCCGCATGGACGGGGAGCCGGTCTCGTGATCCTCGGCATCAGCTTTCCCAACCCCGTTGGCTGGGTGATCGACAAGGTCACCGGCTTCGTCGGCGACGTCGCCACCGCAGGCTTCGAAGTGATCATCGGCGGACTCGTGGCCTGGGTCGTCGACGCGGTGATCTGGGTCGTCGGTGGCGTCTTCAACTTCTTCATCGACTCGACCGACCCGAACGTCCAAGCCGACTGGTTCATCACCGGCACCGGCCCCTACGCCACCACCGTCAGCATCGGTGCCACCCTCCTACTGCTGTTCGTCCTCGCCGGGATCGTCCAAGGAACCTTGAGCGGCGACGTCGGCGGGATGCTCCGCCGGATGGCCCTCGAGCTGCCGGTGTCGGTGCTCGGCATGGTCGGGCTCGTGACCATCATCCAGGTACTGATCCGGCTCACCGACGCGCTGTCCGGCGAGATCATCGGCAACTTCCAAGACGACATCTCGGACTTCACCGCGGTGATCCTCACGCTCAGCCACCTCTCTGGTGGCACGTCGACGGCGTTCGTCGTGTTCGTTCTCGGACTCGTCGCCGTGCTCGCGGGGCTCGTGCTCGTCGCCGTGCTCGTCGTGCGGTCTGCGCTGATCTACATCGTCGTCGCACTCGCCCCGATCGTCTTCGCCACCCGTCTGTGGCCAGCCACCAAGGGAGCCAGTCGCAAGCTGCTCGACCTGCTCGTCGCCCTCATCGTCTCCAAGCTCGTCATCGCCGTCGCGCTCTCGGTCGCCGCCGCGGCCGCAGTCGGCACCGGGTCGGGCGGCGAGGTGACCTCGCTGCCCGAGCCGGAGGTGTTCGCCGAAGACCCCGGCGGGTCGGTCACCCAAGCCGTCGGCATCCTGCTGACCGCCGCGGCGGCCTTCGGCGTCGCCGCGTTCTCACCGCTACTCGTCGCCCGCCTGCTGCCCCTCACCGAAGCAGCGCTGGTCGCACAGGGCGTCGCCGGCTCCCCGGTCCGTGCCGGGCACCAGGGCCTAATGATGGCCAACACCCTGCAGATGGTCACCGGCCGCCGCTACAGCCAGCTCGCCAACGGACGCGCCGGAGGCGGCGAAGCAGGAGGCGCGGCTGCCGGACCATCAGTAGGCGCTCCACCACCCGGCACGGGCGCGCCCGCAGCTGGTGGGTCTGGCAGCGCTGGAGCCGGGGCAGCAGGTGCGGGCGCGGCAGCAACAGGGGTGGGGGCTGCAGTGGTAGCCGCCGCCAAGGTCGTCGAGACGACCAAGAAGGGCATCGACACCGGAGCGCGCGTCGCGGCGGAGACCGCTAGCGAAGCGACCGACACCGCCGAATCCACTCGGGGCGCGACACCACCGGCCAGAAGCACACCTGGCTCGGACCACCCCGCGGGTAGTCGGCCGACACCGGAGCCATCTTCGCCGCCAGAACGGCCGTCTGGTTCCTCGCGCCCATCTGGCGGCTCCGACTCGGCACCACCAAGGGGGCCTGGCAATGTCTCCTGAGCGCGTCGACCGGTCCTACCGGCTCGAACCTCTCGACAGCTCGGGGATCTTCCTCGGTCTCGGGTTGGTCCAGTGCATCCTCCTCGGCGGTGGCATCGGCCTGGCGGTCGTCACCCTCAGCGCAGGAGCCCCGCTTCCGGTCGCCGCGGTCCCCGTGTTCGTCGGTGCCGCGGTGAGCTTCACCCGCATTGGCGGCCACGCCACCTGGGAGTGGGTACCCCTTTTGGCAGGCTGGTCCTGGACGCGCCTGCGGCGCGGTCGACGGTGGAACGCCCCGCTCCCGCTGTGGTCCACCGCCGAGGGCCCGGCGCCGATGCCGCCGTGCCTCGACGGGCTTGACATCGTCAGCCTCGACTGGCGCGGCGGTGTCGCCCTCGGAGCGATCCGGGACCGGCACCGCCACACCCTCACTGCGGTCGTGCCCGCGTCGGGGCCGCAGTTCGTGGTCGAACCCCGGGGCGAACAAGAACGCCTCCTCGCTGGATGGGGCGACCTGCTCGGCCAGTACGCGGTCGAACGTGGCGTGGTCTCCCACCTGTCGTGGTCAGACCTCGCACAACCGTCCGGGATGGCCGACCACATCGCCTGGCTGAACTCCGAGTCGAGGGGCGTGCCCAACGAACCGGCCGCGACGTCCTACCGCGATCTCCTCGAAGTCGGCACCGCATCCGCTATCAACCACGAAGCGGTCGTCACGATCACCGTCGCCCGCGAACGCCTGTCACGGCGCCGGACCAGAATGGGAGGCGTCGACGAGCAGCTCCGCCGAGCGCTCGTCACCTCGGTCGAGGCGCTCCTTCGCGGCCTGCGCTCAGCAGACCTCGCCGCATCCAACCCGCTCGACCCCACCGGGCTGCAACGCCTCGTCCGCTCCCGCATCGACCCCGTCGGTGAGAAGCCGCGTCCCCGCCGAGGCCGCCTGGTCGAACGCCTCGCGCTGGTCCGAGCCGGAACCGCCGGGCCGCTCGCGTTGGAGACCGACTGGCGGCACCTCCGCGTCGACGGAGCGTTCCACCGCACCTGGTGGGTCGGCACCTGGCCCCGCCTCGCCGTGCCACCGGCATGGCTGGAACCGTTCCTCTCCGGCGGTGGGGTCACCCGGTCGATGACCGTCTACTTCCAACCGGTCTCCACCCACCAGTCCCGGCGACGAATCGAACGGGACCTCGTGAAGCTCGAGTCCGATGCCGTCACGAAGGAGGAGAAGGGACGGCGCATCGACGCCCGTCACCGCCGCGCCACCCAAGCGCTGCTCGACCGCGAGGAGGAGCTCGTCGCCGGCTACCCCGAGATGGGCTACGCCGGGCTCGTCACCGTCTCGGCCCGCAGCCTCGATGACCTCGATGAGCACTCCGAGATCATCGAGCAGCTCGCCCGCGAGAGCGGCATGGACCTGCGCGTCCTCGACGCCCGCCAAGACCTCGGCTGGGCCGCCGCGCTCCCGCTCGGTCTCGCCCCCTCGACCCTCCTGGCGTCATGACCCGGCCATCGCTGCGGCTCCGCTACCACCAGGGCACCACCGCACACGTCTCCAGCATCTACCCCTTCAGCGTGCAGGGTTCCTTCGGTCACCGGGGCACCTACGTCGGTCTCGACCTCCTCGCCGGTGGAGGCGAGTTCTGCTGGGACCCTTTCGAGGCCTACGCCGCCGGGCTCGTCACGAACCCGAACGGGTGGGTTCTCGGCGAGCCCGGCAACGGCAAGTCCGCGCTCGTCAAGTGCCTCCTGTGGCGCCAAGCGGCGCTCTACGGCACCGGCCCGAACGGGAGGTGGGTCGGCATCGCGGATCCCAAGGGGGAGTACGCGACCCTCGCTGAACACCTCGGCTTCACCACGGTGAAGCTCAGCCCCGGCGGCACCGCCACCATCAACCCCCTCGCCCCCGGCCCCGCGGCGGAACACGAGCCCGAAGACCGCCAGATCCTCCGCCGAGCTGAGATGTGCACCGCGCTCGTCGGCACGGTGCTCGAGCGGCCCCTCACCCAACTCGAGGACGCAGCGGTGTTCGCGGCGATCGAACAGGTCACCGCCGCTCCGCTCGACGAGCCCACGCTCGCTGATGTCGCACGTCTCGTCGCCAACCCGACCGACGCGATGACTGAGCGGCTTCGCGGCACCGATCGCGATCTCGCCGCGGAGATGAGCACGATCGCGTACGCCCTCGACAAGCTGCTCTCCCGATCGCTGCGCGGCATGTTCGACGGACGGTCCACCGTCCCGTTGCGCTGGGACGGCCCAGGTGTCGTGATGGACCTCTCCGCGGTGCCGACCGACTCCGACGCGCTCCCGCTGGTCATGGTCGCCGCCGCAGGCTGGTTCCAACAGCTCATGGCCTGCCCCGGCCCACAGCGCGTGCAGGTCCTCGACGAAGCCTGGGCGCTCCTCGCGAACCGCCACACCGCCGCCTACCTCCAGAGCTGCTTCAAGCTCGGCCGCACCTACGGCGTTGCGAACCTCTGCATCACCCACCGCGCCTCGGACCTCGTCGCCCAGGCCGACGACGGCACCGCCACCAGCAAGATCGCCGCCGGACTCCTCGCCGACTCGGCCACGAAGATCATCCTTCGCCAAGCCCCCGACCAGCTCGACGCCGCCGTCGCCCACTTCGGACTCACCGGGCCCGAAGCGTCCATCGTCGGACAGCTCACCCGCGGTCGAGCGCTGTGGAAGCTCGGTGGCCGAACCGCCGTCGTCCAGCACGTCCTCGGTCCTGGCGAGCAGCCCATCGTCGACACCGACGCCCGCATGAACGGGGTTGTGACCGATCGGACCGAGGCGGCGTGAGCGATGTACGACCGCGACGCACTCCTGGCCGCCGTCGACCTTCGAGCCCTCGCCGACGACCTCCTTGGTCCTCCGTCTGGCGGCGGAAGGTCCCCGATGTGGCCCTGCCCCAGCGCACAGCACGCCCAGACCGGCCGCACCCCTCCCGTCAGCATCTTCACCAGCCGCCGCGGCGAGCAGCGCTGGCGCTGCCACGGCTGCGGTGATGGCGGAACGGCCATCGACCTCGTCCTCGCCGTCCGGGGCGGTACACCACGCGACGCCATGGGCTACCTCGCCGATCGTTCCGGCCACCGTGAGCAACCAGACGACTGGCATCCCCCACGTCGAGCCGCGCCACCCCGGACGATGCCCCCGGCAGGTTGTCGTGACCCCGAAGGACTCGCCCGCTACGTCGACGAGTGCGCGAAACGACTCTGGACACCGGATGGACGAGCGATGCAACGGTGGCTCACCAACGGCCGTGGGTTGCCACAGGACGTCCTCGTTGAGAACTGCATCGGCGCCGACCTCGGACCACGCGCCCAACCCCGCCCCGACGGCATGCCCCGCGCCGCAGGCATCGTCCTCCCCGCCATCGAGAACGGCCACGCCGTCTACGCACAGCTCCGGGTACCCCATCCCCAGGACGACCGGCCCCGCTACCTCAACCCCACCGCGGACCTCGCCACCAACCCACGCCTCGCCCGAGCACGACCAGCAGAGACCCGCCATCCAGAAGTCGTCGTCACCGAAGGAGCCATCGACGCCCTCTCAGCCGCCGCCGCCGGGTATCGAGCCGTCGCCGTACTCAGCGCCACCTACGGCGACGAAGCCGTCGCCACCGCCCTCGCCAAGCTCCCACACCCCTTGGTCATCGCGTTCGACGCCGACGATGCCGGACACGCTGGCTCCCATCGACTCGCATCGCTCCTCGAAGCTCGCCAACACCCACCGGTCGTGCTCGATCTGGGCAGCGGCGACCTGAACGACGCCATGCGCCGCTCCGACAACTGGACCCACGACATGGAACGCTCGGTCGACCTCGCCGTCAGGCACACGGCAGCAGGGATCAGCGTCAGCCGATGATCAGGCACCGTGCGGGACAGCGAGAGCATCCTCGACCGCACGGACACCTCGATCACCAGCGAGCAGCGTGGTCACGATCACCGTCAAGTACGGCACCCACGGTCCAGCAAGGCAGTACGGGGGGTCATCCTCGAAGATCATGTCGAGACGACCCACCGCCAGGTCCGGTCGGATCTCACGGATCACGCCGTACCAAACGGACGCCCACGCGCCCTTGTGCCACACGAGCAAACGTCGGTCGGTCACAAGGATGCGCAACGCACCCAACGGTCGCCACTGCGGTGCGGCCAACGCCTCGGCCTCGTGGCGCGCCCGGCGACGAGCGATGGCGCTGCCCGCTGCGGTGAGCCCGAACATGAGCGGACCGCAGATCGCGAAGACGTGAGGGGCGACATACGTGACGTCCGCGCCGTGGAACCGCCAGCCCTGAGCTGGAAGGTCAGCATGCAGCACCTCGTCAAGGTCGAGCAGCACCGGGCTCGGCATGTTCGGTAGGTGGCCGCCGCTGCCTACCCAGTCCGCCAACTCGGTTGCGGCGTTCCATGCTTGGGTCTGGTCGGCTCCGTCTGTTGCTGGCTCGGTCCTGGTCGAGTTCGTTGCGCGCATCAGAGTCCCCTTCGGTCCAGTCCGAGTTGGGGACGTCTGCAGCAGTCGGGGCCGTCGACCCCGGGACGTCCAACGGGATCAGGCGCTGCATCGCTGAGCCTACGCCCATTGAGCTCGAGGATCGAGCCTCATCCGCTGACCTGAGCTACCCGGGCGGTGAGAGATTGGACGTCCAATCGCAGCGAGCGGCGACGGTCGCACTGACTTCTGACACGTCATCGTTCGGCTCCGCTCGCTGAAGCCCTCCGAAGCACCCCTGGTAGAGGTGGCGCGCTCGGAGGAGACCGAGTGCGCTCGTGTGGCTGAAACCTCTTCGCCCGTGATTCGCCCGCGAAGTTTCGCCTCCCCGAGGGGCCTACGTGGGTATGGAACGCGAAGGTATAGGCGGCTTCGAGCTGCTCGTGATCGTCGTCGCCGGCATCGCGCTGGCGCTGGTCGGCGCGGTGTGGGCGGGCGCGTGGCTGGCGCTCGCCGCGTCGGGCGGCGGGCACCTGCCCTTCGCCGCCGCTGCGGATGCTGCACCGCGCCTTCCGGCGCACATGAGCGCGCCTGCTGAAGCCTGGGCCGAGCCCTACGCCGAGGCGCTGCCGGGTGCGCCTGTCTACTGGCTCTGCAGCGCCGTGGCGGCCATCGCCATCGGGGGCGCGGTAGCGCTCGTCGTCCGGTGGCTGACCCGTTCGAAGGTGGGGACCGCCAAGCGTCGCCCCCTCGGCGTCGATGGGAGGACGAAGTACGCGAAGCGTCGAGACCTCGACCCGCTGCTGGTGTCGGGTCCAACGGCAGGTCGGCTGATCCTTGCCCGCTTCGGCCGACGCCTGGTCGCCACCGAGTCACCGCCGCCTCGAACTCAGGGCCGAGTCGGCAGGTCGGCGCGTCGCTCCCGTCGTGGAGATCGCGGTGCAGTGGCGCTCGTCGGACCGTCCAGATCGGGCAAGACCACTGCGGCCGTCGCGGGCATCCTCGAGTGGGACGGTCCCGCGGTGCTCTCGTCGGTGAAAGCCGACCTGCTGTCCACAACACAGGGGTGGCGCTCAACCCTCGGCGACGTTCGCGTCTACGACCCAACGTCATCGACGACGCCGAAGGGCACCTCGGCGCTGTGGTCGCCTCTGCAACAGGCCGGGACGGTCGTGGGCGCGCAGCGCGCAGCGAGGGCGCTGTGCGATGCCGCGCCTCGGGGTGGGGTCGAGGGCGGGATGGACTTCTGGTTGGCGCAGGCCGAGATCCTGTTGTCGGGTCTGCTGTTCGTCGCGCACAACGCCCATCGCGACATGGACGCGGTCTGCGAGTGGGTGCTCACCCAGGACCGGCCTGGCGAGCTCGGGCCCGGTGAGGTCCGCGCCGCGCTCGACTCGTTGAACCTCTCGAACAACGCGGCGGTCTCCCGAGGTGCGGTCGAGGTCGCCAAGGGCCTGGTGTCGGTGTGGGAGATGGAGGAGCGGACTCGCTCGTCCATCTACGCCACGGCTCAGACCGTGATCTGGCCCTGGACCGATCCCGGCGTGGCCGCGTCGGCGCGGTCGCCGAAGGGCAAGAACGCGCAGAGCGGATTCGTCGGGGTCGACCTGCCGTGGCTGTTGTCGGGGTCCAACACGGTGTACCTGTGCTCGCCGATCGAGGACCAACGCCGCCTGGCCCCAGCGTTCGGCGGGCTGCTGAACGATCTGATCAACCAGGCGTACCGGCACGTCGCTGCCACCGGGAAGCCCCTCGACCCGCCGCTGCTGGTGGTGATCGACGAGGCCGGGAACACGCCGCTGCGGTCGTTGCCGGAGTACGCCTCGACCCTCGCCGGGCTCGGGGTGTTGCTGGTGACGATCTGGCAGTCGCTCGCGCAGCTCGAAGTCGCCTACGGCAAGGCGTCGGACACGATCCTCACCAACCATCTGACGAAGGTGTTCTACGCGGGCCTGTCGGACCCGGCGTCGATCCAGTACGTCGATCGTGTGCTCGGCGAGGCCGAGGTCGACACCCGCTCCCACTCGGCGGCCGAGCGGATCAGCGGCGGCTCGGACCAGTTCTCCACCACCCGCGTGCCCCTCGCCCCCGCTCACGTGCTGCGGCAGATGCGCCCCGGTGACGCGCTGCTGGTTCACGGCACGCTGCCGCCAGCGCACGTCCGCACGCGGCCCTTCTATCGCAACCGCCACCTGGCGAAGCGGGCCGCGACGGCTGTCGATGAAGAGGGACGGACGATATGAAGCCGTTCCTCCGCGCCACCGACCGCGCTCGGCTCGCTCCGGTGGGATGGGTCGCGGAGCCAGCAGGAACGTGGGCGGGCCGCCAGGTCGAGGTCGTCTTCGACCCACGGCAACACCAGATCGTGATGGTGCTCAACGAGCCGGGTGACACGACCCGCGCCGTTCTGGCGGGGGAGGGGTTCCGTCGCCTTGCCGTCGATGGCCAGCAGGAGATGTGGGTGCGCAACCGCGCGGCGGAGGCCGCTCAGCAGACATCGGGTCGTGTCGTATCGATCGACGCGACACCCAAGGCGGTCCAATCGCAGGGCCGGGGAATGTGATGCGGGCACCGTCGGTGCTCGGTGGTCGCGAGATGGTGGGGATAGCGTGATGGCACGCGCTCGGAGCGCTCGCAGCAATCCCTCCGAACAGCTCTCGCTGTTCGACCTAGCGCTCCCTCCCGAGGATGCCGACGAGGCATCGACCCAGGAGGTGACCCATGAACCGTTACGGTCAGATGGCGCTGGACCACAACCGCAAGCACCGGCCGGACGCCTATTCGCAGATCCCGGACCCCGCCGGCTTCTTCGGCGAAGCCGGGGAGCAGATCGCAGTGGCGGTGAGCCAGCTGCGCGACGAGATCCTCGGCCCGCCCAAGGCAGGCGAAACGCCGGAGGAGTACCGGCTCCGCAGCTACCAGGCGTTGGCAACGGCCGAGGAGCTGACACTGGCGGACCACCCGCTGCTCCAACCGGACCCGTCCGAGGAGACCGAGGACTGGAGCGACGAGCCGGACCTGGCCCGCCACTACCAGGACCTGGCGGAGATCAACGAGGCGATCAACACCCCGCTGTAGCCAGCGAGCCATCCCCGCCGCCTCTAGCCCGGCCGGAGGCGTTCCGACCGACAGGCTCTGATGACCTCGCCCCAGCGGGCGCAGCAGCGAAGCTGCGAGCGAACCTCGACGCGCTCACCGTCCTCAACCGGTGCCGAGACGAGGGCGGGCGATGGGCGACCCCCGACGAGCAAGCACTCCTCGCCCGCTGGTCGGGTTGGGGCGCGATCCCACAGGTCTTCGATCCCGCCGACGACCGCTACTCGGACGAACGCGCAGAGCTACGGCAACTGCTCCGCACCGAGACGGGCTGGGCGCAGGCCCGGCGAACGACGCTCAACGCCCACTACACGTCAGCGCCGGTCGTGCAGGCCATGTGGCACGCCGCCCAGCAACTCGGAGTCGCCGGAGACGGGGTGCGCGTGTTGGAACCCGGCTGCGGGTCGGGAAACTTCATCGGATTCGCACCCGACGGCACCATCCTGACCGGCGTCGAACTGGACCAAACCACCGCCGAGATCGCCCAGCACCTCTACGGCGCCCGGGCCAGCATCCACGCCACTGCATTCGAGGAGCTGCGCGTCGAGGACGGCGCGTTCGACACGGTGATCGGCAACGTCCCCTTCGCCAAAGTCACCCCCCACGACCCACGACACAACCGCGGACGACACGCCCTCCACAACTACTTCCTCATCAAGTCGCTGCACCTGACCCGGCCTGGCGGGCTCGTCGTCGCGCTCACCTCCCGCTACACCCTGGATGCCCGCAACGCCGCAGCCCGCCGAGAGATGGCTTCGATGGCCGACCTCGTCGGCGCGATCCGACTGCCGGAGCGCGCCTTCGCCCGCTCGTCGGGCACTGACGTCGTCGTCGACATGGTGATCCTTCGTCGCCGTCCACCGGGGGCCGAAGCCTCCGGTCCAGCATGGGAGAGCGTCGGCGCCGCACCCATCGAGGCCGCCGACGACGCGGCTCTGTTGGAGGTCAACGAGTACTACCTCGCCCACCCCGACCACGTCCTCGGCGACCTCGCCGCGACACGGGGCATGTACCGCGACCACGAGCTGACCGTCACCTCGACCGGAGACCTCGACGAGCAGCTCCCTGCCGCGCTCGCAGACCTCGCCGCCCGTGCGGCCGAGCGCGGCCTGACCTACGTCGCTGTCAGCCGCGACACCGAGGCACACCGCCCGGAGCGGCGTGCAGCACGAGGCGACTTCTACCTCGAGCACGCACAGGACGGCAGCTTCGTCGTCAACCAGCGTGGCGACGTCGCCCAACTCCAGGGCGGCACCCCGGTCACCTACAAGCCACGTGTCGCGAAGGACAAGAGCGAACTCGTGCGGCTCGTCGGCCTGCGTGATGCTGCGCGCCGGGTGTTGGAGGTGCAGATCGACGGCGGCAGCGACGAACGACTCGACGCTGCCCAAGGCGTACTCGGTGAGCTGTACCGGACCTACGTGCGCGTCTACGGGCCGATCAATCGGTCTAGCGAGGCCCGCACCGGTCGCCGCAACGCCGAGACAGGCGAGGAGATCATGCGCCGGGTTCGACCGCGCATGGGCGGCTTCCGAGAGGACCCCGATTGGCCGCTCATCGCAGCGCTCGAAGCGTTCGACGAAGAGAGCCAACAAGCTCGACCAGCGGCGATCTTCCACGAGCGGGTTATCGACCCGCCCCACGAGCGCCACGGTGTCGACAGCCCCGACGAGGCCGTCGCCGTGTGCCTCGACGAGACCGGGACGGTCACCGTCGACCGTGTCGCGGAACTCCTCGGCACCGACCCCACGAACGCTCGCCAGCAACTCGGTGAACTGGTCTACGACGAGCCCGTCACGAACCGCCTCATCCCAGCGTCGGAGTACCTGTCGGGCAACGTCCGCGCCAAGCTCGACGCCTGCCGCACCGCCGAGGACCCCGATGGTCGATACCGACTCAACATCGCCGCGCTGGAACGTGTGCTCCCGCGCCAGCTCGAACCGACCGAGATCACCGCCCGGCTTGGCGCGCCGTGGATACCGAGCCGTGACATCGAACAGTTCTGCCACGAGGTGCTCGACGCCAGCGTCGATGTGGAGCACCTCCCACAGCTCGGCAACTGGACCGCACGACTGCGCGACGGCAGCCGTCGCAGCGTCGCCCTCTCCTCGGAGTGGGGGACCGGCCGCGCTGACGCGATCACACTGCTCGACGCCGCCCTCAACCAGCGGCTCCACACCGTCACCGACGCCACCGACGACGGCAAGCGAATCCGCAACGACGCCGAGACCCTCGCGGCGCGAGACAAACAAGAAGCCCTCACCTCCAAGTTCTCGACCTGGGTGTGGGAGGAACCCGAACGAGCCACCCGTCTCGCTGGTCGCTATAACGAACTGTTCTCCTCCACCGTCCTCCCGAACCACGACGGCGACCACCTGACCCTGCCCGGCCTCGCCGGCACCTTCACCCCTCGCCACCACCAGCGCGCCGCCGTCGCACGCATCCTCACCGACGGCCGTGCCCTGCTCGCCCACGCGGTCGGCGCCGGGAAGACCGCCACGATGGTCATGGCCGCAATGGAGCTACGTCGACTCGGCTCCGCGTCCAAGCCCGCGGTAGTGGTCCCGAACCACATGCTCGACCAGTTCTCCCGCGAGTGGCTCCAGCTCTACCCGACCGCACGCATCCTCGTCGCCGACCGAGACCGGCTCTCCAAGGCCCGGCGCAAAGAGTTCGTCGCGCGGGCCGCTACCGGCGACTGGGACGGCATCGTGTTCACCCAATCCGGGTTCGCCCGGCTGCGGCTCGGCCGCGACCTCATGACCGAATACCTCGGCGAAGAGATCGCCACCGCACGCACCGCCCTCGACGGCTCGAAGGACGGCAAGGGACTGTCGGTCAAGAAGCTCGAGCGGCGCATCGCCCAGATGGAAGAGACCTACAAGCGGCTCCTCTCCGAGCACACCAAGGACGACGGCGTCCGGTTCGAGGAGACCGGCATCGACTACCTCTTCGTCGACGAGGCCCACGCCTACAAGAACCGCCGCGTCGACTCCTCGATCGACGGCGTCGCCAACACCGGCTCCCAACGCGCCCAGGACCTCGACTCCAAGCTCTGGGCACTCCGCCGAATGCACGGACCCCGCATCGTCACCTTCGCCACCGCCACCCCGGTCGCGAACTCCATGGCCGAGCTGTGGGTCATGCAGAGCTACCTCCACCCCGACCTACTTTCCAGCGTCGACCTCCGAGCCTTCGACGCCTGGGCCTCGAACTTCGGACGCACCCACACCGCCTTGGAGCTCGCACCAGACGGCGCGTCCTACCGGATGCAGACCCGCTTCGCCCGATTCCAGAACGTCCCCGAACTCCTGACCTTGTACCGGCAAGTCGCCGACGTTCGCACCAACGACGACCTCGACCTCCCCGTCCCAGCGCTCGCAGGCGGACAAGCTGAGACCGTCGTCGTGGAACCCAGCGACGTCCTCGTCGACTACGTGGCCGACCTTGCGTCGCGGGCCGAACGCATCCGCAATCGCGCAGTCGACCCCAGCGAGGACAACATGCTCAAGGTCACCGGCGATGGCCGCCGGGCCGCGCTCGACCTCCGACTCGTCGGCGAAGACGCCCCTACTGACAGCGGCAAACTGACGGTGGCCGCACAGCGGATCGCCGCGATCCACCACGCCACCCGCGACCATCGCTACACCGACGAGACCAACCAGCTCACCCTCCGCGCGGGTGCGCTCCAGCTCGTGTTCTGTGACGTGTCCACCCCGGCGGCGGACGGTTGGAACGCCTACGACGAACTCCGCGCCCTGCTCGTCCGCCGCGGTGTCGACCACGGCTCGATCCGCTACATGCAAGACGCCAAGACTGACCAGGCCAAGGCCAAGCTCTTCGCCGCGTGCCGGGACGGAACCGTCTCGGTCCTGATCGGATCAACCGAGACGATGGGTGTCGGCACCAACGTCCAAACGCGCGCCATCGCCATGCACCACCTCGACGCGCCATGGCGACCCGCCGACATCGAACAACGAGACGGCCGAATCCTCCGCCAGGGCAACCAGAACCCCGAGGTCCGCGTGCTGCGCTACGTCACCGAGGGCAGCTTCGACACCTACATGTGGCAGACGCTAGAGCGGAAGGCAGCGTTCATCGCCCAGGTCACCCGAGGCGACCTGCCCGACCGCGACGTCGACGACATCGGCGACCAGGCCCTCTCCTTCGCTGAGGTCAAGGCGCTTGCCACCGGCGACCCTCTCGTGTTGGAGAAGGCCTCCGTGGATGCCGATGTCGCAAGGCTCACCCGGCTCGAGCGTGCGCACCACGACGACCAACACCGACTCCGGCGGACCCACGACGCCGCCACCCGACGCGCCGACAACGCGGAGCATCGAGCCGGTGATCTCCAGACCGTGCTCGGCCGGGTCACCGACACGAGGGGCGACCGCTTCGCCATGACCATCGACGGCCGACCCCACACCAAGCGCGTTGACGCAGGCGAGCACCTCCAGAACGTCCTCCGACAGCGCCTCAACCAGACCGCCCCCGAGACCAGCGGACCAACCGCCGAGATCGGGAGCCTCGGGGGCCTCGCCGTCACTGCTCAGGCGATCACCACGATCGAGGACGAAGTCCGCGTCGCCATCCCCGACGCCCACATCGAAGTCAGCTTTCTGAGCACCGACCTCAACCGCAGTGACCCCGCCAACCTCATCACCCGCCTCGAACGCCACCTCCACCGACTACCCGACACCATCGCCGAGCTGAGCCGCGAGGCGTCCGACGCCCGCGCCGAAGCCCAGCGGGCCCACTCCCGGATCGGCGCACCCTGGGACCGCTCCGACGAACTGGTTGACCTGCGACGTCGCCAGAAGGAGATCGAGGACCAGCTCGCCTCAGCCGCTGAATCGACCGGGGAACAGCAGTCGGCGCAGACCGAGTCGGACCCGACACCCGGCTCATCGATGCCAGTCGCGCCGTGGACGTTGGCGCCCGCTCCGGAACGCTCAACCGTCGACATTGAGGCCGCTGCCAGGTTGACGGCACGGCTCGACGCCCTTCAGAGCCGATCGCGCGCGGAGTCACCGGGAGTCGACTTGTGACCGCGTTGGGTGGGATTCCGGGCAGTCGACCGTACCCTTTGTCGCATGACTGAAACAGGTGACGGGAGCGCGCGGCGTTGTACCAAACGCATGGATGCCGGTCGCTTGCCGTTGTCGATCGGAAGGTCGCGATCGCACCTGGCCAGGACATCCGTGAGCGGTCGAACGTCAGCAACCAATCCGACACCGGTGGCACATGTCTGCGGAGATCAGCAGTAGCTCGGCGGACCGACCCGAGAACGAGCCCGATCCGAGTGAGGGCTTGCGGCTCCGTGCGTTGCCTCCCGCGTCCGAGCGCGCCTTCCCCCTCGACCACAACTACTTCGAGATTGTCTACGCACCGCTGATCGGCCCGACGGCAGTACTTCTTGCTCGAGCGCTCGCACGGCACTTGGAGGCTGCCGGGGGGCCGATCACCGTGTGCCCGATCGAACTCGCGTTGGAGATCGGGATCCGCGCGAACGGCGTCGAGCCGCTTGGGAGGAGGTCGCATCTCGTGCATGCGATCGACCGCCTCGCTCACGACCACGTCGTTGCCCGCCTCGGGGACCGGACCCTCGGTGTACGAGTGGCGATCCCTCCCTTGAGCCAGCGGTCGCTGCAGAAGATCCCGGCGGCAGCTCGACTCGCACACGACCGGTTCCTGACTGCGGAAGCTGCTCCGCAGGAGTAGCCCGTACGACCTGGCACCCCGCCGGAGGACAAGTTGGCTCGTGTCGACGACAACCTGAAGGGGGGAAGTTCAGCGGCACTCCCGAACCGGCACGGGCAAGAGCAGAACCGGGTCGGGCTCCCTCCAGTGACTACGCTTCGCTATCCAGCGCCCTCGGGCGTCCGACTCTTCCAGCTAGTCCGCCCGAGCACGAGGTCATCGAGGCTCCATGCGCGTGGACCGACGCCGCTCGTCCACTGCACTTTCGCCTGCACTCCTCCCTAACCCGACAAGGAAGCCAACCCGATGGCCGCATCAAACGTAGATGAGACCAAAGCATTGGATGACGCCGACCTGAACCACGGGTTGGCGGACCAGGAGGTTCTCCTCAGTCGGGCGGAGCACGGTGCCAACTCCTTCGCTCCGTTGCCGACCAAGTCTCCGATCGAGTTCCTGGTCGAGGCTTTCAAGGACCCGATGGTTCAGATCCTGTGTGTCTGCGCTGCGCTTGCACTTGCAGTCGGGATCTCAACCGGCGAGTGGCTTGAGGGCATCGCGATCCTCTGCGCGATCGTCGTCGTGTCGGCGGTGGGCGTACGGAACCAGCTGAAGGCTCAGCGCGACTACTCCGCTCTTGACGCTCAGGCCGACATGATGGCGACTCGCGTCGTACGCAACGGTCAGATCGCCGAGGTCGACGCGTCTGAGCTGGTTGTCGGGGACGTCCTCGAGGTCAACACGGGTGACGTCGTGCCCGCTGACTCACACCTGGGTCGGGGAACCGACGTTCTGGTGGATGAGAAGCACATCACTGGTGAGCCTGACAACGAGAAGCAGGTAGGCGACCTGATCTACGCGGGCAGCCGGGTCCTTGATGGCTCAGGTCGCGCTGTCGTCGCGGTCGTCGGTGACGCGACTCTTCTCGGTGGGATCAGGTCCAAGTTGAGTGCCGAGCGCGAGCCGACGCCCCTTGAGGAGCGTCTCGACGATCTTGCGAAGAAGGTAGGACGTGTCGGCATGGCCGCCGCTGCCGTCACGGCGGTCGCGCTGATCGTTGTCGCCGCGATTCGAGGTGAGTACGTCCACGACGGAACCGTCGAGGAGTTCGACTTCGGCTGGAACGGCACGACCGGAGAGATGCTGCTCTTCGCTGTCACGGTCGCCTTCACGATCATCGTCGTGGCCGTACCCGAAGGCTTGCCGCTGGCCGTCACGTTGGCGCTGTCGTACACGACTCGGAGGATGGCATCAGAGCAGATCCTCGTCCGCGAGCTCCCGGCCTGCGAGACGATGGGGGCGGGGACGATCATCTGTACGGACAAGACGGGCACGCTGACCGCCGGGTCGATGTCGCTGGCCCACGTCGTGACGGATGGCAGCGCCGTTGACGCGACGACCTCTGCTGCGGCGGACCTCGCGGGAGCATCACGAATCTTCGAGGGCTTCGCCATCAACTCCTCAGCGGATCTGGTGGTCCACGACGATGGGGTGCTGCACGTCGTCGGCAACGCAACCGAGGGTGGCATCCTGCTCTGGCTCGACCCCCACGGCAACGCGTATCGGGAGGTGCGAGACGCGGCGGTCGTTCTGGATCGCCGCGAGTTCTCATCCTCACGGAAGCACATGGTGACGATGGTCGAGGACGCGCAGCAGGGTGCAGTCGTGTACATGAAGGGCGCGCCGGAGGTTGTCCTGAGTCACTGCACACGTCATCTTGATCATGGCGGCACGGTCATTGAGATGGGCGAGACGGCTGTCGAGGCAACGCTCAAGACCGTGACCGAGTTCGCCCAACGGGGCTTCCGCACATTGGCGGTGGCGTACTCGGAGTGCGATGGGTCGACCATGCTTGATGAGGGGGCGGACCAAAACCTGGTCTTCCAGGCGATCTTCGTCATAGCCGACCCGATTCGGCCGGAGGTTCCAGCTTCGGTTGCGCGATGCCGTCGCGCCGGTGTCGGGGTGATGATGATCACGGGTGACATCCCGGAGACCGCTGCAGAGATCGGGCGACAGGCAGGCATCGTCAGCGACAGTACGAAGGTTCTGGCGCACGATGAGTTCGTTGGGTTGTCCGACGCCGATATCAACCGGCTGCTCGACGACAGTGGTATCGAGGCCCTGGCCCGTGCCCTTCCGGAGGACAAGGAGCGGTTGGTGGGGCTGCTGCAAGCTCGCGGGGAAGTCGTTGGCATGACCGGGGATGGGGTGAACGACGCTCCTGCTCTGAAGGCAGCCGACGTCGGCTTCGCCATGGGTTCGGGCTCGCGAGTCGCTCGCGAGGCTTCAGACGTCGTGATCGTGGACGACAACTTCACATCGACGGTCTCGGCGATCCGCTGGGGCCGAAGCGTCTTCGAGAACCTTCGCAAGTTCATCCAGTTCCAGCTGACGGTGAACGTGGTTGCTCTCACGCTCACGTTCCTAGCGGCAGTGTTCGGCTTCGGTACGCCGCTGACTGCTGTTCAGCTGCTGTGGGTCAACCTGATCATGGACTCCTTCGCCGCCCTTGCCCTCGCCCTAGAGCCGCCGTCTGATCGGCTGTTCGAGCAACCCCCTCATGGCCGTTCCGAGACCCTGATCTCGAGGCAGATGTGGCTCAATATCCTGGTCACTGCTGGATGCATGCTCGCGGTCCTGCTGCTTGTCCTCGTCGCGTCGGACTCCTTTGGCCTTAGCGAGTCGGGCGATGTCTACCGAAACACGTTCCTGTTCAACACCTTCGTGTGGATGCAGGTCTTCAACGCGTTCAATGCGAGGTCGATTCGTGCCCGGCGCTCACCGTTCGAAGGTCTGACGAAGAGCAGCTCGTTCCTGACGATTATCGGGATCATCATCGCCGCCCAGGTCGTGATCGTCACCTTCGGTAGCGAGGTCTTCTCGGTGGAGCCCCAGTCCCTCGCCGACTGGGGGAAGGCCATCGCGATCGGCTCCTCGGTCCTCCTGGTGGGCGCTGCCGTCAGGGCCATCGGCCGTACGATCGAGGCGCCTGGCACGACGGAGTCGGCCTGAGCCGTCAGCCCGCGGCTCCTCCAAGGCCGGTGGAGTAGCCTCCAGCGGCACTATCGCATCTGCAGTCGACCCCGGCGCCCATGGCGTTCGAGATGGAGGATCAGTCATGACGGTCTCGCTGACGAAGGGCCAGAGCGTTCCTCTGGCCAGCAGTACAGGGGCCTCCCTGACCTACGTTCGCATGGGCCTCGGCTGGGATGCGGTCAAGAAGAAGGGGTTCCTCGGTCGTTCCAAGGAACAGGCGATCGACCTGGATGCATCAGCGGTTCTGTACGACGCGAGCGGCACGGCCGTCGACCAGATCTGGTGGAAGCAGTTGAAGAGTCGGGACGGAGCTGTCGTCCACACCGGGGACAACCGGACTGGACTCGGTGACGGTGATGACGAGTCGATCCAGGTGCATCTTGACCAGCTCCCCTCGAACGTCGCCGTGATTGTGTTCATCGTCAACTCCTTCACAGGCCAGAACTTCAGTCAGATCGAGAACGCTGTGTGCCGCTTGGTCGATGAGACCAACGGGCAGGAGATCTGCCGCTACGAGCTGTCGGGCTCGGGGGCTCACACAGCGCAGATCATGGCCAAGGTGTCCCGTACGTCGCAGGGTTGGTCGATGACGGCGATCGGGGCCATCGCTAGCGGGAGGACCTTCAAGGATCTCCTGCCGGCGATCCAGCCGCACCTCTAGGCGACGCGACATGCCAGTTCTGCCGAAGGGCGCGAATGCACCGTTGAACGGAAGTCGTATCGACGCTGTTCTTGAGTGGACTGAATCTGGTGGTTCGGCGCACGACGTCGACCTATGCGCTCTGTTGCTGGGAGCGGACGGCAGAGTGCGGGATGACGCGGACTTCGTCTTCTACAACCAGCCCTCGCACCCCACGGGTGGAGTTGTCCATCAAGGCCGTGCTGGTACGCAAGAGCGGCTCGCCGTCGATCTCGACAGGCTTCCCGATGAGATCGACAAGGTGGTGCTCGTCAGTTCGATCTCGACGGGCACCTTTGGTGACGTCAAGGGTCTTGCCCTGTCGGCAGTGGATGTGGAAGGGGGTAGCGAGGACATCCGCTTCGACTCGATGGGGGCGACCGTCGAGACGGCCTTCGTCGTAGGCGAGCTGTACAGGCGCGCTGGCAAGTGGAAGTTCCGTGCCGTGGGCCAAGGATGGGAGTCGGGCCTCTCCAGCCTCGCAACCAACTTCGGGGTGAGCATCACGGCACCGCCAGATCCCGGCCCGGAGCCGGAGGTGGTCTCCGAGCCTGCGGAAGCGCCAGCACAGCAGGTTGGCGAGCCCTCAGCCGTCGAGCGGCCAGCGCAGCCTCAGGCGGCTGACGCGTCAGCGCCCGAGACGACGCCACCTCCCTATGTCGCCCCGGCGCCCAGTGAGCCAATCGACCAGACGGGGATCGAGGCAGGGGCGGAGTCGCGGTCAGAACGGGAGGACGCGGCGAGCACTCCGGCAGCGCCGGAGTGGCCAGCGGCTCAGGTGACGCGCCGACGATTGCTCCTGCCTGGCGCCCCGGTCGGTACACCGAGCCTTGACGGCGAGGTGCTTCAGCTGGGGGTCGGCCAGCAGGCATTGCTGCTGCGAAACGGACAGACACCAGAGCGCCTGTTCGTACGGGTCACCCACACGAGCGCGGAGAACGCGGTCGGAGTCGACGTGTCGGTGCTCGCATTCGACGAGTACGGCGAGCCAGCCAGTACGACGTACTTCCGCGAGGCCGCCGGCTTGGGTGGAGCGATCCGGCTTCTCCCAAAGCCGACGAGCACGTCAGCGGACGACACCGCCGTTGCCGAACTCGCGCTTTCGGCGATCGACGGCGCGGTCGTCGGACTCGCGGTCGTGGCGACGTCCTACCTCGGCCGACCTCTTACGGAGAACGCCAGCTTCGTTGTCGAACTGGTAAGTCCGGACGGTCACGTCAACGCACACTTCGAGTCGCCTGCACCGCACGCGACTGGCGCGCTGCTGTGCATCATCCGACGCGACCAAGCTGGAGCTTGGCTTCTGGCACCGGTGGCGATGCCAGCTCCTGGTCGAACTGGCCTGAGCGCCGTTGGTGCGGCTCGGTGGGCGCTGAGCGCGTAGGGCCCTCAGCGAGGCCCTTGCTCAGACGTTGACGCCGAACTCGGCGGCGATACCCCCGAGTCCCGAGGCGTACGGCTGACCGATGGCCCTGAAGTTCCACCCGTTGGCGTCCTTGTAGAGCTCGCCGAACACCATCGCAGTCTCGACCGAGGCATCCTCGGACAAGTCATAGCGCGCGAGCTCCGCGTTGTTGTCGGCGTTGACGACGCGGATGAAGGCGTTCTCCACTTGGCCGAATGTGAGCTGAAGCGCCACAGCGTCGTAGATGGACACCGCCACGACGATTCGCTCGACCGCGGGAGACAGACCCTCAAGATTGACGTTGACGACCTCGTCGTCGCCGTCACCCTCGCCGGTCAGGTTGTCGCCGGTGTGCTCAACAGTGCGGTCCGGGGAGACGAGGTTGTTGAAGAAGATGAAGTGCTGGTCGTTCAGTACCTTGCCGTTGCTGCCCAGGATGAAGGCGACTGCATCAAGGTCGAAGTCCGATCCACTTGTGGTCCGCGCGTCCCAGCCGAGTCCGACGAACACCTTCGTGAGACCGGGGGCTGCCTTGGTCAGGCTGACACTGCCACCCTTCGTCAAAGAAACTGACATCTGACTCCTACGTGCCGTGGGCGATCACGGACTGTCGCCCCTCTCCGAACGTGCGGCCTGAAGCGTAGCCGACCGGCCTTCGGCCAACGAACGGTCGGACTGGCTGGGATCTCACGGCATCTAGGCTCCGCCGTCATGGACGATGGGAACACAACTGGGGGCCAGCGAGGTGGCGTTCCCAAGGTGAACTTGTCCAAGGACGCCCCGGCCGCGCCCCCAGCGCCGGAGCCGCAGGGCTCCCCCCTCAATCCCCCGCCAGCGCCGGGCGCGCCGTCCGGCCCTCTCGTTCCGCCCCCTACCCCGCTCCCGCCGGGCGTCGGCGCCGACGGTGCAGCTCCTCCGGCTGGTCGGCGTGTGCCGAGGCGCGCGCTCCTGCTGGCCCTCGTCGGGGTCGCTGCTGTGGCCGGAATCGTGTGGTCTGCTGTTGGCCGGGGAGGCCCAGACGAGAGCGATCGGGGCGTCCTGGCTAGCACCACGACGACGCTCGCGGTCGCGCCCACCTCAAGTGCCGAGGTCGAGACAAGCGCTGACGGCCCGGAGGAGATCCAGACCACATCGCCCACCGGTGCTCGACCGGAGATCGTGGCCACCCCAGGACCATTGCGTCCGACGGAGGTTCTCGCGTCAGGAGGACTGCCAGCAGCGACTCTTCGCTGCACCGGTGAGACGATCGACTACGGACCAGAGCGGCTCATCGACGGCGACCTCCAGACCGGATGGGGCGTGGCGGGAGATGGAACCGGACGCTCGGTGACCATGCGGTTCTCGGGTCCGGTCGAGCTGACCCAAGTTGGCATGACCCCTGGCTACGCGAAGGTTGGGCCTCGGGCAGACTTCGATTGTCAGGACGTGGGTGCCTTCGACCTGAACCGTGTCGTTGTTCGGGCCAGCTATCGGTTCGACGATGGATCGGAAGTGGTGCAGACCTTCGAGCAGCGACCGGAGTTGCAGTTCGTTGCGGTCGATGTCGTCACCACCTCTGTGACGATCACGCTCATCGAGACGCTGCTTCCATCCGGTGCTGACGACGACACCGTCATCTCTGAGGTGGCATTCGAGGGCAGCGCCGGCTGATTTCTCTCCGGCAGCCCTCCGCGCGACTGCCCGCAACGGTGGTGGACTCCGCTTCCATGCAGGGGTCTGTTCCTGGCCCTTCTAGACTCCGGGCCCATGGGCGACGGGAATACGCGAGGAGGGCAGCCGGGCGGTCTTCCGAAGGTCAACCTCTTCAAGGATGCGCCCACCGAAGCGCACGCGGATCCGAATCAGGCTCCGCCGGTTCCACCTCCGGTGCTTGCTCCGCCGCCTGCCACCCCTGCCCCTGCCCAGGCGGCGGCTGGTCAGCCGACCTCGGGGTCGGGCAAGCGAGTGCCGCTCATTGCGATTGGCGTCGTGGTGGCGCTCGTCGCGGCCATCGCCCTGTTCGCCATGGTCTCGGGGAGCGACAAGCAGGACCAAGAGTCAGCCGACTCCGCCGCAGGCGGCGTCGAAGCGAGCGGCGTTGACGCGAGCAATGAGGAACAGGCGACGACCACGGAGTCGGCGGGCGCCAGCACCACAACATCGACCACGACGGCCACAACTGTCCCGCCGCCAGTGGCTCCCGCGGTGGACCAGTCCGGCAATCCGATTGTCGATGGCTGGTTCATTCTTCTTTCGTCTGCGCTGAAGGGGTCTGCCCAGGTCGAGTCGCTCCCAGGAGTAGCGGCGAGCAACGGTGGGCATGTCGTCGATACCGACTCCTACCAGACGGGGTTCGCGAACGACGGTCGAAGCGGGTCCCTGAACGAGCAAGCGGCAGTCGCTCCCAACTACTGGCCAGGGTCCAGTGCCGTCGCTGCCGTCATCGGGCCGTTCCCGGACCAGTTCGCTGCCGAAGAGGCTTGTCGGCAGCGGGGTGCCCCCTTGGGAAACTGTGTCCGTCAGTTCCGAGCCCTCCTCGCCGTTCCTTAGGACCAGGGGATGTGCGAGTCGTGTAATGGTGCAGACGGAATGAGTCGCCGAGCGCTTCTCGCCGGTGTAGTGGGTGGTGCAGCTGGAGTCCTCGTCGCACGGCCTGCGCTTGCCCGACCCGCGCTGCCCCTACAGCTGCCGACGGTGACCGTTGCTCCGGGGCTCGAAATCGTCACACGGGACGGATGGGCGCAGAACCGTCCTCCGCGCGGAGAAATCCAGGTGGAGACGGACGTGCGGTTCCTGCTGGTGCATCACACTGCCGAGCCCGGAAACAACTACGGACCCGGCGATGCCCCGGTCCTGCTCCAGAGCATGTACGACTACCACACGAGCCCAGCGAAGGGCTGGCCGGACATCGCCTACAACTTCCTCATCGACCAGTACGGCGTGGTCTACGAAGGTCGATCAGGCAGCCTTATCCAGGCGTCCATCCCGGATGCCACAGGCGGCAGTCAGGGGTTCTCCCAGCTGGCCTGCTTCATCGGCAACCTCGACGTACAGGCGCCAACCGACGAAGCGCGGGACTCGATGGACCGGGTGCTCGCCTACTTGGCCGACCGTCACGATGTGGACGTCACTCCGGGTGCAACGACCGACTTCATCTCCAGAGGCTCCAACCGATATCCATCTGGCGCAGCGGTGCACACCAAGACCGTGGCCGGTCACCGGGACATGAGCACGACAACCTGCCCAGGAGACTTCGCTTACGCGATGGTCGAGGACAACTCGTTCGCGGCTCGAGCGTCCGCTGTCCGGCAGGCGTCGGCGACCACAACCACGGTGCCACCACCAACGACAACGACGGTGACGGAGCCGACGACGCAGGCCACCGCGGCACCGGCCGGGGATGAAGCTGCAACCCCGCCTGATGGCGGTGCGGCCCCTGCCGTCACGGCGAAGACCGACGAGGATGGTTCGTCGCTTCTGTCGCCCGCCGCTGGCGGGGCCGCGGTCTTGGGTGCGGCGGCTGCTGTGGCCTTGCTCCTCCGGCGGTCACGCGGCCGCGAGGTCGTGAGGCCAACCGCCACTGAATGCGGGGTGGTGGAATCAGCACCTTCGCCTGGGGACCAAGAGCTGTCGTACCCTGGGGACGATCGACGGGAGCCACCCCATGGGTAACGGGAACACGCCTGGAGGGCAGCCGGGCGATCTTCCGAAGGTCAACCTCTTCAAGGATGCGCCCACCGAAGCGCATGCGGTTCCGAATCAGGCTCCGCCGGTTCCACCTCCGGTGCTTGCTCCACCGCCTGCCACCGCTGCCCCGGCGGCGGCTGGTCAGCTGACCCCGGGGTCGGGCAAGCGAGTGCCGCTCATTGCGATTGGCGTCGTGGTGGCGCTCGTCGCGGCCATCGCCCTGTTCGCCGCCATGGTCTCGGGGAGCGACAAGCAGGACCAAGAGTCAGCGGAGCCCGCCACAGGGGGCGTCGAAGCGAGCGACGAGGAACAGGCGACAACTACAGCATCGCCTGGAACCAACACGTCGACACCCACCACGACGGCCACAACGGCCACCGCCCCACCAGCTCCGCCGAGTCGTCAGTCGCCCACCTCGGCATCAGCTTCATGTGTCGCCCCTGAAGGGTTCGAGGCGGATCGGTCGACTGTCCGGTATGAGGCTGGCAACGTTCTCGATGGACTTCCCGATACGGCTTGGCGGTGCCCTGGGTCAGCAGTTGGAGAGACCTTGAGGGTGACCCTCGCGGGACCGACGGAGGTCACCTCGATCGGGCTGCTTCCGGGGTACGCCAAGATCGATCCCACCGATGGGACAAACCGCTTCTTCCAGAACCGAAGGGTCACCGCCGTTCGGTACCACTTCGATGATGGGTCGACGGTCGATCAGAGCTTCGCTGATACACCGACGACCCAGACAGTCTCGATCTCGGCTGTCACGTCGTCGATAGTGATCGAGATCCTGTCGACGACTGGCGATGGCGGCCGGGACTTCACAGCCATCTCAGAGATCGAGGTCATCGGCCGTCCGGGCACCAGCTGCGGGAGCGCAGGCGAGGCCCCGGGCGGTGGGTGTTGTGTCGACTACGTCGACGCTGTGGGATTTCCCGACGCACCTCCACCTGGGCTGTGTGCTTCCGAATGAGGTCGAACAGGGCCTTCATCGGGGCCATCGCACTCCTGGCAGGGGCCTGGGCAGGTGTCGCCTGCGGCGGGGGCGGTTCGAACGGCGCACGCCCTTCCACCTCGACAGCCACCGCCTCGACCGATTCGACCACCACGAGCACGACAACTCTCGCCAGCACGACGACGACGGTCGCGACGACGACAACGCTGCCTCCCCCGCCTTCACCCCACGTCTTTCCGATCCAGGGGACGACGAACGTGCAGTACGCGCGGTCCCACCACGACTATCCAGCGGCGGACATGTTCGCTCCATGCGGCTCGACCGTCGTCGCCGTGACCCGGGGGCGTGTTCACGAGGTCTCGTTGACGGACGAGCACAACCCGTCGGTGAACGATCCCGAACTTCGCGGCGGTTTGTCGGTGAGCTACGTCGGTGACGATCTCGTCCGCTACTACGGCAGCCACTTGTCCGGGGTCGCCGAGGGGATCGCTCCCGGCGTCATGGTGGAGGCAGGCCAGACCATCGGATTCGTGGGAGACACAGGCAACGCTGCGGGCACCGGCTGTCACTTGCACTTCGGGCTATCGAGTCCCTGCGGCGGGACCCTGCGGAACTGGGAGGTCCGACGAGGAATCATCGCTCCCCAGCCGTACCTCGACGCGTGGCGCGACGGCGACGACGTGAACCCGGCTCCCGAGATTCGTACCTGGGAAGCGGAGAACCCTGGGCGATGCTGACCGGAGAGTTGCCATGTCGCCTGGACCGGTGCCCAGAGCGCGGCCGATGTGATCGACCGGTGCTCGTTGTTCGTATGTGTTCTCAGGGATGAGTGACTTGCCCAGTCTCCGCCACTTCAGCTGGCTCTCGGCCGAGCAGGAGGCTCGGCTGTTCCACGAGCCGCCGCGGCCCTTTGGCCGTGGCGAAGACCTGGGTCGGCTCGCTGCGGCGTTGGGTGCAACCCTCTACATGCCGGCTACGCGACCGACGATCGCTCGCGATCTCCATCTCTTGGCTGGGCGGGGCGTGACCAGCTCGGTGCTCTGTCTTGAGGACGCAGTCCCGGACGCGTCTATCGGCGCGGCGGAAGCGAACCTCGTTTCGCAGTTGCACCGCCTCAGCACCTCGGTCGTGGAGAGTCCCCACGACCTGCCCCTGATCTTCGTTCGCGTGAGGGAGCTGTCGCAGATCGCAAGGGTCGTCGAGCTCGCTGCTGAATGCTCGCGGCTGATCTCTGGCTTCGTTCTGCCCAAGTTCGACCCCGACACCGGGCGGGCATACCTGGACGAGGTGGAGCGCCTATCCGCGGCGACTGCCCTTCGGTTCCTGTCGATGCCCGTGCTCGAGACAGCCGATGTCCTCCACCTGGAGACCAGACTGTCCAGCCTTCTTCGCACGCGCGAGCTGCTCGACGAGTATCGGGATCAGGTGCTTGCCGTCCGGCTCGGAGCGACCGACCTCCTCGCCATCTACGGGCTGCGCCGAGGACGCGACACGACCGTCTACGAGATACCACTGCTGGCGCACGCGCTCACTGATGCCGTGAACGTCCTGGGGCGCATGGAGGGTGGTCATCCGGTGACGGGGCCAGTGTGGGAGTACTTCGCGGCGAGTGATCGCCTCTTCAAGCCTCAACTACGGCAGACACCGTTCGACCTGCGGCATGCGAGCGAGCTTCGAGAGTCGCTACTCACCGAGGACCTCGATGGCCTCATACGTGAGGTCGTCCTCGACCGTGCGAACGGGTTAACAGGAAAGTCCGTCATCCACCCGAGTCACGTGTTGCCCGTCCACGCACTCTCGGTTGTTCCCTTCGAGGAGTACAAGGATGCCGTCGACATCATTGATGGATTGCACGCCGGTGGAGTCAACGCATCGGCGTTCGGGAACAAGATGAACGAGGGCAAACCCCACGCTGCATGGGCCCGACGAACGGTCATGCGTGCGGAGGTGTTCGGGGTGGCGTCACCGGACGTGACGTTCGTCGAGTTCTTGCAGGCAGGCTACGACCTGCTCAGCTCGTAGGGGCCTTTCCGCGTGGGGCGCTCATGGACCGGCAACTGGGCAGAGAAGAACGTCGGCATCGTCGTCCGCGCGGATGACACGCCCGCCGCGGTTCCGATCGAGGACCTCGTCGGCGTAGCACTTCGGCGCAACCCCAAACGCGTGCACCTGCTTGTGTCGAGCGTCCTTGGCAAGCACGTCCCCGCCGATCCTCGGGTGATCGAAGCTGCCGGTGTGCGGCTAGGAGGGGTGGTTCGGGAGGCGCTGGCTGGTCAGTCGGCACTCGTGGTCGGATTTGCGGAAACTGCGACCCTCCTGGGACAACTGGTCGCCGACGAACTCGATGAGCCATACATCCACTCGACCCGGCGCCGCTGCGAGGGAAGGGCGAGCTGGGCGAGCTTCAGCGAGGCGCACTCCCACGCGACCTCCCACCGCCTCCTGCCTTGGCCAACGACCTTGATGGACCACGGGGATGTTGTCGTGTTGGTCGACGATGAGGTCTCGACTGCCCGGACCGTCCTCAGCGCGATCGAAGCCCTGCACGGTCTTGTGCCACGGAAGCGGTACATCGTTGCGTCGCTGGTGGACATGAGCGACGTCGTCGATCGCCGATGTGTGACCGAAGCTGCGCGTTCACTCGGGGCGGAGATCAGCCGGCTCTCGCTTGCCAAGGCCAGCGTCGAGGTGCCCGACGGGATCGTGCCCCCGCCCAACCTCGTGGTCGAGAGTCGCTCGCACGCGGGCCGTGGGCAGGTTGTCAGGACCCGAGCCCCGTGGCCCGCCGATGTGCGTGAGAGCGGTCGCCATGGGGCAGAGACCGATCGAGTGGCCCTCAGCTCCGCGGTGGCTGCCACTGCGGACACGGTGGGAGCGGCGATACCGAAGCCAACCGGTAGGACTCACGTCCTCGGTGCCGAGGAGCTGATGTACGTTCCGTTGCGCATCGCCCTCGAGCTGGGCGGCGATGTCACCTTCTCGACCACGACCCGGTCGCCGGCGGTGGTCATGGACGTGCCGGGCTATCCGCTGCGGCACGGCATCAGCTTTCCGGCCCACGAGCTCGGCGCGTCAGGCACGCGCTACGCGTACAACATCGAACCAGGCCGACACGACCAGATCGTCCTGATCGTCGATGACGACTGCGCCCTTCCCTCGCTGGGCGGGCTGCTTGACGAGTTGGTCGAGCTGGCGCCATTCGTGCTCGTCGTCACGATTCCGACCTACCGACCCCCCGGGCCTCTGCGAGGTCCAGCCTTCGGTAGCTACGCGCCATCTGACGTGGGGTGGTTACTCTCGGATCTGTCGGACGTTGCCTTGGAGGCGCCGACGGCGGAGCGCGAGCGCTCCATGCAAGACGGCGGTCACTACGCAGAGTCGCTGCCCATCGAGTACGAGCCCGATTCTGCCTACATGAACCTGTTCGAGACCGCAGTCGCGAGGTCTGAGGAGCGTGTGGCCTTGGCTGTGGCGACCGTCGGCGAACAGATCCTGCGCCGCCGCGGGGAGAGCGCGGTGTTGGTGTCGCTCGCTCGTGCGGGCACCCCGATCGGAGTGCTGCTTCGACGTTGGGCGCACATGGTGCACGGGCTGGACTGGCACCACTACTCGATCTCCATCGTGCGTGACCGGGGCGTCGATGTGCTCGCGCTGTCTTACATCGCCGCGCACCACGATCCGCGTGACGTCATGTTCATCGACGGTTGGACCGGCAAGGGTGCGATCGCTCGTGAGCTGACCGGGGCGATCCAGACAGCAAACAAGTCCCTGGGGACGGCATTCGATGCGACTCTCGCTGTGCTTGCCGATCCCGGCCACTGCGTCGAGCTGTTTGGCACCCGGGACGACTTCCTCATCCCCTCTGCGTGCCTCAACAGCACTGTCTCTGGCCTCGTATCGCGCACCGTCCTCAATCCGGAACTGATTCGTCACGACCAGTTCCACGGAGCGAAGTTCTACTCAGAACTCGCGAGGAAGGACGTGAGCGGGCTTCTAGTCGCGAGGATCGCGGGTCACTTCGCTGGCGTCCAGGAGGACGCTCTCACCGAGGCGGCGCGAGTAGGTGATGCCCCCGACTGGCGCGGGTGGCGTGCAGTGGAGTCGATCGCTGTCGAGTTCCGTCTCACCGACGTGAACCTGGTCAAGCCGGGTGTGGGCGAGACCACTCGTGTGTTGCTCCGGCGGCTTCCGTGGAAGGTCCTCGTGCGGCCCGACCGCGCCGATGAACTTGGGCACATCTTTCATCTAGCGGCCGAGCGAGGAGTGGAGCTGGTCACGCGGCCTGACCTTGCCTTCTCCTGCGTTGGCTTGATCCGCCCGGCCGGTCGAGGCGAACAGTGACGGTCCTCTTCGCCGACCTGGACAGGACGCTGATCTACTCCGCCGACGCACTCGACATCCGAGTGCCGGACAATGAAGCGCCTCAGCTCCTATGCGTGGAGACCTACCAGGGTCGCCCGGTGTCGTTCGTTACCAAGGTGGCCGCGGTAGGCATCGCTCGACTCCTGGAAGTGCAGGCTCTGGTGCCAGTCACGACTCGAAGTCTCGATCAGTATCGACGGGTCCGCCTCCCAGGGCCGCGGCCGCGTCTTGCGCTCGCCGCAAATGGAGGCCGCCTGCTGCGGGTCGACGAGGTTGACGAGGACTACAGCAAGGAGACCTCGGCGCTGCTCGAAGGATCGACACCACTTGACGTCGTTCTCGCCCACCTGCGTTCGGTCGCCGACCCGAGGTCTGCCCTCAGCGTTCGATCGGTCGAAGACCTGTTCTGCTACGCGGTGGTGAACCGGGAGAGCCTGCCGTCCAGCTGGGTCGTGGATCTCGCTGACTACGCAGCCAGCGTCGGGTGGCAGGTCTCGGACCAGGGCCGGAAGATCTATTTGTTGCCGAATGAACTGACCAAGGGAAGTGCGGTTCGGAGGATCGCCAAGGAGTTCGGCTTCGACCGGTTCCTCGCTGCGGGCGACACGAACGCTGATGAGTCAATGTTGATGCATGCGGCCGAGGCCCTTGTCCCGCGACATGCTCCGATCGCTTGCCGCGCGAAGGGGTTGGGTGCTCGTCTCACGAGCGCGGCAGGCGTCGCCGCTGGCGAGGAGGTAGTGGCCTGGGCCGAAGCCCGCCTGCTCGCTCACTCCGAACCAGAAGGGGGTATCGAGGGAGTGAGTTAGGGTTCGCGGTCGAAGGTCGTTCGAAGGGGATATGTGTCTACCGCTTGGATTCCGTTTCGCTGCTCCGTACACCGGACCGAGCTTGTCGGTCGCGCCGACTCGACGCCCACCGGTTTCGAGCTAGTGGCGCTATCGGCGGTCCAGGCGTCGGGGACCAACGCCAAGGGCGTGGCGCTTCGTGGCGAACTCAGGCTCAGTGCAGCGTTCTCGGGGTGTCCCTCGTGCGGTGCGACCACGTTCGTGCGCTGCGGTAGCTGCAGCGGCCTCGGGTGCTCGGTCGGCACGGGCATGTGGACCTGCCCATGGTGCGCGCAGTCAGGCGAGATCGGAGCGCCAGGCCCGATTACCGACGTGCGCGCCGCCGACATCGGGTAGGAATCGGGCGGCAGGGGTCCGAAGCTGCGGCCGAGAGAGGGGTCACCCCCTCGACGCGCTAGACGGCGCCGGTCGGGCCTACTTCCAGTGTCCACCGTGGGTGTTACACACGACCCCGGTGTTGTTGCACTTGCTGCACGTCAGCTTGCCGAACATGCCGCTAGCCCGCCCGCCGTTGCAGGCGGTGCAGTCGTTGAGGCTGCGTCCACACTTCTTGCACTTGTTCATCAAGGGACTCCCATCTAGCGGATCATGGTCTTCGACGGCAATAGTCCGCCGATGGCTAGGCGATCGTAGGGCTACCGACATATGGCGGCAACGAGGTCGGCCGCTACTGATTGTTGACGACCCTGTCGGTGGTGATCCATTCGAAGAAATCCGCGCAGCACAGCCGCAGCCAAGGTTGAAGACGATCGGGCACGGTCGCGGTGAATGCCGCCTCGATGTCCGCGGCGATCTCGGAACGGGGGCGTTGGAGCGCGAAGAAGTCCGGCCAGTCGCGCTCCGACATCCGCCACAGCGCAGCGTGCGCCTCCCGTGTCGTCATGGTCGTAGTCCGCGGCTCGAGCGGCCCTGACTGGAAGTCGGCGACCGGCGTGACGACGCTTGTGCGCGCGAAAGCAAGGAGCGTCGAGAAGTCCGGGTTGGTCGCAAACCAAGTACTCGGAGCGATCGACGAATCGCTGTGCTGGCGGAAGGGCGCGGCGACTGCGACGAGAGCGTCCTGACCGAGGCGTCGAGTTGGGATCCACGGCGAGCGATACGACTCAAGGGGCAGCAGCCCCTGGATCATCTTGTCCATTCGAGTGGCGTTGGTCATCGGCCTGCTCTCTCGACGCTGGTGGGCCGACTGGTCACGACCGTCTCGTGATCGTTGTTCGTGTTCGACCAGCAGGCGTCCCACCTTTCGGTTGGCACGACTGTGCCTGCGCCGCCAGGACTTCCCGTGTCGTTGACAACGATGCCAGTCAGTTCGCCGGAGCTGTCTCGCACAGTCCCGGTGACCTGCACTGCGTGGTTGACGTTCGACCGACCGTCGGCGTCGTAGTACGCCGGTGAATACTCCGTGGGCGTACCCCACAGCTCCTCGGCGTCGATCTCGGTGATGACACCATGGCCCTGTTCGACGAAAGCAGCGAGTTCTTGGACGTCCTGTGGGTTCTCGATCCGGTTCTCAACACCGTTCTTGCTCAGCAACTCGCTGATGGCCTCACCGTCTTGAACTCCGCCGTTGTCCGCCGGATTGGCGTTGCCAGTCTCGCAGAGTCCGGCTGAGGCAGCCTGGTCCACCACATCAGATTCCGATGCGTCGACGCCGCAGTCGCGCAGTACAGCCGAGGTCGATGCCAGGGCGCAGTCCTGCTGGTAGCCAAGGTCGTTCTGCCCTTGCTGATGCCATTGGTCGGCCCGGCCCATCGGATCACCGCCGAGAAGCTCACCGGCCTGTTCGCGGGATTCCAGGTCGGCCTTGGCATCGTTGACGACCCGCTGCTCATCCGGGCTGTGGACTTCTCTCGGCAACTCCGCTTGCTGAGATGCGTCACCGTGTTCGGCTGAGCCAGCGTCGTAGGAAGCGGCCGCCGTGGGCTCTTTGAACTCGACTTCCTTCGCTTGGCTGGGCTCCTTGAACTCAACTTCCTTGGGAGGCCCGGGTTCCTTGAACTCGAGTTGCTTCGCACCGGTATCAGAGGGTGCCTCGTCGATCGCTTGCTGAGCGTCCGCATCGAACTGTTCGATCGAGTTCGGAGGCACGCCGTCAGCCTCGGCTTGAGCGTACGCAGCGTCGAGGGCATCGCGTGCCTCCTGCTCACGCTCGGCTTGCTCGTATGCCTGCGCCAGCTCGCCACGAGCGGCATCCACCTCCTGGCTGTCTCCCTGGGCCGGTGGAGCAGAGGACCCGTCATGGAGAGTCGGTGGCTGATCGGAAGGACTGCCCGGGTGATCGCTCGGGGAGGACGAAGAACCCGATAGGTCGCCCGAAGACTCGTCGGGGTGAAGTTGAACAGTCTCATCTGGTGCCCACGGCTGAGGCTCAGACGACGGGTCCGGCTGGTCTGGACCGGGCAACTCGTCGTAGCTCAGCTCGGGGTCTTTGAGGCCGTCGTCCGCGCCGTAGTCAGGCAGCGAGTCGTAGTCGGCGTCGCCTTCATCCAGCCCGGCGGTTTCGCCGTAGTCGGGAAGCGAGTCGTAGTCGCCGTCGCCCTCGTCGAACGAGTCGGCCTGGCTCGGCGCTGCTTCCGCGGAAGAGTCCGCGCTGTCGGCGACGCTGCTGAAGTCGGCGCTCGTTGAGGTGTCAGTCACCCGTCGCTCCCACTCGCTTCACGAGCCATCGCGGTTCAAGGCCCAGCGACCCTATCGCACGCGCAATCCTCTGCTGCTGGGTCCCGGATATGTAGCCCAACGATGCGGCCAACGCGTCGAGGATGGCAGGAGATCCCGCCAACTGGTGCGGCCAGACCAGCGACCCGCGGCTGCGGAACGCATCAAGTTGGGCCAGCTGCTCCGCCCACGAAGGTCCGGCAAGGTCGATCCCTGCTGCCTTCCAGCGATCGGACGAGGGGTGCGGCTTGGAGGTATCGGCGCCTGTCGTGGAACTACCAAGGTCTAGCCGGATCTTGGTGAAGCGGTACTGGCCAACAGCCCACTTCCAACCTGGTCGGCCGAGACCACGACCCGTCTCCAGCTGCGTTGTCATCTGTTCGGTGACGTGCGCGGCGAACTCGGCGGGATCGTGCCAGGTGCGAATCAACTCGAAACGTCGTCCAACCGAATCCGTGACCGCCAGCCCGATCGCGCACCGACTGGCGCGCTTGTTCGCGTTCTGGAGCGACGTGAACCAATCTCCCGCTGGGGTACCGACGACGTCGTAGGTCAGGTGGGCGACGACGGCCTGCTCGGCCCAGAGTGCGACCGCCGGCGTTACAAGATCGCGGGCTGACTCGAGCTGGCCGAGGGTCAGCAGCCTTCCGCCCAACTCGTCATCGCTACCGCCCCAACGGACTCCCAATTTCGGTGGAGATGATGCGGCACCCGTCTTGCTCTGCGTCGAGACACGGTCGATGCGTGCCAACACCGGACGATCCATGCCCGCGCTGTGGGCCACCACGGTTCCAGGCTCGAGTGCGACCACATGCGCCGACTGCTCATCAGTCAGGTTCATGGTTGCGCCCACAGTCGCTCTGTCGTCCTCAGCGGGGAGTCGGTGCATCAGCTTGACAGCGCTGTTCTTGACGAGGTCTGGGATCACCTTCGATGGGATCTGCTCCGCCACCACGACGCCCTCGCCGTACGAGCGGATCTCGGCAAGCAGGTTGGCGAACATGGTGACGGCATGAGCGGATGGGCTCTCCTCGGCGACGCGTCGAAGGAGCCGGTGAGCCTCTTCGATGACGAGGACGTGCGAGAGCCCAGGTTGCTGAAGACCGAACTTCTGCTTGAGTCGCAGTAGTTCGACGACGCGGATGATGAGGCTACCGATGAAGAACGCCTTGTCTTTGTCGTCGCCGAGGTCCTCGATCTCGAAGACCGTGGGGTGGGCAAGAAGGTCGTCCAGGTCGATCGGGTAGCCGCCCTCAAAGAACCGGCCCGGCGTTCCGCTGCGAAGGCTCTCGACGCGCACGCGGATGAAGCCGCGCATGTTGTTGCGGACCTCGGTGCCGTATCCCAGGCCCTCGACGACGGCCAACGACTGGCTCACGAGGTCGCCGAGGACGGGCCAACCGGGCGCAGTGAGCGAAGCATCGCTCGCTCGACCGGTGACCAGGTTCCAGCCCCGTGCCTGATACGACCGGGTGAGCCCGGCGCTCAACACTTGCGGGAAGGGCTCCTCGGCGTCGAAGGAAGCGGTGAACAGTGCCTTCACCATGTCGAGATGAGTCTGGAGTGGAAAGGTGTGCCTGACCCCGTTGACCTCAACAGAGCTTGGCTCCAGTGGGTTGATCATCGGTGGCGGTGAGTCGGGGTCTCCAGGCCGGATGACGACAACTGGGTTGTTCGGGTCCAGCCATGGACCGAGCGCTGCGTACTCCGCTTTGGCTGGCTCGATGACCATCCACGGGATGCTGCGCTGGTTCAGGCTCAGCAGCAGACTCCGAACGGTCTCGGACTTGCCAGCTCCGGTCGCCCCGCTGACGAACACGTGGCGGTTGACGCTGTCCAAGGAGACGCCGAATGGAGCGGCCGGTGACCGCGCGCCGTCGAGAACAGAGCCCAGCTTGAGCTGGATCTTGTCTTCTACGTTCTGGTCGAACTCCGGCAACGGCGTGACACGAACGCCCGGAAGTTCGCGGAACGGCGGGCGGACGACGGCCGCGACGGCATCGGCGCCAGCCACCACCGAGCCAGTCCAGGCGTGTTGGTCGCCGACTTCATCGGACTCCGGACGGAGCATCAATGGAACTTCGGCAAGGTCACCGGAACCGGCGAGCATCGCGGCGGCTACTCGGGCGCCCCGGTCATCCGCACCGCCGGTCCAAACCTCTAGCTCCCAGCAGCCGACGCCCACGCTCCGGTCGAAGTACTCCAGGTTCTGTTCGACTCTGGCGAGCTGCCGGCGGTGTACACCACGTCCAGTGCGCAACGCTTCGAGACGTCCCACCTCGTCGCTGAGCTTCTCGATCGTGGCGCTCAGGGTTGAGGGCGCGACAGGCCGGGCTACCGCGAGAAACGCCATCGGTGCGCTCGTCAGAGTGAACAAGTCCTCGAGCCGGTCAGCCAACGACTCTTCGGTTGTTGTGCCTGCGTCGAGCGTCAGTTGTGTGCGCTGCCACTTGAGACCCGACAGGGCAGTCTCGATCTCGCTCGCGCTCTGTGTACGTCCCTTCGCCCCCGGTGGGAACCCGACCGCTGCGTCGTCGGACTCCGGGCCGTTCTCAGTACCGCCGACGAACACCTGCACGGGACCGCTGGGCCGCCCCCGGACCCATGCCACGACGACCGGACGCCCTGCGCCATGGGCCACCGTCAAGGTGCTCAGGATGCGATGGCGGCCAACGAGACGATCCTCGTCCCCGCGCAATGGCACCTCGGTCAGGCGATGCGAGAGCAGTGCGCGCTCCTTCGGCAGAGCAGGCGTCATGGGATCGCCAGGTAGCTGTTCGATGTCTGCTTCGACCAACGGAGCTGGTTCTGGCAACTGGCCACCATGACCGTGTCCTTCGCGACGATCATCATCATGTCGTCGGGCATCTGCTGGAAGATCTCGGGTTCGACGACGTACTCATGCACCCTGCCTGCTGAGGTCGTCGTCGTCATGGACTTGGACCCTCCGGTCGATTGAGTCTGCGACGAACCGCGCTCGAACGAGTTGGTCACGGTCGAGCCAACGGTCCGACTGAAGTTGAAGCCGCCGGCACCCCCACCGCTGTTGCGCGACGAGGTTCTGCTGGTGCTACGGCCCTGCGAGGTCGAGCTTCCGTAGGAGCTGCTCCAGTCCTGCGTCTGCCCCTCCGCTATCGAGATTCCGTTGACGACGAACTTGTACTCCCGGCCAAGGAACTCAGACGCAACGACAGCGTCCTGTGGATTCGGCATCTTGAGGAAGAGCGCGACCGACGAACCGGCGTACCCCAGCATGCGCTGTCCAGCGTCATTGATCTGCGTGTACATCAGCGCAACACGCTTGCCGTTGGCCTGGGCGGTGTTGACCATCTCGTCTCGAACCTCGTCTGAGAGGCGCTCCGCGCCAACCACAACGAGAAGCTCCTGAGCGCCCGGACGCTTGAAGGTCTGCAGGACTGCTCGGGCGATGAGCTGGCGGCCCAGCTCGACCTCCTGGGTGGAGTGGCCCGACACCACGTCGTACCACCGGATCGAGAGCTTGCCTGCCCCGACGATGTCGGGACTGATACCTGGGGACTTGCCGAATCCGCGCAAGGCTTCGAGGTCGAGATGAAGGTCGGACAGGCGGTCCTGAGTGGCGCGCCGCTGCGACACCACGCTGGCGAAGAAGTCCTGAAGGTCCCGTACCTCGTCGATCGTCAGTGAGGGCGGAGAACCAACAGCACCGAGTGCTACGTCGACCGCGTCGATGATCCGCTCGACTGTCACCTTGCCCTGAAGCAACCTGACGACCTTCAGCAGTTCCTGCTGCTCCTGCTGGTTCTGTCGCCCCGCAGTGCGGTCGTCGGAGGTCCTCAACGCGTCAACGAGAAGGGCAACGACCTGGACGATGTCGGGGTTGCCGAACAAGTTGACCGTGCTGCCCTTGGAGCTGACCTGCTCGAACTGCGCACGGTTCTTCTTTGCGCCCTGCATCTGAACGCGCAGGCTCGTGGCGAGGTTCCAGCCGGAGAGGTTGAGGACATGGCAGGCGTCGAGGCCGCTTTCGAGCCCCGAGGTCACCAACGTGGTCGCTACCTGCTCGATCGCCTCGGCGGTGCCTCCGTAGATGGGCACGACGTTGACGCCGCCCGGCAGCGGCACGGGATGCCAGAGCGGCCCGGCCATCTGGGTCTGGCGCAACCGGGCCTCGTCCGCCTCGACTGCGGCGCGCCACTGGTGGTGGGCGGTCTCCAACTCCCCCCGCGTCGGGGCAGGTGGCTGATCCAGCAGCGGACTACGCGGGCCTGGATCAGGCTCAATCGGATGCCAACCCAAGTTGAAGGGGCGAAGCGCACCTGCCACGACAGACCCTTTCAACCCGTGTACCTGCCACGGCAAACCATACCGAAGCGGCCGCTGCCAGGCTGACGGTGCCGTCGAGGAGATCGTGCTGCGTGGGGCTGGCGAGGGTGGTGCCAGTGGGACGCAGGTTGTTGGCACCCGAGGAGCTCAAGGCCCAACCGTGCCCGCCAGCAGAGCTTGCTGGACTCATGAGGACGGCGCGGCGAGAACCTCGCGGTCGCCGGTGCTGGATTCAGGGCGGATCAGGCTGCGGACAGCACCGGGACTTGGCGCCGGTGACCAGCGTTCGCCGCGCAGCCGTTGGATCGGCGCGGCGTTCCGGCGCGGATTAGCCTGTGAACAAGCGCGACTCCCGGTCGCCCCTAGTCGAACGAACGGAGCGAGGCAGAAGGGTGGCCGGACTACTCAGACAACTGCTTGGGACGGACCGCCCCATGGTCCCGTCGCAACGACTGCCGACCGACGGGTGGTGCGAGGCATCTGGCCTCGGGCGGATGAGCCTGGTGTGGCCGTGGTACCAGAATCCGGAGCCTCAGCCCCTCGTCGACGACCATGGTCGGGAGATCTCGGTCCAGCCTGGCCTTGAGATTCGCGCGCCTCGCTCCGACTCCGACATCGTGCTCGTGCTCTGGTCCGGGTCGGGTGGAGGCATCGTCGTGGGGCCAGACTGGGCGAAGTCGATGGTCAAGATGTACCCCGGCACCCGGATCGACCTGAACGCTCCGTTCGCCCTCGACGGCGCGGTCGGTCGGGTTGCTCGCTTCAGCGACGCGGCGACCACGACCTGGCGTCTGCTCGTCCCACGCGAGACAGCGGGCCTCCATCTGGAGGTTGGCGCTCCTGCGCAGCATGCGGACGCATACTGGGTGCAGATCGAGTCCATGTTGGCCACGTGGGGCTGGGATGACTAGTTCGTCACATGCGCCCGTCGGCGCGCACTTGGTCGCCTTCATCCGTGACAACTACCGTGAACCGCCTGGGCGACGCCCGCCCCCGTCTGGGGTTCTTGAGAGTTCTAGGGGTCCGGGGGAGGGCGCGGGCGCGTGACATCTTGGTGCCGTTCATGCGGCCAGATCCAGGGCGGGCAGTCCGGCCCGTGCGCAGCTTGCGGGGTGGACCTCTCCGTCGAGCCGCCAGCGGCGTCGCCGATAGGACTCGTGTTCGAGGTCCGCGGCAAGCTGGGCGTTGGCAAGAAGCTCGGGATCTGCCTCTCAACCGACGGCGACTCGTTCCTTCTTCACCTCTCTCCCAAGGACAAGGAACCCGCCCGTGTCCCGAACACGGCGCAACCCACCGACACCGTTCCGCACGGGCTTGGCGCCGCCACCCGCCTGCTGTACGCCGCCAACCTCCAGGAGGGCAAGCAGGCTTGGGACCGCGATCTGCTTCGTTCGCGCGCAACCGAGATGTGCGGGGACGTGCGCGAACTTCGGCGCCTCGCCGACGACGCGCTCGAACTCCGCTGGTCTGAGATCCTTGAGTGGGCACCCCTCTCAGCGTCGGAGAAGGCGTGGCGCACCGCCCATCACGCGGCGGCAGGCGGGCAGCTCGACCTCCTCCGTGACTCGCTCGCGCAGCTTCCCCCATCTGGCTACCCAACTCGAGCGTCGCTCCTCCTGCCCTATCTAGGAGCAGTGCGCTATCAGTCGGCTGAGTGGATGCCGGTTCTGGAGCAGCTTGCGAAGTCGGGTGCCCCCGGCGGTGAGGCCGTGAAGGCGGCCGCAGGGGACTGGCGCTCCGCCCTAGATGCTGCAGCAACCCTGACCTCTGACCCCAGGAGAACGCAGTGGGCCAAGGTCAAGGAGCAGCTCGATGCGGGTGGCACGCTCCCGCCATCCCCTTTTCACGACACCCCTGCATGGACCGCCGCCAGCTTGGTGTCGTCGGCTGATCGTTCGCAGCCGATCAACGCAGCGCTTGAGCATCTTGTTGGCCTGGAGCCCGCACTGTGGGACGACCTCATCGACGAGGGGCGGATCACGAAGGCAGCGGCACTCACCTCCCTGCGGGGTGGGCTCCGGACCTACGTTCTTGCGCGACTCGATCCCGAGAAGTTGTCCGATGCGGAGCTTCGCGACGTTGGCAACGACGGGGAATACGCTCGACGTCTGTTCCTGTCCCGCGACAAGGCGTCCCTATCTGGCTTGGCTGACAGCCCGAGGGTTCGCCACTACCTGGCGCTTCTGGATGTCATCGAAGGCGGGCGCCCTGATCCGAGCCGACTCGATCCAGAAACCATTCGCCTGCTGGATCTGCCGACGGAGGTGCTCGGGCAGATCAAGGACGGAGCAGTCTCAGCGCTACCGGCGGAGGTGGCGAAGGATCCCTCGCTGTGGCCGATCTTCTCTGATGTGGCCATCAGCGGGAAGTTGCTCCCGGACGCCGGGCGCGGTGCCAGCGACCCGTTGAACGTCTGGATCGGAGTACACCGGCTACTCGGTCTGATCTGGGAGGGTGACCTGACGGTCGCCGTTGAGCACGGCGGGGTTCTCGCTGCCCAAGCTCACGAGGTCGAGGAGATCGAGGATGAGGTGCTCAACATGAGTGCCTTTGCCCTGTACCAGCTTGGTCGTGTCGAGGAGGCGCTCGGCTTGCTGGAACGAGCGCTACAGGGGCTCTACACCGAGAACCTCTTGGTGAACGCGAGCATCGTGGCGGGCAGGGCACAGCCCGAGGTCGGAGTTCGCTACCTGGCGAAGCTGGTCGAGGAGGCTCCAACACCAGAGTTGCAGCGTGCAGGACTGGACCAAGCGATCGGAGTCTGGCAGCGGACCGACTTGGACTTCCCGCAGGTGCTCGTGCCGGCGCTGAGGTCAGTACTGAGCTCCGAACAGCCCATCGACGAGTACCTTCGACTCGGCCGAGTAGCGGTGATGGTTGCGCCACAGGTTGTCGGAACGCTGCCGAACCCAGGTGGCGAGCTTGACGGACCGTACCGACTGATCCAGATCCGAGGTCGCTGGAAGACAGAGGACAGCATGCTCCTCGGTGATCTAGCGGACGCCTACATCTCGCTGTACAAGTCCGTTGGCCACGTCGAGTGGTTCATGGATGACTGGAGCACCTGGATCGACACCATCCGGGAGTCGGTCTTCGTTGACTTCGGAGAAGCCGCGGGTAGCGCGATGTTCATCGACAAGGTCATCATGAACGCGCCCGATCTGTTCCAGCCGCAGACACGATTTGAATTGGCGGCACAAGCGGGCGCTCATCTGGCGTTCGCATTCCGGCGGGACAGCAACTCCTTCCTGAACGATGCGGCGGTGGCGAAGTTCTTCATTCATCCCCTTGATGAGTTCATATCGTCCCGAGGAGATTTCGAGCCGGGTCTGGTCGACTATCTCTCCAACAACTTCGCAAGGTGTGCTGGTCTCGGAGTTCTCCATATCTTCGAAGTTCAGAACCCGCAGATGGTTGAGGAGTACAACTCGCTGAACGAACGAGCGAGGTGGGATACGCAGAACTACATCGCGATTCAGGTCAAGAAGGAAGAGATGCTTCGCGACTCGCTCACCGGGCCGATCTCAACGATCGAAGCCGTGGTTAGCCGGTTGCGTAAGCTCCAGAACCTTGATGATAAGGCCACGAGTCTCTTGTCTGACGTGGCGGGTTCGGTGTCCGAGTGGCGTTCCGAGTGTGAACGACTGTTGAGATCGTTGTGAGGGTGTGTCGATGAACGAGCGCAACCCCTATGTGATGCTGGGCATCCCTTTCGGGTCACCGAGGGATGTCGCCACCCGCGCCTTCGCTCGCAAGGCCAAGGGAAAGCGACGGTCGCGTACGGCCGAGGCGAAAGCGGACCTGACCGACCTCACCTGGGCCCTCAACCAGGCGTCGGAAGCGATCGTCGACCCGCGTGCCGCTCTCGATGTCTACCGCGTGCCCGCCGACCCGACGGCCCTCGAGCCAGCGGGTGAGGGCGTCCTTCGCCCTGGGCCAGAGCTGATGCCCCGAACAACCGAGTCCTCGAATGCCGAATGGGCACGGCTTCTCGACGCAGCGCGCATCGAGGCCGTTGCCGCTCTTCACGAAGAGATCGCATCTAGCGCAGCGCTTCCCGAGCGCTGAGAAACAGGAAGTACGCACCATGGCCAGAGCCGACGACATCCTTCAGGACCTGCAGGACCGCATCAAAGGTCTGGAGCAGCAGGCCGAGCTGATCAAGACCGTGCTCATCGTCAAGGAGCCCAACACCGTCCACGCCTCCGAGGCCTACGAGGGTCTGAGGAAGCAGGTGGTTGCGGCTGCCGCCGAACGTCGAAGCCACCTCGCCCAGCTCGTGGCGATGTCGGTTGCGGTCTCGCGTGCGACCTCGGTTGCAGACCTGGTGCCCCAGGTCAGGGAGTGGTTGGACCAGGCCGGAGTCGTGGCGCTGGTGGACGTTCCGCCCGGGAGCGACATCTCACACGTGTTCGAGGATGTAGGCGGCGAGGGACTGTCAGGTCCCATCGAAGTGGTGGAGCCGGCGTACGTGGATGCGCAGACGAGCAGCGTCATCCGTCTTGGTCGGGCGCGACAGGCTCAAGCAGTAGCGTCGTCAGTCGGACCCGCACCGAGCAGCCCAGCAGAGGACTCCGTCGTCGAGGACTCCCAGGATCAAGAGGACCACACCGCATGACCGCCTTCGGCATCGACTTCGGAACCACGAACAGCGTCCTGGCGGTCTCGTCCGGCAGCTCGATGGAGACGGTCCGGCTCGACGAGCCTCCGGGCGAGTTCGCGGAACTTGGCTTCGATCGAGTCCTGCCGACGGTGCTTGCCGACAGGAGCGGAACGCTTGAGTTCGGCTGGAAGGCCAAGCGGAATCCGAACCGACTCGCTGCCGTCAAGCGGATGTTCCAGACCGACGATGACGTCACCGTCGGTGGACACAACCTCAAGGTGGAGGAAGCGGCGGCGATCTTCTTCCGTCAGATCAAGGAGCGCGCCGCCAACGGCGGGCTGAGCCTCGATCGAGCTGTGGTCACGATCCCGGCCAACAGCCGGGGCGCCGCGCGCTTCCGTACCAAGATCTCCGCTGGTCTGTCTGGAATCGAAGTCATCGCCCTCGTCAACGAGCCGACGGCTGCGGCTATGGCGTATGCGAAGACCATCCGGGATGGTGATCGGGTCCTGGTGTTCGACTGGGGTGGCGGCACTCTCGACGTCACCATCTTGCAGAACATTGATGGTGCCTTCGTCGAGGAAGCATCGAAGGGGATCCAGCGTCTGGGGGGCATCGACATCGATGACGCGTTCGCCGCAGCGATTCGCTCGAAGCTGCCGGCGGGCTCGCAGCTCGACCCGTTCGACCTGGAGCTGGCGAAGGTCAAGCTCTCGCTCCAGGAGTCGACCACGATGTCGCTCATGGGCGGCGGCACGGTCGAGGTCGCCCGAGGCGACCTTGAGGATGCGATCCGCCCGCTCATCCATCGCACTCGGGAGCCAGTCGAGAAGTGTCTTGCTGACCTGGGCAACGCACGAATCGACCATCTCGTGATGGTCGGCGGATCATCGAAGATCCCGATGGCTCAGAGATACATCCGCGAGCTGCTCCGGCTCGAGCCGATGGCCGAGGTCGACCCGATGACTGCGATCGCCGAAGGCGCCGCACTCGCCGCAGGCATCCTGTCCGGCGAGCAGGAGGACCACGACTTCTTCGTGGGAACAGAACACGCGCTCGGAATCGTGGTGCACAACCAAGGACCCGACAAGCCCGAGTTCGGAGTCCTCATCCCTCGCAACACGAAGCTGCCCGCAACCGCCTCAGACTCCTATGCGCCGGTTCACGATGACGCCGAGCAAGTGCTCGTACAGATCATCGAGGGTGACCCGGACGCCGCCTTCACCCACGAGGACAACGTGATCCTGAAGGCATGGGAAGTGAAGCTCGACCCTCGCCCCCGATCAGAGGCGGGCTTCGCCGTCACCTACGAGTACGACGTCGACGGCATCCTCCACGTGAAGGCGCAGTACGAGAAGTCGGGTGAGGTCATCCTGGACGAGGAGCTCTCATTCGGGGCAGCGGGATCCAAGTCCGACCTTGTCAACATGCGGAAGCGCATCGACAGCTTGAACACCGACGGTGCGAGCGGGGGTGGGACCTCAGGCTCCACCCAGGCGAACAGCAACCTGTCCCCCGAGAGCCAGACGGCGCTCATGCGCGCACGGGACAAGATCATCCCGTTCGTCGACCAAGCGACGCAGGCCCAGCTCGAAGGCCTGGCTGGCGCCTTGGAGGGGGCCAGCCCGGACGGCGAGGCCGAGGCTCGTCAGGCCCTTGAGAGCGCAATTCGCGAACATAGCTATCTGTTGTGAACACCAGATCGAATCAGGTGAGTGGAAACGAAAGGCCCATGCCGTGACCGAGATGCTCGTACTCCCGTTCTATGCAATCGTCGACGTCTCGTACTCGATGACGATGGTGCCGAAGGCCGTCGACGGTGTCGGTGGTGAGCCCCCCATCGTCGCTGGCAACCGGATCGTTCGTGTGGTGAAGGAGGCGCTCGATGAGGCGCCGATCCTCGCGGACAAGGTGCGCTTCTCGCTCCTTGACTTCTCTGACGATGCGCAGGTCCTCATCCCCATGTGCGACCTGATGCAGGTGCGGCCGACCGACATTCCCGACCTTCAAGCTCGAGGCGGCACGTCGTTCGTCGCAGCCTTCGAGCTGTTGAAGCGGCAGATCGGGATCGACGTGGCACAACTCAAGGCTGACGGTCACAAGGTGCACCGTCCAGCGGTGTTCTTCCTGACGGATGGTGAACCCACCGACGAGGAATCCGCGTGGCGGGCGTCGTTCGCCGCGCTGACGGACTCTGGATTCAAGGAGCGTCCGAACTTCATTCCGTTCGGAGTCTCCGAGGCCAAGAAGAACATCCTGGACCAGCTCGTCTACCCGCAGGGCAAGATGCGGTCCTTCGTTGCCAAGCAAGGCGAAGACCCAGCGGCCGCGATCACCACGATGGCAGAGAAGCTCGTTGGCAGTGTTCTTGCCTCCGCCAACTCGATCCAATCTGGTGGCGAGACAGGAACGTTCATCCTGCCTGAGGACGAAGAGGACGACGACGTGTGGCTTTGAGGGTTGACGAGAGCGATCTTGGTGATCGCCAGCAACTCGCGAAGGGGGGCATGGCGTTCGTCTACGACCTGGAGTCGTTCCGGATCGGCGAGCAGCCAGCCTGGCCGCTCGTCTACAAGCGATACAAGAAGCCCGTTCGGCCCGTGCCGGTCTTTGGGTTGGAGTCACTCGTCAAGATGCGAGACGAGTGGCACCCAGACCAGCTCAAGGCCATCGATCGTCACTTCAACTGGATGGTTCGCGTCGTCACTGATGACCAGCAGGGTGCAGCTGGCGTGCTTCTGCCTCGACTGGACGATTCGTTCTTCATCAACCTTCGCAACAGCTATGGCGAGTACAAGCACAGACCGGCGGAAGGTCAGTATCTCGCCGCTGGCAAGGATTACTACACCGAGAAGGACCTCACGTACCCGAGTCTCGACGAGCGGATCGCGCTTTGCATGAGCCTCGTCAAGGGTATGGGACTCCTTCACCGTGCCGGTGTCGTGTATGGCGACCTCTCGCTGCGCAACTTCCTCTACCGGCTGAGCCCGACGCCAGCCGTGATCTACGTGGACACTGACGCGATGCGGCCGAAGGGAAGTACGTCTGTGTTCAGCCTCCAGCCCCACACGCCGGACTGGGAGCCGCCCGAGGCGCTGGCTGCCAAGCGGAAGGGCGATGGGATCGGCTTCGCGGTCCAGAACTTCAACACAGACCGTTACAAGCTGGGACTGGCCATCTTGAGGATTCTCGCCGATGTGCCGCGGGCGGCGGAGAAGCGTGACCCGACGCTGATCAGGCACCTCTTGCCACGGCACCTATATGAACTGCTGGATCACAGCATCCACGCAGCGCCCGCTGACCGCCCCACCGCCAAGACGTGGCACGAGGAGTTCCGTCGATGACGATGCAGCCCAGCCTTACCTGGAACCCGTTTCCGCCGGACAACGCCCTCGGCGATCCAGGACGGCAGCCAGAGATCAAGTCGGTGAGCAGCCCTCTGAACGTGGGCGTGTCTGATACCGCTCTGGACTTCCTCACCCTGGATGCGTTCGAGGTTCGGGGCTGCTCGACGCGTGGATGGAGCCACCGCTACAAGGGAACGCCGCGTCAGGACGACTTCGCACTCCTCGTCAACGATGATGTGGTGGTCGTCGCTGTTGCCGATGGCGTTTCAGAAGGTGACTTCTCACAGGTCGCGGCCGAGACCGCTGCACGTTCGGCATGCAAGCTCGCTGCTGACCAGATCGCACGAAATGGTGGCATCGACTGGGTTCAGCTTGCCGGGCGTATCTCGATGCGGATCATCGAGGAAGGTGAGTATCGGAAGATCTCGCAGTTGAACACTGCCGAGCCGACGATCGACGAACGGCTCGCGGCGTGTTTGTCCAAGATGTCGACCACGTTGATCGTCGCCGTGATCGACCGTACGCCGCGGCACGACGGCTTCCCAGCGGAGATCGGCGTGGTGGCTGGTGACTCGGCGGCGTACCTCCTGCGGCTCGACTCGAAGGACCTCGAGCCCGTCGGTGGCGGCAAGGTGGGGACCGACTCGATCACGAGCACGGCGGTACGCCCTCTTCCCGGTCCGGTGAAGTCTTCCTCCGTGCGAGTCGTCCTCCAGCCTGGCGATGCCCTGATCGTCGGCAGTGACGGGATCGGCGATCCGGTCGGCGACGGGACCGGCGAAGTTGGTCAAGAGTTCGCGAGGCGTTGGGCCGAGCCTCCGCCGATCGACCGGTTCCTCTTGGACGTCAACGTCTACCGCAGGAGCTTCGATGACGACCGAACAGCGGTCGGCGTCTGGGTCCGACCCGAGATCGAGCTACCGCCGGAGCCTGTGGCGGCAGATCCAACCGTATCCGAGCCTGCCTCGACGACTGGCGAGACCTTGGAGCCAGCATCGAATGACGAGGGCCCGGGGCAGCCAGCCGTCCCCGCGCCCGTCCCGGCAGCCGACACGACCCGTGGGTTGAAGAGGCCCACCTCGCACGAGGCGAGTCCGGGCGACGACGCCGGCGGGACTGCGGTAGATGCCCCAGACGATGAGGCAACCCCGCCAGGAGAGCCAGAGACTCGTGGCCCGCTCGTCGTCGGAGATGCCGGGCCTAGCCCTCGGGCAGGTGGTACGCCGGGTGCTCCTTCTGGTGCTCCAGAGTCGGGCGATGCCGACGGGCCGCTTCGAGATCCTCAAGTGAGTCCCACCCCATCGGGCCACGAACAGGCTGACGCCGGTGCGCCTGACCCCACATCCAGCGATCCAACGAAAGAGAACTGAATCCCATGGGAGCTGTCATTGTCGTCCTCATCATCGTCGCCCTTGGGGCGGGGGTCTGGTGGAATCACCAGAACGCGAACAAGGCCCGCGAGGGCGTGAGCTTCGTGGTCCCGTACCCGCCAACGGCTGTCTCGGCAGCGATTGAGCAGGCGCACAATCAGGGGACGAGGGCGGCATTGGGGCGCGCGTTCGGCGGCATGACGGTGTCGTCGTTGGGAAGCTCCGGCTTCGGGACGAGCAGCAAGATCGGGGACAGCGGGCAGATCTCTGTCACCCGCGACGCCAGCGGCTCTCTGGTGACGGCCCGAGCACTCGACCTCTACGTGGGGATGCCGCCGAAGCAGCTCAACAACCGCGGTGGCCTGTATGGCCTCAGCGTCTCGATCTGCCACGGCATCTACACGATGCTGGGGATCACCCCCGGGTCTGCGAAGGTGAAGCGCTGGCAGAACGGGCTCGAGGGGCGGGTCACGAAGGTGCTGACTCGCGCCACGAGCTAGTTCCCCCAGCAGGGGGCGACCGAGCCTCGACCCGAACGGTGGGTCCTTGGTCTGTCCGCTAGGCCGGATCGCCAACCCGAAGGTCATCCGGCCCTTACGCGTAGGCACAGCAGTCTTCTACCGGGCCTTCTACCGGGTCCCGTGGTACAGCCGACGACGGACCGGGACGTCGGCAGGGACGAGGTTCGCGAAACCCCACGTCAGCGGGACGATCCGGGATAGGAGGGGACGACGCGGGGTGGGCCGGTCTGGTAGCTCGTCGGGCTCATAACCCGAAGGTCGCAAGTTCAAATCTTGCCCCCGCCACCATCGAGAATGCAGTGTTCGCAAGGCCCCCGAGGCTTCGGGGGTCTTGCGGCGTTTTGGGCCGCTACCGGCTGTCTACCGACGCCTACCGCCTATGCGGCGGCGGTGTTCTCGCAGTTCCTGCGCGAATGGTTCGCGAGGAGTTCGCCGAAGGCGGCCGCCGCGTCGTCCTGCATTCCGGGAAGCACGTGCTGATAGGTCGTCATCGTGAACGCCGGGTTCGAGTGGCCGAGCCGTTCGGAAACGACCTTGATCGGCACCCGATCGCGCAGCAGGAGGCTGGCGTGGGTGTGCCTCAAGTCGTGGAATCGGATCGGTGATACATCGAGACGCCGTTGCGCGCGCTCGAACGCCTGGGACACCGAGTGTGGGTGGAGCGGCTTGCCGTCAGGTCGGGTGAACACGAGTCCCTGCTCGTTCGCGACCCCGGCCGCGGTGAGCGCCGCTCGCTGAGTGCGCCGCCAGTCCGTGAGCATGGCCATGGTGTCGGCGTCGATGCTGATGTTGCGCCGGCTGGTGCGGGTCTTGAGCCGGGAGAACTCGAGGCGGTACCCGATCGATGTGAGCGCCTGGGTGACCTCGATGCGACCAGAGTCGAAGTGGACGTCGTCCCAGCGCAGACCGAGCACCTCGCCACGGCGCATCCCGGTCGCCGCAGCCAGGCGGAACAGCATCGAATGGCCGTTGGCGGCGGTGTCGACGAGGAAGTCGCCGAGCTCATCAGCGGTCCACGAGCGGGCACGTCTGCGGCTCGATGGACGCTTGCGCGGGTCGGGCGCGTGGGCTCCGGCGGCGGGGTTCGAGACGAGCAGGCCCCGGTCGACGGCGTCGTTGAGCGCCGCCCGGATGATCTGGTGGAGGTTCTTGATGGTCTTCGCGGCGAGTGGTCCGCCGCGGCGGCTGCCGGTGAGCCCCAGGCGTCGGTAGAGCGTCTCGAAGTGCTCGGTCTGGAGCCGCCGCAACGGGGTGTCGCCGAGGTGGGGGAGCAGGTAGTGCTCGATGCAGGTGACGTTTCGGGCATGCGTCGACGGTGCGAGTGTCGCCTCCTTGGCGGGCAGCCATTGCCCGAGGAGGTACTCGCCGAGCGTCAGCGCCGAACCGGCGCTGCGCTGGCGTGAACGGCGGTCGGTGAGCTCGGTAGCGAGCCTGGTCGCAGCGGCATGGTCCTCGCAACGATGCCACCGCCGGCGCTCTCGGCCCGACACCGGGTTCCGGCCCTCATAGATCACCGCGTAGAACACGCCTCGCTTCTCGGTTACGTACGCCACCTGTCGCTCCTTCAAGGATCGGGGTTCGGTAGCGGAATCGGTAGCAGCGACGGTCGATCGGCCGCCAAGCGACCGCGTGACCGGGACATCACCCCGACGACCTCGTCTCGGCTGGGCGAATCGGAGGCGGTCAGACCGACGATCGCCGGCGCCGCGCCGTGATGGTGAGCGCGGTCTCGAAGAACTGGTGCTCTCGTGTTGCACCTCGGGGCGCACCTCCGAGTGATGTTCTGGGCATCGATGGGGCGGGACCGGTGCGAGCACCGCTGTCCGCTCGACCCCGGCAAGGTCAGCCGAAGTCCACGCCGTCGAGTGGGACCGACGGGGTGAGGTCGGGGAGGCGCATCATGCGGAACGAGGTGGCGAGTCCGAGGAGCGCGGCGAGCAGGGGGATGGCGAGGGCGACCTGGAGGGACAGGTTGCGGGCGTCGTTGTTGATCTCGAGGATCGCGGCTTCGACCTCGGGCGGTTCGTCGGTGATGAGAGCGTCGAGTTGGGTGTTGCTCATGATCTCGGCGTCGTCTTCGAGCACGGTCGCGATCTCGGCCTGCTGGGCGGGTGGGATCACGGTGCTGTTCTCGGTCATGTTCGTGAACGCGATCGACAGGGCGGCGAGCATGATGCCGCCGGCCATGGCCAACCCGAAGGAGAGCCCGAAGGACCCGGCTGCGGAGTTCACCCCTGCCGCTTCGCTGACCCGCTCCTCGTCGACAGGGGCCAGGGTGTAGTTGTTGAGCTGGGACACGAGCAGGCCGAGCCCGGCGCCGGCGACCATGAGCGGGAGGGCGAGGTACCAGCCGGTCGTGATCCGCGGGACGAGCGGGATGATCACCGCGATCCCGACGGCGGTGAGCGCGAACCCGGTGCGGATGATGGCGGCTGGTCGCCGGTCGTCGGCCTTCTTCCCGGCGACCATGGCGACGCCGAACATGGTGAGCGACAGCGGCGTCAGGGAAAGGCCGGCCTGCATCGCGTTGTACTCCAGGGTCATCTGCAAGAAGAGCGGCAGGGCGATCATGGCCCCACCCAGGCTGATGTTCTGGAGCATCACCCCGGAGATCCCGGCGGTGAAGTTGGGGTGCCGGAACAGGTCGGGATCGATGAGGGTCTCGCGCCCGGCGCGCTTGCGGTGCACGAGCCACCAGGCGAGCGACCCGAGGCCGACGGCGCCAACGGCCATGAGGAGGCCGACCATCTCGCCGCCTTCCTGCCAAACCAGGATCCCGAGGACCAGGCCGCCCATGCCGAACACCGACAGCAGCGCACCGACGACGTCGACCTTGCGGGACCCGGTGTAGGCGACGTCGCGGACCAGGCCGATCTGGGAGAGCACGACGGCGATGATCACCACCTCGAGGGCGAAGCCGACCCGCCACGACAGGAACGTGGTGACGAACCCGCCGAGGAGCGGCCCGACGGCGGCGGCGATGGCGGCGGCAGCGCCGACGAGGGCGTAGGCCTGCTTCTGGGCGGCGCCGGTGAAGTTGCCGTGGATGAGCGACTGCATGGCCGGCAGCAGCAGGGACGCGCCGAGCCCGCCGATGATCGCCCAGAAGATGATGATCGCGGTGACGCTCTGAGCGAGGGTCATGGCGAGGGCGCCGACGGCGTAGGCGCACAACCCGATGACGTAGGCCCGTTTGCGGCCGATGAGGTCGCCGACCTTGCTGTTGATGAGGATGAACGCGGCCGACACCAGCGCTTCGAGCGCGATGGCGCCCTGCACTGCGCTGGCGGTGGTGTTCAGGTCGCCGATGACCGCGGAGATCGACACGTTCATCAGCGACGTGTCGACCACGAGCACGAACATCGCCATGGCCAGCAGGAGCATCAGGCGGCGGTTCGCCGGTTCCTCCACCTCGGCGTCGCGTTCTGGTTCGCTGGTCAATGGTGCTCCTTGGGGCCGGTCGTCATCTTCGCAGCCTTCGGTGGGTGACGGCGGGGTGATGTCGGTGAGGGCCCTGGTGGCCGTCGTGCGGGTCGTCGCCGTCGACGACGGCGGTGGTGGTCAGATCCACTTCTCGATCCTTGCCGGGATCGGTCGCCAAGCACCGCCATCTGCTCGACCGGACCGTCGCATGAGCCATCCGGCCGACCTCTACACTTCTTCCAACTCGGAGTTGCGAGGTTGTACGAGGGGGTCTGGGAAGTTCGGCAGCGCGAAAGCCCAGCTCAGAGGTACTGCACGAGACGTCGGTGCGACGGCACAGTCGTGGGGCGGGCAGCGCGGCACCGTGCTGAGGTCGCCGCGACCAGTTGGCCTTTCGTCATGGCGGACGGTGATCTCAGGTGGGGTCGACCGGTTCAACCTGGATGAGCGCGGCTGGCCGGCTCCGCGGCCCGGCAGCGGGTGGGGTGTTCGCGTTGGATATAGCGCCGTCCGCCGGGTCCGGCGGTGAGACCGTGGAGCAGGATGCTGGCGGCAACGGTCAGGGCCACGGCGGCGACGGCGCGTCTGGTGGTGTCGTCGGTGTCGCCGAACTCTTCGATGGCGAGCAGGGCGAACAACGAAGGTGAGGATCTGGCTGATTCCCTGGGGTCTGCTGCACGATCCCTGGCTCATATCGGTCTCCTTGGTTCGTGGCGCAGTCGGATGGCGAACCAGGCGCGGACTGGATCTGACGACGCGGCCGACGAGAGGATCAGAACTCAGGATCCGGATACTCGGGTTCTTCGCCGTTGGTGAAGGCAAGGATTCCCTGGACGCGGTCGGCGTGGACGACCGAGCGCCAGTGCTCGTCCATCATGATCGCGATCGCCTGCTCGACCGGTTCGCCCTGTCCGTTCTGGACGGCGCGCTTGACCGCCTGGACCGCGGTGGGTGAGTTGTCGGCGATCTTCTCCGCGATGTCGAGCGCTGCGCTCATGAGCTCGTCGCGAGGATGAATCGAGTTGACCATTCCGAGCCGGTGCGCCTCCTGGGCGGTGATCGGCTCTCCTGTCATCAGCATCTGCATGGCCATCCCCGGCGGAAGGAACCGCGGCAGGAAGACGGGCGAGCCGCCTCCGGCACTCAGGCCGACCATTGCTTCGGGCTGGCCGAAGAGCGCGTCTTCGGAGGCGATGATGAAGTCGGTGCTGATGGCCATCTCGCATCCGCCGCCGTAGGCCATCCCATTGACAGCGGTGAAGATCGGCCTGCGCAGCTGGCGCAAGTTGTAGAGCACGCGATCGAAGACCTGGCGCTGGCGCAGCCATTCCTCTTTCGTCATCTCCTTGCGTTCGTACAGGTCACCGCCCACGGAGAAGGCGCGGACGCCGGCCCCGGTGAGGATCGCTACGCGCACGGAGGGGCGGGCGGCAATGGTCTCGAGGACTTCGATCAGCTGGGCCGCCAACGCTGTCGTGACGGCGTTATCGGCATGCGGGCGGTTGAGGGTGATGACCGCGACACGGCCGCCGGAGACGTACTCGGTCAGCACGAGCTGATCGGGCTCGGGTTCGTCCGCGGGCGGGCGGTAGCCAAGTCGCCGCATTCGTGTCTGTGGGTTGTCTGCCACGTTCTTCTCCATTGGTCTCGTCTGCGGCGGCGTGTGAGGTGCTGCATGTATCACTCGGGGGCGGTGGGCCAGGGGATTGCGCCGATGCGGCGCTGTATCTCAGTCAGGTCGTCCCGGAGCATCTTCACCGGCAGACCCGAGAGACCCGTAGAGCGGACAAGGTGGTCCTCGAAGAGACGCCATCCGATGCTGATCGCGGTCACCTGTGCGGCGCGCACTTTTGCCGTCGCGGAATCGAGGTCGTTCTCGCTCTCGAGCGTGGACGCGAGGGTGAGGATGGGGTCGGGCCCGTCGGCGGGGGCGGGGATGGCGCGGGTGCTGTAATAGCTGAGGAGGCAGATCCAACGGCCGAGGTTGGACTGGCGTCCGTGGTCGAGCTGGCCGAGCGGCTTCGCCTCGAGCTCGGCGACCAGCGTTGAGCTGACGCTGCGGTACACCTCGTCGATCAGTTCGTCTCGCACCCCGACATAGCGGCGTATGAGGCCGACGTCGACGTCGGCCCCTTCCGCTATGTCGCGGAGCGACACCTTGCTCACGCCTTGCTCGGCGAACAGGCGTGCAGCAGCGTCGAGGACCGCCGACCGAACTTGTTCAGGCCCCACTGGTGCCCCGGGAGGCCGTTTCGGGCCACGCGGCGCGGGCCGGCCGGGTGACCCTCGCCGGTGACCCTCCGTGTTCGACATTGGGGCCGCGCGTTTCGGATCTGTCATGGACTCACCTTCGGTCGTGTAGCAGCTGCTGATCCGTTCGCTGGACCGGTCGGGGTCCGGGAGGGGTTGCGGACGGCGAGGTAGCTCGCCAGGTCGAGCGCACAGAAGACGAGTCCCGCGGCTGGGGCCGGGTGCCCGCGCTCAGCGCGGGTGCTGGCCGCTCCTTCTCGATGGCATCCACCTGGGTCCTCCTCAATCAGGGGAGGACCGCTGCCGCCGGCGGTTACCGGGGCAGCGGTCCCCAGGACTAACCGAGCCGGGTGGTGGTGGCGTCGAGGTCGGAGCCGACAGGCAGCTTGGCCATGGTGCGCTTGGTCCACTCGTCTTCGAGCAGTTCCTTGGCGGCCTGCTCGAGGAACTCCGGGGCCGCCCACTCGTGGACATCGAAGTCGTTCTTGATGTACCCGTGGCTGAACATGAAGTCCTTGCCGATCTCGATCGACGCCATGTTCTGGGGCGACAGGTTCGGGACCAGGTCCATGTCCTTGATGCCCCGGTACGTGTCCTCGACGTCGATGTAGAAGGTCTGCTTGTCGAGGATGGCAGCCGCGGCGTGCTTGTGCTCGTTGGCCCAACGTCCGACCTTGATCTGGCCCTTCATGAAGGCAATGACCAGCTCGGGGTGCTGCTCGGCCATCTCGACGGTGCAGGTGATCACTGCCGGGATGTTGGCGACCTGGAGGGTCCAGTCCGGGTGCAGCGACAGGTCCTCGATGGACTTGAACTTCCCGGTGGCCTCCTGCAGGTGCTGGAAGGGCTTGCTCTGTGTGTAGATGGCGTCAACGGTGCCGTCCTCGAGGGCCGTCTCGAGCGGCCGGAACGCCAGGTCGTACTTGTGGTTGCGCTTGAGCCACAACTCCGACGGGTTGTTCATCGGGTCGAGCATCGCCGGGTTGTCGTACCAGTCGTCGGGGTACGGGAACTCGACGATCTCGACGTCATCGCGGGTCATGCCGTTGATGCGGAGCATGAGCTCGATGCCCTGCTCCTCCTGGATGCGCCACCAGTCGTTCTTGATCGTGTTCAGGCTCTTGGTGAGCCCGATCTTCTTCCCCTTGAGCTCCACCATCCGGTAGATGTCGTCGCGAGAGCGCACCAGCATGGCCCCGCCCTCATGGGGGGCGTGGGTCGAGCCGAGCAGGACGGTGCGGCGCAGGTCGGCGTGGACGTGGATCGGCGGGAACAGTCCGCCGAAGCGGATCAGGTTGTCCAGGTTGTGGATGTAGTGCGGGTACCAGTTGTTCTCCCGGCGCGACCGCAAGAAGGCGTACTCCACGCCGATCTTCTTGTACTCCTCACGAGTCCAGCCCAGCTCCTGGTCGACGTTGCTCGACGACACCAGAGGGCAGTTCGTGTAGTACACCTCGTTCCAGTCCAATGGGACGGTGCTGGAGATCTTCTCTTCGGTCATGGGTTGGTTCCTTCGTGGATTGGATTGCTGTGGATGTGCGCACCGGCGTCTGCTTGGCCCCGGTGGGTGCGGGTTCGAGAGCTGGTACCGCTCAGATCCCCGCGTACTCGTGCTCGTCAACGGGAAGCCCGGCTTCTGCCCATGCCTTGAGCCCGCCAGCGAGTACGGCGACTTCCTGGTAGCCCATGTCCCGCAACGTGGAAGCGGCGAGCGCAGCCCGGGCTCCGGAGGCGCACACGACGATGACCCGCCGGGACGGGTCGAGAGCGGCGATGTGGCGGGGGCTCGTCGGATCGGCGAAGAACTCCACCAGGCCCCGCGGCGCTGAGACGGAGCCAGCGATGTGCCCGTGGCGCCACTCCTCCCCCTCGCGAACGTCAAGCAGCACCGCTGCATCGGACGCCAACTCCTCGGCGCCGCCGGCCGGGGGTACCTGTTCGAACTGGGCGCTGGCTTCGGTCACCATCTCGACGGCGGTCTTGATCACGAGTGGACTCCTTGGTCGGTGGTCCCGATCGGCTGGTCGTTCGTGCCATCGGGATCTCTACGGTCGACCGTACGGATCGCCATGAAGGCCAAACAGGGCCGAACGTCCCAACTTCTACGACTGTGGACATTTCTCATCGCGGTTGGGTCTGCGCATTCTGAGTTGCTCGCCGCTACAGAGTGGCCGTACAGTGGCCGGACAGAGGAGGTGTCATGTCGACGACACGGACACGCAGCGAGCGGCTCGAGGTGCGCACGACCAAGGACGAGCGCTCGCTCATCGATCGCGCCGTGGCCGAGCAGGGGACCGACCTGACCGAGTTCGTGGTCTCGAACTTGACGGTGGCGGCCCGGCGGGTGCTCGCGGATCGAAGCGAGTTCGTGCTCGACGCTGAGGCGGTCGAGGCGTGGGAGGCGGTCAACCGTCGTTCATCCCGTGACCTGCCCGGTCTGGGTCGCCTGATGGAGCGTCCTTCGCCCTTCACCACCGAGTGAGCGGCGCCTATCGGCCGCCGACCTCGCTCGCGGCGCGCCACGAGCTTGACGGGTTCGGGTGCCGGTCGGTCGAGCAGACCGAGTGGCTGCGCCGCCACGCTCGACAGTCCACGGGCACCGGCACGACGCGAGTGTTGGTGGTCACGCCGACCGACTCCGATGTCGTGGTCGCGTACTACGGCTGGTGCATGGCCAGCGTCTCGCTCGCCGACGCGCCGGCTCGCGTGCGCAGGGGAGCCGGCCGGTACCCCCAGCACGTCGCGCTGCTCGCCCGTCTCGGTGTGGATGTCGCTCACGAGGGCCGAGGCCTCGGTGCCGGGCTGCTCCAGGACGTGATCGCCAGAACCCTGGCCCTCGGCGAGGAGATCGGCTGTCGCGGCCTGCTGGTCCACGCCGAGACCCCAGAGGCGCGTGACTTCTACCGACACCTCGTGCCCGAGTTCGAGGCGTCTCCCACCGACGAGCTCCACCTGTTCCTCCTCATGAAGGACATCCGCCGGACCCTGACCTGATCCGCTGCCCGGTCGACCGGCGTCGAGCGGTCGGCCCCGCCCGGTGGCACTGCGTTGCACCGCGAGCTCCCACCAGCAACCCGAAGGTCACCCGGGAGCCGGCCCGGGCCGCGGGGGTGAGGCCCGCGGGTCCAGGGATGGAGCCGACTCTGCTCGCCCTTCCGTGACGGGGAATGCGTCGGATCGACTGCCGATCTTCTACTACTATTTCTACTCCACCGACCGATATCGGGTAGTATAGAATGGTACTGATCGACACGCCATATCTGAGAAACCCCAGGTCAGAGGTATATTCTGGTACAGAATTGGATGCAATGGGACCAAGGCCGTCGGCTCATAACCCGAAGGTCGCAGGTTCAAATCCTGCCCCCGCCACCAACTGGAGTACGAAAGCCCAGGTCAGCGACCTGGGCTTTCGCAGTTCAGGGGGTGTTCCTCCGGATCAGGCGGCCTTCCTCCGACTGTTCCCACGACGTTCCACCGACGTCTTCCCGGCCCGCTTTGTGACCTTCTTGTCTGTCTGTCGCGGGTCGACGAGACGCTCGGCGGTGCGGGCCGCGTCGGCCTGCATGCCGGGCAGGATGTGCTGGTAGGTCTCGAGGGTGTGGGCGATGTGGGCGTGGCCGAGCCGTTCGGACACGACCTTCACCGGGACGCCTTCCTTGATGAGGAGGCTGCCGTGGGTGTGCCTGAGGTCGTGGAATCGCATCGTGGGGATGCCGGCGTTCTGCACGATGCGCCGGAACGCCTCGTAGACGGCGTGGGGGTGGATCGGTTCGCCGTCCCCGTCGGTGAACAGCCAGTCGTCGCCCTGGTTGATGCCGACGGCGGCGAACTCGGCTGCCTGGTAGGCCCGCCAGCCTTCGAGCACGGAGATGGTCGTCTCGTCGAGCTCGATGACGCGGCGGGCGGTCTTGGTCTTGCCGCGGGTCTGGTGGACCTCGTAGCCGACGGCGACGAGCCCACGGTTGAGATGCAGCCGCTTCTTCGCGACGTCGAGGTCGGACCACTTCAGCCCGAGGACCTCGTTGCGACGCATCCCAGTCATGGCCGTGAGCCAGTAGATCGGGAAGAACCGGTGGCCGGCGGCGGTGCGCAGGAGTTGGCGGAGCTCCTCGTCGGTCAGGGCGACGCCCTCGATCTGCTGGAGCGACCGTTGCTTTGGCGCGCGGGCCACGAGCGCAACATTGCGGGTCACAAGACCTCGGCGGTGTGCGTCGGTGAGTGCGCCGCGGATGACGAGGTGGATCTCATACACCGTTTTCGGGGCCAGGCCCCGGCCCGTCCTCGGGTGAAGGAGCGAGTCGTAGAGGGCTTCGATCTGCTGGTACCGCAGCCTGCGCATGCTGGTCCTCCCGAGGACCGGAAGGATGTGACGCTGAACGTTGCGCTCGTAGCCCCGGTAGGTGCTGGTGGCGAGATGCAGCTTCTTGGCTGGCAGCCACTCGCTGGTCAGGTAGGCGCCGAAGGTCAGCGACCGCACCGCGCCGAGGCGCTTGGTCTCCGCGGCGGCCAGATTTGCGGCGAGCTGCTCAGCCTTGGCCCGGTCGGTGCCAGCCGGATGCCAGGTGCGAACCTCCTTGCCGGTGACCGGGTCGCGGCCCTCGTAGATGACGGCGTAGAACCGGCCTCGGCGTTGTGCGACGTATCCCTTCATGGTGTGCCTCCTTCAGGCGTGGTCCCGGTGGTCGGGACCTCGGAGGAACAATCGGTAGAACGCACGATGAGCGAGATGACCGAGCGCGGGTCGCGCTCTGGGCTGCGGGACGGCGCGGCTGCTGGCGTTCAGGGACGACCTCAGCCGCTTCCAGCACTGGAGCGAGGACCAAGCAAAGGCCGTCGGGCTCACCGGAGCGCAGCACCAGCTGCTGCTCGCCATTCGAGGCCACGGCGAGGCGCCCTCGATCAGGGAGGTGGCCGAGCACCTGCTGCTGCGACACCACAGCGTTGTCGAGCTCATCGACCGAGCAGTCACAGCCGGCCTGGTCGAGCGGATCAGCGATGCCCATGACCAGCGGGTCGTGCGGCTACGGCTCACCGACACCGGGGAGGATCGGGTGGCGGCGCTCGCTGGCGTCCACCTCGAGGAGCTCTCCCGGCTGCGTCCCCGATTCGACTCGCTCTGGACGGACTTGCCCACCGGGTAGCGGCGTTGCGGCCGTCAGGACGGATGGTGCAGCGCGTCCCGACTGCAGGTCAGGTGCCGCGGGCGGGTGCCCATTAAACCCGAACACGTGCTTGGCCATGCCAGCCATGAGCGCCGCCGCATGCGTCCTTGCCTTCTCGGCGCAGGGCCCGGTCCAGCTGTCGTCGATCGTCGAGCACCAGAGCTGGTACCAGCGGTCGCAATGAGCCGGTTCCAGCTCCTGGAGGGAGTGGAGGCGCCGATGGGTGGCGGTGACCGAACCGTGGTACCGGTTGGTGCCGAGCACGATCCAGCACCAGTAGTCGATGAGGTTCGGGATGTGGATCGTCCAGTCGGCTTCGGCGACTTCGTCGAAGACCGGTGCCAGCAGGTCGTCGAAGACGATCTCGCGGTAGAAGCGGATCACGAGGTCGTGGATCGCGGCCCGAGTGGACAGGTCCGGACGGCGGTCGGTAGGGGCGTGGAGGTCACGGTGGTTGTCGATGCCACTGAGAAGGCACGGTGCATCCGCGCCCAGGTCGGGGGTCACGGTCGGGCCACGACACGCGACCGTCCGACGAGTTGGGTGGAGTGGACGGCGGCGACGTTTCTCGCGAGGGCGAGTGCCCGCTCGGTGTTGGGGCCGACCCAGCCGAGCTCGACCGTGTCACCGAAGAGCTCGAGCCACCGGTCGAAGTGTGCTGGTGAGAACGGGGACCGGTCGTTGATGGCGGCGTGGGCACGGAACGGGTTGCCTTGGTAGCCCTCGATGCCGAGCAGGGCCCGGCACCAGAACTGGGTGAGCTTGGGAAGGTGCTCGGCCCAGTCGACAGCGGCCACGTCGTTGAACATCGGCCCGAGCAGGTCGTCCTGGGCGACGTCTTGGTAGAAGCGGCGGACCATCTCGGCGATCTCCGCCTGGTCGTCGAGGTCGCGGGTCGGTGCGGGCCGTGTCGGTCCTGCGCTCATTGTGTACTCAGTGCGTCTTCGAGGGCGAGGACAGCGGGGAACAGGACGTTGTTCTCCTTGTGGACGTGGAGGTGCGTGTCGGCTTCGACCTCGGCGAGGCCGCGGTAGAGCGCCTGGTAGCTCGCGCACGCGTCGGTGGGAGGCTCGAACCCGCCGGTGGTCCCGCGCAGTGTGGCGAGGAGCTCGCCGGCTCGGTCGTGTTCGAGGAGCATCATCCGGATCGGGTTGGCGAGGCTGCCGCAGGGGAACGTCGGCGCCGTAGTCGCGGCGGCGAGCTCGCGGATCATGGGGAAGAGGACCCGTTCCTCTTTCGTGAGGTGGGGTTCGAGGTCCTCGCGCAGCTCGGTGAAGGTGACCTCGACGTCGTGCAGTTCGGGGTGGCGGGTGCCATGGACGTCCAGGACCTTGTCGGTCAGCGCGGCGAGGCGGGGGAGCTCCTCGTGGAGGTAGCGGTGGTGGGTGGACTCGATGTGGTTGACGAGCGCGGCGGGGCTCATCGTCGTCCAGTCAGGTGCGGCTTCGGGCTGGACCTCTTCGAGTTCGGCGAGGATGGCGGCAGGGTCGAGGTCGCGTTCGGCGCAGGCCTGGTCGAGGGTGCGTTGCCCGCCGCAGCAGTAGTCGAGCTGGTGGTGCTCGAGGATGCCGGCGGTGGCAGGGTTCGCGTCGATGATCGCCGCGAGCGTCGGGCTGGTGGTCATGGTGTGCTCCTTCGTCATGTGAGGTGGATGCCCACGGCGGTCGCGGCGACCACGGCGAGGCCGAGGACGCTCTGGCGGATGCCGATGACCTTGGCTGGCACCGGTTTGGCTGCAGTCATCCGCTGAAACGCCACCACGCCGACCACTGCCACCGATCCTGCGGCGACCGCCCGATCGGCGGCGGCAGCCACGGCAGCGAAGGAGAACGCGGCGGCATCGGCGACGAGCAGGTCCCTCGAAGACCAGAGCCGGTGGTGGAGGCGGGCGATTTGGGCGCGGACGTGGGGGATGGCGGTGGTGGCTCGACCGGCCAGGATCAGCCAGGCCGCGACCGCTTCGGTCGACGGGTGTCCGGCGGCCAGCAGGATCATGGCGGCGACCGAGCAGATCCCATAGGTCCCCGCCAGCTCGGGCACGAGCCGCCGGCTGCGCGAACGGGTGTCGAACCACAGCTCGATAGCCACGAGCGGCGCCGCGATCGCGGCGGGCCACCAGAACGAGCCCGACGCGGTGACCGCGGCCGCGACGACCAGAGCGACGACGGAGGCGACCTCGATGAACAGGACCCGCCGGGCCAGCGCGGTGCGGTCGAGATCGCGGTTGCGGTGCCGGTCGACGAGCAGGATTCGCAACGGCGTGTGGGCGAGGAACGCCAGGATCGCCGCAGCCCCGAGGCAGATCCCGGTGATGCTGGGCGCGACGGCGAGGCCGAGCACGACCGGCTCCGCGGTAAGGCCCCATCCGCCGTGCTCCGTCGGGACCGCGACGCTACGCAGCGGTGACCGCCCAGCCTTGGCGGGCGAAGGCGCGACGGTGGACGCGGTGTCGGTCGAGATCGCGGCGGCGCTGGTCACCGTGGCCGCCGTGGGGAGTCGATGGTGCTCAGCGGCGTTTCGGCGAGGTCGTGCAGCAGGTGCCCGCGAGCCTGGGCCCAGGCGTCGTGGAGCGCACACCGGCCGCCGCCGGTGCAGGCTCGATCCTCGAGAACGCAGCGGGTGACGTCGGTCGGGCCTTCGATGGCCTCGACGACATCGAGCACCGAGACGTCCTCGAGCGCAACGGCCGCGGTGTACCCGCCGGATCGACCCGGCTCGGACCGCACCCACCCCTTGTTCACCATCGGGGTCATGGCCTGAGACAGGAACCCTGGCGACGTGTCGAGGGCCTCGGCCAAGTCGGAGGCCTTCCGGCGTCCGCCCCCCGCCAACGCGATCAGGGCACGGGTGGCGAGGTCCGTGCGCCTCGTAACTTCCAATCTCATACTGTAAGAGTATAGGTTTGGTCACGTGCAAGACACCGACGTTTGCCATGGCACCCGATCCCCACACGACGGGCCGAGGCACCCGTGGGTGGCTGCGACCTTGCTCATGGTCGGCATCGTGGTGTTGCTCGTGGTGCTGTCACTGCCGGCGGTGGTCCGTTAGCGGTGAACGCTCCAACGCAGCTCACCAGCGGTGTTGATCGGCGCGGCCTAACGTCAGGGCGGCGGGAGGTGTTGCGACGATGACCGCAAGCAGGCCCTTGGACCGGCGAGGAGTGACCTGGGGTCTGGTCGCGGTCGCGATCGTGGTTGCGCTCACGTTCTTCGGTAGCGACCAGTTGGTCTGGTTCGACGCGGCGTTGGTCGGCTACCTGTTCGGTCTCGTCTTCGCGGTGTTCGGCGTGACCTACCGCTACGCGGTGTGGCTGCGCCGCCCGGCCACCGCGATGCTGAACCGGCGGGGTTGGGACGCATTCCGGGCCCGCAAGGCGCGCAACGCCGCCGCGCTCCCGGCGCTGGTCGGCACCCAATTGTTGGCCCAGACCTTCATCCGACGCCGGTCGCGGATGCGCTGGCTGGCCCACCAGCTCGTGTTCTGGGGGTGCATCTTGGCCGCCCTGATCACGTTCCCGCTGACTCTGGGCCTGCTGCACTTCGAGAGCGTCGGCCAGCAGGCCGACCGCTACCAGGTGTACCTGTCGAAGGTCGGCACCGCCCAGTTCGACGCCGGCACCGTGCAGGGTTGGGTGATCTTCCACGGCCTCGACATCGCGGCGGTGTTGGTGCTCGCAGGGGTGTTCATCTTCCTTCGCCGCCGGCTCCACGACCCCGGCGCCCTCGCGGTGGAGCGCAGCGGCGACTTCCTCGCCCTGGCCGGCCTGTTCGCGGTGTCGGTGACCGGCCTGTTCCTCACCGTCTCGAGCACCTGGCTCCACGGCCAGTTCTATTCGGCACTCAACACGATCCACGCCCTCACCGTCATCTTGGGACTCATGTACCTGCCGTTCGGGAAGCTGTTCCACATCTTCCAACGACCCGGCAACCTCGGGGTCGCCTACTACAAGACGGCCAACGCCGAAGGGCCCCAAGCCGTGTGCCGCCGCTGCGGTGAGGGGTTCGCCAGCGCCCAGCAGGTCGCCGACCTCCAAGAGGTGCTCCCGCAGGTCGGGTTCGACTACGGCATCGACGGCGGCGGCAACTACCAGGACACCTGCCCGCCATGCCGCCGGGCCGGCGTCACCTTGGCCCAGTCCGCACGAGTGGGAGGCTTCGGCTGATGGCCAAGATCCCGATCACCGAAGCAGCCCTCGTCGAGCGCTACGGGCCGCACCTCAACGAGGAACCCCCCGGTGGGTGGGACGCCGGCCTCGAGGTCGACAAGGTCGTCGAGACCCATTGCTGCTTCTGCGGTCAGCAGTGCGGCATCAAGCTGAAGGTGCGCGACAACGAGGTCGTCGGGTTCGAGCCCTGGTACGACTTCCCGTTCAACGAAGGGAAGCTCTGCCCCAAGGGCGTCAAGCGGTACCTCCAGGGCAGTCACCCCGACCGGCTCCTGCACCCGATGGTGCGCGACGAGTCAGCACCCGGCGGATTCCGTGACGTGTCGTGGGAGGAGGCGCTCTCCCAGGTGGTGAGCGAGATCCAGCGGATCCAAGCCACCTACGGCGACGACGCGTTCGCCATGCTCTCAGGCGTGTCGCTCACCAACGAGAAGAGCTACCTGGTCGGCAAGTTCGCCCGTCTCGCCCTCCACACCGCCAACCTCGACTACAACGGCCGGTACTGCATGGTGTCCGCCGGTGTCGGGAACAAGAAGGCGCTCGGCATCGACCGCGCCCCGAACCCGTGGAGCGACATCCCCCTCGCCGATGTCGTCTGGGTTGCTGGGTCGAACGTGGCCGAGACGTTCCCGATCACCACCAGCTACATCTGGCGGGCCCGCGACCGCGGCGCGAGGCTCATCGTGCAGGACCCACGCGTCGTGCCGCTCGCAAGGACCGCGGATCTCTTCTTGCCGGTCCGTCCCGGCTCCGATTCGGCGCTGTTCGGTGCGGTGCTGCACGAGCTGATCCGCAACGACTGGCTCGACCACGACTTCATCGACGCCCACACCCACGACTTCGACCAGGCCGCCGCGGCTGCCGCAGAGATGCCCCCTGCGTGGGCCGCGGACATCACCGGGGTCCCGAAGGCCAGGATCGAGGAGGCCGCCGAGATCTGGGGGACGGCAGCGACGGGGATGATGCTGCACGCCCGCGGCATCGAGCAGCAGATCAAGGGCACCGAGAACGTCCTCGCCGCCATAAACCTCGGGCTGGCCACCGGCAAGTTCGGCAAGCCCGGATGCGGCGTGTCGACCATCACCGGCCAAGGCAACGGCCAGGGTGGGCGCGAGCACGGTCACAAGTGCGACCAGCTCCCCGGAAACCGGGACATCACCAACGCCGATCACCGAAGAGCGGTCGCCGAGGTGTGGGAGGTCGACGAGTCCGAGATCCCCGGCAAGGGCATCCCCGCGCAGGAGATCATCGAAGCGATCCACGACGGCACCATCAAGGGCCTGTTGTCGATCTGCTTCAACCCGGCCGTGTCCGCTCCCGACAGCAACTTCACCGCGGAGGCGCTCGACAAGCTCGAGTTCTACTCGGTCATCGACTTCTTCCTGTCCGAGACGGCCCAGCACGCGGATGTCGTCCTCGCCGGGTCGCTCCACGAGGAGGACGAGGGCACGTCGACCAGCGGCGAGGGCCGCATCATCAAGATCAACGCCGCCGTGTCGCCTCCGGGTGAGGCCCGCCTGGACTGGGAGATCCTCCTCGAGATCGCCGAGCGACTCGGCAGGGGAGAGCACTTTCAATACCAGAACACCCACGAGATCTTCGACGAGCTCTGCCGGGCATCATCGGGCGGCACCGCCGACTACACCGGCGCCACGTGGGAGCGCATCGTGGCCGAGCACGGCATGTTCTGGCCGATCCCCGAAGTCGGCCACCCCGGTACCCCTCGCCTCCACGAGGGCGGTATCTTCTCCCATCCCGATGGCAGGGCCCGCTTCCACGCCGTGCCCTACCGGCCGCCCGCCGAGGTCGTCGACGACGAGTACCCGGTGTGGCTCACCACGGGCCGCGTCGTCAGTCAGTACCTGTCTGGTACCCAGACCCGCCGCATCGCCAGCCTCGTCGAGCAGTACCCCGAGCCCCTGTGTGAGATCCACCCCAAGCTGGCCGACTCGCTCGGCATCGCCAACGGCGACCAGGTCACGGTGCGGTCCCGCCGCGGGGAGATCACCCTGCCGGCAGCGGTGGTCACCACCATCCGGCCGGACACCGTGTTCATCCCCTACCACTGGCCCGGCAACAAGGCCGCCAACCAGTTGACGATCCGCGCCGTGGACCCCTTGTCGAAGATGCCCGAGTTCAAGGTCGCCGCGGTCCACGTCGCCAAGGCAACGGAGCAGCCGGCATGAAAGCCACCCGCTACGGCATCGACGACAAACCCATCTTCGTCATCGACCCCAGCCGGTGCATCGGGTGCGAAGCCTGTGTCCAGGCCTGCGCCGAATGCGGCACCCACCGTGGCCAGTCGCTCATCCATCTCGAGCGGATCGACCGTGCCGTCAGCACCCAGACCGCACCGATGGTCTGCATGCATTGCGAAGACCCCACCTGCGCGCAGGTCTGCCCGGCCGACGCCATCAAGCAGACCGAGGAGGGCATCGTGCAATCCGCGCTCAAGCCCCGCTGCATCGGTTGCTCGAACTGCGTGATCGCCTGCCCGTTCGGCGTTCCCAAGTACGTCGCGGAATTCGACCAGATGATGAAGTGCGACATGTGCACCGACCGCACCTCCGAGGGCTACGCCCCCATGTGCGCATCGGTGTGCCCCAGCGAAGCCCTCTGGTACGGCACCCCCGAGGAGTTCCACGCCACCCGCAAAGGCTCCATCGTCGACAACTGGCTGTTCGGACGCCAAGGCGTGCACACCAAGGTCTTCACCGTCGTCGACGACCTCGGCCCCATCGACGCCCTCGACGGGACCACCGGCACGTGGCTCGATGACCCGTTCGCCCTGGAGGACTGATGGCCGACGAACCCACAACCCAGCCGACCTGGCAACGAGACTTTCCCTACGAGTCCGCCGCCGAGGACGAGGTCACCCGCCGTGAGTTCGCCCGCTTCCTCGTGGCCGGTGCCGGCGTCATGGCCGCCGGCAACCTCGGCCTCGCCGCCTGGACCCAGCTGCGCACCATCAACACCGGCGAACCACGCGAATTGATCCCGCTCACCGATGTCGCCGTCGGCGACACCTACCTGTTCACGTACCCCGGCGACAACGACCCCGCGATCCTCCTGCGTCTCGCCGAAGACGAGGTCGTGGCGTTCAGCCAGAAGTGCACCCACCTCGGCTGCGTCGTCTATTTCGAAGCCGACGAGGACCGCTGGCACTGCCCGTGTCATGAAGGCAACTTCGACACCCGTACCGGCACCGTCATCTCCGGTCCGCCGCCTCGAGCTCTCGGCCGCATCGACGTCGAGATCCGCGACGACACCATCTGGGCCCTCGGCTACCAGCCATGAGAACGTCCCAGCGCGACACCCGCGCGTCCTCCGCGGTCGCGGTCTACGTCATCGTCCTCGTCGCGTTCCAGGTGTTCCTGCTCACCGTCGCCGTCGAGGCCTTCGCCACCGACGACGAACCTCTCGCCTGGGCCACCGCCGGCGTCTCGCTCGCGCTCGCGGCGGGGTCGGCCGTGCTCCTGCGGTACCTGCGACCGTGACGGCGGCCGGGCCCCTCAACATCACCGACAACATCCGGACGCTGTTTCCCGGCTACTTCGCCATGGTCATGGCCACGGGCATCATCGCCATCGGCGCCGCCCAACAAGACCTCACCTGGCTCGCCGAGGGCCTCTACGCCATCGCTGCGGTCACGTACGTGGTCTTGGCCGTGCTGTTGATCTGGCGGTTGGCCATCGCCCGCGAGCGTCTCGCCGCCGACATCACCAGCCACGCCAAAGGATTTGCCTTCCTCACCACCGTCGCTGCCACCAACGTGCTCGGCAGCGCCTCGGGGGTCGTCCACAACCTGTGGACACTTGCCTGGGGCCTGTGGTGGCTCAGCCTCGTCCTCTGGGCATTCTTCGCCTATGCGACCTTGTTCGCCGTCGTCCTTAAGGGACCGAAACCCGGTCTCGAGAAGGGCATCAACGGCACCTGGTTCCTGCTCACGGTCGCCACCGAATCGATCGTGGTCCTCGGCGCGCTCCTCCTACCAAGGCACCCCGGTGATCTCCTCGCCTTCGCCCTCATCGCCGCGTTCGCCCTCGGCCTCGTTCTCTACCTCATCGTCATGACCATGGTGTTCCTGCGTTGGACCTTCGCCGAACTCGAACCCACCGAGGCCGACCCACCCGCCTGGATCGCCGCCGGAGCCGTCGCCATCACCGTGCTCGCCGGCTCCAACCTCCTCGCCGCCCGCGCCACTTCGGACCGCATCGAACGCCTCGCCCCGTTCATCGAAGGCATCGTCGTCCTCGCCTGGGCCACCGCCACCTTCTGGTTCCCACTCATGGTCGCGATCGGCATCTGGCGCCACCTCATCAACCGGGTCCCGCTCCGCTACCACCCCTCCTACTGGGCGCTCATCTTCCCCCTCGGCATGTACGGCGCCGCCACCTACCGCATGCGCGCCGCTATCGACCTAGAGCCGCTCGCCTGGCTCCCCAAAGCGACCCTCGCCGTCGCCGTGGCAGCCTGGATCGCCGCGTTCGTGGGGCTGCTCATCCAAGGGCTCAACCGTCGCCCGCGAGTCCGTCGCGAGGGCCGTGCGGCGCCGACGGCTGAGCTGTGAGCTCGGACGCCCGCAGCGCCGAGGCGGAACCTGAAGAACGGGCGTGCTCGGGACTCTCGAACTCGAGCACCCCCGAGGGGATTGGACGCCGACAATGAGCAGACCGGCACTGCCGCTCGCTCATGATCCGAAGGTCGCACGGGCACGCCGTCCATGATCAGCAGCGAGGCCTGGGTGTGACGGACGTCGTGGAGCCGGATCCTGGTGAGGTCGGGTAGTCCGCGCTGGACCCGGCGGAAGAGCTGGCTGATCGACTCGGGGTTCGCGAACCGGCCGGCGAGGTCGGCGACCATCCAGTCATCGGCGCCATGAGGCAGCGCTTCACGGGTAAGGCGACGCCGCCAGCATGAGGCCGGGTGCAGAGCAGCCAGCCCCGCGCCATCCGCATTTATTGCTGTTTCCGCATGTGGAAACAGCAATCGGTTTGCAGGATCAGGCAAGCGGAAGAGGAAGGTGACAGATAAGCGCCGTTGAGCGGGGCGGCCCGGCAGTGTCAGGCCGCCCGGTTGATCTCCCGCACCGTTCGCGACCCGAAGGTCATCTGAACACCATCGGTCCCCGCAGGCGGCGAGGTTCCAGGCATCGTTGGCACTCGGCGCCGGCTGGGTGAATCAGGTAGGGACGATGCGTCACCGAGGATGGGTCCCGCACCGATCGGTAGAACGCGGCTGAACGCTCTCATCGCGGCGGCGAAAGCCCGGGATAATGGGGGTTCCGGTCGGTGAGTCAACTCGGTGGAACACCATGTGCCTGCCGGCTCGGCTACTTGGCGCTGTCGGGCGGCGTGATCCAGCGGGCAAGGACGATCACGTCAGCCTCCTCGTAGCCGAGGTGCTCGTAGAACGCACGCGCCGGCTCGTTCGATCGCCGGACCATCAGCTGCACCTTCACCGCGCCCTGCTCGGCGAGCCACGCCTCCGCCGCCGTGGTCATGGCGGTGCCGAGGTCGTTGCGCTGCCGGGACGGATCCACAGCGAGGTAGTAGATCCATCCACGATGACCGTCATGGCCGACCATGGCAGTGGCCACGAGTTCGTCCCCGACGAAGCCACCCAGCACTGCTGAGGTCGGCCCGTCGACCGCCCGCCGAAAGTCCTCCTCCGGTGGGTTCCACGGGCGGGTTAGTACGGTCGAGCGCCACAGAGCAATCACCGCAGCACTTTCGGAGGCGCGAAGCACTCGAATCTGCACGCCCCAGAGCCTGGTCGACGACAGTCTCCGCAGCTGAACGGATACCGGCGGCGAGGAGGACGGAGGCAGGCACTGGGTCGTGACAGACTTTCGTCGTGGCTGATTCGTTCGCGGTTCGTTTCGAGTCGGTGAGGCGGCTCCGGGGGCCCCTCACTTGGGGGCTGGACCCTTCCGGTGAGCTTCTCGATGCGTGGGGGCTCGGGGACACCCCTGATGGGCTCGAACGGTTCGTCGACATCGTGGTGCCGGTCGCCGCGGACACTGTCGGGTTGGTCAAGCCCCAGGCGGCGTTCTACGAGCGCCACGGCTGGCGCGGGATCCGCGCGCTGACCCGCCTCATCGACGAGGCCCGGAGCGCCGGACTGCTGATCGTTCTCGACGCGAAGCGAGGTGACGTCGGTTCGACGAACCAGGCCTACGCCGAGGCCTATCTGGGACCTGATGCTCCGATGCGAGCAGACGCGCTCACGGTTCACCCCTATCTCGGCGTCGACGCCATGAGGCCGTTCATCGATCGGGCGGCCGAAGCCGGAAGCTGCCTGCTCGTCGTGACCCGGTCGTCGAACATCGAGGGCCGCTCGGTCCAGGCATCGGTCGATCGCGATGGCCGGTCCGTCGAACAATCGGTGCTCGACTCGATCAGTTGCCTCAACGCCGACATCGCACCGGGGGAGATCGGCCCCGTCGGCGCGGTGATCGGCCCGACACACGTGCAGCCGCAACTAGATGTACTCGGCCATCAGGTTGGTGACAGTCGGCTGATCGGCGGCTGGCCTCCGAGAGCGCTGTGGCGTCGGGCAGTGTTGTAGTGCTCGAGCCAGGGTGCAAGGGCGTCGCTTCGGTCGGTGTTGGTGGTGAAGACCTGCCGGTAGGCCCACTCGGCCTGGAGGGTTCGGTTGAAGCGCTCGACCTTGCCGTTCTGCCAGGGGCAGTGGGGTTTGATGCGGCGGTGCTTGGCCCCGAGGCGGGCCAGGTGGGCGGCCAGGGCGTTGCTGTGGGTGTAAGACCAGTGGTTGTCGGTCATGAGCTCACGGATGGTGATCCCGTGGGCGTCGAAGAACTCGACGGCACGCTCGAAGAACCCGGCGCAGGTGGCGGCCTTTTCGTCGTCGAGGATCTCGCTGTAGGCGAGGCGGGAGTGGTCATCGACTACGGAGTGGACGTAGTCGTAACCGACGCGGGTCTTCTTGCGGGTCCAGGTGGAGCCCATCTGGCGGCCGTGAGCGCGCCAGCCGCCCCCGTCGGGGATCCGCCCGATCTTCTTGACGTCCATGTGGACCAGGTCGCCGGGCCGGTCGCGCTCGTAGCGGACAGCGGTCGTCTTCGATGCCCGGATGACCTCGCCGGTCAACGGGTCGCAATCGCACAACAGCGGGACCTTGTGGCGGCGCAGGACCCGGTTCACGGTCCGGGCCGGCACGCCCAGCTCGGCGCCGATCCAGTCCTGGCCCCGCCGATGCGTCGCACGTGCCTCGAGGACCTTCGCCTCGGTCTCGGCGCTGGTTCGGTTCGGGCTGTGCTGAGGGCGCGACGACCGGTCATACAGACCTGCTTCGCCCTCGGCGTCGTAGCGGGCCAACCAGTAGTGCCCGCACTGGCGGGACACCCCCATGGCCTTGGCCACATGCGCGACCGGCATGCGCTGATCACGGACCCGCTGCACCAGCAGCAGCCGGCCGTGGAACGTCAAACGAGCATTACGGTGAGACACGAAGACCTCCGGGTGGTGAAGACGGCTATCTCCACTGCACCGGAGGTCTTCGCGTTAGGTCAACCCGTCACCAACGTCCCGGCCGAGTACAACTAGATCTGGTTGCGTCGAACGCGTTGTTCCTGGCGCCTGGTGTCGGCCGGCAGGGCGCCAGTCCGGACGATGTGGCTCGGGTCTTCAGCTCGTGTCCGCACCGGGTGTTCCCAAGCGCGTCGCGCTCGCTGCTGGCCACCCCGGACCCCGGCCGCCTCCATGAAGAAGTCGGATCGCTCGCCGCCGAGTTCAAACAGGTCCTCCGCGCGTGACCGCCGGGGGGAGGGAGCCGCAGCCCATTCCTCAAAGTGGGGTACATCAGTAGCTGGCGACGTTCAGCAGCAGCGCATCGCCGGGTGGAGGCGGAGAGCACCATGACGTTCGGGTGGTGAGTGGTCGCAGCGACGGCTCGGGGGAGCACTGCGGCGCCGGCGAGGACGAGGGGCACGATGGTGTCTCGGCGGTCGGAGACGATGCCGGGGACCAAGAATCCGAGTTCGTGGGTGTGGCGCAGGTCGTGGAACCGACACTGGATTGCGGCCTTCGTGAGGCGTGCACCGCCAGATCGCTATCGGGGGAGCGGTAGTATCGTGGGCAGATATGGTCAGCCGAACCGATTCTCTTCGGGATGAGGACTTCAGTCGGCTGCTGGCCTTCAGAGACGGGTTGCGCCGTTTCCAGCACTGGAGCGAGGAGCAGGCGAAGACCGTCGGACTCACTGGCGCCCAGCACCAGCTCCTGCTCGCGATCCGTGGCCACGGCGAGGCCCCGTCGATCCGGGACGTGGCCGAGCACCTCCTGCTTCGACACCACAGTGTCGTCGAGCTAATCGATCGGGCCGAGACTGCCGGCCTGGTGGAGCGGGCCGGAGATGATCGAGACCAGCGGGTCGTGCGGCTCGCGCTCACCGACGCTGGCAAGGAACGGGTGGCGGCTTTGGCCGGCGCTCACCTCGAGGAGCTCTCGCGGCTACGTCCGCAGTTCGACTTGCTGTGGGAAGACCTGCCCACGTAAACGACGGCAAGGAGGGTCACCATGGACACCGTAAGCAGGGACCGAGAGGCCGTGGAGCATCGAGTCCAGGTGCTGGTTGCCGTGGGGCGAGAGCGCTGAGGTTGTAGCCGAGCTCGGCGACCCGGTCGATCTTCGAGCGTACTTCGACCGTCAGGCAGCGGCAGGGTGCCGCCAGGTGGGTGGCACGACGATCACCGGGCGGCGGGCCTGGTGCGTCAGCGTGTAGCTCGTCGAGCCCAGTATCCGGCCGGCGAGGCTGCGGTGGCCGGCGGCGCCCACGACGATGACGTCTCCCTGCTCGCGATCGGCGGCGTGCATGAGCCCGATGGCGGGGGACTCGTCCTCGACGACGGCGCACCGGAACGCCACGTCGTGCTCGATGAGTGGCGCGACCCAGCTCGTCTCGAGGTCGTGGCGGAGCCGCCGTCGCCAGGTCGTCATCGTGTCGGGCGTGATGTCGCGGAGCAACTCCTGGTTGAAGGTGAGCACGTGGACGGCATGCACCCTGGCGTTGCTGGCGCGAGCGAGGCGGCCCGCCCAGTCGAGGGCGCGGCGGCCGCCATCGGACCCGTCGGTCCCCACGACGATGACTTGGAGGAACCGTTGCGGTGTATCGCTCATGTCGGGTGCCCCCTTGACTCGACGGTGAGGCCTGGGGTCAGAGTCGGGCGCTTTCGATGCAGGTGTGATGTTCCGAGGGCGTGCTGATGGTTGGCCTGGTTTGAGGTCACGTGGCTGTGTCCTTTCGTGCGCGTTTGCGCCGGGTGGCGCGCAGACGGGTCGCTATTCCGGCTTGGCGGCGTTCGAGCTCTAGTTGGCGGCGGCGGACCTTGAGAAGGTCCGTGCGCGTGCAGATGCCGACGAGGATCCGGTCCGTGTCGATGACCGGAACATGCTCGACGTGCTCGTCCACCATGATCCGAAGGGCCGTCTGCGCGGAGTCACTCGTCGTCGCCGTGACGACGTCCCGGGTGGCCTGGTCGAGGAGGGATGCGTCGTCGTCCGCATCGTTGCGCATGACGTCCCCTCTGGACACGATGCCGACCAGACGTTGGCCGTCGATGATGGGGTAGGCCCCGTGGCGACCGTGTGCGAAGCGGGTGCGGGCGTCGCCGAAGGATGCGGTGTGGGGAAAGGCCTCGACAGCTGTGGTCATGATGTCGCCCACGCGGGCGTTGGTGAACGGGTCGACGCCGTAGTGGCGTCCAACGTGGATGCCGCGGCGCCGGAGTTTCTCGGTCATGAGGCTGTCCCGGTTGATCGAGGAGTACACCAGATCTGCGAGCACGGTGGCCAGCATGAGAGGCAGGATCACGTCGTAGTCGCGGGTGAGCTCGAATACGAACACGATGGCAGTGAACGGCGCTTGGGCGGCGGCGCCGAAGGTGGCGGCCATGGCCACCACGGCGAACGCGCCGACGCCGGGATCGGGGCCGGGCAGGACCAGGTTGAGACCGGCGCCGATGACCGTGCCGAACGAGGAGCTGATGAGCAGGATGGGGGCGAGGGTGCCGCCGGAGGTGCCGGATCCGAGCGCTAGCCACCAGGCGATGAGCTTCCCCAGGGCCAGCGCCGCGACCGTACCGATCGCGAGGCGCGCGTTGAGGACGTCATCGATGGCGTCATAGCCGACACCGAGTGCCCGGGGGACGAACAGGCCGACGGTGGCGAACCCGATCGCCCCCACCACCGGATGCCAGAAGTTTCCGATCGGCAGCTTCCGGTAGAGGTCTTCGACGAGGAAGAGGCCGCGGCTGATGACTATGGCGAGCAAGCCGCAGGCGATGCCGAGGAGCACGAAGGCTGGGAGGACGTCGAGTCCGGCGAAGTCGTGCGAGGGGATTTGGAAGAGCGGCCCGTCGCCGAACAGTGCGGAGTGCATCCCGCCGGCGACCGCGGTGGCGACGGCGAGCGGCACGAGGGCACGTACCGAGAACTCGAACAGCAACAACTCGATGGCGAGCATGACCGCGGCCAGCGGAGCGCCGAAGGTCGCCGCCATGCCTCCAGCTGCGCCGGCGGCGAGCAGGATCTTCCGCTCTGACGGCGTGACCGGGAGCACTTGGCCGATGAGCGAGCCGATCGACCCCCCGGTCACGATGATCGGACCCTCGGCGCCGAATGGTGCGCCCGTGCCGATGGCAATCGCCGCCGAGATCGGCTTGGCGATGGCAGTGCGCGGCGCGATGCGGCTCTGCTTGGTGAGGACCGCCTCCATCGCTTCGGGGATCCCGTGGCCCCTGATCACCGGCGCCCACTTGGCCAAGAGGCTGATCAGCAGGGCGCCTCCCATCGCAGCTACGAACAGGGTCCAGTTCGGATCCAGCTCGGAGAGCGGTGTCGGCGTCGTGCTCAGTTCATGGAACAGCGCCGCGTTGGTGATGATCTCGATGAGGTGGATCAACACCCAGGCGGCGGCGCCGCTGACAACGCCGAGGATCGCAGCCAGGACTGTCAGCAATGTCAATCGTCTTGTGGGAGTCGGCACTATCATCGTGAGACGATATTATCGCTAGGCGACATTCTGCAGCCAAACTGAGAGATGTGAGCACCGTGGCTGTCGCCAGGAGACCGATGGTGGATCGCAGGGCGAGTGGTGTGGCCAGCGGGGCCATCTTCGACCGCACCTGGGTGGCCACCATGTACGGCAGCGTCACCGCGGTGTCCATCACGCCTCCCTATAATCTCTAGTCGTGAGTAGAACAATAGGTCTGTGACGTGCCTGCCACCCGACTTACTGAATTGAGCATCTGAACCATGAGCGTCACCGAACCCGTCACCCACCCCGACCCGACCACCCGCGACCTCGAGACCCGAGCCGACATCCACGACCTCGTGGTGGCCTTCTATCGCGAGATCGTCTTCGACGACCTCCTGGAACCGGTGTTCGGCGAGGTGGCCGAGGTGGACTGGGCCATGCACATCCCCAAGCTCATCGACTACTGGTGCCGGGTGCTGCTCGGCCAACCCGGCTACGGGGGCACGATCCTGCACGCACATCGTCACGTCCACGACATCGAACCCTTCCGAGTCGAGCACTTCGACCGCTGGTTCGCCCTCTGGATCGACGCCATCGACCAGCGCTGGGCCGGACCAACCGCGGACCTGGCGAAGACCCACGCCGCCCAAATTGCCGCCGTACTCGCCCGCAAACTCCTCGACCTCGACTGGCCTTCGCGTGCAGGCAGCTCCACGTCGGTGAGCACATGAGTGACTCGGTCTCGGACGGAGTCGAGCCCAGTCGCTGGGTCGAGATCACCCGCGAGAACCCCGGGCACTCCTGCTGGTACGTGGAGCGGTTTCGCGCCATGGTCGCCGACGGAGACGACCTGGCCGGCGAAGCCCGCTTCGTCGACGCCCTCGTCGCGCGTGGCGCCCGCATCCTCGATGCCGGCTGCGGCCCGGGACGGGTGGGCTCAGCTCTGGCGCAGGCCGGACACGAGGTGGTCGGGGTCGATGTCGATCCGGTTCTCATTGCCGCGGCGGAGCAGGACCATCCCGGCCCGCGTTGGCTGGTCGGTGATCTGGCCGAGCTCGATCTCCCAGCCCGGGGGATCAGCGCCGGGTTCGACGCCATCATCTGCGCCGGCAACGTCATGGCGTTCCTCGCACCGAGCACCCGGGTCACCGTCCTCGATCGGTTCCGGACCCACCTGCATCCCGAGGGCCGGCTCGCCGTCGGCTTCGGGGCCGAGCGGGGCTACACCTTCGACGAGTTCTTCGCCGATGTCGAGAGCGTCGGACTGGTCGAGGATGCGCGGTTCGAGAGTTGGGACCTGCGCCCCTTCACCAAGGCATCGGACTTCGTGGTCGCGATCCTCACACCATGACCGCCAGCTCGGGCCCACATTCATCGGCCCCCTCCACGAAGAGGCGGACGGCGCTACGCCCGTCGGGCACCGGACCCTCCGCCGTGGCGAGCACCGATCCGGTCCCAGGGCCGCGAACCAGAGAAGGAAGCATCCTATGAGCGAACCCCAACTACCCGCTGGTCTCGAAGAGGCCCGACGAACTCCCCTGTTCGACGCCACGTCGTTGCCCGAGCCGCTCGCGGTGTCGCACCGCACCACGGTGTGGGCCGAGTTGCGCGTGCAGTCCGGCAGCGTCCACTACTACGACCTCGAAGGCTCTGAACCGCGCGACGCGCGCCTTGACGAGGGTGACACCGCGATCATCGCCCCCGGCGTCGAACACCACGTCGAGCCGTCCACTGACGCCGAGTTCTACATCCAGTTCTATCGGTCACCCGATTCGGTGCCCACCATCGCCGCGGTCGAAAGCCACCGAGGAGCGGGCCCGTGGTCGCACCGAGGGTGCGATCTGGACTCCCCGGATGAGATCTTCGAGATGGTCACCCGCCAGTACTCCGACGTCGTCCAGGACGATCTCCTCCAGCCGTACTTCAACTTCGGACCCGGCTTCATCGACTGGCAAGCCCACATCGGAGCAGTCGCCGACTACTGGTGCCACGTACTCCTCTACGCACCCAGCTACGAGATCGACGCGATCGAGATCCACCGTCCCCTCCACGACCGGGACCCGTTCACCCCGGAACTGTTCGACCGCTGGCTCGAGATCTTCCGTGGCACCGTCGACTCCGGATGGACCGGCCCCAGTGCGACGAGCGCGAAGAAGCGAGCAACAGGTATGGCCTGGGTCATGGCCCACCGCTTCCTCGGCAAAGGCGTATGGAAGCCTGAGGAACGCCGCACCTGAGCACCTGTCCAACCGACTGCCGGACTGGAACAGATCGCCGCCGGGTCGACATCGCCTGCGGATCTCTGCGGCGGACGCGGTCGGCGACGTCGTGAGGTAGCGTCTCGGCCAGTCGACCTGTGCTGCTCCGGACCCCGGTGGCGCGATTGCTTCGTTGATCGCCGAGACACCGAGGTTCGAGATGGCCACACCCGTTGTCGTTGCAATCGCTGATGCAGGCGAGTCTGGTCGCGCTCTTGTTGCGTCCCTGTCCCCGCCGCGGTCGCTGGGATGACCACGGCTGGAGTCGCCACGCCTGTCGAAGAGCTGGCGACGGCCGGTCACCGACGTGAACGGACGATGGGGAGGGCCTGGGTTCAGGCGGTGCTCCTGGTTGGCATCTTCGGGTTCACCGTCTTGGGCTTCATGGCGGCGAGGACGTACCAGGCCGATCCGCCGATCCCTGAGCGTGTGATCTCGGAGTCCGGGACGCCGCTGTTTTCCGGTGAGGACGTTCGCAGCGGCCAGGAGGTCTTCCTCAAGAACGGCCTGATGCAGTACGGATCGAACTTCGGGCACGGCGCCTACCTCGGGCCGGACTTCACTGCCGACTACCTCCACCGTGCCGCCCTCGATGTCGAGGAGGCCTACGGCGGCGAGGGCACCGACGCACGGTCGCTCACGATCCGGGACTTCCGCACGAACACCTACGACCCGGCGACGGGGACGCTCGTGTACTCCGACGGGCAGGCCGATGCCTACGACCGGCTGGTCGGGCACTACCACGAGTTCTTCTCGGCCCCGGCCGGTGACACGGGCCTGCGCCCGGCGGCGATCTCGGATCCCGAGGACACCCGGCAGCTGACCGCCTACTTCTCGTGGAGCGCGTGGGTGGCTGCTGCCGAGCGTCCGGGCAAGGACTACTCGTACACGAACAACTGGCCGCCAGAGGAGCTGGTGGAGAACGGTCCCACCGCAGATGCCGTGGTGTGGAGCGTCCTGTCGCTCATCGCCCTCCTCGTCGGGATCGGAGCGCTGCTCGCGGTGTTCGGCCGTTGGAACTGGCTGGGGTGGCACGGCCGTGACCAGCAGGAGCTGACGTTCCGGGCGCCCGACCGGGTCGCGCTCACCCCGTCACAGAAGGCCACTGCCGGCTTCTTCCTGGCCATGGCGGTCATGTTCCTCGTCCAGTCCCTCGTCGGGGTCGCCAGTCAGCACTACCGCGCCGAGATCGGCGGGTTCTTCGGGCTCGACACCGACCGCTACCTGCCGTTCAACATCGTGCGGACCTGGCACGTGCAGCTCTCGATCTTCTGGGTGGTCACGTCGTTCCTGGCCGCCGGCATCTTCCTCGCTCCGATGATCGCTGCCCGCAAGGAGCCCCGCGGCCAGCGCGTACTCACCCACCTCCTGCTCGGCGCCGTGGTGGTGGTCGTCGCCGGAAGCCTTCTCGGCGAGCTTGCCGGCATCCACGGCTGGTTCGGCTCGCTGTGGTCCTGGTTCGGGATGCAGGGCTTCGAGTACCTCGACCTGGGCAGGTTCTGGCAGATCCTGCTCACCATCGGGCTCGTGTTCTGGGTCGTCATCCTCGCCAGAGGCCTGCGGAGCCGTCTCCGGGTCGAGCATCGGACGAACATGCCGTGGCTGTTCTTCTACGCCGCGCTCGCCCTCCCGGCGTTCTACGCCGTGGGTCTGCTCGCCCATCCCCGGGCCAGCTTCGCCGTCGCCGACTTCTGGCGATTCATCGTCGTGCACCTGTGGGTCGAGGACTTCCTCGAGCTGTTCACGACGGTGATGGTCGCCTACCTCTTCGTGCTGCTGGGCGTCGTACGCGAGCGCGTCGCGATGACGGTGATCTTCCTCGACATCATCCTGTACAGCGCCGGTGGGGTGATCGGGATGGCGCACCATCTCTACTTCAACGGTGAGCCCGCCGAGGTGCTCGCCCTCGGCGCCTTCTTCTCGGCCCTCGAGGTCATCCCGCTGACGTTCCTCACCGTCGAGGCATGGAGCTTCCTCCAGCTCGGAGCGCGCCAGGAGTCCCAGTCGGTGACGCCGTTCCCGCACCGGTGGGCGGTGATGTTCCTCGTCGCCGTCGGGTTCTGGAACTTCCTCGGGGCCGGTGTGTTCGGGTTCCTCATCAACCTGCCGGTCGTGTCGTACTACGAGATCGGCACCGCGCTCACCGCCAACCACTCCCACGCCGCGATGATGGGCGTCTACGGCATGCTCGCCGTGGGCTTCATGTTGTTCTGTCTCCGCTACCTCCTGCCCGAGGATGCCTGGTCGGACAAGCTGGCCAAGACGAGCTTCTGGTCGCTCAACATCGGGCTCGCGTGGATGTGCTTCGTCACGCTGCTCCCACTCGGGATCGTCCAACTGCACCGCTCGGTCAGCGAGGGCTACTGGGCGGCACGAGAGCTCAACTTCCTGACCAACGACCTCAACGCCCTGCTCGGCTGGCTCCGCCTCCCCGGCGACGTCTTGTTCATCGGCGGTGGCGTCCTGCCACTGGTGTTGATGGGTCTGCAAGGGGTCCGCCACCGCGGCAGCCACCAGGACGCTCTCGATGATGACGACCTCCTGCTCTTCACGGAGGTCACACCGACCACCGGGCCGGCGAACACCGATCGGGTGGAGGTCCGCTGAGGTGCTGCACCCCGAAGTGGCCTTCCTCGCCGCCTATGCCGCCGCCCTGGTCGCGGTGGGCGCCGGGTTCGTCGCACTGGGGCGTCGGGCGATGGATCCGTGGTCGTCGAAGGTGCTCGCGGCCAGCCGGCCACCTGCGTCCGAGCAGCCCGACCATCAGGCCTCCTGGATGGACTCCGACGTGCCCGCATTTCACCGCTGCATCAGCGGCGTCGCCCTCGGTGCCGCCCTCCTGCTCACCGCGGTGAGCGCCGTCCGCCACCACCAGCCACTCGAGGTGATCATTCAGCTCGCGCTGCTCGCCGTCATCTCGTTCGTGGCGTACCGGCTCGTCGAGGCCGACGCGAGACGAACCGATCCGTCCTGAGCGTCCGCGGACCTACCCCACGCGGACAACCACCCCATCTGGCGGGCGAGACAACATCCCATCACGACACGGAGACTCCATCATGCAAAGAATCCGACCCACGGACCTGGCCGACTACGACCCCGACCGCGCGGTGGCGGTCGGGGTGCTGACCAGCGAGCACTCGAATGTACGGATGATCCGGCTCGGCCCCGGCGTCTCGCTTCCGCCACACACGCACGCGGGGTCCGACCTGTTCCTGTACGTGATCGAGGGAGCTGGCGAGCTCGACACCTCTGACGGCCTGGTGCCGTTCGGGGTCGGCGACTTGGCGCAGTACCGAGGCGACGAAGAGCTGCGGGTCTCGAACAACTCCACCATCGGCCTCACACTGCTCGCGTTCCTCGCTCCTGTCTTCCCTCCCACGTCGGTGCAGGGCACCACATAAGCGAACTGCAGGCGACCGTCGATGATCTGCCCGGCAGGCAGACGGCGACAGCATGCTCAAACGGCAGATGGCCACCCACCTGCTATTCTTCTATTCATAACTAGAAGAAGGCATCAGTGACGACGGCGACACTCCAAGAGCAGGCCCGTGCGATGGGCGATCCGACTCGTCACGCGATCTTCCGGGCGGTGGCACAGGCCGGAGAGCCCGTCGGGGTGGCAGCGCTGAACGTCCAGTTCCCGTTCAACCACAACGCCATCCGCCAGCACCTGGCCAAGCTCGTGGACGCGGGGCTCGTGATCGAGACGACGTCTGCCGCCACGGGGCGGGGTCGGCCCAAGCTTGTCTACGAGGTGAACCCCGTGGCCGAAGGACAATGGGGCGTCCCCGGGCCGTACGAGCGCCTGAGCCGGCTCCTCGTCGAGATCATTCGCACCGGGCTCGACGCGGATGAGGTTGGGCGGCGTGCCGCCAATCAGTTCCGCGTCCCGTCCCCGTCTGACGACGTCGTCGCCGACGTGAGCGCCGCCATGGCCCGCCAAGGCTTCGAACCCGAGGTTCGGTCCGTGCGTGGAGGTGCGGAGATCGTGCTGCACAGCTGCCCCTTCGCGACGGCGGCGCTCGCCGATCGCGCCACCGTGTGCGCGTTGCACCTCGGCATCGCCGAAGGGTTGGCCGACACCCCTTCCGCCGCGGTCGCCGAGCTCCTTGCCAATGATCCCCGCAAGGCCGGTTGCGTGCTGCGGATCCAGGTGGGGGCCGACGAGGAGCAGGGCGGCGGCGGGAAGCTCACGCTGCGGGGCCGAAGCGGTCGACGGTGACCGGGGCGGACCGGACCGAGGAGGAGCCCTGGCGGCTGACAGACGACCCGTTGACGAGGCTCGTCCACGATCTCGCTGATGCCGTGGTGGTCGCCGACGGCGAGGAGCTGGCGGCAAGGATGAAGCCCGACAGGAACGAGGACTCCTCATGACCAGCTTCCTGCTTCCTCGCGAAGCCATCAGCTCGCTCGACGCTTACCTCGCCACTGAGGTCGGAGGGCGTGGCGTCGAGCAGGCGCAACAGGTCGGTGCGGCGGCGACGATCGAGACCGTGCTCGCATCCGGGCTTCGTGGCCGAGGCGGCGGCGGCTTCTCCACCGGGGTCAAGTGGAAAGGGATCGCGGCACAGACCGGGACCCGCCGGTACCTGGTGTGCAACGGAGCGGAGGGGGAGCCCGGCACGTTCAAAGACCGCGCGCTGCTACGCGCGAACCCCTATCAGCTCGTCGAGGGACTGGTCATCGCTGCGTTCGCCGTGGGAGCGGAGGAGGCATTCATCTGCCTCAAGAGCAGCTTCGAGCGTGAGCTGAACGCAGGCACGCGAGCCGTGCAGGAGTTCCAGTCCGCGGGGATCTGCACTGACTGCAAGGTCACGATCGTCGCCGGCCCGGACGAGTACCTCTTCGGCGAGGAAAAGGCGATGCTCGAGGTCATCGAGGGGAAGCCGCCCCTGCCCCGTTGGTTCCCGCCCTACGAGCACGGCCTGTTCGCGAGCGCACCCCAGCTCGGATGGGAGTCGACCCCCCGAGAGGGGACCTCGGGTGGGCCCAACCCGACGCTCGTCAACAACGTCGAGACCCTCTCCAATATCCCCCACATCCTCACCAAGGGAGCCGACTGGTTCCGGTCGATGGGGACCCCCGACTCTCCGGGGATGGTCGTCACCACGGTCGTGGGCGACGTCGTTGCCCCCGACGTCGGCGAGGTCGAACTCGGGACGTCACTGCGAGATGTCATCGCCGCCGTGGGTAGCGGCGTCGCCCCGGGGCGGCAGGTGAAGGCCGTGTTCTCCGGGGTGGCGAACGCGGTGGTCACCGCCGGGCAGCTCGATGTGCCGTTGACCTATGAGGGGTTCCAGGCGATCGGCAGTGGTATGGGTGCGGCCGGGTTCATCGTGTACGACGACACGACGTGCATGGTGGACGCCGCGTACCGGTTGTCACGTTTCCTGTCGATCGAGTCCTGCGGGCAGTGCCCCCCATGCAAGATCGGGTCGGGTGAGATCACCAAGTGCCTCGAGCGGCTCGAAACCGGTGCCGGCAGCGACGACGACCTTCGTTGGATCGGGCACTGGCTCGACCAGGTCACCGACGGGAACCGCTGCTTCCTCGCGGTCGAGGAGCAGGTGATGGTTCGCAGCGTCCTACGCGCTTTTCCCGAGGAGTTCGTCGAGCACGTCGAGCTCGGTCGCTGTCCCCGTCCCCGCCGGCTCCCCATTCCCAAGCTCGTCGACCTCGTCGATGGCGTCGCCACCTACGACGAGGCTTTCTGGCGCAAGCGGCCGGACTGGACCTTCGAGCCGGAGTAGACGTCGGAGGAGGCCGAGTTCGAGTCTCACGTTTCGCAAGTGTGTCTCGTATGGGGTGAGACCTGTATCGATTGATCTACTAATAGACAGAACAAACCTTGAGGAGTCGCAGTGAGCGGAGGTACGTCGCACCTCGATCTGATGGCTCTTGCCGGCGTCATCGGCAACGCGGCGAGGAACGACGACGTCGACGGCGTGCATGTGGCGCTCTGCCAACTGCGCAACGACCTGGTCGAGCACGTCGCGTCGGAGTCCGATGCCGTGGCGGGCATGTCCGACGCGGCGGCGGGGCCCGTCCGCAACGGTCACCGAAGGCTGCTGATCTTCATCGATGACCTGCTGGCCGACCCCGGCGGCGTCACCGGCTGCTCGTGCGTCGTGCGGGCGGCCGAGTTGCGCGCGCTCCTGATGCGTCAGATCCGCCTCGAGGGCTCACTTGCGTCACGTCAGCGTGTACAGCAACGCCCAGAGGGAACCCTCGGGTAGCCGGCTGGCCTGGTCGTCAATCGCTGGCTGAGGCGTCATCCGCAGATACGGCGTGAGGGTTCGGAAGCCCTGTGGGAACCGGTTGTAAAATGGAGACCGTCGCTCGCGACCCGAAGGTCATCCACTCGAACCAACCGGGCGGCGATCGGGCGCCCGCGACGCCGAGAGCGGAGCCGCCGGTCCTCGTTCGGGCGTAGGCTCGGGGCGGATCCCGCAGGTCGCAGATCTTCTACACAATTTTCTACTCTACGGGCTGGTATCCCGTGGTATACATGGGTACAGATCTGAATACTATATTTGAGAATGCCCAGGTCAGCGGCACATTCTGGTACAGAATTGGACGCAATGGTATCGAGACTGTCGGGCTCATAACCCGAAGGTCGCAAGTTCAAATCTTGCCCCCGCCACCAAGCACGAGGCCCGGAATCTCAAGGGATTCCGGGCCTTCGTCGTTGTCGGCCGACGGGCGCGCCTACCGGGTCGGTCCACTGTTCCTCCTCCCGGCTGGACCCTCACGTCGTTGCGCGGCGGGTCCGCAGGTAGCTCACGCCGAGCACGATGAGAGCAATCACGAAGCCGAGGAGACCGACGGTGAGGAGGATCTTCGACGCTGTGTTGGCGGCGGAGGTGTCGCCTTCGGTCTTGCCGGCTCCGAGGGCGAGACCGGCAACGAAGATCAGGACGGATGCGACGAGCGGAGCGAAACGGGTTCGGTTCATGGTGGAGCTCACTTTCGTTGGTGTGTGGATGATTGGGTTGCTCGACCATGACCATCCACCGACCGCAAGCCGCGTATCTCCCCCAGCCGGGGGAGATGCCTTCCGGAATGGTTGCTCGGCGGAGCCGGGCGGCCGGATCTCCCCCACATCGGGGATGTTCTCCCCCAGCCGAGCGCTGACGCTGTGACCACGACCGACACCCAACCAACCACCACCCCCGCGGGCCCGATCTCGTTCTGGGGAGCGCTCGGCCGGCGCAGCGTGCTGTGCGTCGACGTCAGCCGAAGAGGGGGCGGTTGGCCTCGGCTTCGGCGATGAGCTCGTCGGCGTCGTGGGGGAGCAGGTAGCCGGCTTCGACGGCGGCCTCCGCCGAGGCACGGAAGGCGTCGAGGTAGTCGTCGGCGGTGCCGTAGCGCTCGACGAGCGTGGCTCGATCGAAGGGTTCGGTGCTTCCGAAGAGGACGCAGACGTCACCGCCGCCGTCGGCGAGGTCCTCGATGGTGGCGCCGTCGGGTGGGTCGCCGGTCAGGGTCGCGACGGGCACGTCCACCAGCGGGTTGCGCACCCCGCCCAGGGCGTTGCCGTCCTCGTCGCGTGCGATCGTGGTGTCCTCGTCGTCGGTCAGCTCGATCGGCTCACCCGGGGGCGGCGGCGCGCCGCCGTCGGCCCAGTCCACGAGCTGGTGCAGGGCCGCGGACACCACCTCGTGGTGGGGGCCGGTGTTGATCGGCTCGGCGCAGCCGAGCAGCGAGCCGATGCCCGGGTCGCGCGGTCCGCCGGCGATCGCGCGGATGAGGTGGGCGTCCGCGTGCGCGGTGCCCGAGACCTCCCACGTCGCCACGCGCTCGGTGTCGGGCTGGCGGGCGTTCGCGTACCCGAGCAGGGTGAGGTCGGTCTCGGTCTCGAGGAGCATCACCGGCTCATCGAGATCCGTGCGGATCAGGACAGCGTCCTCCAGCGCGGCCTCGGGGTCCTCGGTGTCCGCAGCGCGCAGGAGCTCGCCGTCGAGCGGCACCACGTTGGCGCCCCGACTGTGGATCAGGAACCCGTCGTACACGGGATCGAGTGGGTGGACGGCGTTGACGAAGGTGGAGAGGAAGACGGCGGACTGCGACTCGCCGACGGCGATCACCTGGGTGGGCTCGAGCTCACCGAGCAGACCCCCGCCCGGCTCGCCGGCCGCCACGCCCACCTGGCTGAAGATGTCGAAGGCGTACGCGTCGCCGGGGTGGACGAGGGTGCCGTAGCGCTCGGGGTCGATGTTCTTCAGGCCGCTCGTGTCGGCGGTGGCCCCCGTCTCGGCGGCCGCCTCCTCGTCGACCTCCACGTCGAGGATCGTGTCGCCACCCTCCACGCCCTGCTGTTGCGTGCTGACGCCGATGTAGGCGTGGCCCTCCTGGCCGATCTCCTGGGCCAGGTAGGCCCAGTCGGGCGAGGCCTCGATGGCGCTCACGTTGAACCACTCGACGACGACCGTCCCGCTGAAGTCCGCCGGCGACTCGGGACGGCGGACGATCACCCGGGTCCGGTAGTCGGCTTCGTCGCCCGGCGCCGCGACCCAGTGCCCGTCGTCAGGGGTCTCGGCGGCGTCGAACCGGGTGGCGGTGCCGCCGATCAGGAACTCCTCCTGCACGTAGCCCTCCGGGAGGGGCACGGCCGGCTGCGGCACCACCATCCCGTTGCCTTCGACCGGCGGCGCGACGACCTCGTCCGCAGCCCGGACGTCGAAGCTCACCGTCGTGGTGGTCGTCACCTCGGCCGAATCGCCGTCGGACGACGAGCAGGCGCCCGCGAGTGCCACGACGACGACGAGCGCGATGACCGTGGGCGGCGTGGCGGCGCGTCGGCGTCGGATGGTCATGGAGTCCCTCCCCCTCGAGATGACGGCCGAATCTAGCGAAGCACGGAAGGGCTCCTGGACGGGGTCCGACGTTTTCAAGCACAGCGACTCCTTCATCGCGGCCGGCCTGGCCGAGGGCTACGACAAGCTCGACCAGCTGCTCGAGGAGCTGTGAGGCCCGCTCGTCCTCGATGGGTCAGGTCGCGTCGTCGCGCTGGGCCTTGAGCTGGCGGCGCATCTCGGTGTCGCGCCAGAACGTCGCCGTCTGCGAGCCGTAGGGCTCCCAGCGGGGGAGTGGCGCCGCCGCCTGCGGATCGTCACCCATGACGGTCACCCGCTGGATCACGCGCTCGCCTTCGAAGTCGTTCAGCACATGGTGCTGGGTGCAGCGGTTGTCCCACATGGCGACGGTGCCCGCGGTCCAGCGGTAGCGGACCGTGAAGCGGGGCTGTTGCACCCAACTGGTCAGGTGGCCGAGCAACAGGTCCGACTCCGTTTGGCTGAGCTCGACGATTCGGCGGGTGAAGTGCTCGTTCACGAACAGCGAACGACGACCGGTTTCAGGGTGCACGCGCACCACCGGGTGGATGTAGCCCCGCTCCGGCGCGAGGTGCGGGCCGGCGTTGTGGAACGCGGTCAGCCCGTCGCACAGGTCGCGCAGCGGTGCGGACAGCTCGTCGTAGGCCTTGCCGGCGTTCGTCCAGAGGGTGTCACCGCCCACGGCGGGGACCACCTTCGCCTGCAGGATGGCGAACTTGGACGGATGGCGCGCACACGTGAGATCGCTGTGCCACTCGTCGGCCACGCCGCCGGCGCCGTCGACCGCCCGTAGCTCGGAGAACTCGGGGCGCTCGCGCTCGAGGTCGAGGTTCGGGTGGGCCTCGAGCTCACCGAAGTGCCGTCCGAAGGCGATGTGCTGATCGGCGGTCAGGTGCTGCTCGGGGAAGAACAGCACCATGTGCTCGACCAGGAGCTCGTGCACCAGAGCGACGTCGTCGCTGGTCGCGCCGTCCAACGCGATGCCATGGATCTCCGCCCCGAGCGAGCCCGACAGCCTGCGCACGTCGAGGCCGGTCGTCGGCGTCGATGCCATGGCCGAAGCGTAGGCGCGAGCGGTGGCCGAGCCGGGAGGCGCCGAGACCCTGTGTCGCGGGAGAGCATCCCTCCGTCCTGTCCTCGTAGCGGTAGCCGTGCTCGGGGCCGCCGCTCTACTGGACGGGCGCCGCCTCGCCGACCAGGGGCGGTTCGGGCTCGGGTTCGTCGGCGCCGGACCGGGCGACCTGGACGAGGCCGACCCCGGTGAGGACGAGCAGGCCGCCGAAGAGCTGGACGCCGTTGAGCACCTCTTCGAGCCAGATCCAGGCGACGGTGGCGGCGATCACCGGCTCGATCATGGAGACGATGCCGGTCGTCGTGGCGGAGAGGTGCCGGAGGCCGAAGACCTCGAGGGCGTAGGGCGCGAGCGTGCCCAGGAGGATGACCCAGAGCACGCCCAGCCAGACCGGGATCGTGTAGGCGGCGAGGCGGCCCAGCAGGGAGGTCGGCTCGGTGAGGACGGCCGGGTCGAAGTCCCACCACGGCTGGACGAAGGCCCAGAACACCGTGGAGATGGCGAACATCCAGAAGCTCAGGACGAGCGGGTCCCTGGTCTCCAGCATGTGCTTACCGAGCAGGTGGAACGTGGCCAGGAGGGCGGCGGCGCCGAGGGCGGCCAGGACGCCGACGACGTCGAGGCCCACGTCGGTCCACACCTGCGAGACCAGCGCCAGCCCGAGCAGGGCCAGCCCGAGGGCCCACCACACCTGGCGGGCGATGCGGTGGCGCAGGACGACGACCGAGAACACGGCCACCATCAGCGGCGCGGTGAACTCCAGCAGCAGGGCGATGGCCGCCGGCAGCCGATCGAGGGCCACGAAGTAGAGCCACTGGAGCAGCGCGGCGCCGCTGAGGCCGAGCACGATCAGCTTCGGGATCTCCGCTTTCGGGATCCGCAGCGACGTCGGCCGGACCGTCTTCAGCACGAGGAGCAGGCCGATGGCGGCGCCGGTGCACCGCAGGGCGGTCAGGCGAGCGGGCTCGAGGCCGCTCGCCAGGACCACCTTGGAGACGCTGGCGTTGATCCCGAAGAGCGTCGCGCCGGCGAGGACCAGCACGTAGCCGCGCCGATGGTGGGTCGAGGTGGTCGAGGTGGAGGTCGCAGCAGTGATGGCGTGACGCTACGGCCCCAGGAGCGCGACGGTCGCCTCAACCGAGCTCGTAGGTGGTGACGCCGAAGATCTCGTGCCACGGCAGCGCCGGCACCGGGCCGTGCGTCATCCGGGCGCACCCGAAGACCTCCTCGAGACCGTGACGGGCGGCGAGGGCCATGGCGTCGGCGTTGCGCTCCGGCACGTCGAGGAACACCTCGGCGCCTTCGACCCTGGCCGTGGAGGTGGCGTACAGCGCCTCGGCCACCGTGGCGTCGTCGGCGAAGAGCGGCCCGAAGCGGTAGCCCTCCCGCGCGGGCCGGAGGACGGTGTATCCCCGGCACCCGTCGGCGTCGGCCACGGCGAGGGCATGGCCTCCGGGCGGGGCCAGCCACCGGCGCAGGAAGGCGGCCCGCTCGCCGGGGAAGTGGGCGCGGTCGTACGCCTCGATCACCTCGAAAGGCACCTCGGCGGCGTCGACCACCTCGACCGCCCCAACCGGTGCGTCCCCGTCCGGCGCCGTGGCCACGCCCGCGAAGCGGAGATCCCGGTGCTGGGTGACGAAGCCGCCGGCCGCGTAGAACGGCTCCATGGCGAACACGCCGTCCATCTCGATGGCGGCGCCGGGCTCCAGTCGGTCGAGCAGGCGGTTGCGGCGGGTGAACCAGAGCTCCCGACCGAGCCCCTGCCCGCGGAACTCTGGGCGCATGATGAAGAAGCCCATGAAGCCGTACCGGGGCCCGTGGGCGACGATCGACCCGCCCCCGACGACCTCGCCGTCGAGCTCGGCCGCGACGAAGCCGTCGCGGTCGGCTGCCCAGAAGGCATCGGCGTCGTGGCGCCCCGGGTTCCACCCCTCGAGGGCCGCCCACTCGACGAGCACGTCCACCTCGTCCCGGGTCATCGGTCGAACGTGCATGGCGCATCCCTCCTGGTCGGCCCCGCCAGGGGCGGCGCGTCGTCTCCCAAGATGATCGGCCGCGACGGCGTCCGGTTGCACCGCTTGCGTGGGCGGCGCACGAGCTCCGGCCGGAGGCGGGCCACGGTGTGGCCGCCGCCAAGGCTCGGGTCCGTAGCCTCGGGGCCATGGAGCTCGCCGGTGGCCACTGACCCGCGGGGCCTCCGGGGCTCGGCGCCGCTGCTCGACGCCTGGCTCCGCTTCCAGGAAGAGGCGCCGACCCCGTTCACGATCCCCGGTCACAAGCAGCGGACCGACCTCGTGGGGGACGTCGTCGCCGGCGACGTCCCGCTCTACGCCGGCCTCGACACGATGAAGCTCCGGGCCGGGGTGCTCGCCGACGCCGAGGCGCGGGCGGCCGAGCTCTGGGGTGCCGACGTCTGCCGCTTCTCGACCGGGGGCTCGACCCATGCCAACCAGGCCATCGCCCTGGCGGTCGCCGAGGACGGCGACGAGGTGGTGGTGAGCCGCACCCTGCACCGGTCGCTGCTGCTCGGCCTGGTCTTGGCGGGCCTGCGGCCGGTCTGGGTCCGGCCCGAGGTGGACACGGCCACGGGCCTGCCGCGCGGCGTCGCCCCCGAGGCGGTCGAGGCCGCGCTGCGCGCCCACCCGGCGGCGCGGGCGGTCTTCGTCGGCGACCCGTCCTACGTGGGGACGGTCGGCGACGTGGCGGGGTTGGCGACGGCTGCCCACGCCCACGGCGTCCCCCTCGTGGTGGACGCGGCCTGGGCCGCCCACTTCGGGTTCCACCCCGACCTGCCCGACCACGCGCTGGCGCTGGGTGCCGACGCCGTGGTGACCAGTGCCCACAAGGCGTTGCCCGCCTACAGCCAGGCCGCGTTGCTGCTGGCCCGCACCGAACGCCTCGACCCGGCTCGGCTGGACGCCGGCTTCGAGGCCACGGCGACGACCAGTCCGGCCGGCGCCATCCTGGCCAGCATCGACGCCGCCCGGGCGCTGCTCGAGCGCGACGGCGAGGCCCTGCTCGGCGACGCCCTCGCGGCCACGCGCTCGGCCCGGCGCCGGCTCTCGTCGATCGACGGGCTCGTCGTCCTCGACGGGGTCGATGTCGACCCGTTGAAGCTCACCCTCCTGCTCCCGGGCACCGGGGCCGACGGCAACGCGGTGGAGCAGGACCTGCTCGCCGCCGGCCTGCCGGTCGAGTCGGCCGATCGCGACGTGCTCGTGGCCGTCGTCTCGATGGCGGACGACGAGCGCACCGTGGGGGCCCTCACTTCCGTGCTGGTGGCGTCGGTCGAGCGCTACCGAAGCGACCCCCGGCCCGTGGTCGGGCCCGCGTCCTACGGCGTCGACCCCGTGACCGTCGTCGCTCCCCGGGACGCCTTCTTCGCCCCGGCGGAGACCCTCCCCATCGCCGCCGCCGCGGGCCGGACCAGCGCGGAGCTCATCGCGCCTTATCCGCCGGGCATCCCGGTCGTCGCTCCTGGTGAACAGTTCACGCCGGCCGTCCTCGGCGCCCTGGCGCACGCCCGCCGCGCCGGCGTCCGCATCGCCTACGCCGCCGACCCCACCCTCGCCACCCTCCGCGTGCTCGCCGCCGAGACCTCCTGATGCTCGGGCGCATCGCCGCCGGGTCGCCTCGAGCGACGCAGGGAAGATCGCCTACGGTTTGCGGCGTGAGCGACCACGTCGAGGTGTCCCGGGAGATCAAGGCCCCCGCCGAGGAGGTGTGGGCGGCGATCTCCGACATCACCCGGATGGGCGAGTGGTCGCCCGAGTGCCACACCTGCGCCTGGAACGACGAGTCGGTCGCCCCCGGCGTCGGCGCGGTGTTCACCGGCCACAACCGCAACGGCGAGTTCGAGTGGACCACAGAGTGCGAGGTGACCGAGTGGGTCCCCGGGCGGGTGTTCGCCTTCGACGGGGTGTTCGGCGACCTCCGGTTCGCCAAGTGGGCGTACCGCATCGAGCCGACCGAGGCGGGCTGCCTGGTCACCGAGACGTGGGACGAGGGCCGGCCGCCCGAGGTGATCGAGTTCACGGTCTCGATCTCCGGCGTCGCCGAGCGCGGCGAGCACAACCGCCGCACCATGGAGGCGACCCTCGCCCGCCTCGCCGCCGCCCTCGAACCCTGATCGAGAGGAGCGGGCACCCCGGGCCGATGTCGACACGATGCATGACGGTCGCTCTACGACCATCCGCGTGAGCATCGGCCAGCGCGATGCGCCTTGGTGGAGCAGAGGCGGGCGGTGCAGGTCGCACGATGCTCGCCGAGCCACGGCGATGTCGGACCGATCGTGGCCCACCAGATCCTCGACGTCCTGTCGACGTCACCGGGGAGCGGTGGCCTCCGGGGCCGCGAGCTCCCAGATCGGCGTCACCCGCGCCGAGTCGCATTCCTCGTCGACGATCCATCGGCACATGCGCCGGATCGGCTCGATGGCGTCCTGGGGCATGGCCACCGTGACGTTGCAGGCGTAGCCGAGGGACGTGAGGCGCTGGGCCCCGAACAGCGGCAGGAGGTCGCGCAGCTCGGTCTTGAGCGACTCGGGGTAGATCCCGATGGTCTGGGTGTAGGCGTTGACCGAGGCGGTGACCTTCTCGATGCCGTCGACGGGGACGACGTTTGCGACCCGGCACGACAGCAGGGCGCTGTAGTCCACCGGCTCGTCGAGCTGGGAGACGATGACCGCCCCCTCGTTCTGCTCGCCGCCGTAGACCCGGTACCAGTCGTCCTCGAGCCGGGTGGCGTCGAGGTGGTCCTTGAGCTCGCGGTTCACGTAGGTCGGCGGGGTGCTGACGTACGGCGGCAGGTCCACCATCTTCTGGTAGATGCGCTCGCCCAGCCGGTTGGCCCGCTCGAGCCCTTCGGCGTCGGTGCCGCTCAGCACGTAGATCACCCGGGCGTTGGCGCAGCCCTCCTGGTTGGCGACCCCCACGTCCACGGCGGCGCGCGCCGCTACCTCGTCGAGGGTGGCCTCGTCGGCGAAGGCCTCGGGCCCGATGATGGTCGCCGACCGCTTCGGGTCGAGCGCAATCAGCTCGAGGCCGGGCTGGAGGTACTTGTTCACGTGGCGGACCGACGCCAGGCCGCCCCACGCCACGATCTTCTCGATGTGCTCCGGTCGGTAGAGGGCCGACTCGACGACCTCGTCGCCGCCTTTCCAGTACGCGACCACCAGGTGCCGGGTGACCGGGTGGTCGGGGGCGATGTCGGCCAAGGTGCGGGCGATGGCCATCGCGGTCAGGGGGTCGTTCGACGGCGCCTTGATGATGGCGTCGCTGCGGGTGATGACGCTGCGCAGGATGGTGAGCGCCGAGACGATGCCGCCGTTGCCCGCAGGGATGTGCAGGGTGCGGGCGCCAAAGGCCCGGACCCGCAGCTCCCGGCCGTCGAGCATGCGCCGAGGGACCCAGCCCTCGAGATGGTCGATCCCCACGCTGGTCTCGGCCAGTTCGACCACGGCGTCGCGGGCGAAGATCGGGCGCAGCACCTCGTAGCTGACCCGCAGCATCTCCTCGGGCAGCGGGTTGGCGGCGACGGACGCCTCGAAGGCCTGCTGGAGGTGCACGTTCGTGTCGAAGTCGAGCGCCTCGCCGAGTCGCTCCATGAGCTCGACGAGGTCGTCGAAGGTCAGGGTGTAGAGGTCGGCGAGGTCACCCGGGCTGCGCAGCGGGATCCGGTGGACGTAGTGGTGCGGGTCGGGCGCCGAGAAGCCGCCGCGGGTGCGCAGGCCGAACGGGACGAGGTCGTCCTCGATCACCTGGCCGCGCAGGAACAGCGGGACCGAGAACCCACTCACAGCGCGAAGTCGGCCATGAAGTCGACCGCCTCCTCGGCGAAGCTCTGCGTCGCGTTGCAGGTGATGCGGTCGTCGTCGACGTCCTCCTTCTCGGTGTAGCGGACGATGTCGTCGGCGATGTGCAGGCTGGTGCGACCGCATGCGCACGGCGTGTCCCAGTCGATGGTGAGCTCGTCGCCGGTGATCACACCGCCCCAGTGGCTGTCGGAGAGCAGGTCGTAGAAGGCGCCCCGACCGGTGACGACGCCGGTCCGGGGAAGCGGCTCGCTGGTATCCGGGTCGAGCACGAACGGGATCACCCAGGGCATCAGGTGGTAGCGGTCGAGCTCGCAACGCCAGTGGAACGTGCCGCCCTCGGAGAAGCCGTAGCCCTTGCGGAGCCGATCGACGCCCAGGTACCGGTGGACGGCGTCGAGCCAGTCGTCCGGGAGCACCGCGCCCTTCATCCCGCCGCCGGTGAGGATGATCGAGTCCGGGGCGAACACGGCTTCGGCGCCGCGCTCGAGGCCGGCGCCGGCCATGTCGTAGAGCTGCTGGGCGCTGCCGATCATGAAGACCCGCTCGCCGGCCAGCTCGGTGGTCGTCTGCTCGAGGAAGCGGGCCATGTCCTCGGGCATCCGGGCCAGCTGCGCCTCGAAGGCCTCCTTCTTGGCGAGCAGCTCGGGCGAGATCTCGACGCGGTCGAGCTCGCCCTTGGACGCGGCGATGCGGAGCTGGCTGGCGAGCACCAGCAGGTCGGAGTCGACGCCGAAGTCGTAGAGCTCGTGGAAGCGCGACCGGTCGCCGCCGCAGAACGCATCGATGAGCTCGGGGATGGTGCGCAGGACGCCGACCGTGCCCTTGGCGAAGGTGGGCCACACGATGTCGACCGTGGCGGTGCGCTGCTCCTGGGTCGGCTCGGTCCCGAACGCCTGGAACATGAAGTCGTGCCAGATGGCCATCGCGTAGCGGGTCATCCGCTTCGACTTCGGGATAAGCGACATGGTCCCCGTCGTGCCCGACGAGGTCAGCACGTGCAGCTCACTCTGGTCGTCGATGCGCTCGACGAACTCGGTGAGCCCCGAACAGCCGTCGAGGTCGACGTTGGACAGGTCGTAGACGGTCTGCTTGTCGAGCCACTTCGCGAGGAGGTCGAAGCGCCGGTTGGTGAGGAGCGAGGACGGGTACGACTTGAACGCCGTGTGGGCGAACAGGAGGGGCACGACGTCGTCGAACTCGACGAGCTCGGTGACGCCCTGCCGGTCGGCGAGCTTCCGCAGGATCTCGATACCCGCGTAGTGCTCCGCGAAGCGCACGCCCATCGCCCGGCGTTGCACCTCCTGGATGGTGTCGCGGTCGACGCTCTCGACCTGGGTCACCGACCAGTCGAACAGGGCCATCGGGTCGGTGAGCAGGAGCTCGGCCGCCTGGTCCAGGTCGTCGATCATCGTCGTCCACTCCGTCGGTCGGGGTCGGGGTCGGGGTCGGGGTCGAACAGCACGAGCAGCGCAGCCGCAGCATCGGCGAGCTCGCGCTCGAGGTCGAAGGTCGGGTCGGAGCTCCAGTTGGCCACGGCCATGAGGAGCGACCCGAGCAGCAGGTCGGCGAGCACCTCCGGCCGGTACCGGGCGGTGATCTCGCCCCGCTCGACCCCGTCGCCGACGAGCGCGAGCACGGCCGTCGCCGCAGGGGTCGAACGGGACAGGGGGCTGGCCCCGTAGGGCCGGGTGTTCAACATGGCGCCCACGAGCTCGCGGTAGGCGGGCTGGGCGGCGACCGTGCGGCCGATCGTGGTGAACAGGTCCGGCAGGCGCTCGGCGAGCGACCGGGGGTCGCCGGCGACCGTGTCGATCGCCGCGGTGAGCCCCTCGATGCGATGGTCGGCGATGGCCTCGTAGAGGTGGTCGCGGGTGGGGAAGTGGTTGAAGAAGGTCCGCTCGGCGATGTCGGCCGCGCCGCAGATGCCCTGGATGCTCGTCGCCCGCAGGCCTCGCTCTGCGCACAGCGTGGTGGCGGCTTCGATGATCGCCGCCCGCGTCCGCTCGCGGCGGCGGTCCGTGCGGGTGGCCGCCGGCGCCGGAGTCACCGCGGTCGACGAGGTCACCAGCGCAGGGTCGCATTTTGTGCAGAGAACTGCAAGAGTGCAGTTGGCTACAGGAGTGCGTATCCGGAGCATCGGGCGCGGCATCAGCGTCCGGGTCCGTCACCTCCCGCCGGGGCGCAGGCGGTAGAGCACCTCGCCGGCGTCGGGCACCACGAGGGTGCCGGGGTCACGGGCGAGCTCGGCGAGATCGATCGTCTGCGGGTCGAGGTGGCCGAGGTTCACGCGACGGACGAGCGCCTCGGGGATGCCGGTGGCCAAGGTGACCCGCACCCGCTGGTGCTCCCCTTCGACCGGGTCGTAGGTGCCCGCGCCGTACAGGTGGGTCGAGTGGGCGAGCTCACCCCAGGGCCGATGCCGGTGGTCGTCCCAGTGGGCGAGGAAGTAGTCCCGGCAGTGGTAGCCGATCTGCTCCAGGCCCGGATGGGTCGACGCGATCTCGTGGATGTGCGGGGCGACGAGCACGACCTCTCCCCCGTCGGCCACGACGGGCTCGACCTTGTAGAAGCCCTTGGCGCCGGTCCAGAGGTCGTCGTAGCGCTCGGGCACGAGGGACACGACCCGCTCGACGGGCGCGTCGAGGTAGCGGACATGGGTGACCGCGGCGACCTCGGCCGCGGCCGCCCACGCCTCCCGGGACGCTCCCATCGCCACGAACCGGAGGCCCCCGTCGTGGTCGCCGACGACGCAGAGTGCATGGCGCTCGCCCGGTACCAGGTCGGCGGCCGCCTCGATGAGGGCGCGGACGGGGGTGGTCCCGACGGTGCCGATGATCTCACGGCTCGTGACGAGTGCTCCCAGCCAATGGCTGACGTCGATGAGCTCGGGGCCGGACACGCCGGGGAACAGGTACTTGTCGCCGCCGGAGAACCCGGCGACCTCGTGGGGGAGCACGGGGCCGATCGTCACGGTCACGTCGCTGTCCGCCACGAGGCGGTTGATGCGGACGGGCACGTCGACCGCGAGTCGACCGCCGCTGAGGCGGCCCACCTGAGATGCCGTCAGCTCGCCGAGGGCGATGAAGGTGGCGTCGTCCCACCACTCGTGGTTGCGCGTCGTGAGGCCAGGGGTGCCGACGAGGACGCGGAGCGCCTCGTCGGAGAGCGGCGCGTGGGTCCCGAGCGCCACCAGTGCCGTGCACGAGGTCACGCGGTCGCGCACTGCATCAGTGATGGCCCCAAGCAGGAGGGGGAGTGGGCACACCCGGGTGGCGTCGGGGATCACCAGGCACAGGGAGCGCCCGTCGAGGTCCAGGGCGGCGAAGGCCTCCCCCGCCAGCTCGCGGACGTCGTCGGGGCGCAGGGACGCATCCGGCCCGCCGGTGGCGACGATCACCGATGGGCTCCGAGGGTGGCCGGACCGAGGCGGAGAAGCTGGTCGAGCTCGGCGCGCACGTCGTCGGCGAAGCGCTCGTCGGTTCCGGACGTCAAGGCCTGCATGGCGCGCGCGGGTCGCTCACGCGGCGGGAGGCGGTCGAGCTCGGGTGCCAGGGGATCGTCGGGCGAGGGGAGCCCGGCGCCGGCGATCTCGAGCCCGGACACGGCGGCCAGCCAGACGGCGGCGACGAGGGCGAGTCGCCGGGAGGGGAGGCCGGCGGCGTAGCGGGCCGCCGCCGGCGGCACGATCCGTTGGGGCAGCTTGGTCGACCCGTCGGCGGCGACCTGAAGGCAGCGGTGCCCCAGTGCAGGGTTGGCGAAGCGCCGGAGGGTCGCGGCTGCGAAGCCGGTGGCGTCGAGGGGGCGAGGGAGGTCGATGACGTCGAGGACGTCGGCGACGACGCCCTGGACGAACTCGAGCACGTCGGTCCGGGCGGTGGTCTCGGCGATGGTGTCGCATCCCGTGAGCAGACCCAGGTACGCGAGCGCGGAGTGCGGCCCGTTGAGCAGCCAGAGCTTGCGGCGCTCGTAGGGCGCGAGGTCTCCCACCAGCTCCACCCCCACGTCGCCGAGGGGGAGTGGGCCGGCGTAGCCCGCCATCGCCCACGACCGGTGCTGTTCGCACATGACCGCCGCGTGGTCGCAGAGGCCGAGGCGTTGGGCGACCTCGGTGAGGTCCGCCGGCGTGGTGGCCGGGACCATCCGGTCGACCACGGAGTCGACGAACGGCACCGTGGCGTCGATCCACCGAGCCAGCTCGGGGTCGAACTGCTCGGCCGCCGCGAGGACGCACCGGCGCAGGACCCCGCCGTTGCCGAGCACGTTGTCGAGCGGGGCGATCACCGGCGGGGGGAGCGACCGGTCCCGTCGGCCCAGACCCCGCGCGATCAGGGGTGCCACCCCGGTCGGAGACCCTGCGAGGTAGCCCTTCTCCGTGACGGTGAGCGTGACGAGGCTCGTCGGGGCTGCCGCGATCGCATCGAGTGCCGCCGCCTCGCCCGTCGAGATCCGCGTGAGCGCACCGATGACCCTCGGCGCGCCCGGTGCCCCGGGCTCGCGCTCGCTCACGGTGTAGAGGCCCCCCTGGGGCGCGAGTTGCGCCTCCGCCCGATCGCTCAGCAGTGACACGCCGTGGACGGACCCCGGTCGACCGGCGGCGAGCAGGTCGTCGGCGTAGGTGCCGAGGTGGGCCCTCGCGAACGCGCCGACGCCGAGGTGCACGATCGATGGCACCCCGTCGCGCGGGTAGGACGGCACCGCCTCGGGGTGTGCCGTTGCGAGCGTCTCGGGTGTCAACCGGGCCGGTGCCGTCGCACCCACGAACGTGGTCACGATCGGGGCACGAACGTCCGCCGGGCGAGGCCCACGGCGAGGTCCTCGGCGAGCTCGAACGCCTCCCCCTCGGTGAGGCGGTGCTCGGCCAGGAGCTCGGCGAGGAAGCCGGCGTCGACGCGCCGGGCGACGTCGTGGCGAGCGGGGATGGCGAGGACCGAGCGGGCATCGTCGTTGAACCCCACGGTGTTCGCGAAGCCGGCCGTCTCGGTCACCGAGCGACGGAAGCGGCGGATGCCCTCGGGGCTGTCGTGGAACCACCAGGGGGCACCGAGCAGCAGAGCGGGGTAGTGGCCCGCCAACGGCGCCAGCTCCCGGCTGTAGGTGCTCTCGTCGAGCGTGTACGCCACCACCGTGAGGCGCGGGTCGTTCCCGAAGCGGTCGAGCAGCGGCTGCAGTGCGCCGACGTAGTCGGCGGCGGTGGGGATGTCGCCACCGACGTCGGGCCCGAAGCGCTCGAAGAGGGAGCGGTTGTGGTTGCGCCACGACCCGGTGTGGAGCTGCAGGACGAGGCCGTCGTCGACGCTCATGGCGGCCATCTCCACCAGCATCTGGGCGCGGAAGGCCTCGTTGTCGGCCGCGCTCGCCCCGCCACCGCGAACGCGGTGGAAGAGCCGCTCCGCCTCAGGACGTGAGAGGTCGAGGGTGCGAGCGGTCGGGTGGCCGTGGTCCGTGGCGGTCGCCCCCGCGGCGATGAAGTGCTCCCGCCGGGCGCGGAGGGCCTCCAGGTAGCCGTCCCAGCTGGTGGTGTCGGCGCCGGTGGCCGCCGCCAGGGCGTCGAGATCGTCGCTGAAGGTGGGCCAGTCGGGATCGACCACCGCGTCGGGTCGGAACGTCGGCACCACCCTGGTGGGCCACCCCGCCGCCGCGATCCGGCCGTGGGCCTCGAGGGGGGCGAGCGCGCCGTCCGTGGTGGCCAGCACCTCGACGCCGAAGCGGGCGAGGAGGGCGCTCGGCCGGAAATCCGGCGTCCGGAGTTGTTCGTCCATCTGCTCGTAGATCGCGTCGGCCGTCTCGGCGGTCAGGGCCACCTCGACGCCGAATACCTCGACCATCGTGTGGTCGAGCCACAGCTTCGAGGGCGTGGCTCGGAAGAGGTCGTAGTGCGCCGCGAACGTGCGCCAGATCTCGATCCCGGACGGGCGTGGGTGCCTGACGCCGTGGGGCACGAGGCCGAGCTCCTCCAGCGGGACGCCCTGGCTGTGGAGCATGCGCACCAGGTAGTGGTCGGCGGTGACCAGGGCGGCCGCCGGGTCGCCCAGCGTCGAGTCGTCGGCAAGTGCCACCGGGTCGCAGTGCCCGTGGGGGCTGACGATGGGCAGCGTTCGGGTGTGCTCGTGGATGCGACGGGCCAGAGCACGAACGCTCGGATCGGGAGGCAGCAACCGGTCGGGGTGGAGCACTGGCGCCACGGTAGGCAGCGACGGGTGCTCGTGCCGGACGTCGGCGGCCAGGGGCGGCCAGGCCGTGGGCCGCGTCACCGTGACGTGGGTGCCCTCGCCGACCGTTCTGGAGAGCGCGAACGTGCCCGCCATGGCCTCGACGACCACGGCGCACAGCCGGTCCATGAGGTCGGCCGCCTCGGTTCCCACGGCGGGCCGGGCCTCGACCTCCCAGCGGTCGAGGACGGTTCCGAGCCGCCCTACGAGGTCGTCGACCGCGGCGTGCTGCGCCTGCATCCGGACCACGACGTCGGCGGAGGGTCCGGACCGCTCCAACAGCAGGGGCCAGAGCAGGTCGTCCTCGCTGGTGTGGTGCAGGTGGAGCCCGGACAGGATGAGCCGGGCGTGCCCGGCGACCACGGCGGCCCGGTCGAGGTCGCCCGCAGGCGTGCCGGTCAGGATCCCGGGCAGCGACCGCAGCTCGCGCCGGAAGACGCGGTGCACCACGACCATGTCGTGCATGTCGGTGGGCTGGGTGATGGTGGGGTGGTTGGGGTTGGGGTTGGTGGTGTTGGTCATGGCTGCGACTGTCCAGGAAACGCCCGACCGGTTGAACCCACAGCGCCACCACAGTGGACCCACATCTCGATGTGGTTCCTGGACCCGCCTCACCGGGGTAGGAGAAGGGTCCCCCCCCACCAAGGAGCACATGATGGCGAACCTCGATGACATGAAGGGCCGCGCGAAGGAAGCTGCCGGCGACCTCACCGACGACGACGACCTCAAGCGCGAGGGCAAGGTCGACAAGGCCACCGGCAAGGTCAAGGAGGCGGTGGACGCCGTCGGCGACAAGGTCAAGGACCTGCTCCACAAGGACTGACGTCCGGTTCTGGCTCCCGATTCGGCCGCTCCTGGCGTCGAATCGGGAGCCAGTTCGGCGGGATCAGGAGGGGTCGGCGAGGCGGGCGCGCTCAAGGGCGTCGAGCACGAGTTCGAGGCCGTGGGCGAACTCGTCGCCGAAGTCGTAGCCCGGCGCCATCACGTACTGGGTGGCGATCTCGATCATGCGGGGGAACTCGTCGGGGGGGAGGCGGCCCACGATGTCGTCGGCCATCTGGGCCAGGTCCTCGCCGCGCTCGAAGGGCAGGTTCCGCTCCTGGAGGGCGAAGCCGTAGAGGTAGCTGTCGATCAGGGCGAAAGCGTGCGCGGCGCCGGCGATCGAGAAGCCGCCGTCACGCAGGCTGGCGAGGACGGCTTCGTGGTGACGGAGGGTGGCGAGGCCGGGCGACGACCGGGAGTCCATCAGGCCGACCGCCCACGGGTGACGGCGCAGGGAGGCCCGGGCGTTGTGGCAGCGGGCCCGCAGGGCGCCTTGCCATTCCTCGGCATCGGGCGGAACGGTGAACTCGGCGGTGACGGCGTCGACCATGCCGTCGAGCAGGTCGTCCTTGTTGGCCACGTGGTGGTACAGGGACATGGCCTCGACGCCGAGCCGGGCGGCCACCTTGCGCATGCTGACCGCGGCGAGGCCGTCCTCGTCGGCGAGGGCCACGGCGGCCACGACGATCTGGTCGCGGTCCAAGGGCCGGCGGCGCTCGGCTGCGGTCATCGGCGTTCTTCTTTCGTGGGGGTGACGGGTGGCACTTGACTACCTTACGGCGTACGGCTATCTTACAGCGTATGGACACCGACGTCGAACCCACCACCCGCATGCGTGGCCTCCGCCAGGGGGCCTACGGGCCACCCGAGGCGCCAGGCGTGCTCGGGGTCACCGAGGATCTCGCCCGTCCGGTTGCCGGGTCCGGCGAGGTGCTGATCCGCGTCGAGGCCGCCGGCCTCGACCGGGGCACGTGGCACCTCATCCGGGGGCTGCCGTACCTTTACCGGCTGGTCGAGGGTCCCCGCCGGCCGCGCCGCCCCGTCCCCGGCCTCGACCTCGCCGGCGTGGTGGAGGCGGTGGGTGAGGGCGTGGACGACCTGCGTCCGGGGGACGAGGTCTTCGGCACCGCCCGCGGGGCGCTTGCGGAGTACGTCGTGGCCGATCCGGCCAAGCTCGCCCGCACGCCGGCCTCGCTCACCTTCGCCCAGGCCGCAGCGCTCCCGGTGTCGGCCGAGACCGCCCTGTGCGCCCTGCGGGAGCAGGGTCACGTCCGGGCGGGCCAGCGCGTGCTCGTGCTCGGGGCCTCCGGCGGCGTCGGCACCTACGCGGTCCAGCTCGCCAAGGTGCTCGGCGCCCACGTCACCGGGGTGTGCAGCGGCCCGAAGGTGGACCTGGTCCGGTCGCTCGGCGCCGACGAGGTGCTCGACTACACCGCCACCGATCCGACCGACGGGTCGGTGCGCTACGACGTGATCCTCGACATCGGCGGGAACCGGCGCCTCCGCGACCTGCGCCGGGCCCTCACCCCGGAGGGAACGCTGGTCATCGTGGGCGGTGAAGAGGGCGGGCACTGGTTCGGGGGCATCGACCGCCAGCTCCGCGCCGTGCTGTGGTCGCCGTTCCTGCGCCAGCGCATGCGCATGTTCATGGCGCCCGAACGTCGTGAGGACCTCGAGCTGCTCGCGTCCTACGTCGACGCGGGCCACCTCACGCCGACCATCGATCGGGTGGTCCCCCTGGAGCAGGTCGCCGCCGAGCTCCAGCGCATGGAAGACGGAGGCGTCCGGGGCAAGGTCGTGGTGGCGGTCGGCCCCCGAGGAAGCGAGGAGTGAGGACATGCTCGGAACCGTGCTCTTGATCGTCGGGGCGGTCATCGCCGTCCTGGCGGCGCTCGCCGTCGTGTGGTTCATCGGGATGCGCACGAAGTGGCCCCCGGTCCGGGACTTCCAGCGGCGGGTCAATCGCCGGGTGTTCAACCCGCGCCAGATGCGCACCGCAGGGACGCCGGGCGCCTACGCCGGGGTCATCCGCCACGTCGGCCGGCGTAGCGGCAAGGCCTACGAGACCCCGGTGGTGCCCCTGCCCACCGATGACGGCTTCGTGATCCTGCTGCCCTACGGCGACCGGCCGGACTGGGTGCGCAACGTCCTCGCCGCCGGCGGGGCCACCATCGTCCACGAGGGCGAGGAGTACCCGGTCGTCGAGCCCGAACTGCTCGACACGGCCGACTCCGGTCACGAGTTCTCGGCGTCCGAGCAGCGTGAGATCCGCATGTTCGCCAACACCCGCTGCCTGCGGGTCCGAAAGGTGCCGGCGCCCACGTCCTGACGCGTCCGACGCCTGGGTCCGCCGGGGTCCCACCACGCGAGCAGGCGCAGGGGTCGATCGGTACCGTTGCCGCGATGGACCTGCTGCTCGTCGTCGGTGACCTTGAGGTGCCCGTGGGCCTCGCGCTGCGGGCGCGGCGGACCGAGCACCTGGCCCCCGGCGACGACCTCGCCAGCGTGTTCGCGGACCTGCGCGGGCACATCCCGCGCCGCGTCGGCGTGGCCGGCTCCGCCGCGGACGCCGCACCGGTGGCGCGCGAGCTGCACGACCACGGGCTCCCCGTCAGCCTCTACGCAGATGGTGCCGAACCCATCAACGGGGTGGACGTCCACCCTCTGACCGACACCGGTCCGCCGATGGAGGTCGCCGACGACCTGCTCGCCCTGATCGGGAACACGCCGATGGTGCGCCTCGATCGCACGGCCCGCAACGTCGACTGCCACCTCGTCGCGAAGCTCGAGCTGTTCAACCCCGGCTTCTCCTCGAAGGATCGCCCGGCGTTGGCCATGATCGATGCCGCCGAGGCCGACGGGCGGCTCCAGCCGGGGGGCACCATCGTCGAGCCCACCAGCGGAAACACGGGCGTGGGGCTGGCCATCGTCGCGGCCAGGCGGGGCTACTCCTGCATCTTCGTGTGCCCGGACAAGGTGGCCCCGGACAAGATCGCCCAGCTGCGGGCCTACGGTGCCGAGGTCATCGTCTGCCCGACCTCGGTCGAGCCCGAGCACCCGGACTCGTACTACTCGGTGTCGGCGCGGTTGGCCCGGGACGTGCCGGGGGCGTGGAAGCCCGACCAGTACCACAACCCCGACAACCCCCAGGCCCAGTACGACACCACCGGCCCCGAGATCTGGCGCCAGACCGCCGGGCGCATCACCCACTTCGTCTGCGGCGTCGGAACCGGCGGCACCATCTCCGGCATCGGCCGGTACCTCAAGGAGAAGGACCCGGCCATCCAGGTCATCGGCGCCGACCCCGAGGGCTCGGTCTACTCGGGCGGCACGGGTCGGCCGTACCTGGTCGAGGGGATCGGCGAGGACTTCTGGCCGACCACCTACGACCCGTCGGTCGTCGACCAGGTGATCGCGGTGAGCGACGCCGAGAGCTTCAGCACCGCCCGCCGGGTCACCCGTGAGGAGGGCCTGCTCATCGGCGGCTCGGGCGGCACCGCCATCGCTGCCGCGCTGCGGGTCGCGCAGGGCCTCCCCGCCGAGGCGGTGGTGGTGGTGCACATCCCCGACTCCGGGCGCGGGTACCTCTCCAAGCTCTACGACGACGGCTGGATGGCCGACCACGGGTTCCTGCGGGCGGCGGGCCCGACCGTCGGCGACCTCGTGAGCGAGCGCGACCCCGGCCTGCCCTCGCTGGTGCACAGCCACCCCGACGAGTCCGTCCGCACCGCCATCGAGATCCTGCGAGAGTACGGCGTGAGCCAGATGCCGGTGGTGAAGCACGAGCCGCCGGTGGTGCTCGCCGAGGTCGTGGGCTCGGTCGATGAGCGAGACCTGCTGGGTGCCGCGGTGGCCGACCCCGCGGTGCTGGACCAGCTGGTCGGTTCGATCATGGGGCCGCCGCTGCCGACCGTGGGCATCGGCGAGTCCCTGGCCGCGGTGGCGGGGCGACTCGAGTCGGCACCCGCCGCGCTCGTGCTCGACGGTGGGCACCCCGTCGCGGTCGTCAGCCGCACCGACCTGCTCGGGGCCATCGCCAACCTCGGGGGCACCCGCTCGTGAGCCTGCTCGACCTCCCGTCGCCGACGAAATCGAGGACACCGTGGACGACCTGACCGGGCGAGGCTTCGCCACCCGATGCGTGCACGGCGCCGGCCCCGCCGACCCGGTGACGGGTGCCGTGGTCCCGCCGATCTCAGTGTCCTCGACCTTCGCTCAGGACGGCGTCGAGGGCCTCCGCGCCTTCGAGTACGCCCGCTCGGGCAACCCCACCAGAGCCGCGCTGGAGACCCACCTCGCAACCCTCGAGGGCGCCGCCCACGGCTTCGCCTTCGCGTCGGGCCTCGCCGCCGAGGACGCCTTGCTGCGCACGGTCGCGCCCGGCGAGCACGTCTTGATGCCAAACGACGCCTACGGCGGCACGGTCCGCCTCGCCCTCAAGGTCCACGCTCCCGCCGGCGCCTGCGTCGACACCGTCGACCACACTGACCTGAGGGCGGTCGCCGCGGCGTGGCAGCCCCACACCCGCATGGTCTGGGTCGAGACGCCGACGAACCCACTGCTCGCCATCGTCGACATCGCCGCGATCTGCGAGTTCGCCCACGACCGCGGCGCCGTGGTCGTGGTCGACAACACCTTCGCCACGCCTGCCCTCCAGCAACCGTTGACCCTCGGGGCCGACGCGGTCGTGCACTCCACCACCAAGTACCTCGGCGGCCACAGCGATGTCATCGGTGGCTTCGTGGCCACGTCCCACGAGCGACTGGCCGAGCAGGTCGGCTTCCTCCAGAACGCCGTCGGCGCGGTGCCGGGGCCGTTCGACTGCTACCTCGTGCACCGTGGCGCCCGCACCCTCGCCCTTCGCATGGAGCGGCACTCGTCCACGGCCGCAGCGGTTGCCGCCCTGCTGGTGGACCATCCCGCCGTGACCGAGGTCCGCTGGCCGGGCCTGCCGTCGCACCCCGGTCACGACGTCGCCGCCCGGCAGATGTCCGGCTTCGGCGGCATGGTGTCGTTCCGTCTCGCCGGCGGCGAGCAAGCCGCCCTCGACGTCTGCGCCCGCGCCCAGGTGTTCACCCTCGCCGAGTCCCTCGGCGCGGTCGAGAGCCTCATCGAGCACCCCGGCCGCATGACGCACTCCTCGGTGGCCGGCACCACCAACGAGGTCCCCGCCGACCTCGTCCGCCTGTCGGTGGGCATCGAGGACCCCGCCGACCTGCTCGACGACCTCAGGCAGGCCCTGGGCGCCTGATCGGGGCGCATCCCGCGCCGCGCCGCGTCTGTCAGGTGGGTGCTCGCTCCGCCGGGGTCGCGCCTACCTCCGGCTCGGCCAGCGAGAGGTAGCCCTCGTCCTCCTGGGCGAAGTGCAGACGCAGGATGGCGTGCAACCCGTAGAGCAGACGGCGCATCTCGACCAGGTCCTCCTCGTCGGGCCCTTCGGCAGGGATCTCGTCGAGGAGCCGGCCGAGACGGCGGATCTGGTGCCCGATCTCCACATGGCCGCGGGACATGGCGCCGGTCGGGTCGACGCCGCCGAGGGTGCGGGCCACCACTGGGTACAGCGCGCGGTCCTCTGCCTCTTCGTGGGGCAACAGGTCCTCGGCCAGGAACCGATTGACCTTCCGGACCTCGGTCAACGCGTGCGCGGGGTCGTCGGTGTCGAGGGCGTCCGCCGTGACCCGCAGCTGGTCGAGCTCGGGACGCAGGGACCGGTGTTCCTGGCTGAAGCGGCGGGCCAGCGCCGACCCCTCTTCGTCGAGCCCGCGGGCATGGTGGCGCCCGGCGGTCAGCGCACGGAGCGCGTTGAGGATCACCGCGACGTCGATGAGCTCTTGGAGCACCGCCCCCCAGACGGGCGGGAGGTAGCCGAAGGCGGCGGCGACCATGGCGAACCCCGACAGGCCCATGCCGACGACGACGCTCTGGAGCGCGATGCGCTGTGAGCGCTTGGCGATCGCGATCCCCTCAGCGAGGCGGTCGAGGCGGTCGACGGTCAACACGACGTCGGCCGCCTCGGACGAGGCGGTCGATCCACGAGCGCCGACCGCGACGCCGACGTCGGCCAGCGCCAGGGCCGGGGCATCGTTGATGCCGTCGCCGACCATGATGGTGGAGCCGTGGCGCGAGGCGTCGGCCACCGCGTCGACCTTCTCCTCGGGGGTCCGCTCCGCGAGAACGACATCGACGCCGATCACCGCGCCGACCGATTCGGCCACGTCGGTGCGGTCGCCCGTCACCATGACCACCTGCTCGATGCCGCTGCGACGCAACGCCCGGATGGTCCTCGGCGCATCCGAGCGCAGAGGATCGTCGAGGACGACCGCACCGGCGGGAGCCCCGTCGACCCCGACGAACATCGTGAGCGCGCCGTCGAGGTCGGCCCGACGCCGAACCGTTCGCACCCAGGGGGCCGGCGGCGCGTCGGGCAGGATCCACGCCGCCTTTCCGACCGCGACCTCCCGCCCGTCCACGAGCCCGCGGACGCCGTTGGCAGGGACCTCTTCGACCTCGGTGGGCAGCTCCAGCTCCATGCCGCGCCCCTTGGCGGCCTGGACGATCGCGGCGGCGAGCACGTGGGGGGACACCTGATCGAGGGAGGCCGCGAGGCGCAGGAGCTCGTCGCCGGACAGGGCCCCGGCGGAGATCACCTCGGCGACCGTGGGCCGCCCCTCGGTGAGGGTGCCGGTCTTGTCCAGCAGGAGGATCGTGCCCGCGGCGAGCTTCTCGAGCGCGGCACCGCCCTTGACGATCACGCCGATCCGCGCCGCTCGTGACAGGCCCGAGACGATCGCGACGGGGGCGGCGAGGATCAGGGGGCAGGGTGTGGCGACGACCAGCACGGCGACCGCTCGGACGGGATCACCACTCGCGGCCCACGCCACCCCGGCCAGGGCGACGCTGGCAAGGAGGAACCACCCGGCGAAGCGGTCGGCCATGCGGACGAACGGGGCACTGCCCGCCTGGGCCTGTTCGACGAGCCGGACCACTCCTGCGTAGGTGCTCTCGGCCGCAGACGTGCTCGCTCGAAGGTCGAACGCGGCGCCGGCGTTGACCGTGCCGCTGCGGACGGCGTCCGCTACGGGGTGTTCCACCGGGAGCGGTTCGCCGGTGAGCGCCGACTCGTCCAACACCGCGGCACCCGATTCGACCAGGCCGTCGACCGAGAGCACTTCGCCGGGCCGGACGAGCAGCAGGTCGCCGGGGTGTACCTCGTCGACGGAGGTCTCGGCCAGCTCGCCGTCGACGTACTGGTGCACGGTGCGCGGGGCCCGCCCGATCAGCGCCCGGAGGTCCCGCTCGGCACGGGAGGCCGCCCGGGCCTCGAGCAGGCGGCCGCTGGCCAGCATCACGGTGATGATGGCGCCGGCCAGGAACTCGCCCACAGCCAGGGCGCCGACCTGGGCGAGGACGGCCACGATGTCGACCCCGAGCCGGCCCTGCCTCGCCGCCTGCACGACCCAGAAGACGCCGGGGCCGATCCCCAACATCGTGGCGGCGGCCCAGACCGCGTCGGCGGCGGACTCGTGACCGCTGAGGGCAAGACCGCCGCCCGCGACGAGGAGGAACGCGGCCAGGAGAAACAGGGCTGTCTCGGCGCGGGCACCGCGAGCCTGTTTCATGTGCTGACGCTACCGAGTGGCGTCCTTGTGCTTGCGCCTTGCCTCGATCCCTCCGGGGCGACCGCCGGCGTGACCCTCGAGGGAGGTTCGTCAGCGGCCCCCTCGGTTCCTCAGGCGGCCGTGGTGAAGAACTGGGCGAACCAGCGGCGGTAGTCGTGCACGGGGCCGTCCACCTTCGTCAGCAGCGGGCGCTCCCGATACACCTTGTGCTCCCAGATGGGGACGTCCTGAGTGAACTGGAGGTTCGTGATCTTGTCGTTCAGCTCGGCCACGGCCTCGGTGGCGGCCTCGTCGTCGAGCCGCTTCATCGAGAAGTCGAGGTTCACCTCGGTGTGCTCGTCGTCGATCGGGGTCTGGGTGATGTAGGTGAGCATCTCGAGGGGGGCTTCGGTCACCTCGACCGCGGCGATGCCCGGTCCACAGGCCGTGGTGCGGGCGAGGACCTCCACGCCGGTGTCGGACACGGCGGTGACCTTGAGGCGCTGCTCGACGACCATGGTCGGCCCGTCGAAGGACACCTCGAAGTGCTCGTGCTCGGGCGGGGCCATGTCGTGCACGGTGGCGAAGTGGGCCCGGTCGAGGATGTTCTCGGTGAGGTCCTGCACGTGGACCCGAACCGTGTAGGAGTTGCGGCGCCAGGGCGTCCAAGCATCTTCGTCAGCGCGGTACCCGAGCACGTCGAAGTCCGGGGCGGCGCCGTCGGCGTGGTGCCAGACGAAGATGCGACCGTTGCGCTCGCAGACCGGCCACGGGCCGGCGTTGGCCCGGGGCGGGGTGCGATCGAGGCCGGGCACGTCGGCGAGGTGGCCGTCGCCGCCGAAGCACCAGCCGTGGAAGGGGCAGACGAGGCCGTCGCCGCGCACCTGCCCGCCGTGGCCCAGGTGGGCGCCGAGGTGGGGGCAGTGGGCGTCGAACACCCGGGCGGCGCCGTCCTCGCCGCGGAACACCACGAGCTCGCGCCCGAGGTACTCGACCGGTTTCACGTCGCCCGCGGCCAGGTCCTCGGAGGCGGCCACGCCGAACCACCCGTTGGGCGCCGACGGGAAGGGGTACCGGCTCACGACGTCGGCTCCGGTGTCAGGCCCGGCGGGCCGCGGTGCCGTCGTAGAAGCGGCCGGCGAAGGCCCGCAACGGCAGGTCGGCGCTGGTGAGCAGGCCGGGTCGGGCGTCGCACACAGAGAGCATGGCGTTGAGCGCCGGCATGCCCGTGATGGTCATGCCCAGCGAGGCGAAGTAGTCCGAGTCCATCAAGGAGTGCGGGGTGCCGGAGGCGGGCAGGATCATGTGGCGGTTGATGATCATCGGGTCGCCCTCGATGGTCGTGATGTAGCAGCCCCGGATGTCCCAGCGCGGCTCGGTCTTGGGCGTCATCTGCCACTCGAGGTGCACCTCGATCCTGGGTTCACCGGCCACGATGCCCTTGAACTTGGCCAGGCTGCCGCCCACCGAGCCCGTCGGGAGAGTCCACCAGCCGAGGTCGACGTCCTCGGTGCAGGCGCCCAGCTCGCACTCGAAGGTGATCTCCTCGATCTCGACGTCGAGGCAGTCGGCCATCAGGTGGATCGAGTCGCCGAAGACGGTGCAGCCCTTCTCCAGCAGCCCCGGGACGTCGGGGTCGTCGACGGGACGGCCGTAGCCCACGTTCTTCCAGGTGTCGACGGAGTGGTGGCAGGAGACGTCGACGGTCTCGAGCACGGTGAGGTGGTCGACCCGACCCATGCCGGCAGTGGCCACGACGCTGAGGATCTGGGCCAGGCCCGGGTTCATGCCGGTGCCGTAGAAGCTGGCGCCGCCGCGCTTGGCGGCCTCGTCGACCAGCTCGCTCGGCTTGCGGCCCGACGGGTGCGGGTGGTTGGCGTCGCGGTGGTGCCCGGTGATCCAGTCCGAGGTCGTGACCACGTTGATGCCGTGCTCGAGCAGGGTGCAGAACAGGTCGATGTCGGGCCACACACCGTTGAAGTCCACGACGTCGGGGGCCAGGGCGAGGACGTCGTCGACCGAGTCGGTGGCCACGACGCCGATCGGGCCGATCCCGGCGATCTCGCCGGCGTCGCGCCCGACCTTGTCGGGGGACCAGCAGTACAGGCCGACCAGCTCGAGGTCGGGGTGGTCGACGAGGCGGCGCACCATCTCGGTGCCGACGTTGCCCGTGGCCATCTGGACGACGCGCAGCGGCGGTCTCGACATCCTGGTCCCCCCTCAACTGGACAAGTGTCCAGAAGCTACCACGACCCCCGCTCAGCCGATGAGGGACTCGTGGCCCTCCCAGTACTGCTCGCGGAGGCGCCGCTTGTAGAGCTTCCCGTTCGGGTCACGGGGCAGCTCGTCCACGACGTCGACGGACCGCGGGCACTTGTAGGCGGCCAGCTCGGACCGGCAGTGGGCCAGCAGCGCTGCCTCCACCTCGGGGCCGGCGGCGCCTGGGTCGACCAGCTGGACGACCGCCTTCACCGCCTCGCCCATCTCGGGGTCGGGCACGCCGATGACGGCCACGTCGAGCACGGCGGGGTGCGAGGCCAGGACGTTCTCGGCCTCCTGGGGGTAGATGTTGACGCCGCCCGAGATGATCATGTGGGCCTGGCGGTCGGTGAGGTAGAGGAAGCCGTCCTCGTCGAGGTACCCGATGTCGCCGAGGGTGCGCCAGCCCCGTTCGTTGGCGATCGCGGCGGTCTTGTCGGGGTCGCCGTGGTACTCGAAGGGCCGTCCGCCGGTGAAGTACACGACGCCGGACTCGCCCGTCGGCGACTCCTCGCCGTCCGGGCCGACGATGTGGCACTCGTCCCGGGGGCGCCCGACCGAGCCGGGGTGGGCCAGCCAGTCCTCGGGGCCGATGGCGGTGCCGCCGATGTCCTCGGTGCCGGCGTAGTACTCGTGGATGATCGGACCCCACCAGTCCAGCATCTGGCGCTTGATGGGCACCGGGCACGGCGCCGCCGCGTGTGACACGTGCTGGAGGCTCGACACGTCGTAGCGGCCGCGGACGTCGTCGGGGAGGCGCAGCATGCGGACGAACATCGTGGGGACGAACTGGGCGTGGGTCACCCCATGGCGCTCGATGAGCGCCAGGCAGGCCTCGGGGTCGAACTGCTCCATCACCACCACGGTGGCGCCCAGTCGGTGCATCGACTGCGAGAACACCAGCGGCGCCGAGTGGTAGAGCGGCGCCGGGCACAGGTACACGGAGTCGACGCCGATGCCCATGGCGGCGATGCCCATGGTGATCTGCACGGGCGCCGCGGTCGGATCGCCGAGGGGGGTGCCCGGGCGGGGCTTGCGCACGCCCTTGGGACGGCCGGTGGTGCCGGAGGAGTAGAGCATCTCGCGGCCCTCCTGCTCGTCCTCGAGCGGGCCCGCGGCGGTGGCGGCGAGCACCTCGTCATACGCCTCGAAGCCGTCAAGCGCGCCCGTGGTGGCGATGCGGACGGGGACGGCGCCCAGATCGAGGCCCTCGACCGCGCCGGCCAGTGCTTCGGAGGAGAACAGTGCCGTCGCACCGCAGTCGTCGAGGACGTATTGCACCTCGACCGGCGTGAGGTGGCGGTTGATGGCGGTGTAGTGCAGGCCCGAACGCTGCGCGGCCCAGGCCACCTCGAGGTACGCCCGCTCGTTGGGGAGGAGGATGGCGATGGCGTCGCCCGTGCGGAGGCCCCGCTCGCGCAGCGCCCTGGCGAGGCGGGTGGATCGGTCCTCGAGCTGGGCGTAGGTGGTGGTCTTGCCGCTCGCACCCATCACGATGGCCGGCGCGTCCGGCGTGCGTGCCGCGTGGGTGGTCGGCGAGAACGCTCCCGCCGCTGCCTCCGTCATCGGCCCCCCGATCCCGTCGTGCTCAGCCCGGGTAGCAGGCGCACCCGCCGCCGCAGGATCCGGCGGGCGGGCCGGCGCTGGGCGCAGGGCCCGAGGCGGTGGCGGAGCCGACCGCCGCGAACACGCTCAGCAGCCGGGTGGTGTCGTCGTGGCCCGACGGGCAGGTGGCGGCGTCGTCGGACTCGGCCATCGACCGGCGGAGCTCGAAGGTCTCGCCGCAGGCACGGCACCGGTACTCGTAGGTCGGCATGACCCGGGATGGTACCGGGAGCGACCGGACCGGGTCCCCCGCTCTGGGACCAGCGTGATGTCCGTGACGGCATCAGCGTGGTCGCGGAACGACGGGGCCCCTGCTCTGGGACCAGCGTGATGTTCGTGGCGACATCAGCGTGGTCCCGAAAGGGAGGGCAGGCGTGGTGGTCGCGGCGCTGGTTCGGTCCCGATCGGACGCCGATGCCAGACTCGGCCGACGCACACGAGACGGAGGACGTCCTCATGGGGGATCGCTTCGAGGGCAAGGTCGCCCTCATCACCGGGGCAGGGTCGGGCATCGGTCGGGCCGTGACGCTGCGCCTGCTCGACGAGGGCGCGTCCGTCCTGGCCGTGGACGTGGATGCCGCCGGGCTCGAGGACACCGCCGGCTTCGGGGCCCTCGCCCACGGTGACGGCGAGCTGGCCACCGCGATCGCCGACCTGAGCGACCCCGATGCCTGCGTCACTGCGGTCCACACCGCCGTCGGCCGCTTCGGCCGCCTCGATGTGCTGGGCAACGTGGCCGGGATCCTCGTGGCCGCCCACGCCACCGACGTCACCCGCGAGCAGTACCGCAAACTCATGGCCATCAACCTCGACGCGCCGTTCTTCCTCTCGCAGGCGGCCATCCCGCACCTGCTCCAGAGCGAGGGCAACATCGTCAACATCGCGTCGAACGCCGGCCTGCAAGGCGTGCCCTACGTGGTGGCGTACTGCATGAGCAAGGGCGGTGTGGTCCAGCTCACCCGGGCTCTCGCCACCGAGTACCTGAAGACCCCGCTGCGGGTGAACGCCATCGCGCCAGCGGGGACCCGCACGAACATCGCCGCCACCGCGGCCTTCCCGGCCGACCTCGACGCCGAGCTGGCCGGGCGCATGGTCGGGCACCGGGGCATGACCGAGCCCGAGGAAGTGGCCGCACTGTTCGCCTATCTGGCGTCGGACGAGGCTCGCTCGGTGACCGGGGCGATCTACACCATCGACAACGGCCTCACCGCGAGCTGAGCCGCGGGGACGAGCCAGGGTCAGCAGGGGACAGAAGCACGTGAAGGTCGTCGTCGTCGGGACCGGCGCCATGGGCTCGGTCTACGCCGGGCTCCTCGGTGGGGCCGGACACGAGGTGTGGGCCGTCGACCGGTGGGCCGAGCACGTCGACGCCATCGCCACCTCGGGCCTGCGGGTCTCGGGCGCCAGTGGCGACCGGGTGGTCGCGGGCATCTCGGCGGGGAGTCGTCCGGCCGATGCCGGGCCCGCCGACCTCTGGCTGATCGCCACCAAGGCCGCCGACGTCGAGGCCGTGGCGGCGGAGATCGCCCCGCTGTTGCGCCCGGACGACATGGTCATGGCCTTCCAGAACGGGCTGGGCGCCGGCGAGCGGGTGGCCCGCCACGTGCCCGAGGGCCACATCCTGGTCGGCATCGCCGAGGGCTTCGGCTCCTCGATCCCCGAGCCGGGCCACGTGCACCACGAGGGCATGCGCCTCATCCGCATCGGCGAGCTGCAAGGTGGCCTGACCGACCGCCTGCTCGCGCTCGAAGCGGCCTGGCGTGACGCCGGGTTCAACGTGAAGGCCTTCCCCGACCTCCCGCTGATGATCTGGGAGAAGTTCCTCTGCAACGTGACGCTCAGCGCGCCGACCGCGGCCTTCGACGTCTCCGTGGGCGAGCTGATGGCCGACGAGGAGGCCTGGGCCGTGGCCCTCGGGTGCATGCTCGAGGCGTACCGAGCTGGGGTCGCGACCGGCGTCGCCTTCGGCTTCGACGACCCCGTCCGCTACGTCACCGACTTCGCCGCGACCATCCCTGACGCCAGCCCCTCGATGCGCCTCGACCACTTGGCCCGCCGGCGGTCCGAGGTCGATGTGATCAACGGCGCCGTGGTCGACCTGAGCCGTGAGCTCGGCCTCGAGGCACCGTTCAACCAGACGCTGTGCGCCATCCTGCGCCGGCGGGAGGCGGCGTTCGACTGAGTCCGCTCGTCCGGAGCGGGAGCGATGAGTCCTCGCCGCCGGCGCCGTCCACCCCCAATGGTGACCAGTGCGACGACCCGCGCCCACTCCCTACCCTTGGCGGGCGTGGCGCTCCCCGAGACCTCGACCACGCTCGACCTCGAGCCGTTCCGGCGTGAGCTGACGGGCTACTGCTACCGCATGCTGGGCGCCGGCTCCGAGGCCGAGGACGCCGTCCAGGAGACCATGGTCCGGGCGTGGCGCAGCGCCGACCGCTTCGAGGGTCGCTCGAGCGTGCGCACCTGGCTCTACCGGATCGCCACCAACGTCTGCATCGACATGGGCCGCCAGGTGCAGCGGCGGGCCCGACCAATGGAGATGGGGCCGTCGTCCCCGCCCGACGAGTCCCGCCTCGGCCCGCCCCTGCCCGAGGTCGCCTGGGTCACGCCCATGGCGGACGACCGCATCGCGCCCGAGACCTCCGACCCGGCCGAGGTGGCCCACCACCGCGAGACCATCCGCCTCGCCTTCGTCACCGCGCTGCAGCACCTCCCACCCCGCCAGAGGGCGTCGCTCATCCTGTGCGAGGTCCTGCGCTGGCCGGCCGCCGAGGCGGCCGAGCTGCTCGACACGACCGTCGCCTCGGTGAACAGCGCCCTGCAGCGCGCCCGTGCCACGATCGCCCAGCTGCCCGAGCGCCCGCACGTCAACGACCTCGGTGAGGCCGACACCGCCCTGCTCGAGCGCTACGTCGACGCCTTCGAGCGCTACGACATCGAGACGCTCGTCACCCTGCTGCACGACGACGCCGTCCAGTCCATGCCCCCCTTTGCGCTCTGGCTGCAGGGTGCGAGGGACATCGGTGCGTGGATGGTCGAGCCGGGGCCGAGCGGGTGTCGGGGTTCGCGCCTGCTGCCGACCACCGCCAACGGCTGCCCCGCCTTCGGTCAGTACCGCCCCGACCCCGCCGGCGGCTGGGCCCCGTGGGCCATCCAGGTCCTCGAGGTGTCAGACGGCCGCATCGCCGAGATGAGCTTCTTCCTGGATCTGCTCGACCCCGGTGAGGTCTTCCCCCGCTTCGGCCTCCCCGCCCGCGTCGACGCTTAGGCCGGCCAGCTCCAGCAGCTCCCACAGCGCGGGCACGGCGTCGACCACCACGAGGCGCTCGCCGTCGCGCCGTGCCGCGAGCAGCAGCCGCGCCACGGCGTCGAGGGTGTCGAGGTCGGGCTCGCCGAAGCCGTGGAGGGTCCGATCACCCACGATGGTCCCGTCCTGACGCTCCACCCGCACGCGGCACAGAGGCCGTGGTGCTGCCATGCAGGTCCGACGGAGCGGGCCGGCGGAGTTCATCGCGCAGCAGAAGGGCGATATCCGATTCGGGAAGAAGAAACCGTGTCTAGCCGTCGTCGGGACGGTGCGGCCGGGTACCGTCCTGCAGATGTCAGGAGCCGGATCCGGCACGTCGGGCGCGCGTGTCTCGGGTGGCGCACTCGCCCTCGGCGCCCTCGGCGTGGTCTTCGGCGACATCGGGACGAGCCCGCTGTACGCCTTCCGCGAGGCCTTCGAGCACCAGGACCTCGCGGTCACCGAGACGAACGCGCTCGGGGTGGCGTCGATCGCCTTCTGGGCGCTGATCGTCATCATCTCGGTGAAGTACCTGGCGCTGGTGATGCGGGCGGACAACCACGGGGAGGGCGGCATCCTCGCCCTCACCGCCCTGGTGATCCCGAAGACCAACCAAGGCCGCCGCGTCGCCGGCCTGGTGCTGCTGGGCGTCTTCGGCACAGCGCTGCTCTACGGCGACGGTCTGATCACGCCGGCCATCTCGGTGCTCAGCGCGGTCGAGGGCTTCGAGGTGGCGTCCTCGGCCTTCGAGTCGTGGGTCATCCCGCTCGCGTGCGTGATCCTGCTCGGCCTGTTCCTGGTGCAGCGCCACGGCACCGAGGCGGTGGGCCGCGTCTTCGGCCCCGTCATGGTGATCTGGTTCCTCACCCTCGGGCTGCTCGGGCTGAACCAGGTGATCCAGCACCCGAGCGTGCTTCAGGCCATCAACCCGGTCCACATCCTCGACTTCTTCCAGGCCGAGCCCCGCAAGGCGTTCCTTGCCCTGGGCAGCATCTTCCTGGTGGTGACGGGCGGTGAGGCCCTCTATGCCGACATGGGGCACTTCGGTCGCCGGCCCATCCGGACGGTCTGGTACGCGATCGTGCTGCCCGGACTCGTCCTCAACTACTTCGGTCAGGCCGCGCTCCTCGTGCACGACCCGGAGGCCATCGAGAGCCCCTTCTACCGGCTCGCTCCCGAGTGGGGCGTCACGCCGTTGGCGGTGCTGGCCACCATGGCCACGATCATCGCCTCGCAGGCCTTGATCTCCGGCGCCTTCTCCCTCACGGTCCAGGCCATCCAGCTCGATTACCTGCCGCGCCTCAAGGTGCTGCACACCTCGGCCCACCATCGGGGCCAGGTGTACGTGCCCCTCGTCAACTGGGCGCTGATGATCGGCTCGATCGGCCTCGTCCTCGGCTTCCGCACCTCGAGCAACCTGGCCGCCGCCTACGGCATCGCGGTGACCGCGACCATGGCCGTCACCAGCGTGCTCTTCTACGTCGTGGTGCGCACCAGGTGGCAGTGGAGTGCGGCCAAGTCGGTGGCGGTGATCGGCCCGTTGCTGGCCGTCGACCTGGCCTTCCTGTCGGCCAACATCCCCAAGATCCCCGACGGTGGCTGGTTCCCGCTGCTGGTCGGCATCCTGCTGCTGGCCCAGATGGCGACGTGGCGGCGAGGGCGCCAGATCGTCGCCGCCCGCATGCGCCGTGCCGAGCGCGGCGTCGTCGAGGTGCTCGACGAGCACGCCGACGTGGCCACGGTGCCCGGCACGGCCGTGTTCCTGTTCCGCGACGAGGGCAAGGCGCCGCCGGCGCTCATCAAGAACCTCGAGCACAACCACGCCCTCCACGAGACCACGGTGCTGCTCGCCATCGACGTCACCGATGCGCCGTTCGTCGCCGAGGCCGAGCACGCGACGGTGGAGGTGGTGCGACCCGGCCTGGCGCAGGTGGTCCTCCACTTCGGCTACCTCGACGAGCTCGACGTCCCCGCCCGCCTGGCCCAGATCGAAGTCGACGGCGCACCGCTCGACCTCGACGACGTGACCTACTTCGTGGGACGGGAGTCCGTGGTGCAGGCCGACCTCGAGGGCATGCATCCCGCCCTCGAGCACCTCTACACGTTCCTGCACCGCAACGCCGACAGCGCCATCCGCTTCTTCAACCTGCCCAACGACCGCGTGTTCGAGGTCGGCGCCCGCGTCGAGCTCTGAGCGGCCGGCGCCGCCCTACGGTGGGCGGGTGGCCGAGCGCGACCTCCACCTGCACGAGGTGATCGACATCGTGGGGCAGGGCCAGTACGACTACATGGCCCACGCCGCCCGTGAGCCCACCAACGCCATGCCCGACATGCTCACCCTCCAGGGCACGTTCTTCGTGTGCGCCGTGGGTGGGGGGCGCTGGCCGCAGGTGGTCAACGTGTGGGACGTCGGTGCGGCGGGCTGGGACGGCTGGGCCGCCAACGTCGACCGCCTCAACCTGAAGCGGCGCAACGCCTTCTACGGCGACTGGTGGGACGAGGCGGCGCAGTGGCGCACGGGAGGGTTCGACCGGCTGTGCGGCGGCGTGCCAGGCAGCCCGACGACCGCCGAGATCGCCGCTCGGGGGGTGCGGGGCTCGCTGTTCGTGCAGCAGCTGCTGACCGTGCGGCCCGGCTCGGCCTTCGACTACCTCGACGCCGTGGTGCGCGAGCAGGTGCCGGTGTGGCGGGACCACGGGCACGAGCCGACGGGCATCTACGAGGTGCTGGGCAACCAGCACGAGGTCGTGGTGCTCTGGGCGACGTCGATCGCGGCGCAGACGGGCCTGCGGCGGGCTCGGGACGCCGCCCGGGGTCTGTGCGAGGGCGACGGCGACGAGCGTCTCGTGTCGTGGGAGCGCACCGCAGCGGGGTTCGTCACCGGCGGCGACACCCACCTGATGACGCCGATGCCCGGCACGGTTTACGGCCCCGACGAGTGGGACGAGGCCGACCTCTCCGACTGGCTCCCCTGACCGCCGTCCGGCGGGTCGGGTCAGGCCGGCGGGAGGAGCGCGCCGGCGGTGACCACGGGGAACTGGCGGTCGGGGTCGGTCTGGGGGATCGGATCGCCCGGACCGCCGTCGGCATCGCCGAGGTGGCCGACCGCGTCGGCGTGGCAGTACTGGACGATGTAGGCCTTGCGCGCGGCGTCGGTGGTGTTGACCCGGGTGGCGTGCGGGCTGAGGGACGAGAAGACGACGACGTCGCCCGCCCGCGTGGGCACGTCGACCGCGGTGTCGTGGTCGCCCCAGCACTCGAAGCCGATGGGGGTGGCGGCGTGGGCGAGCGTCCCCTCCCGGTGGGCGCCGGCCATCACCGAGACGCAGCCGTTCTCGAGGGTGGCGTCGGTGAGCGACACCCAGAACGTCAGGTACGCCTGCGGCTCGATGAACGTGTAACCGTTGTCCTGGTGCCAGAGCACCGGCTCGGCGCCGTGGGGCACCTTGTACACGGCCTGCTCCCAGTAGAGGCGGACGTCGTCGCCCATGAGGTCGCGGCACACCCCGGTGAGGCGGGGGTCGTGGCAGAAGCGGCGTGCCGCGTCGGAGCGGACCACGACGTGTGGCGCCACCACCTGGGTGTCGAGCCCCGCGACCGAAAGGCGCCCGCCCTCCACCTGGCCGAGCAGGCCGGCGACGAGCTCGACCGCCTCGTCGCACGCCGCCTCGACCTCGGAGAGTTCGTCCGCGTCGAACGCGCCCTGCAGCACGAAGAACCCGTCCCGGTCGAACTGCGCACGCTGCTTCGCCGTGATGGCTGCCGGGGCCCGGTCCGGCAGCCCCCACTCGAAGCCCGTGTTCCAAGGATGCGGCGCTCGCTCACGGGGCACGACGACACGGTAGTGACGAAGCGGCGGGAGGGCGGCGCCTGCCTGCGTTGACTTCCGGCTGCCGTCAGGGCGGCACCGGTCAAGGTCCGAGGTGTCGCGCCTTCGGATCTGGCCTCGTGGGCACCCAGCAGCGGACGCGCTCGGCGTACCGCCTGTATGGGTCACCGAACCGCTCGGCGAGATCGGCCTCTTCGGTACGCCGTATGAGGTGGTTCCACACCAGCGCACCCGCCACCGCGATGAGGATCACGATCCACGAACCGATCGCGAGACCCACGCCAACGGTCTGCAGGAGGCCACCGACGGCCATCGGGTTGCGGATGAACCGGTACGGCCCGGTGACGACCAGCTCCCGAGCCGTCTCTGCAGGCAGTGGCGTGCCTTTGCCGCGCAGCGCCATGGTGACGCACGACCACAGACCCACCGCACTGCCGACGAGGAAGATCGACACACCTGCCAAGCAGACTCCGGGCTGGTCCAGAGCACTCCAGCTCAGCCCGAGACGCTCTTCGACCACCATGACCACTAACGGGACCACGACGAAGAAGGTGGTCCAGAAGACCACGAGTTGCGCCAGGCTCCGGCGGAGATGGCCAGCGTCGGATGCCTCGTCGGCGACGTGGAACGAGAACGGTCCGACGAAGAACCAGCCCGTGGGCAGGAAGCCGAACCACATCGTCGCGGTGGCGGCAAGGGTGCAAACGGTCGCAATGGACATCAGTACGACGCCCCAACCGGCCTCCTGTTCGGCCAGACCGTAGAGACCGAGAGCGAGGGTCACCGCCGTCGTCCACACCGCCGCACCCAGTGCAGCGAAGCGGCTCCCCAGCAGGGCGGCCAATGCCGAGGTGCCGACGAAGAGGATCAGGTCAGGGGCGACGACGATCGCCGGATCCCACCCCCCGAGGGTCCAGCGCCGAACATCCTCGGAGGCGAACACAGCGACCCACCAGGCCGCGCCGCCGACGGCCTGCGTCAAGAAGTACGCACGTGCCACCGAGACGGGGCCAACCCGTTCGTCGATGACCATCAGGACACCCTAGGAAGATCCGTCGGCCTGCGTCACCGGGCTCGACGTGAGAACTCGACTCGGCGCCGTGGCGATCGTCGGTCTGTCGTCAGGCAACGTCATCGTCGTCGGTCGGCTCGCGAACAGCGCAGAAGTCGCTCGTCCGACGGTCGACCGGCTCTCCGGGCGGCACCTCTTTCTTGTCACAGGGTGTCCGTAGAATGAACGTATGTTCGATCCGGTCGCCGAGCTGCGGGTGGGCATCAAGGGGCTCGCCGCGGAGGAGCGTCACGGGTGGTCGTCGTTGGCCCGGTCGGATCGGGTGCTCGACGTGTTGGGCGCCACGGAGCGGCTCGAGGCGGAGCGGGTGCGGGCGGTGGCCGAGTGGGACGCAGCGGGGGCGTGGGCCGACGACGGCGCCACCGGGCCCATCCCGTGGCTCACCCACCGCTTCGTGATGACCCGCCCCGAAGCCCAGCTGCTCGTCAAGACAGCGAGCCTTTACGCCCGCCACCCTCAGGTGGCCGCCGCCTTGGACGGTGACGAGATCCAGGTGCTGCACGTCCGCCTGTTGGCCCAGGCCGAACACAAGCGGGAAGCCGCGTTCGCTGCGTGTGTCGACGCCATGGTCGAAGCCGCCCGACGGCTCGCCACGCTCGCCGAGTTCGGCGGGTTCCTCGACGACTGGATCGACGCCGTCGACGACCGAGAACCGCCCGACCTGTCGAAGCGGTCGGTGCGCCGCCGCCGGTCCGGGCGGATGACCTCCACCGAGATCTGGGGCGCCACCCAAGACGCCGAGCTCCTCCAGACCGCATTGGACCTCCACGACAGCCCCGACCCGGTCGACTGTCCCGACGGGCCCCGCGCCAAAGCGCAGCGCGACTACGACTCGTTCATGGACATCGTGCGGCTCTACCTCGCCGGCCGCCTCGACGGCGACGCCGAGCCTGCCGGCGGCGCCGACGTCATCATCGACGCCCACACCGCCGCCGAGCTCCTCGCCCACCCCGACCAGCGGCTCGACCTCCCCACCCGCGACCCACTCGACGAGCTCCTCGCCCCCTACCGCCCCAACCGCGACTGTGGCGGTTGCGACCACGACCGGCCCGAGGCCGAACAACGCTGGTGCGAGATGGCCCCCGGCGAGCGCGCCACCCTCGCCTTCGCCGCCGTCATGGTCTGCACCGGGTGGACCCGCCGGGTGCTCCGCGACCCCCACACCGGCGTCGTGTTGGACCTCGGCCACCGCCAACGCCTCTTCACCCGCTCCCAGCGACGCGCCCTGGTCTACCGCGACCGCGGCTGCGTGTTCCCCGGCTGCGACCGCCCCGCCAAGTTCTGCGACGCCCACCACATCCAACCGTGGGACGACGACGGCCTCACCGATCTCATCAACGGCGTCCTGCTCTGCCGGCGCCACCACACCCTCGTCCACAACGGCTGGGATCTGGCCCGCGACCCCCACACCGGCATCATCACCGTCACCGCCCCCGACGGCCGCACCTTCACCCGCCACCCCACCACCACCCGCCACCCCGGCCGCTGCACCTTCCCCCGCGGCGCGGACCCACCACCCGGCGCCGGGTCCACCCCACCCGACCACGTGATCCGAGAACCCGCCCGCTGCTGACGTGGCCTGAAGTGCTGGGCCGGTCGTGCCCGAAGCGCCCTCGCAGGAGGATGACCCACACAAGCAAATCGGACCGTCTGGACCGGCCTGGGCGATGCGCGCTGCGGGACCAGGTCGCCGACGCCGCCGCCCGGCGGGTGGCCAGCCGGTGATCGGCGATCGACGCCCCGGACCGGCCGTCCCTGGTGAGCAGCACCCCGCCCGATCCCTGGGTCGGCGTCGGGCGCGAAATGCACCCTGGCCGCCGCCGCGATCCGGCGGTACGGTCCAATCCACCACGACCCGTCGCCGCATGCGCGATCGGGACGCGGCTCGAAGCCCGGTGCTTCCGCGAGGCCCCCGATCGGGAGGCCCGCTCGTCCAATCCCGACGAGAAGGAGGCACACGCGTGCCCGACATCGATGACCTCTGCCTGCCTGGCGACCCCGACTTCCCGACCGAGGCGTTCTCAGTCGGCCGCGACGGCGACCTCGTCGAGGAACGCTGGGTCGGCGGCGACCGCGTGCTCGTCCACTACGACGACCTCCCACCGTCCGACGTCTCGGTGCACAGGGGCATCCCGGTGACCACCCCGATCCGGACGGTCGTCGACATCGCCGTCGACGTGGAGCCCGACCACCTCGAGGCGATCATCGACGACTGCCTGGGGCGTCGTCTCTTCACCCTCGAGGAGGCGTGGCACCGCCTCGACCAGCCCGACATGGCCGACCGTCACGGCGCTGCGCTCGTGCGGGAGGCCCTTCGCCGGCGAGGCGGGCGTTGATATCATGCCGAGGACTAATCTGATATCAACCGAGGAGGCGGCCGTGCGCACCGTGGTGGACATCGACGACGAGCTCCTGGACGCCGCGCGAGCGGCGCTGGGTACGACGACCAAGGTCGAGACGGTGAACCGCGCCCTCGCCGAGGTCGCTGCCCTGGCCGCCCGACGCCGCCATCTGGAGCGTCTCTGCGCCGGCGGTCTGCCCGACCTCGGCGACGATGCGCTGTACGAAGCGGCGTGGCGGTAGCCAGCTACCTGGCCGACAAGAGCGCCGTTGCCCGATTGCACCTTTCGACCGTCGCGGCTCGTCTGCTCCCGCTGATCGAGTCGGGTCTCGTGGGCACGTGCGGGATGGTCGAGCTCGAGGTGCGGTTCTCGGCGAGGTCGCGCGAAGAGTACGAGGCCGTGTCGGCGGAGCGGCGCGACGGATTCGAGTGGCTACCGATGCCCGACGAGGTCTGGTCCAGGGCGCTCGACCTGCAGCACGAGCTCGCCGCCCGTGGGCACCTGCGGGCGGTGCGGTTCCCGGACCTGCTCATCGCCGCGACCGCCGAGCGCCATGGCGTGACCGTCCTGCACTACGACGACGACTTCGACCGCCTCGCCGACGTGTCCGGGGTCCGCGCCGAGTGGGTCGTGCCCCGGGGCTCGGTGCCGTGACGAGGTGCCGCCGATGATCTTGGGGGCCGGCGTCCGTCGGACCCCTCACAACCGAACCGACCGCAGCACCCGACGACAGGAGCACCGCCGTGACCATCCGTGAACACGCCCCCGTGGGGGCGCCCTGCTGGGCCGATCTCTGGACCTCCGACGTGGAGGGCAGCCGGCGCTTCTACGCCGAGCTGTTCGGGTGGGAGGCCGCCGAGCCGAGCGAGGAGTTCGGGGGCTACTTCATGTTCCTCCGCGACGGTGTGCCGACCGCGGGCGGGATGGGTCCGATGGGGGACATGCCTGCCGGGAACGTCTGGACCGTCTACCTGGCCACCGACGACATCGCCGCCGCCGCACAGCGGGCCGAGGCCGCCGGCGCCACCCTGTCCTTCCAGCCGGAGCCGGTCGCGGATCTCGGCATCCAGCTGCAGATGGCCGACCCCAGTGGCGCCAGCGTGGGCATGTGGCAGGAAGGCACGTTCCCCGGCTTCACCGTGCTCGACGAGCCCGGTGCGCCGAGCTGGTGCGAGCTGCACACCCGCGACCACGCCGGTGCGCTCGCCTTCTACAAGGAGGTCTTCGGCTGGGCGACCGAGATGGTCGGCGACACCGACGAGTTCCGCTACGCCGTCGCCCTGGCCGAGGCCGGGAGCGACGAGCAGGTCGCCGGCGTGATGGACGCCACGGCGTGGCTTGGCGAGGACGGCGCCGCGGTCTGGTCGATCTACTTCAACGTCGAGGACGCACGCGCGGCCGCTGACCGGGTGGTCGAGCTGGGCGGCTCCATCGTCGACCCGGCCGTGGACACGCCCTATGGCGTGCTCGCCACCGTGGCCGATCCCGCCGGCGCCGTGTTCAAGCTGCGCACCACGGCGGAGGGCTGAGCCGCCTCGGACACCGGCGGCGTCGACCTTGCCGGTTAAGGATTACTCCTTGACATAGTAAGGATTTGTCCTTAACATGCGGACCATGAACGACGCCGCCGGTCGCATGATCGACGCTGCCGAGCGCCTCGCCGCCGAGCGGGGCCTCGCCGCCCTCACCGTGCAGGCGGTCCAAGATGCGGCCGGCCAGCGGAACAAGTCCGCCGTCCACTACCACTTCGGTGGCCGCCAGGGCCTGGTCAACGCCCTGGTGGCCACCCGCATGGCGCCGACGAACGAACGACGCACCTCGATGCTCCTCGCCCTCGGTCCCGAGCCGACGACCCGCGAGCTGGTCGAGGTCCTCGTCGTGCCGCTGGTCGAGTCGGTGCTGGGTCGGACGCCGAGCTACTGGGCCCGGTTCCTCGTCCAGGCCATCGGCGACCCGGGCACCGGCCTCGCCGCCATGGAGGCCGTGGACGACGAGCCGCTGCAGATCACCCAGGCCCGGCTGGCCGCCCGTCTCGACCACCTGCCGGAGGGCACCCGGACGCTCCGGGTCCAGTCCGCCTTCGCCTACGCCTGCGTGGTGCTCGCCGCCCACGAGGTCGGCGCACTGCCCGCCGACCTCGACGGGGAGGCGCTGACCAGCGAGATCGTCGACGCCTGCTGCGGCCTCGTCAACGCCCCCACGTCGAACCCGCTCACCCCGAGCCCGACCACGAAGGATCGACCATGACGACCACGACGCCGACGGGCATGACCGTCACCCCCCACCCTGGTGCGGGCATCGAGATCCGGGGCCTCGATCTGCGCACGGCGGGCGCTGCCGCCTTCGGTGAGGTCAGCGACCTGTTTCACCACCACGGGCTGGTCTTCCTCCGCGACCAGCACCTTTCCGAGGCGGACCACATCGCCCTCGCCGAGCGTCTCGGCACGATCAACGTGAACCGCTTCTTCATCAAGCACGCCGAGCACCCCGAGATCGCCATGGTGGCCAAGGAGGCCGACCAACGACTCAACGTCGGCGGGTTCTGGCACACCGACCACAGCTACGACGCGGAGCCGGCCCTCGGCTCCGTCCTGGTCGCTCGGGAGCTGCCCACGAGCGGCGGCGACACCAAGTTCCTCAGCACCTACGACGCGTTCGAGGTGCTCCCCCCGTGGCTCCAGGAGCGCCTCCGGGGCATGCGGGCCGTGCATTCGGCGAAGCACGCGTTCGGCACGACGTCCGCCCGGATCCAGCAGTGGATCGACCCGAAGTTCGAGCTCGAGAACCCCGAGGTCGCCGACGGGCTGGGGACGGTCACCCACCCGGCGGTGATCCGCCATCCCCTCTCCGGTCGAGAGGCCCTCTTCGTCAACCCGAGCTTCACCATCCGCTTCGAGGGCTGGTCGGTGGTGCGGTCGGCGCCCCTGCTCGCCCGGATCTACGCCCAGGTGCTCCGAAAGGCCGGCATCGCCGAGTTCCGATGGGAGCCCGGTTCGGTGGCCATCTGGGACAACCGCGCCACCTGGCACAACGCGAAGAACGACTACCGGGGCCAGCGCCGCGAGATGCACCGCATCACCCTCGACGGCGGCCCCCTCATGGCTGCCTGAGTCGCGTCTGCGGAACGACCCGCCGGAATGCGCTTCGTGCGACGGGGGTTGGAGTCGCCATGGGGTACACCGAGGCACCTGACGGCTGGTGGAAGCAGTTCATCCTCGAGACCGATCCGCCTCCCACCGGCAAGCTGGCGGTGGTGCGCGCCGACGGCAGCCCCCACGTGGCCCCCGTCTGGGTCGACGTCGACGGCGACGACGTGGTCTTCATGACCGCGGCGAACACCCTCAAGGGCAAGGCCATCCTCCGCGACCCGCGGGTGGCCCTCTGCTTCGACGACGAGCGCCCGCCCTTCTCGTTCGTGACCCTTCGGGGGACGGCGACCACCAGCACCGACCCCGACGAGCTCCTCTTCTGGGGCACCCGCATCGGCGGTCGCTACATGGGCGCCGACCAGGCCGAGGCCTACGGCCGGCGCAACGCCGTCCCTCCCGAGATGGTCGTGCGGGTCACCGTCGACAAGGTGGTGGCCAAGGTGGACGTGGCCGATTGACCCGGGGCGCCCAGCCGCCGGGCGCGCCCGACTCGCCGCTCAGGTGCGGCGGGTGACGAAGACGGGGATCCGGCGCTCGGTGGCGTCCTGGTACACCTGGTAGTCCGAGTACGCCGCCACGGCGCGGTCCCACCAGGCGGCCCGCTCGTCGCCCTCGACCTCCTCGGCCACGGCGTCGATCACCTCGCCGCCGTCCTGCACGGTGACCTGCGGGTCGGCCTTGAGGTTGTGGTACCAGACCGGGTTCTGGGGGGCGCCGCCGACCGAGGCGATGAGGGCGTAAGCGCCCTCGTGCTCGACCCGCATCAGGGGGGTCTTGCGGAGCTTGCCGCTCTTGTTGCCCCGGTTGGTCATCACGATGATGGGCAGGCCGGTGTCGGCGAAGGTGTTGGCCTCTTGGCCCCCCGACGCCTCGAACGCCGCGACCTGCTCGCGTACCCAGTCCCAGCTGCTCGGCTCGTATTCACCCTCGAGTGGCATGGGCGCACCGTACCGCCCCTCGCCGGGGGCCTCGACACGCCGCGTCAGGCGAACCCGGCGACGGCGTGCGGCACGTAGGGCTCCTCGAGGCGAGCCACCTCGTCGGCGGTCAGGCGCAGGTCGACCGCAGCGGCGGCGTCGTCGAGGTGTTCGAGCTTGGTGGCGCCGACGATGGGTGCGGTCACGACCGGCTTGGTGAAGTGCCACGCCAGGGCGACCTGGGCGCGGGGGACGCCGCGCTCGGCGGCGATGGCGGCGACCCGCTCGGCGATGACGCGGTCCGAGTCCGACGTGTCGTAGAGCGTCCGTCCGAACTCGTCGGTCTCGGACCGGGGGGTGGTGTCGTCCCAGTCCCGGGTCAAGCGGCCCCGGGCCAGCGGGCTCCACGGGAGCACGCCAATGCCCTGGTCGGCGCAGAGCGGCAGCATCTCCCGTTCCTCCTCCCTGTTGAGCAGGTTGTAGTGGTCCTGCATGCTCACGAACCGGGTCCAGCCGTGGAGATCCGCGAGGTACAGCGCCTGCGCGAACTGCCAGGTCCACATCGACGAGGCGCCGATGTAGCGGGCCTTGCCCGCCTTCACCACGTCGTGGAGCGCCTCGAGGGTCTCCTCGATGGGCGTCTTCGGGTCCCAACGGTGGATCTGGTAGAGGTCGACGTGGTCGGTGCCGAGGCGGCGCAGGCTGTGGTCGATCTCGCTCAGGATGTGCTTGCGGGACAGGCCGCCGCCGTTGGCCCCGGGCCGCATCCGCCCGTGCACCTTGGTGGCGATCACCAGCTCGTCCCGGGAGGTCATCTCGAGGATGGCCTTGCCGACGATCTCCTCGCTCGAGCCGTCCGAGTACACGTTGGCGGTGTCGAAGAAGTTGATACCCAGGTCGAGGGCCCGAGCGAGGAAGGGACGGCTGGCGGCCTCGTCGAGGGTCCAGGCATGGTTGCCCCGGGCCGGGTCCCCGTAGCTCATGCAGCCGAGGCAGACCCTCGACACCGTCAGGCCGGTGCGTCCCAGCTTCACGTACTCCATCGGGGCCTCCTCGGTTGGTGTCCCTGCAACCTAGGCATCACGACGTCCGGCCGCCGTGGCCGCCGGCGTTCCGGTCGTGATCGGACCGTCAGCCGCGGGCGAGGCGCTCGGCGACCTCGAGGCGCTTCTCGAGCTGGCGCACGGTGGCTTCGGAGATGCGGTCGATGCCCGAGAGGCGGTTGAGCTCGCTGTTGATCTGCGGGTGGGTCTGGCCCGTCCGGCGCACCAGCACGGCCACCAGCTCGGCGTTTCGCTCGCGCAGTCGCTTCTTTTGCTGGGCGCGGGTGCGGGCGTTCGTGGCGGCATCGTCGCCCAGCGCGGCGCGGGCGTCATCGAGGAAGCGGCGGTCGCCGGCGAGGGGCGGGGGCGGACCGAGGTCGACGAGCAGGCTGTCGTCGTCGTCGAAGGATGCGTCGAGGTCGTCATCGACGTCGTCGCCGCTCTCGAAGGGCGCGTGGGTCTGGTGATCGGTGGCCACCGCCGACAGCGCGGCGAAGAGCGACATCTGCTCCTCGAGACCGGTGTCGAAGGCGGCGGGGTCGCGCTCGGGACGGTCGAGGGCGCGCTTGGCGAGGCTGTGGCGGCGCTGGTCGGCGATCTGGAACGCCCGGGCCCGTAGGCGGGCGTCGTCGGGGATGAAGAGGTACGCCTTCTGGTCGGGCACGCCCGGCGTCCAGCGCACGAAGCGACCGACCGCCTGGCGGAAGAACAGCTCGGTGGTCGTGGTGGTGGCGTAGACGCCGACGCGCAGGCGGGGGATGTCGACGCCCTCGGACACCATGCGCACGGCCACCAGCCACGGGTCGTTGCCGGCGCCGAAGCGGGCGATGCGCGACGAGGCGTCGGGATCGTCCGAGGTGACCACCGCGGCGGGTTGGCCGAAGCGGTCCTTCAGGAGGCCGGCGATGCCACGGGCGTGGTCCTGGTCGATGGCGATGACGAGGCCGGCGGCGTCGGGCTGGCGGGCCCGGACCGCGTCGAGCTGGGCCACGGCCTGGCGCAGGACGGTGGGCAGCCATTCGCCCTCCAGCGAGAGGGCGGTGCGCAGGCGCTGACTGGCGAGGGTCTGGTCGAGCGCGTCGTCGAAGGTGGCCTCGTGGATGGCGCCGTCGGGGGCGGTCCACTCCATGTGCCCGCCGGTGCGGGGGAAGTAGACGGGGCGCACGACTCGCCGGTCGGCGAGGGCCTCGCTGTAGCCGTACTCGAAGTCGGGCGTGGCCTCGTCGGCGACGTAGGTCACGAAGGGGATGGCGCGGGTGTCGCTGCGGAAGGGTGTGCCCGAGATGCAGAGGCGGCGGGGCGCGGGCTCGAACGCGGCCCGGATGGATTCACCCCAGGCCCGCTCGTCGCCGGCGTGGTGGATCTCGTCGAAGATCACGAAGGCCCGCTCGGCCAGCGAACGCAGCACGGCGGCGCTGGTGGCCACCTGTTGGTAGGTCGTCACGATGCCGTGCATGTCCGACGGCAGGCGGCCGTCGGCGGCCGACCACGCCGGGTCGAGGTGGATGCCGAACGGCGACGCCGCCCGCTCCCACTGCACCTTCAGGTGGGCGGTGGGCGCCACGACCACGATCTTGCGCTCCGGGTGCTCGGCCAGCACGTGGCGGGCGGCGGTGAGGGCGAAGGTGGTCTTGCCCGCCCCCGGAGTGGCGACGGTGAGGAAGTCGGGCGCCTCGCTGGCCACGAACTTCTCGAGGGCGACCTTCTGCCAGGGCCGCAGGCGTATGCGCTGGATCATGCGGTGCGGAGGCGCCGCGCGGCGGGGAAGGGGCGGGCGGCGGTGCGAGGCAAGGTCGCTCAAGCTACCGCCGCGCTGGGCGCGCGCGGGACATGCCCGGAAGGGCCACGGGATGACACGAAGGGCGGTCCGAGGCCGTCGTGGCGATCCCGGGATCGATGAGATTTTCGGTGCGAGGCTGTCGATCCGGGCGGTGCTCGTTCGTCTCGGAGAGGACCAGCCCACAGGAGGCAGTGATGAAGTACATGTTGTTGATCCACCAGGGCACCACGCCCACGCCCCTCGACCCCGAGGCCTGGGCCACGCTCTCCGAGGAGGAGCAGCAGCAGGTGTACGCCGACTACGGCGCCGTCAACGCCACCCCCGGCGTGACCCCCGGCAACGGTCTGCAGCCGCCCGAGACCGCCACCACGGTCCGTGTGGAGGACGGGCGTACGCTCATGACCGACGGGCCCTTCGTCGAGGTGAAGGAGGCCCTGAACGGCTACCTGATCTACGAGGCCGACGACCTCGACGCCGCCATCGCCCTGGCGGCCCGCATCCCGGCGGCCCGCCTCGGCGGCGCCATCGAGGTGCGTCCGATCATGGAGTGGTAGCCATCCTCGAGCAGACCTTCCGCGACGAGTGGGGGCGTGTGCTCGCCGCCTTGATCGGCTTCCTCGGCGACTTCGACCTCGCCGAGGAAGCCGCGCAGGAGGCGTTCGCCATCGCCGCCGAGCGCTGGCCCCGTGAAGGCCAGCCGGACAACCCGCGCGCCTGGTTGGTCACGACGGCCCGCAACCGCGCCATCGACCGCGTCCGCCGCCAGCAGACGCTGGCGGCCAAGGCCCCGCTCCTGGCCACCCAGGAGGCGGTGGAGGACACCATGGACATCCCGACCGAGCGCGACGAGCGCCTCGAGCTGGTCTTCACCTGCTGTCACCCGGCCCTCTCCACCGAGGCGCAGGTGGCGCTCACCCTGCGCACCCTGGGCGGGCTCACCACCGAGGAGATCGCGGCGGCGTTCCTCGTGCAGGACACGACCATGGCCCAGCGCCTCGTGCGGGCCAAGCGCAAGATCAAGCTGGCCGGCATCCCGTTCCGGGTGCCGCCCGACGACCAGTTGGGTGAGCGCCTGGCCGCGGTCCTCGCCGTCGTCTACCTCATCTTCAATGCCGGCTACGGGGGCCGCTCCGAGCTGGCCGCCGAGGCCCTCTGGTTGGGGCGGGCGCTGGTGGAGCTGCTGCCCGACCAGCCCGAGCCCCTCGGCCTGCTGGCGATGATGCTGCTGCACGACTCGCGCCGAGACGCCCGGCTGCGCGACGGCGACCTGGTGCGCCTCGCCGACCAGGACCGCTCGCTCTGGGACGTCGGCGAGATCGAGAGCGGGCGGGCGGCGCTGGACCGGGCGCTGGCCCTCGGCGGCCGTGGCCCCTACGTCGTGCAGGCCGCCATCGCCTCGCTCCACGCCGACGACCCCACCGACTGGCCCCAGATCGCCGCCCTCTACGGCGAGCTGTCCCGCCTGACCGGCTCGCCCGTGGTCGAGCTCAATCGGGCGGTCGCGGTGGCGGAGGCGGTCGGGCCCGACGTGGGCCTGGCCCTGCTCGACGGCCTCGCCGCCGACCTCGACGACTACCGGTACCTCCACACCGCCCGGGCCGAGCTGCTGCGCCGCGTCGACCGTGACGACGAGGCGGTCCTGGCCTACGGCCGGGCTCTCTCCCTGGGCCCTGACGACGCCGAGCGGCGCTGGCTCGAGGCGCGTCGCGTCGAGCTGGCGGCGGGCCCGTCGGACTGAGCGATCGCGCCGTCGTTGCACCTTCCAAGCAACTCCCAACCACCCACGAAAGGAGCACTCGTGCTCGGACGCAAGGACTTCACCCGTGACGAGATCGACCGCGCCAACGCCGTGATCGACCGGCAGCTGGACGCCTATCGGGCGCTGGCCGCCACCACCTCCGGTGGCGCCGGCGAGGCCGCGCTGGCGGCCTTCGACCCGCACTTCTTCGACAACCTGGTGCTCACCCTCGACCGGTTCTTCGTGCACCGGGTGCGGGCGGTCTCCGGCAAGGACGCCAACCCCCTGAACGAGGTCGAGCTGCTGGTCGAGTCGCTGCTGGTCGGCGACACCCTCCGCACCAACAAGGTCATCAAGTGGGTGCCCGAGAACACCGTGCTCGGGTTGGCCGACGGCGACCCCATCGCGCTCTCCGAGGCGCAGTTCACCGCCCTCGCCGACGCGTTCTTCGCCGAGCTCGAGTCCCGCTTCCTCCCCGCCTGACCCCCACGCCTCGTTCTGCCAGCACGAGCCTGTTCTGCACGACAGAGCGGTGCTGGCAGAACGGGGGGACTCGGGGAGCGGTCGGGCTACGGAGGGGTGAGGGCGGCGGTGAGGCCGGAGGCGCGGGCGACGGGGCGGGCCACGGCGGCGCGGACGGCCGCCTCGGTGCCGAGGACGGTGAGGCGGTGTTGGGCCCGGGTGACCGCGGTGTAGAGCAGCTCGCGGGTGAGCACGGGCGAGCCGGGGTCGGGCAGGCGCACGACGACGTGGCCGAACTGCGATCCCTGGGCCTTGTGGATGGTGATGGCGTAGAGCGACTCGATCGCGGCAAGGCGGGTGGGACGCACCACGAGGGGCTCACCGCGGCGCTCGAACACCGCCCGCAGCACGCCGTCGCCGGCGTCGATGACCACGCCGCTGTCGCCGTTGAACACACCGAGGGCATAGTCGTTCTCGGTGACCATCAGTGGGCGGCCCGGGTACCAGGGGCCGGCGCCGTAGCCCGGGATGGTCGAGCGCAGCCACCGCTCGATCTCGGCCCGCCAGCGGGCGGCGCCGGCCGGGCCCCGGCGGTGGGCGCACAGCACCTGCACGGCGCGCAAGGCCTCGAGGGCGCCGGCGGCGTCGCCCACCTCAGCGGCGGCCACCACGGCCCGGGCGGTGTCCACCACGGCGGCCCGCACCGCGGTGAGCGCCGGCGCGGTGGTCGGGTCGGCGTCGTCGTCGATCTCGAGCCAGTTGACGTCGTCGGCGCCGGGATTGCGCAGAGCGTCGACCACGGCATCGCCATCGCCCGCCTCGATGGCCTGGGCGACGATGGCGATGCTGCCGCCGAAGCGGTGGACCCGGCGCAGCACGGTGCTGCCGGGCAGGGGTGAGACCACGATGTCGCCGAGCACGGCGCCGGCCTCGACCGAGGCGAGCTGGCGCGGGTCGCCCACCAGGACGAGACGGGCCGTGGGGCGCACGGCGTCGAGCAGCTTGGCCATCATCGACAGGCCCACCATCGAGCTCTCGTCCACGATGACCACGTTGTGGGGGAGCTGGTTGGCGGCGTCGTGGCGGAAGCGGCTGCGGCTGCCCGGCCGCCACCCGAGGAGGCGGTGCAGGGTCGAGGCCGTGGTGGCGCGCAGGGCGGCCTTGATGGTCTCGTCGGTGTCGAGGTCGACGGCCTCGGCGTGCACGGCCTCGGTCAAGCGGGCGGCGGCCTTGCCCGTCGGCGCGGCCAGGGCGACCCGTGGAGGCGGGGCGCCCGTGGCGGCAGCCTGCTCGTGCAGCAGGGCGAGGATGCGGGCCACCGTGGTGGTCTTGCCGGTGCCGGGTCCGCCGGCCACGACCGAGAAGCGGCGCTCGACCGCGGTGGCGGCGGCGCGGCGCTGGTCGTCGGCGTCCGGGTCGATCCCGTCTGCATCGGGGGTGGGGTCCGAAGGTGGGGGTGATGGGAAGAGGCGGTCGAGGCCGTCGGCGAGGGCGGTGGCGTCCACCGCCGGCGGGGGGCCACCGGCGCGGGCGAGGAGGTCGGCGGTGATGGCCCGCTCGTGGCGCCAGTAGCGGTCGAGGTAGAGGCAGGTGCCGATCAGCCGCAGGGGCCGGTCGGCGGCACCGTCGGGCCCGACCGCGGTGAGAGGGTGGGCGGCCACGGCCGCCACCCAGGCCTCGGGTTCGGGCCACGGCAGGGCGGCGACGAGGGCGACGTCGACCTCTTCGTCGTCGGGGGCCACGGTGGTGGCGGCGGTGGCGAGGTCGGCGTGGACGTGGCCGAGGCGCACGGCCCGCACCGCCAGCGCCGCGGCGAGGGCGACGTGCCCGTCGGGGTCGGCGGGCGCATCGGCGTCGGCGAGTCGGAGGAGGGTGAGGGCGGTGCGCACATCGGCCGCGGCCAGCACGGTGGCGTCGCCGAGGGCCCGCAGCAGGCCGTCGCCCACCGTCGGGCGCCGCCCGTCGAACGGGTCGCCGGCGACGATCGCCGCCGTCCCTGACGCCCCCGCCGACGTGGCGTCGAGCGCGCTCACGCCCCACCCCCTTCCGTCGTTCTGGTGCACCGTCGGCGAAGCGGGTGTGGCAGTGGGTGTACCGGAAGGGTGCTGGCGGTCGTTCTGGTGCACCGTCGGCGACGCTGCTGTGGCAGGGGGTGTACCGGAACGAGGTGGGGGGAGGGCATCAGGGGGCGCCCCGATCGAGGAGGTCGGAGAGGTCGGTGACGAACGACGCCGGCGGCTGCCAGGTGAACACGCCGCAGGGGGCGCCGCCGACGAGGGGGGTGTCGGGCCCGGTCATGCCCCGCAGGAACAGGTAGGCGACGCCGCCGAGGTGCCGGGCGGGGTCGTAGTCGGCCAAGCGCCACCGCAGGAACCGGTGCAGGGCGACGGCGTAGAGCGCGGCCTGGAGGGGGTAGTGAGCGTCGGCCATCGCGGTGGCGAGGGCGGCGGGGCGGTAGTGCCAGCTCGTCGGCGTCTCCCCATGGGGGGCCAGGTGGTTGGTCTTGTAGTCGACGACGACGTGGCGGTCGCCGAGGCGGGCCACGAGGTCGATGCTGCCGCTGAGGAAGCCCCGCACCTCGGTGGCCAACAGTGGATCGCGGAGGCGCTCGTCGTAGCCGGTGAGCGGGTCGTCGGCGGGCAGGGCCGCGAACACGTCGGCGACGGCGTCCATGGTGAGCAGCGCGGGGGTGGGGCGGTCGCCCCCGGCGAGGGGCAGGTCGAAGGCCAGCTCGTCGAGTCGGTCGTGGTGGCCGAGGTCACGCAGGCGGACGCCACCCCATGCCGGCCCGAGGGGGGTCTCGATGCCGGCGGCCAGGCCGTCGAGCAGGGCGTCGACGTGGCCGGGGACGATGCGCTCGGCGCCGGCCTCGACCGCCGCGGCGGTAAGCGCGCCCCGCAGGTCGGGGGCGGTGAAGTCGACGACCTCGAACACCTCGTGGGCGAGGGTGCCGACCCGGGCGCCGCCGGGGACGTCGGCGAGGGGCAGCGGCGGTGCCGCCCGGGCGGCCTTCTCGTCGGCCGTGTGGCCGCCGGGGGCGAGGGCCTCGACGGGCGGCTCGTCCACCTTGGCGCGTTCGTCGACCTCGGCCTCCTCGATGACCTGGAGCGACACGTGGGACCCGGCCTCGTGGGCGACGCGGGTGAGCCCGCTGTAGGACGTGCGCACCCAGCGGCGGTCGAAGGTGCGGGTGAAGGGCGCCACCGCCAGCGTGGCGGCGGGGGCGGCCGGAGCGTCGTAGCGCCCCGAGTGGGAGCCGTCGTTGCCGACGGACCCGGTGGCCTCGGTGAAGGGCAGCCCCCGGGCGAAGCACGCCGCGCCGATGTCGGCCTCGGACGGCCGGTCGGGCAGGCGCCGCACGACCGCTCCAGTCGTCGGGTCGGTGCCCAGCAGCACCCGGGCGAGGGGCGAGCGGTCGGCGTCGGCCGCCGTGGCCCACCACACGACCACCCGGTGGCAGGCCCGGGTGAGGGCGACGTAGAGCAGGCGCAACTCCTCCTGGTCGCGCTCGTCGTTGGCCCGGTCGAGCTGCCAGGCCCGCAATCCGCCGGACGAGCCGACGCTGATGGCCCGCTGCCCGTCGGGGTCGTGGAAGACGCAGACCTCGTCGTCGTCCTGGCGGCGGGCGTCCCACAGGCTGGGCAGCAGGACGATGGGGAACTCGAGGCCCTTGGCACCGTGCACGGTGTGGACCGACACGGCCTCGGCATCGGTCTCGAGGCGCCGGCGGGCGGCGTCGGCGCCGGCCTCGCCCGTCCCGTCGGCCTCGTCGGCACGCTGCTCGGTGACCCACGCGGCCAGCGCCGCCAGCGTGGAGGGGTGGGCGGCCTGGCGGGCGTGGAGCAGCTCGGCCAGGTGGCGCAGGTCGCTGAGGCGGCGGTCGCCGCCGGCCGTGGCCAGCATGCGGGCGGTGAGGCCGGTGCCGGCCTCGATGCGGCGCAGGAGGCCGGCGATGGTGTGGGTGCGGGCGGTGGCGGCCCAGTCGTGGAGGAGGCCGTCGACCTCCTCCCACTCGGGGTCGGTGGCGGTGGCCAGCTGCTGGGCGTCCCAGCCGACGAAGGGCCCGATGGTGACGGCCCGCACCCGGACCGTGCTGGCGGGCTGCTCGAGGGCGAGGAGCAGCTCGAGCCAGTGGCGGGCGGCGTCGGTGGCCCACACGCTGCCGGCGCCGTGGACCACCGCGGGCACGCCGGCGGCTTGGAGGGCGTCGCGCACGCCGGCGGCCTCGAAGTGCGTGCGGGTCAGCACGGCGAGGTCGCCCGGGCCGATCGGCCGGCGGGCGTCATAGGCGTCGGCGGGGCCGTCGGGGATGGTGGCGCCGTCGTTGAGGATGCGCACGGCCTCGGCGGCGACGTCCTCGGCGAGGAAGCGGCGCACCGACGGCTTGGCCGCCACGGCCATCTTCTTGGTGAGCTCGAAGCGACCCGAGGTGCGCTGAGCGAGGCGCAGGCTGAAGGTTGGGCCGGCGGCGGGGCCGGCGATGGTGGCCTCGGTGGCCCCCGGCCGGGCGTGGACCCGCCGGTGGCGGATGGCCTCGTCGCCGAGCTGGACCCCGTCGAAGAGGGCGTCGAGGGCGTCGAGCAGGGGCTGGTCGGCCCGCCAGCTGGTGGTGAGGCCGCACACCTGGTCGGCTTCCTTGGTGGCCTCGAGGTAGGCGTCGACGTCGCCGCCGCGGAAGGCGTAGATGGCCTGCTTGGGGTCGCCCACCAGCACGAGGCGGTTCGGGGCGGCGCCGAAGGCCTTGTAGAGGATGCGCCACTGCACGGTGTCGGTGTCCTGGAACTCGTCGACCACGGCCATGGAGAAGCGGGTGCGCAGGCGCTCGGCCACGATGGCGCCGCGCTCGTCGTCGGCCAGGCTGGCGTCGAGGCGGTCGAGCAGGTCGTCGTAGGTGAGGAGGCGGCCCTTGCGCTTCTGGTCGATGATGCGCCGGCGGACGGCGAGGGCGAACGACCGGCGCTGGCGGTCCACGGGGTTGTCGTCCACCGGGGCGATGGCGCAGTCGGGGTTGTTGACCACGGCGGCGGCGATGGCCTCGGCGTCGGCGTGCTCGAAGAGGATCTCGCCGCCCTGGTGGATCTTGCGGACGTAGAGGTCGCGCACGGCGTCGTCGACGAGGTCACTGACGTCCTCGACCAGCTCGACCTCGCGCTCGGCGTCGCCGGCCACGCCCAGGCTGGCCAGGACCTGCTGGCAGAAGCCGTGGGTGGTGGCGATGGTGGCGGCGTCGAAGTCGGAGAGTGCGGCCCGGAGGCGGCGCCGGCGCAGGGCCCGGTCCTCGTCGCTGCCGCGGCGCAGGTGGGCGACGAGGGGATCGGCGTCGGGGTCGGCGCCGGCGTCTCCGTTCGCCGGGTCGAGGGCGGCCACCGCCTCGGACAACCGCTGCCACACCCGCTCGCGCAGTTCGCCGGTGGCCTTCCGGGTGAAGGTGACGACCAGCAACTCGTCGAGCGGGCGGCCGCCGGCCACCTCGGCCACCACCAGCGACGACACCGCGTGGGTCTTGCCCGTGCCCGCGCTGGCCTCGAGGACGGTGACGCCCTCGGCCACCGGCACGGTGGGGTCGAACTCGGCGATGGCGTGGTCCTCGGGGGCGTCGCCGCCGGTCAGGCCGGTCACGACGACCACCGCTTGGCCTCGTCGAGCAGGGGGGTCCACAGGCGGCGGGCCAGCGCCTCGAAGGCAGGGTCGGCCAGCACCTCCTCGAGCGGGCGCTGGCCGTCGTGGACGAGCAGGTGCTCGGCGTCGCGGTCCTCGCGGTCCCAGCCGAAGTCGCTGGTCCACTCCTTGGCTGCGGCGGCGACCGGGTCTTCATCGCCGGCCCGCTGCGCGGTGACCCAGGCGAACGACGTCGAGCAGTAGAGGGGAAGGGGCGCGCAGAGGGCCTCGTCGCGCAACGTGGCCAGGTCGGCGAGGTGGCCCACGGCGACGTCGGCGTCGATGGGCGGCAGCCCGAACTGGCGGAACTTGCCGCCCCAGCGCGCCACCTGGATGGAGGTGAGGGCCCGGCCGGGCGGGGTGGCCGAGGCGGCGAGGTGGTGCACCCACAGGCGCAGGCGCAGCTTGGCGCTCATCGAGGAGAAGGTGGCGGGGCGGATGGTGCCGCCGGGGAACACGTCGGCCACGGTTCCCACGACGTGGCGGCCGTCGGGCAGGGCCACGTCGACCTCGAGCGAGCCGGACGGGCCGGTGGCGATGGCCCGGGCCGCTTCGGCGATGCGGTCGGCCTTCGTGCGCGTGTCGGCGAGGACGCGCTTGCCCAGCGCTCCCGGCGGGAGAGCACCCCGGGCCCGCTCGGCGGCGCACACCGCGTCGGCGTCGCGGCCCTCGAGCAGCGCGGCCAGGATGCGGTCGCCGACCTGCCACTTCCCGAGGCCGTCGAGGCTGAGGTCGAGGGCGTCGGCAGGGCGGTCGTCGTCGGTGCGCAGGGACAGGCCGAGGCGCTGGCGCAGGAACGCCCGGGTGGGGAGCTCGACAGCGGCGACCAGTTCGGCCAGCTCGATGACCCCCTCGTCGACCTTCGGCGCCAGGGTGCCGGCGAAGAAGGGGGCGACCGGACGGAGGGGGCCGGCCGCGGCCCGGGCGCCGGCGAGCAGCCGGGTGTCGAAGCTCCACGGACCGTCGGTGCCCAGCACCCCGGCCTCGAAGCAGCGCCGGTCGGCGGGCTGGAGGGGGTGGTGGCGGACCACGGCCTCCCGCGCGGGGCGGCCGTCGGCGTTGGTGGCCATGTCGTCCACCACGTCGAGCAGCTCGTTCACGGGCACGGCCGGTGGAAGGGCCTCGTTGGTGCGGGGGTCGTGGCCGTCGTAGGTGATGACCAGGTGGTCGCCGGCGGCGAGGACGGCGTCGAGCAGCAGCTGGCGGTCCTCGGCACGGCGGTCGTGGTCGCCGGGGTGTCGGGCGGCGACGAGCAGGTCGTCGCCGTCCGGGGCGCCGCCTCGGGGGAAGGCGCCGTCGTCGAGGCCGACCAGGCACACGACCCGGTGGGGGACCGACCGCATGGGGACGAGCGTGCACATCGTCATCTCGCCGGTGCGGAACGCGGCACGGCTGGGCTGGCCGCGCAGGCGGTCGGCGAGCAGGTCGCGCACCTCGGCGAGGCGCAGGGGGGTGGACGCGGCGCGGCCGCCACTCGCTTCGTCGAGCACGTCGGTGAGGAGGTGGTCGAGCTGGCTGCGCTGCCAGCCATCCTCCCAGCGGGTGTCGAGCAGCAGGTCGGCGGCCTGCCCGAGCGCCTCGACCCACTCGGCCAGCGGCCGGGCGTCGCACAGGCTGCGGACGGCGGTGCCGAGGCGGCCCACCAGCTCGGCGAAGCGGCCGGCGAGGTCGATGTCGCCGGAGTCGACGTCGTCGAGGGGCAGCACCCCGCCGACGAGGCGGAGCTCGTCCTCGGACATCGCCACCCCGAGGAGGAGGCGCTGGAGGCCGGCGTCCCAGGTACCGGTGTCGACCGCGGCGAGGTCGTAGGGGGCGCGGTGGTCGGCGTCGAGGCCCCACCGGGTGCCCGTCCGCTCGATCCAGGTCGCCACCCGCTCGATGTCGTCGTCGTCGAGGCCGAAGCGCTGGCGCACCGGGGGCAGGGCGGCGAAGGCCAGCACCTGCGAGGCGGTGAGGCGGGCGTCGACCAGGGCGATGAGCTCGGCCGTGGCGCCCAGCACCGGGTTGGTCTGGCGCAGCGAGCGGTCGGCGAGGCGGTAGGGGATGGTGCGGGGGTCGGCGGTGTCGTCGTCGAAGGCGGCGCGCAGGAGGGGCGCGAGCTCGTCGATGTCGGGGCACATGATCACGACGTCGCGGGGCTCGAGGGTGGGGTCGGCAGCGAACAGGTGGGTCACGGCGTCGCGCACGACCTCGGCCTGGCGGGCCCGGCCGTGGCAGGCGTGCACCTGGAGGGACCGGTCGGCGGGGTCGAGGGTGAGCCGGGTGCCGGCGGCGCCGGTCGGCGGGTCGTCGGCCCGGATGGCGGCCTGGAGGCGGTGGAGGAGCGAGGCGTCGGCCGCGGTCTCGTCGGGGAGCGGGTGGTGGCGGTCGTCGGTGGCGGCGTTGGTCGCGGTGGCGAGGCGCCCGCGCAGCACGACCCCCATCTCGTGGCTGTCCCGCCCCCACGCCCGCAGGAGGGGGTGGCGCAGGGACTCCTGCTTGTCGGTGGCCCACGCCGCCGGCGAGGGGTGCAGGGCGAGGAGGTGCACGTCGCGGTGGGCGGCGAGGGCCTCGAGCACGTCGAAGTAGCTGGCGGGCAGGCGGGTGAGCCCGAAGAGGAAGAGGCGCTCGGGCAGGTCGACCAGGCCGGGCTCGGCGACGAGGGCGGCGCACCCGTCGGCGGAGCGCTCGGCGGGGCTGGGGTCGCCGACCGCGGCCCGCAGCCGGCGCCACAGCTCGGCCTGCCAGGCCACCGAGTGGTCGAGGGGGTGGCCGTCGCCGTCCTCGTCCCGGCCGTCGTTCCAGGCGAGGACCATGGCGGGCCGGTGCACGGCGTAGCGGTCGTAGAGATCGGCCAGGTGGCGCACGGCGGCGAAGCGGCGGTCCCGCCGGGCGAGGTCGTCGTCCTCGTCGCCCGCGCTGCTGCTTTCGGGTCGGGGGGAGGCGCCGGCGCCGAGGTGGCCGGCCAGCACGTAGAGCCAGGGCTCGTGGAGGTTCGCCTCCACGACGTCCAACAGCGGCCAGGCCAGGCGCTCGGGGCGCCACGGGTCGGCGTCGGGGTCGAGGCCGGTGACCTCGGCCAGCGCCCGCTGCACCAGGCGGCCGGGGAAGGGGAACTCGAGGTGGGCGCAGACGCCGTCGGCCCGCCCGGGGCTGGTGCCGAGGTGGGCGGACAGGCGGTGCGCCAGCCAGCGCTCGACGCCACGCGAGTGGACGGCCACGACCTCACGGGTGAAGGGGTCGGCCGGCGGCACCGCCAGGATCCCGGCCAGCACCCCGGCCAGCACGTCGGCCCGCTCGGCACGGTGGAGGACGAATGTCATCGACGGTGGTTGAGGGGCCGGTGGTTCACGGGCGGACGGGGGGCGCAGCGGGCATCACGAGGGACGGTACGCCACCGGTGTGACGGCGACGTCCCCGGATCCTCCCTTCCGGGTACTCGTGGGTGTTCTGCAGAACACCCACGAGTACCCAGAACGATCGAAGGGGCGGGCGGTGCGGCGAGAATGGAGCGCATGGGGCTCCTGGGCGGCGAGACACCGAGGGAGACGGCCATCGCGTGGGGCTTCGTCCTCGTCCAGGGCCTGCTCATCTTCGCCGTGCTGCTCCTGCCCGCCGGCGACGACTGGACGCTCTCGTCCACCGGCGATTCGGTCGCCGTGGCCCTCGAGTGGATCGGCACGGCGATCCTGGTGGTCGGCCTCGTGAACCTCGGGCGCTCACTCACGGCGCTTCCGACGCCGGTGCCCCACGGTCAGTTGAAGGTGGGCGGCCTCTACCGGTTCGTGCGCCACCCCATCTACACCGGGGTGATGGCTCTGATCATCGGCGCCGCCGCCCGTTCGGCCAACGCCTGGGCGGCGCTCGCCGCCGCCGCCCTCGTCGTCTGGTTCATGGCCAAGGCCCGCTGGGAGGAGGACCGCCTGCGGGCCCGCTACCCCGACTACGACGCCTACGCTGCCCGCACCCCCCGCTTCGTCCCCCTCTGGCCCTTCGGCGCCGACCGCCGCTGAGGCGGCGCCGGCGTTCGGGACCTTCAGTCGAGCAGCACCTCGGCGAGGCGGCGCCAGCCGTCGCGGGGCATGACCATCTCGGACTCGAGGACCTGGACGCACACGTGGTCGGCGCCGGCGGCGCGGTGCTCGTCGACCCGGGCCTTCACGTCCTCGGGCGTGCCCCACGCCACGAGGGAGTCGACGAGGTGGTCCGACGGCGTCGTGTGGTCCGGCCAGTCGGACTCGTCGAAGCCGAGGCGCTTCAGGTTGTTCAGGTAGTTCGGGGCCCGCAGGTACACCGACAGCCACTGCCGGGCGATGCGGCGGGCCTCGACGGCGTCGGTCTCGAGCACGCACATCTGCTCGGGGGCGAGCAGGCGGTCGGGGCCGAGCGCCTCCCGGGCGCTGGCGGTGTGCTCGGGTGTCGTGAGGTAGGGGTGGGCGCCGGCGGCGTGGTCGCGGGCGATGCCCAGCATGCGGGGGCCGAGGGCGGCGAGGACGCGGCCCGGGTCCTCGGTCGGGCCCAGGGCCAGGTAGCGGGCCTCGTCCATGGCCGCCAGGTAGCGCTCCATGTAGGCCACGGGCTTGGAGAAGTCGTGCTTGCGCAGCTTGGCCACCAAGTGCTCGTGGCTCACGCCGAGGCCGAGCAGGAAGCGGTTGTCGTACGCCTCGGCGAGCGTGCGCTGGCAGGCGACCATGGTGAGCGGGTCGCGGGCGTAGATGTTGGCGATGCCGGTCGCGACGGCCAGTGACGAAGTGGCGGCAAGCATCGTGGAGGCCACGACGAAGGGGTCACGCCCGACGGTCTCGGGCACCCACACCGCCGAGTAGCCCAGCTCCTCGAGCTCGGCCACGGCCTCCTGCACCTCGCTGGTGGGGTGGGCGTCCCAGAACCCGCACCAGATGCCCGTCGTCCCGATGTCGATCGTCACGCGTCGTTCCCCTCTCGGCGGCTGCCGGGCACCTTAGGCTTCGACCGCTGATCAGCGACCAACCCCCGGCCGAGGAGGAACCGTGGACGACGCCGGCGGCTACGTGGCCCACGAGCGGGACGCCGAGGTGGAGGCGTGGGACGGTCTCGTCCACTGGCGGACGCTGCTGAGCGCCGACCGGACACCCACCGCTGGACTCACCCTCGGTGTCGCCGAGGTCCCACCCGGCGCGCCGGGCGCCCGCCTCGACGAGGCCCTGCACCACCACGCCCCGCCCGAGGCGTACTACGTGATCGAGGGCACCGGGACGGTCCACCTCGGCGGCGCCGACCACCCGGTCGAGCCCGGCAGCGTCGTGTTCGTCCCCGGTGGCACGCACCACGTCGTGCACAACGACGGGGACTCGCCGCTGCGCCTGCTCTACGTGTTCCCCGTCGACGCCTTCGAGGACGTGGACTACCGCTTCCCTGGCCGCGGCGGCGCCGCTTGATCAGTGGGGTAGGCGTTCATCCTGGCCGAAGGCGTGGGCGCGGGCGACCTCCGTGGCCCACGGCGAGCTGACCACCAGGGAACCGGGCGACGTCGATCAGGGTGGTGCAGCCACCTCGCAGGAAGCTCCGACGCAGGTCTTGAGCTGTGCGAGCACCGTTGCGAGCGCTGAGCGGCGAGACGCGGTCGAGGGATCTGCGTGGCGGCTCGTCAGCTGGTACGGGTCGGTCGAGAGGTCGTAGTACTCGCGCTCGCCGGTGGAGTACTCGAGGTACACGTCAGTCGCGGTTCGGATCCCGTCGTAGTGGGGCGGGATCCCGACGAACGCACCAACCGGCCAATCCTCGAGGAGCAGCGCCCGGTCGGCGGCGATCGACGGGTTCTGGGCGAGCGCCACCAGCGATCGTCCGTCCATCACCCGTCCCGCCGTGACCCCGGCGAGGCCGGTGATCGTCGGTGCGATGTCGATGTTGCCGACGATCTGGCGGGCCACCCGGCCGGCCGGGAACCCCGGCCCGCGGATGATCAGGGGAACGTGCACCGATTCCTCGTAGGGGACGACCTTGCGGAAGTTGAGTCGGTGCTCGCCGTTCTGGAGGCCGTTGTCGGAGGTGAACACGATGACCGTGTTGTCCAGTTCCCCGGTGTCGTCCAACGCCTGCACCACCCGTCCGACCATCTCGTCGACCGCCTGAAGGGACTGCAGCGTGGCCCGGTAGGTGGCCGCGATCCCCGATGCCGTCCATGTCGAGGTGGGGGCCGAGGTGCAGCCCGGCGCCGGGGGCTCCCCGGGGGTCAGACCGATGCCGCAGCGGATGTAGGAGGGCTTGTCGCTGACGTCGGCTTCACCGACCGCCGGAGTGGCCGGGGCGGGCTCGGTGGTGAACAGGGCCGTGTGGCGGGGAGCAGGTGCCGGGGAGAACCCGTTCGGCGCCGTGGACCCCACCCCGGCGTGCGGTGCCTGCGGCCAGAGGTTGAGGAAGAACGGGCGGCCGCTCGCCGACATGCGTTGCACATCGGCGACCGCTCGGTCGGCCAGCACGTCGGTCTGGTAGATGTCGGCAGCAGGACCGATGTGACGTACCTGCGCGTTGTCGAGCACGTCGAACTCGAAGTAGCCGTAGGCGGCGGGGTAGGGATCGATCAGTCCGAACCAGTCGTCCCACCCGGGGGGGACCGTCGGGGCGCCCGCCCGACAGGAAGAGGTGTTGTTGCCCCAGCAGTTCAGGAACTTGCCGACGTGAGCGGTCTGATAGCCGCCCGCGTGGAGCCAGGTGGCGAGGGTGTTGGTGTGGTCGAGGGCCCCCGAGCCGCCGATCGGATCGTTGGGGGCCGAGGTCATCGCCACGTTGTTGACGACGTGGTGGTTGTGCGCGTACTGCCCGGTGAGCACGGTGGCCCGGGCAGGGCAGCAGAGCGGGAAGGTGTCGAAGGCGTTCGCGAACGTCGTGCCCTCGTCGGCGAGGAGCGCCTGCACCCGCGGCATCACTCGCATCGACTCGAGCGTCTGGTCGTCGGTCAGGATCATCACGATGTTGGGCGCAGGCAGTGCGAGGGCGGCGTTGATGGTGGTGGTGTGGGCGGGGGTGAGGTTGATGGGGGCGGCGCCGGGGTAGTCGGGGCTGTTGTCGTGGTACTCCTGGGTGCGGCCGCCGTTGGGGTCGACGAACGTGGCCCGGTAGGTGCCGGGGGCCAGGCCGGCGATGGTGTAGGTGCCGTCGGTGGCGGTGACCGCCCCTCCGGCGATGCCGGTGGGGCCGATGGCGACCACCCACGCCCCCGCGACCGGGGCAC
>OBLX010000011.1_pt1 | contig 166434 bp, 163 predicted proteins | sample 1519811 | NCBI WGS metagenome assembly OBLX01 (sample SAMEA3991476, study PRJEB22521) | metagenome | biome: anthropogenic terrestrial biome; feature: sewage plant; material: surface water | place: Sweden | collected 2012-09-26
CAACGGTGTTGGTGGCGATGAGACCGAGGTTGCCGTTCGCCTGCAATAGCGACGTCGCACGAAGGAAGAAGTAGGCGACAAGATCCGCCCGGCCGCCGCTGCCTTGACCAGCGAGCACCAGCGAGAGCCAGTCACGAACATTCCCACCCATCGCACCCGAGATCTTGATTCCCCCGAGGAACGGCGGGTTGCCGATGACTGCGTCGAAGCCGCCGTGGTCGACGATCACGTCGGGGGCTTCGATGACCCAGTGGAGGGGGCGCCAACGTTCGTAGTCGGTGGGGACGGTTGGCGTGAGGCCTCGTTCGATGACGCCATCGAGCCAAGCGGTTGCCGCTGCCTCGTCGGGACCGGGGTGGGCTTGCTTGACCGCGAGTTGGAGGCCGCCGTAGGCCTCGTCGAGCGCCTTGCCGGGCTTGCCTCCGAGTTCGAGGCCGGCGGCGATGACGCCGTCAGCGATCTGGCGGAGGTCGGCGGTGACGCTCTGGACCTCGGCGTGCTGGCGGCGCTTCGCGGTGCTGTTGCGTGCAGGGTCGTCTTCGTCGATCTCGGTCGCGAGGCGTTCGCGCAGTTCGACGGCCTTGCGGATGATGGAGTCGATGTCGACGTCGAAGATGTCGAACTTGCGGTCCATCGGAAGGCGCGTGGGGTCGATGTGGAGCTTGCGGAGCTGCTCGAGGTTGGTGAGGCCGAGGAGCGAGTTGCCAAGGAAGACCTTGTCGTCGACGAAGGAGAACGGAAGGTCGCGGTCGAGGGACACGAGCCAGAGCGAGAGCTTGCACATCTCGACGGCCATGTCGTTGATGTCGGCGCCGTAGAGGCAGTTGGCGACGACCTGGCGCATGGCGCGGAGGTAGAGGTTGCTGCGTTGCGCGTTGGCGGGGTCTTCGGTGGTCCAGGCTTCGACGACTCGCTCGGACAGGTAGCGGGCGGCGGCGACGAGGAACGCCCCCGAGCCGCAGGCGATATCGGCGACCTTGAGACCGAGCAGGTCATCAGAAGATCGGAGGACCCAGGTCGACTCGTCCGCGCTCTGGTGGGGGCCGGGCGAGTAGCAGAGCGGTTGGAGGGCGTGGAGGACGACCTCCTCGGCGAGCGACTTGGGTGTGTAGTGGGCGCCGGCGTTGCGTCGCGACGGTGTCTCCTTGACCATGAGGCCACCGTCGTTCACGACGAAGGGGTGGCCTCGAAGGTCGGTGCGGATCGCTCCGAGCCAGGGGGTGACGTGTTCGACGAGGTCGGTGTCGTCGCCGACCATCTGGGTGAGGGCGCTGATCGCGGATGGTTCGGCGGTGGCGCCGAGGGCCTTGGTGAGCGCGGCTGCCGATGGCGCCTTCGCCGAGGGTTGGTCGTCTTTGACCCACGCAAGGATCGCCGCGGCAAGCGCCTTGTTATCGGGGTTGGCCGTGTCGAGGTCGTCGAGGGTGGCGAGCGGGATCTCTGGTTCGGCACCGGCGGTGCCGATGAGCCCGACGAAGGGCTGGTCGACGGTGACGCACGTGAAGCCAAGTAGGCCTTCGTAGATGTAGCCGATCTGTTCGACGTCGATGTCTCGGAACGAGATCCGGCGTGCTTCACCTTTGACGTTGGCGACCTGCACCGACCGCAGCATGTGGAGCATCACCCGGTCCGACACGGTGACGGCGAGCGCGCCGTGTTCGGTGGTGTCGGCGAGGAACGGGAACCGGTCAGGGTCGAACAGGGAGCCGCCGTACGCGGGCATGCGCAGGTTCTCGAACGACGCGCCTCGGTAGAGCGCTTGGCTGGTGGCGAGCAGCCGGTGCCAGGTCAACGACGTGGCATCGAGGGCTTCCTCGCCAGGTGCGCTCTCGGTCTCGAGCCGGTCGAGCTCGCGTGAGATCCCGTAGCCCTGCTCGAACAGCTCACCGGCAGGGAGCAGGCCGCGTTCCTCGGCGAACAGGAGGAACACCGTTCGCATCATCACGGTGACCGCGGCTTCGTAGATGTCGTGGGTGTGGGTCGAGAGCGGATCGGGCTGGCCTCGACGGCGGGCCTCGGCGGCCGATTCGGAGAAGGACTGGATGAGCAGTTCGACCGCTCGGCGCACCTGGACGCCGAGGGCTTCGGTGATCTCCTCGGCCGCGGCGACCGATTCGCTGAAAAGTTCGGGGAGTCGTTCGGTGGGGTCGCCGCCGATGATGTGCTGGCGACCGACGATGGTCAGGAACGCGTCTCGAGCCCGGGGTTCTTCGATCCAGGTGAGCGCATCGACGATCCCCGATGCCGCCATCGTCCCTTCGCTGGCGTGCAGCAGCGCCCACCAACGGCCGTCGGTGACGATGCCGATCGGGACATCGTTCTCCCTCAATAGGGTCTCGGCGCGGTCAACCGGGGTGGCCGCCCACAGGTCGCTCGGCGTCTCGCGGAGCGAATCGGTCGGGTCGACGACATGGACGAGGGCGCCGATCCCCGCGTCACCGACGAGTGAGGCTTGGGCGGTCACGGTCACGGCGCGATTCGGGGACTCCGCGTGCACACCGGCCACCGGCCCCCATTGCAAGGACTCGGCCCAGCCGACCACGTCCCGCAGCACCGTCTCGACCCACTTGTCGCGGGCGAGGCGGTACTGATCGATCTCGCCCTCGCTGCCCGGGTTGCGGTCGAGGGACTCCCAGGCCGTCTCGAAGTCCTTTCGAGCATCGGCCAGCACGTCGTAGCGGTCGGGGTGGTTGGATCGGAAGTCGGGGATCCCGTTGGGCCACACCCGCTTCAGTGGGGGTATGGCCAGGAACGGACCTTCGATGTCGACCAGCTCCAGCCACTGGCGGTGCAGGTCGGCTGCGTTTGTCGCCGGAGGGCGACGGCGGGCGGGGGCCATCAGCTCGCCCATCCGTCGGCATCGGTGCGGGTGAGGGCGAACACGACCGCCGCCGCGGTGGTGTGGGGCTTCACGTCCGCGTACCGCTCGGCGATGGCCGCGACTTCCCGGGCCTCTTCGTCGTCGAGTTCATAAAGCCGACGGTCCATCGCATCGACATCGCGGCGCCGCTGGCGTTGCTGGTCATCCGGGAAGAGGCTGGCGGCCGCTTCCTCCTCGGCTCGACGGAGTGCGTCGAGTGAGTCGCGCAGGTTGGTGCGGAACGCGCCGTAGATGTCGTGCGCCCGTTGAACGTCAGTGGCCTCGCGGCGGGCCAGCTGTTCCATCACCTGCTCGTGGCGGCGCGACGCCCGTGTCTGCATCGACTCCTCCAGACGCACACGCAACGGGGCGTCGGGTGCGTTCCACAGGTCGCAGAGCTGGTCGCGCACCTCGTCGTCCGCGAGGCGGAGCTCGCCGTCGAGGGCCTGGTCGAGCGCGGCCTCGGCCTTCTCCTCGGCCATCGCCCGGCGACCATGCAGGCGCACACCGGCCAGGAACACATCCTCGTGCAGACGCACCCCGCCTCGACCGACCAGCACCATCCGGGTCACCGCGGCCACGAACGACTCGGCCAGATCGTCCACCACAACCGCCGTGACCCGGTTCAGCGGCGACGACGCGCTCCACAGCGAGCTGCGCAGCAGACGCTGGGCCTTCTGCACGATCGGGTGACCGAGGTGCACGTATACCACATCGCTGCGGCCCTGCGCGACCGCCGGGTCGAAGGTGATCGGGCGCGCGATGTTGGGCTGGAGCCTGGTGTAGAGACCGTTGAGGGTCGCCTGCCACGGCCTCGACACCTGGGGGACCTCGAACCAATCCGGGGTGGCACCCTCGGGCGCATCGGCACGGCGAGGGAGGAGCCGAACGGCGAACTCGTCCGCGTGGCGGCCCTGAGGATCCTCCTCGTCATACGGGATCGGGATCAACGGAAGCTGGTGGTCGATCCGCAGCGCGGTGTCGACCACCCGGCGCAGGTTCGCCGGATCGAGGTGCATCTCGGTGCGCGACTCGTCGAACCCCTGCGCCAACTGTGTGAGCCGGGAGTTCAGCTCGACCCCACCGGCCAGCGCCGAGTTGATCACCTCGTTGGGATCCACCCCGGCGGCCTTGCGGCCTGACGGCGCACGCCGGGCGAAGTGCTCCTGAATCTCGTCGCCGATCACCTGGTTGACCGAACCCAAGTCCTCCTCGACGTTGGCGACCTTCTTGGCGATCCGCGCCATGAAGCTCGCGTCGGCTGCGTAGATCGATGAGTCGCCATCAGGCACGAAGTGGAAGACCAAAGGCTCGCGGGTCTGCCCGTACCGGTCGATGCGCCCGATTCGCTGTTCGAGACGCGACGGGTTGAAGGGGATGTCAAAGTTCACGAGACGATGGCAGTACGTCTGGAGGTCGATGCCCTCGCCGGCCGCGTCGGTCGCCAACAGCACCCGCACCGGCTCGCGCTCGGGATCCTCGGTGAACTGCGAGCGGATGTACTCGCGGTCCTCCGGCGAGGTCGATCCCTGGATCACCGCGAGGACGTCGCCGTATCCCTTCTGGGTGAGCACGCGGGTCAACCAGTCGACGGTGTGGGCGTACTCGGTGAACACCACGACGCGCTCGTCGGTCCAACCTGATCGATCCGGTCGGCACACGTCATCGAGGAAGTCGATGAGGGCATCCAACCGCGAGTCCGGCCGGCTCTCGTGGCTCAGGCCCCACTCCATGAGGGTCTCGAGCTGGCCGGGTTCGGCCGCGCTCAACGGATCCGACCCCTTCGACTCGCGAAGGCGCTCGGCCTCGTCCTGCTCCCAGAGGCCCTCCTCCTCGTCGGACTGGCCCTCCCCGAAGATGTCGTCGTAGTCATCGTCGGACAAGCCCCGACCGCTGCGGGAGGACAGATAGTGGCCAAGGGTCTGCCCGAACGCGAAGGGGCTCGAAAGGAACCGCTTCTTGAGCAGCATCGTCACGATGTCGCCACCCGGCTTCGTGCCGTTGAGCTTGGCGCTCCGGGTCACGATGTCGTCGAGCAACTCGAACATCTCCTCCTCATCCGGCCGTGGCGTGAACCGCAGTCTGTCCACGACCCGGTTCTTGAACCCTTTGCCGGAGAGGTCCCGCTTGAGACGCCGCACCGTGATGTCTCGCAGCGCCGCGGCGTCGAGCAAAGCGCCCCGCGAGAACCGGCGGGAGTCGATCATCTCCAACAGCGCGGTGAACGACTCGGGGTGACCGTTGTGAGGCGTCGCGGACAGGAACAAGCGGTGCTCGCACCGCTCCGCCAACTGGCGCACCGCGACAGTCCGTTGCGTGTCCACCGCGTACCCGCGGCCACCCGCGATCGCGGACGGGCTCGACGGTGCCACGTGGTGGGCCTCGTCCACGACGAGGATGTCGAACGCGTACCGCTTCCCGGACTTGGGGTTCGACGTCTGGGCAAACACGTCGCGCAGCAGCCGCTGCGCCCGTACCTGTGGCAACCACGCCATCGACACGATCACCCGCGGGTACATGAGGAACGGGTTCGCGTGCAGCCCGTGCGAGCGACGCACTCGGGCCATCAACTCGCTGTTCACGATCGTGAACTCGAGGCCGAACTTGTCCCGCATCTCGTCCTGCCACTTCAGAGACAGGCTTGGTGGGCACACGATCACCGCCGTACGAGCGCGGTGACGGAGCAGCAGCTCCTGGATGACGAGCCCGGCTTCGATCGTCTTCCCGAGGCCGACGTCGTCAGCCAGCAACAAGTTCGTCCGCGGCGAGCTCAGCGCCCGGCGCAACGGCTCGAGCTGGTACGCCTCGATGTTCACCCCGGACCAGAACGGCGCCTGGTACCGATTCGGATCAGCCGAGGTCACCGCACCCCACCGCAACGCGTCGACGAACCCGGCCAACTTGTCCGGGTCGTCGAACGCCTCGGGACTGATCCGGTCGGGAAGCCCCTGAGCCGGGGTCACCGTGTGACCCACCTCCAGCTCCCACACCACGCTCAACGTCTCGTTGAGGCGATCCTCGTCGAGCGACTGGAGGTCGACGACATGCGAGAGCTGCGCCGTGGCCTCGTCAGCCGGACTGCGGGGAAGACCCTGCGCCTGCACGTTCGCCACCGCCCACGTCGAGCCGCGAACCTCCACCACCTGACCAGGCTCAGGCAGCGGCGGTGAAATGGTGGTGGTTGTCGTGGAGGCGGTCAATGGCTATCTCGTGATCACGTCGTCTGCAGCAGGATTCCCGGCGATCCACCGCTCGACCTTGGGCCGTGCAGGTCAACCGCTGAGGGACGATCAGGCACTCGACCCCCTCGGCCCGCGTCACCCGACGAGCCGATCGTAGGCCAACGCTGAGGAGGACCCGGGTGAACAAGCAACCGCCAGATCCGCCGAGAGTCGCGCTCCGAGGAGCTTGCTGTGGCGGGCGGCTGCGCCGTCGATGACTTGAGCGGGCCGCTGCCGAGCGCTGACTGGGAGGGGTTCATCGAAAGCCCGAAGGTCACCTCCGACCCACCGGGTGACAACCCGTCGTCGGCTGTCCCAGACGATCCGGTAGAACACCCGGTAGAAGAATGGCCGAAAACGTGGGAACGGCCCTCTCCGAATCTCTCGGAAAGGGCCGTCTACCAGGGTTCTCGATGGTGGCGGGGGCAGGATTTGAACCTGCGACCTTCGGGTTATGAGCCCGACGAGCTACCAGACTGCTCCACCCCGCATCGTGCAGGGTAGCGGCGCCGGCGGCCGACGCCAAACGCCGTGGCCGATCTCCGAGGCAGCGCCCCGCTCAGCACCCGGTGGAGGCGGCCTGCACGCGGCAGGCCTCGGCCATCCGGGTCGGCGAGAGGGTGGTGACCCGCCGCCGGAGCGCCGTCCGCGGGAGGGTGTGGACGTTGTCGAAGTTGACCACGCAGTCGGTGGGCACACCGTCCCGTTCGGCCTGCAACTCGAGCTCCGACACCAACCCCCGGTTCGTGCGGGTCAGGGCCGCCACGACGACGGAGCCGATCCGGTCGGCCACCGGGTCTCGGGTCAGCACCAACACCGGACGGTCTCCCCCGGGTGTCGCGGCGAACCAGACCTCACCCCGCCGCATCGGACCACGCCGCCCACTCCTCGGCCGCACCCCAATCGGCGATCTCGGCCAGCGATGACTCTCCGGTCTCGAGGGGCAGCGCCTCCCAGGTCTCGGCGTCTCGTTCGCTGGCTAGACGGAGCAGGTGCAGGCGCAGGGCCTCCCGCAGCAACTCCGACCGGTCGACCCCGAGACGTGAGGCCCACGCCGTTGCCTGGCCCGCCGTCGCTTCGTCGACCCGGAAGCTGAGCATCGTCATACAGAAAGAGTCTATCGTATGACACTTCATCGCCGTCTCCAGTTGCGCCAGAGGTGCTGCTGGAGTGGGAAGACCGTCACACATGAGGCACATGCCCACATCGTGGTGAGAGGGTCTGACAACTCGGGGTGGGGCGTCGGCGGCGACCCGGGTCGTTCGCCGTGGGGCAGGCTGGCGTGATGGACAACAGCGAGTCGGTGTACATCAGCCAGAGCCTCTCGGCGGTGAACCGTCGCATCGAGGCGGTCGAGTGGAACGTGGCCCGCCTGCTCACCCAGGCGGGGCTGAACTGGGAGGAGCCGCCGCCGCCGGAGGGCCCCGACGCCGAGATCGTGGCGCTGGTGCAGGCCGGCAACAAGCTCGAAGCCATCAAGCGCTACCGGGAGCTGACCGGCGCCGACCTCGCCACGGCAAAGGTCGCGGTCGAACAGATGGGCTGAGCTTCCCGCTCCTCAGGGCGCCGCCACCGGCAGCGTGATCACCAGGCAGGCGCCGGGCCGGTAGTCGGCGTCCACGGCGATGGTCCCGCCGTGGCGCTCGACCACCTCACGGGCAATGGCCAGGCCGAGACCGGTGCCGCCGGCGGCGCCCGAGCGGGCGTCGTCGAGCCGGGTGAAGCGCTCGAAGACCTCCTCGACACGGTCCGCCGGGATGCCGGGGCCGTCGTCGGCGACACGCAGCACCGCCTGATCGTCCTCCACCGACAGGGTCACGTCGACCCACCCGATCGCATGACGCACGGCGTTCTCGACCACGTTGCGCACGGCCCGACCCAGGGCTCGCGCGTCCCCCCGCACCCGGGCGGGCCCGATGCCGGAGGCGTCGACCGTCACCGCTCCGCCGACGACCCGGTGCGCCTCGTCGAGCACCAAGTCGTCGAGGTCGACCACCGCCTCGTCGGCGCCGACGCCGGTCGGGTCGGCGTCGATCCGAGCCAGCAGGAGCAGGTCGTCGACCAGGCGCTGGAGCCCGTCGACCTCGTCCAACACGCTGCGGTGGGTGGCAGTCGGATCGGCGCCGGCCGGATGGGCGAGGTCCACCTCCAGCTCCGAGCGGATGCGCGTGAGCGGGCTGCGCAGCTCGTGGGAGGCGTCGGCCACGAAGCGCTGCTGGCGCTCGGCCGAGGACTCGACTCGCCCCAGCATGTCGTTCATGGTGCGGGCGAGTCGGGCCACCTCGTCGTCGCCGGGCGGTACCGGCACCCGCCGGTGCAGGTCCGAGCCGCCGATCTCGCCGACGCCGGCCCGGATCGCCTCCACGGGGCGCAGGGTGCGGCCCACCAGCCACCACACCAGCCCCGCCAACACGGCGACGACGAACGGTCCGCCGAGCAGGAGGGATCTGGCGAGGGCCCGGGTGCTGTCGGTGACGTCGTCGAGCGGGGCGCCCACGATGACCACCAAGGGGGCGTTCGTCGAGGGCACGGTGCGGGTGAGGAACAGGAGGTGGTCCCCGTCCTCGAGGACCGAGTCCGCCCTCTGGGTGGACGATCCGAGCGGGAGATCGTCCACCACCGCCGGCCGCCCCGCCAGGTTGGCGCTGGCGGCGACCACGGCACCGGTCGATCCCACCACCACCTGACCGGCCGCGTCGTCGTCGCCCGCGAGGTCGAGCACCTCCGGCACGTCGCCCCGATCGGCGTCGGCCACGATCGAGTCGGCCTCATGGCCGAGGGTCTCCTCGAGGCTGCGGGTCAGCGACCGTCGCTGGGCGGCCAGCAGGCCGAGGCCGGCCACCAGCAGCACCACGGCGACGGCCAGGGTGGCGACGAGCGTGATGCGGAAGCGGACGGAGTGGACACCCGGCCACCGCGGCGGGCGGTCCCCGGTCACGGGCCCGCCATGCGGTAGCCCGCGCCCCGCACGGTCTCGATCGAGCTCACCCCGAAGGGCTCGTCGACCTTGCGCCGCAGGCGGCCCACGTACACCTCGACGATGTTGGGGTCCCCGTCGAAGTCGAAGTCCCACACCCCGGCGAGGATGTCGGCCTTCGACTGCACCTGGCCGGCGCGGCGCACGAGGAACTCGAGCACGTCGAACTCCCGGGCGGTGAGGGTGATCTCGTGCTCGCCCCGCGTGACCCGGCGGGCCGCGGGGTCGAGGTGCAGGTCTCCGAGGTCCACCGTGGCCACGTCGCCGGAAGGGGCCCGGCGCAGTAACGCACGAATGCGGGCGACCAGCACCGGGAACGAGAACGGCTTGCGCAGGTAGTCGTCGGCGCCCGTCTCCAGCGCCTCGGCCTCGTCCTCGTCGCCGTCCTTGGCCGTCAGCATGAGGATCGGGGTCCAGTCGCCCTGCCGGCGCAGCTCGGCGCACAACCGGTAGCCGTTCACCCCCGGCAACATCAGGTCCAGCAGGATCAGGTCGTACCGGCTCTCGGTCGCCCGCCAGAGCCCCTCGTCGCCGTCGGCCGCGACTGCGACGGTGAAGCCCTCGGCGCGGAGCCCTCGGGCCACGGCGGAGGCCACCTTCACGTCGTCCTCTACCATCAACAGCTTCACGACGGCCCGCCTCTCGCGGATCGACCCACGGGTCCATCTTGACCCCGCCACCTGACGGTGCGCTGAACGCGCCGGCGGCTGCGTCAGCGTCGGTTCAGGACCGCGGGCGCACCCTCGCCAGGACGACGTCACCGGGGCGTCGCCAGACCGAGGAGCTCCACCATGCGCACCACCATCAAGACCGTCGGCAGCATCGCCGTGAGCGCCGGGCTGGTGCTGACCAGCGCCTGCGGCAGCTCGAGCGACACCGGCGGTTCCGCCGCCACCCAGGCGGGGATCGAACCCACGACCACGACGGCCGCGGTCCAGGCGGTCATCGACCCGGGCGACGGCGGCGACTACCAGCCGGTGATCGACCCGGCCGACTTCGTCGACGCCATCGACAACCCCTACCTCCCCTTCGCCATCGGCTCCCGGTGGGTGTACCAGGGCGACAGCGCCGAGGGCCACGAGCGGGTCGTGGTCGAGGTCACCGACCAGCGCAAGGAGGTCATGGGCGTCTCCGCCGTGGTCGTGCGCGACACCGTCCACGCCGACGGGGTCATCGTGGAGGACACCTTCGACTGGTTCGCCCAGGACCGCGACGGCAACGTCTGGTACCTCGGTGAGGACTCCACCGCCTACGAGGACGGGCAGCCCGCGGGGACCGAGGGCTCCTGGGAGGCCGGCGTGGACGGCGCCTTGCCCGGCATCGCCATGCCTGCGGACCCGACGGTCGGCGATGCCTACCGCCAGGAGTTCTTCACCGGCGAGGCCGAGGACATGGGCGAGATCCGGCGCACCGGTGAGACCTTCTCCACGCCGTCGGGCGACTACGACGACGTGCTCGTCACCGGCGAGTGGACGCCGCTCGAGCCCGAGGTCGTGGAGGAGAAGTACTACGCCCCCGGCGTCGGCAACATCGCCGCCGTCTCCGTGGCCGGCGAGCCCGACCGCCTGGAGCTGGTGAGCTTCACCCCCGGCACCGCGCGGTGACCGGACCGGACGAGCGGATCGATCCGGCCACCCCGCCCCGAAGCTCCCGTATCATCTCGGTATCGACCGTCGACCGCCTCCCACCCACCAGATGAAGCGTGCGAGTCGTGGTGCCGTCCTGTGCGATCGGAGTACGGGGTGCTGAGGATCCGTCGAGGACACCGCGGTCCGCCCACCCCGATCTGTCGTGCTCCCTACTCCTCGCTGCACCTCGATCAGCACGGTGACGCCCGCCCGTGCTGTCAAAGCACGTTCGTGCTGGGCAACGTGGGGACGCAGACCATCGCCGAGATCGTCGGCGGCGAACCCGCGCAACGGTTGCGGTCCGCCATCGGCAAGGGCGACCTGTCCGTCGGCTGCGAGTTCTGTGCGCACGCCCAACGCAGCGGCGATCACAGCACCGCCTACGCGCGGCGCTTCGACGACCTACCCGTCCTCGCCGACGGCGAGCCGCCGGTGCAGATCGAGATCGCCCCGTCGAACACCTGCAACCTCCAGTGCGTCATGTGCAACGGCGAATGGTCCTCGTCGATCCGGGCACGACGCGAGAAGCTTCCCCCGCTGCCCAAGGTCTACGGCGACGAGTTCTTCGACGAGCTCGCTGGGCAGTTCTCCAACCTCCGCAGGATCGAGTTGTACGGCGGCGAGCCGTTCCTGGCACGCGAGTCGCTTCGCCTGCTCGACCTGCTGGTGGCCCGCGCCCCCCACGTGGCGGTGTCCATCACCACCAACGGCACCATCTGGAACGATCGGGTCGAGCGCCTGCTCGATGCCCTCCCGATCTCGATCATGGTCTCCGTGGACGGATGCACCAAGGAGACCTTCGAATCGATCCGTATCGGCGCGAGCTGGGACGACGTACAGGCGAACATCGCTCGGTTCCGAGCGGCCTGCGACCGGTCCGGGACGTCATTCGGCATCGCCCATTGCCTGATGGTCCAGAACTGGCACGAGTTCCCCGACCTCGTTCGCTGGACCGAGTCCATGAGGGTCAACCTCTTCGTGAACACGGTCGACTACCCCTTCGAGGTGAGCCTGTTCGCGCTCCCGGCAGATGACCTGCGAGCCGTCGTCGACCAGCTCGGGCGTGCCGACCCCGACATGCACCATCTCCGGCCGGACTGGTCAGCGGTGTGGTCCGGCCAGCTCCGTCAACTCCGACAGCACCTCGCCGGACTCGACGAGGCTGCCTCCACGTCGACCCGACTCCCGCTCACCCCCGAGTGACCCCCGGCCGACGTTCACCCAGGGTGACCGCTGTGGCCCGGCCCCGCGGGAAGCCGTTCTGAGCATCAGCGCATCTCCAGGCACGCGGCGAGCAGACACCACCGTGGTCCGACGAGAACCGGAGGCCGCGGGGCAACGGCGCCGAGCCTCCGTAGCCTGGGGAGCGAGATGTTCGTCGATCGTGCCGCGTGGCCGTTCCTCGCCGCGGCCACGGTCGCCGCCGGCCTGCTCGCCGCCCTCCTCGGCGCCCTGTGGGCGGCCCCTGCACTGGTGCTGGCTGCGTTCTTCGTGTTCTTCTTCCGCGACCCGCGCCGCACCGCACCGACCGAGCCTGGACTCGTCGTCTCCCCCGCCGACGCCCGCATCACCGTGGCCGGCGACCCGCCCGGCCCCGGGGCGCCTCCCGGGCAATGGCGCCACGTCAGCATGTTCCTGTCCCTGTTCGACGTCCACGTGAACCGCACGCCGGTGGCGGGCACCACCGGGTCGATCGCCTACCACCCCGGACGCTGGCTCCCCGCCTACCGTCCCGAGGCTGGCGAGCTGAACGAGTGGACCGAGGTGTGGTTCGAGTGCGAGGGCGGCCCGGTGGTCTGTCGCCAGATCGTGGGCATCCTCGCCCGACGCATCGTCTGCCGGCTCCGCCCCGGTGTCCACGTCGACCGGGGGCAGCGCTTCGGGGTCATGAAGTTCGGCTCCCGCATCGACCTGTTCCTGCCGCTCGACGTCGACATCCTCGTCGCCCCCGGGGACAAGGTGCGCGGCGGCACCTCCCCGGTCGCCCGCCTCGCCCGGGCCGTGGAGTCGTGACCCGCGACGGCGAGCGCGCCGGCACGTCCCTCAGGCGCGCCGCGCTCCCCCTGCTCCCGAGCCTCCTCACCATCGGCAATCTGCTGTGCGGCTGGGCCGTGGTGGTGCACGCCCTCCGCGGCGACCTCGGCGGCGCGGCGCCCTTCGTGGCCCTGGCCATCCTGTTCGACCTGTTCGACGGGCGTATCGCCCGCCTGACGGGAACGACCAGCGCGTTCGGCGCGCAGCTCGACTCGCTGGCCGACCTCGTGTCGTTCGGCGTGGCCCCGGCCCTCCTGGCCTACCGCTGGGGTCTCGAGCCCCTGGGCGCGCTCGGCTGGCTGGCCGGCGCCGCCTTCCTCACCGCCGCGGCCCTTCGCCTGGCCCGCTTCAACGTCCACGCCGCCGCGGTCCCTTCGGACGACAACGAGCAGCCCGTCGAGGCCCTGGTCGGAGCGGCCGACCCGGGCAGCCACTTCAGCGGACTCCCCAGCCCCGCCGCCGCCGCCGTGATCGCGGCCACGGTGCTGATGGCGCCGGCCGGGCTGCACACGATGCCCTCGGCCGTGCTCGCCCTGGCCGTCACCCTCGTGCCCGCCGCGCTGATGGTCAGCACCCTGCCCTTCCGCAGCTTCAAGAGCGTCCACGTCAACGCCGGCCGCACCGCCCCGCTGGTGGCGGTCGCCTGCCTCGTCGCCGTGTTCGCCCTGGTCGAGCCCCACGCCGCCTTCCTGGTGGCGGCCTACGCCTACCTCACCTCGGGCCTGGTCGAGTTCGCCGCCTGAGGACGCCGCCGACGCCGGCCCTGGCACCACGGACGGTGACGGGACTCGACACCGGAAGGCCGAGCTGGAGGAAACACCAGTCACCGGTGACTGCGATTTCCTCCAGAACCCGCAAGCGGGGCGGGCTCAGCGCCGGCGGTGGAAGGTGGCGCGCCAGAGGCCGGTGAGCCGCAGCGGCGTCAGCGCACCGAGGGCGCCGAACATCCACTCGAGCATCGACCCGGCATCGACCTCGGTGCCCGGCCGGGCCTCGATCACGAGGCCGCGCTTGGGATGGTCCTGCACCATGCGCCATCCCTCGGGCACCGGCAGGCCCGCCTCGGCGAGACGGGCCACGGCCCGGCCACCGGACGGATGGCGCAAACCGACCGACAGGGGCGTCACCTTGTCCCCCTTGCGCTCACCGGGGACCCAGCTGGCATCGGGCAGCGCCGGCCCCCGGGCGGAGAAGACGTCGAGCCACGAGCGCGAGATCGGCGGGAGGGACTCCTCGTCGAACAGCGCCTCGAAGGTGACCCACCCGTCGAGCTCGGTGGCGAGGCGGGCCATGGCGGCCTCGACCTCGTCGGCGACCTCGCTGCCCAGCCCGAAGTCGACGACCTCGGGAGCGGCGCCCGCCACCCGGCTCAGGCGCTGCCGTCGGGCGGCGTGGTCGTGGTGGTCGTGCCGTCGCCGTCGGTGACGATACTGCCGCCGCCGAGGTCGATGGCCTGCTGGACGAGGTCACGGGCCTCGTCCACGTTGGCCTGGTAGGTGCCGAGGTCACCGTTGGCGAGAGCCTCGTCGGCGTCCGCGAAGAGGCCCTCGGCCCGCAGCAGCAGATCAGCGATCTGCTCCTCGGTGGTGCCGGTGGGCTCCTCCGGCTGGTCCGTGCCGTTGTCGGTGCCGTTGTCGGCACCGGGGGTCTCCTCGAGGGTCTCGGGCGCCTGGCCGAAGATGGCCTCGAGCGCCCCGCGCAGCGTGCTGCGCATCTCGACCTGGTTGCCGAAGGCCACGATCACGTTCTTCAGCTGCGGCACCGGGGTGTCGCCCTGCGCCTCGACGTAGAGGGGGCGCACGTAGAGCAGCGAGTCCTCGATGGGGATCAGCAGCAGGCTCCCGAGCTTCACCGTCGAGCCCTGCTGGTTGAGCAGGCTGATGCGCGACGACACGTTCTCGTTCTGCAACATGTTGGCGTTGACGATGGCCGGGCCGTCCACGTTGAGGTTGGGCATCTCGTAGACGCGGAGCTGCCCGTAGTCCTCGGGGTCGGAGAGGCCCACCATGAACGACGTGAGCTGCTTGCGCTCGTCGTTGTCCGACACGGGCACGAACGACCGCAGGATGAGGAACTCCTCGTTGTCCCGGTCGGGCAGGCGCATCTGGAGGTAGTAGGGGTCGATGCGCCGCTCACGGGTGCTCACCAGCTGGCCCTGCTCGTTGGTGGTCTGGGTCTGCTCGGCACCGGTGACGTTGGTGCCGGGGTCCTGGGCCACCTCCCAGCCACCGGTCTGCTCGTAGAAGTCCTGGGCGTCACCGATGTGGTAGCGACCCCACATGTTGGTCTGCACTCGGAAGAGGTCCTCGGGGTAGCGCAGGTGGGCCTGGAGGCCTTCGGGCATGTCCTCGAAGTCGCTGAACATCTCGGGGAAGGCGTCGCGGTAGGCGGCCACGATGGGGTCGTCGCCCGGCATCTCGTAGAACTCGACGGTGCCGTTGTAGGCGTCGACCACGGCCTTCACCGAGTTGCGCACGTAGTTGAAGTCGCCGTTCAGCCCGGACCGCGGGTCGAGCTGCTCGTTGTCGGCCGACTGCGCGTAGGGGTACATCGCGCTCGTCGTGTACGCGTCGAGCACGTAGTAGATCCGCCCGTCGATGATCACCGGGTAGGGATCCGAGTCGTAGCGCAGGAACGGGGCGAGGGTCTCGACCCGCTGGCGCACGTCCCGCAGGAAGATCAGCCGGGAGTCGTCCTCGACGAAGTCCGAGATGAGCGGGTCGATGTCGCCGAAGCGCAGGGCGAAGGCCGCCTTGCGCACGAACGAGTTCAGCTGCACGCCGCCCTCGCCGTCGTACTCGAAGGGCACGGTCTCCCCGTCGTCGGAGACGTAGTCGACCTCCTGGCGGTTGGTGCCCACGATGGCGTAGCCCGTCTGGTCCTCGCCGATGTAGAGCTGGGGCTCGTCCACGGGGATGTTGTCGGGCGACTGCACGGGGACGTTCTTGACCACGAAGTTGGGCTGGCCGGCGGAGTTCACCGCGTTGGCCGGCGCCATCGCCGCGCCATAGCCGTGGGTGAAGGCGAGGGTCTTGCCCTCCCACGACTGCTGGGGCACGCCGGCCTCGTTCAGCTCACGCGCCCCGATCACCACCTGGGTGGTCTGGCCGTCGATCTCGTAGCGGTCCACGTCGAGGTCGTTGAAGCGGTAGAAGCCGCGGTCGGCCTGGAGGCGCTGGTAGGTGTCGGCCACGATCCCGGGGTCGAGCAGGCGGATGTTGCGGACGGTCTCGGCGTTGTCGATGAGGTCCGACGCGGTGAGGCTCTCGTCGTACTCGAAGGTCTGGGTCTCGACCTCGCCGAGGTTCATCGCCGAGCGCGTCGCCTCGATGTTGTCGCGGATGTAGGGCCGTTCCTTGGTGGACTCGGCGGGCTGCACCTGGAAGCGCTGGATGAAGGTCGGGTAGATCCCGCCGGCCACGATGGCCACGAACGCCCACAGGCCCACCGCCAGTACGGGGAGCACCCAACCCCGCCGCCAGATGTTGGCGATGAAGAGGCAGAACGACAGCAGCGCGATGAGCAGCAGCAGGTAGATGGCCGGGAGCTGCGCGTTCACGTCGGTGTAGGTGGCGCCCTCGACCACGCCTCGGGTGGAGGTGGTGAGCTCGTAGCGCTGCAGCCAGTAGTCGGCGGCCTTGATGAGGGCGAGGATGCCGAGCAGCACCGAAAGGTGGGCCTTCACCTGGGGGGTGACCCGCTGCAGCGGGGCCTGCACCCGGATGCCGCCGTTCAGGTAGTGGGCCACCGCGGTGACGATGAAGATGATGATGAAGGCGGCGAACAGCCAGTTGACCACGAAGCTCAGGAAGGGCAGCTGGAAGACGTAGAAGCCGATGTCCGTGTCGAACAGCGGGTCGGTGACCCCGAAGTCCACCCGGTGGGTGAACAGGATCCACGAGTTCCACTGGCTGGACACCCCGGAGCCGGCGATGACCGCGAAGAGCAGCGCCACGCCGACGCGCACGGCGCCCGAGCGCCGGCCGACCGCCTGGTGGTAGCGCTCGAGCAGCTCCTCCTCCGGGCCGGCCGGCCGGAACTTCGGAGCGAGGCGGTCGGCGATGATCAGGTTGATCAGGAGCAGGACGAAGAAGACGCCCGTGAAGATGAGGCCCAGCACGACGCGGGCGCCGAGCACCCCGCTCCAGACCTTCTGGAGGCCGAGGGAGTCGAAGAAGAGGTAGTCGGTGTAGAAGCCGGCGATGCCGCGCAGCGACGTGGCCAGCAGGAACAGGGCCACCGCAGCGACGACGAGGATGATGCGGCCTCGTCCGGCACTGCGGCGCCGTTCCCGGCGCCCCGGACCGCGGGGCATGTCGGTGGGCGCTCGCATGACGCCGTGAGCCTATCGGGGGACCTGGGCACCTCTGGGGTCGGCCCCCGGTGGCCCGGCCGCCACGAGGGCGGCCACGACCTCGATGGCCGTCTCGATCTCGGCCGCGCTCACGTCGAGGTGGGTGACCGCCCGCACCCGTCGGCCCACCGGGCCCATGCGGACCCCCTCCGCCTCGAGGGCGGAGAGGAACGCGCCCAGCGACCAGCCGGGGGGCGGCTCGAAGTAGACCATGTTGGTCTCCGGCGCCTCGACGGCAATGCCCGCGGCGGCCATCCCCTCCACCAGTCGGGCCGCATTGGCGTGGTCGTCGGCGAGGCGCTCGACGTGGTGGTCGAGGGCGTAGAGGCAACCGGCCGCGGCGATCCCTGCCTGGCGCATGGCGCCGCCGAAGAGGTGCTTGAACCGCCGGCAGCGGTTGATGACGTCGACCGGACCGGCGATCACCGCTCCGATGGGGGCGCCGAGGCCCTTCGTGAAGTCGATCCACACAGTGTCGACCATGCCGCCCCACACGCCGGCGGCGATCCCGCTGGCCACGACGGCGTTGAGGAGGCGGGCCCCGTCGACGTGGACGGCCGCCCCGTGTTCGTGGGCGAGCTCGGCCACCGCCCGATAGCGCTCGAGGGGCCAGATGGCGCCGCCGGCCATGTTGTGGGTCTGCTCGAGAGCCACCAGCGTGGTCGGGGGGATGTGGACCGTGCCCGCGGCCAGCACTTCGGCGAGCTGCTCTGGGGTGAAGGTGCCCCGGTCGCCCGGGATCTGCTCGAGCAGCACCCCGCTCATGACCGCCGGGCCACCGGTCTCGTAGCGCATCAGGTGGGCGTCGCGCTCGATGACCACGACATCGCCGGGGGCGGTCTGCGCGGCCACCGCCAACCGGTTGCACATCGTGCCCGTGACCGCGAACAGGGCGGCCTCCTGGCCGAGCAGCTCCGCGACCCGCCGCTGCAGCTCGTTGACGGTCGGGTCCTCGCCCCGCTGCTCGTCGCCCACCTCCGCGTGGGCGATGGCCTCGCGCATCGCCGGCGTGGGCCGGGTGGCGGTGTCGCTCGACAGATCGATCACGGGGTGGGCTCCTCGGTCAGCACCAGGGTGCAGCGGCAGCCGTCGTGGGCGGGAGGGTGACGGTGGCCCGTCGGGTAGCGCTCACCACGTGTGACCGGACCGGCGAGGGCGTTGTCGGCGCACTCGGTGCAGGCCGAGCCCTCGTCGTCGAGCACCCAGCTCAGGGTGGCGGAGCGGCCCACGCCGGCGAGAAGACCGGCATGGTAGGCCCCGCGCGCCGCGTCCACCGCGCACGCCCCGATGCGGCGGGTCTTCCACTCGCGGAAGGTGGCCCGCGCCCGGGCGGAAGCTTCCGCGGTGTCGGTGCCCGCTTCGGCGAAGCCGCGCTCGAGGCGCTCGAGCAGGGCCTCGGCGAGCTCGATGGCGGCAGCCTCGGCGAGGGGATCGATGGCCGGCGGGCGGGCACGGCCGTCGGGACCGACCGACGCCATCGCCGTGACGGCCACCTCGGTGAGTGGGCCCCGCGCGGCAGCGGCGAAGCGGGCCACGAGGTCGCTGGCATCGGGGAGCACGCCCGGGTCATCAGCGCGTCGGCCCCGGACCACGTGACGCAGGCGGTCGAGAAGCTCGTTCTGTGCATCCGCCAGCACCCGCTTCAGGCCGCTGGCCAGTTGCTCGCCGGCACCGGTGATGACCACGTCGACATCCACGGGCGCCGGCGTGAGGTCGACGTCGGACGTCGGCTGCGGTGCGGGTGGCGCGTCCGTCTGCGGCCCGGGATTTCGGTGACCCACGGTCTCCGACACCGACGGCATCCCCGTCTCGGCGTCGCGGGCGGCGGCGCCGGCATCCCCCACGTCCGCGGCGGGGACCACCTCGCGGTCCTCCCCGGTGTCGACGTCCTCGGTGTCGACCGCCACGACGTCGCCCTCCACGCCGTCGTCGTGAGCAAGTACCGACCGGGCGGAGGACACCGCCGACTCCCGCGCCGCACGGAGGCTGGCGAAGAGGTCGTCGATCTGCTCGGGATCGACCGGGGTTGCCTCCGCGGCCCGATCCGAGCTGATCGAAGCGGCGTCAACGTCGGCTCCGGGGTCCGATTCGGCTTCGGGCATCAGTTCGGAGTCGCGCTCGGCACCGGGTTCGGGCCCGACGCCGGCCTCCGGTGCGGCGTCGGTTGCCACTGCCTCGGGCGTTGATGGCTCATCGGCGGCCGGTTCCGCCTCGTGCGCCGCGTCCTCCGCAACCTCGGCGTGGGCGGCATCGGTTGCGTCGAAGGGGACGATGCGCACATCCTCGAAGTCGGCGCCCAGCTCAACCGCCGGCATCGCTCGGGCGTCGCGCTCACCCAGCAGGGACGGTTCGATCGCTCCTGTTCGATCGGTGGGCGCAGGTTCGGGCGCTTGCTCGTCCGCCACGAGCGGCAGGTCGACCAGCCGCGCCGCCTCGATCTCCTCCTCCAGTGCCGCCACCGCGACCTCGTCGTCCTCGCCGGCGACCTCCTGGTCGAAGCGCCGCCCCGCGGCCTCCGCCGCGAGGCGGGCCTCGGGCAGGGCGCCCCGCATGTCCTGGGTGGCGGCGTCGATGGTCTGGCGCGCCGAATCGAAGGCCTCGAGCAGCCGCTCGCGGCCGGCCATGAGCTGCTCGACCTGCTGGCGGGCGTTGCGCCGACGACGGGCGAGGTCGCCGAGCATGCGCTCGCGCACCCGCTGGGCCTCGGCCACCATCTCGCGCCCCTCCCGCCGGGCCTCCTCAGCCGCCTCCTCCACCTGGGCCGCGGTGGTCTCGCGCAGCTCCCGGAGGTGGTGCTCGGCCCGGGCGAGCTGCTCGCGGAGCTCGTGCTCGCGCTCGGCAGCCTCCCGCAGGGCGGTGCCGACGGTCATGAGCAGCGCCCGCACCTCCCCGGTGTCGTAGCCCCGGAAAGCGGTGGAGAACTCCGCGGCCGCGAGGCGATCGGGATCGAGCGGGCCGGCGGCGGACATCGGCTCCGATGGTACGGCCGGTCAGGCGTCGGCGGGCTGATCCACCTCGGGGGCCTGCAGGTCGAGGGCGTTGCCCCCGAGCTCGTCGAGGGCCCGCAGGGCGTCGTCGAGGGTCTCGACGCCGATCACCTGCACGTTGCCGGCCCGGGCCCGGGCCTGGTCGGCCTCGCTCGCCGGGACGATGAAGACGTCGGCGCCGGCCTCGCGGACGGCGGCCGCCTTTTGGCCGATCCCGCCGATCGGGCCGACGTTGCCGAGCCCGTCGATGGTGCCCGTGACCGCCACCTGCGCCCCGCCGGTGATCTCCCCCGGGGTGAGGACGTCGAGGACCGCGAGGGTGAACGCGAGCCCCGCCGAGGGCCCGCCGACCTGGCCGGTGTCGATGGTGACGGGGTACGGCAGGTCGAGCACCTGATCGCGCGTCCCGAGGTTCACCCCGAGGAGGGGCCGGTCGGGATCATCGGGGCGAGCGCCCAGCTCGACGGTCTCGGTGCGCACCGGCAGGTCCGAGTGATCGGTGGAGTCCGGTGCCGCAGCGCGGGTGTCGTCACCCCGGTCCTCGCTCTCGCCGTCACCCTGGTCGTCGCCCTCGCCGGAATCGGAGCCGCCCTCGTCACCCTCGTCGACCGGCTCGATCGAACTCGGGTCGTGCTGGATCCTCAAGGTGACCTCGTCGCCGGGGTCGTGGGCCTGGATGCGCTCGACGACGTCGTCGGAGGTGTCGGTGCGGTGCCCGTCGACGCCCACGATCACGTCGCCGGGGCGCGCGACGTCAGACACGGGAAGGTCGGGCGCGACGCCGAGGATGACGGCGCCGGTGCCCGATTCGACGTCGAAGCCCAGGTGCTCGAAGGCGACCTCGGCGGCGACGTCGACGGAGTTGTCCATCATCTGGAGGTTGACCTCGCGGTTCTCCTCCGCGCTGTGGTCGCCGAGGATCACCTCCTCGTCCACCACGTCGGTGTCCGGGTCGAGCCAGCCGAGGAAGGCGGTGAGGGCCCGGGCCGGCCGGGTCGACACGGTGGTGAAGTAGATGGTTCCCTCTTCGGGCGGGTACTCGGGGCCGCCGCCCTCGACCGAGACGAGCGACTCGGTGGCGCGCGCCGAGCCCGGCTCGATCAGGTAGTACGGCAACGGGACGAACATCGACGCCACGAACGCGACGAACAACACGGCGGCCGTGACGACGAGGGCCCAGCGGAGCCGGTGAAGACGGGGGCGGCCGCCACCGGCTCGACCTTCGACCCCGCCCTCGGCCGGATCCCCAACGTCGGGTTCGTCGGGGCCACCGGCGTCCGGCCGATCGGGAAGTACAGTGTCGTCTCTCGTGTCCACGTCGATGATCAGCCTGCTGGTGGTGGGCGGGGCGCGTGCCGTCTCGGGGTCCCCGTCGGCGCTGCCTCCCAGCCTGCCACGCAGGAGGTAAAGGTGGCATACGGCGAGCACCTGCCGCGCGAGGCGACGGTGAGCCCCATCGACGACGGTGCTGGCCGCGGCTACGAGGAGCCGTCCGCCGCCGATGGTCGGAGCAACGATGCGGGACCGGACGCGGCACGGCCGATCGAGGACACGGTCCCACAAGCCGTGCCTCCCCGACCGGCTGGACGTTCCACCGCCGCTGTCCCCTCCGGCCGGCGCGTGGTCGCCCCCGCGCCGGCGCCCTACTCGTTCGAGCCCCTCCCGCCGGTGACGTGGGGCCGGCGGCTGCGATCGACGCTGGGCGTGCTCCTGGTGGTCACCGCGGTCGGCATGGCGCTGGCGGCGTCCCTCGCCGTCCTCGCCGCCTTCATCAGCCACGCCCTGGAGGGAGCCGTCAGCTGACTGAGGCCGGCGGGCAGCGGCATCGAGCCTCCGGCCAGGGGACCCGCGACCCCCGGACCGATCAACGTCCGAACAGACCCCGACGAGCACCCATGCCGTTGCTGGAGCCCGCGGACTCGTCGTCCATGCCGGGCGGGGGCGGCGGGGGCGGCGGCAGGGTCTCGAACACCGGGGTGGCATGCTCGGGCTCACCGAACGGTGGTGCTTCGCCAACGGGCTCGGGCGCACCGAAGGGCTCGGCGAGGAGCGGCTCTGCCACGGGCGGCGAAGCTGCGGCCGGCTCGTCGATGCTGGGGAGGTCCATCCATCCACCGCCCTCGGCAGGCCCCCCGGCCACCGGGCCCGCCGGCGCAGCGTCCGAGAAGGGCGCCAGCAAGGGAGCCGGCGCCGGAGCCGGCGCCACCGGTGGCGCCGTCGGAGCCGGCGCCGATCGCGCCTCGCCGCCGACTTCGACGCGGAAGTATGGCTTGAAGTCGAAGGCCACCTCTTCCATCCGGAAGATGCGGGCGTGGTCCACGCCGTCGCCGTTGCGAAGGCGCTCGACGAACGAGACCGCGTCATCGAGGGCCTCGGTCTGGTGGTAACCGGGCTGCCCGTCAGCAGTGCGATAGATCACCATGTGCGACACGGTGGTACTCCTTCCTGTGGGAACAAACCCCAATCGGGCGCACTCGAGGGCATCTTGAGAGAACCGAAGCGAAATCAGCGACGACAAGCCGCACTCGCGGGCCACTCGGGCGACGAGGCGACGGCTCGCGCCCTGCTCGCTGACGGCGACCCCGGCACCCGCTCCGTGGCGCTGGGTGCGTTGGGGCGCCTTGGGGCGTTGACCGCCGACGATGTCGCCGGAGCCGCCCGCGATCCCGCGCCCGAGGTGCGGCGACGGGTCGCGGAGGAGGTGGCCGGACATGATCCCGGGCCGGAGGTGTCGCTCCTGTCGCTGCTCTCCGATGCCGACGCCACGGTCGTCGAAGCCGCGTCCTGGGCCTGCGGCGAGCGCGTACCGGCCGAGCCCGGTGCCGTCGCGTCGCTGTGCGCCATCGCCACGGGCCATGAGGATGCGCTCTGCCGTGAGGCTGCTGTCGCTGCGCTCGGAGCCATCGGCGACGAGGCGGCGTTGCCCACGATCCTTGCGGCCACCATGGACAAGGCCACCGTCCGCCGACGCGCCGTCATCGCACTCGCTCCGTTCGCCGGCCCCGAGGTCGACGCCGCCCTCGAGCGGGCGCTCTCGGATCGCGACTGGCAGGTGCGTCAAGCAGCCGAAGACCTGCTTGCTTAGGGGCTCCAACGCCTGCCCGGCTTCGCCATCCGGTTCGCCCTCCCGCGCCTCCGCTCCGCTCCGGCACTGCGCCAAAACGACCGACGGGCCGCACCCCGGCGCCGAAGCGCAGGGGTGCGGCCCGTCGGAGCGGTGCGAGGAGTGGCTAGTTGCCGGCCTCCGAGGCCGGGGTGAACTCGCCGCTCTGGCCCTCGAGATCGATGGGGTCACCCACGAAGTCGAAGTAGTCGCCGTTGTACTGGGCCACCTGGAGCGTCTCGATGGGGAACGGATCCGTGGCGCCGTCGGTGGTGAAGGTCACGCCCGGCAGCAACAGGCCCACCTCGAGGCCATCGAGGCTGTAGGCGGCCTGCATCAGGCTCTCCCGGGTCGGGCTGTCGCCGGCGGCGGCCACCGTCTGGGCGAGCAGCTCGCCAAAGGTCCAGCCGATGCCGACCACGCCGTCCTCGACCTGCTCGGCCGAGAGGCCGTGGGCCTGGCCCTGGGTCTGGAACTCCTGCATGGCCGGGTCGTCGTCCCACTGCGGGTCGGCCGGGTCCTTCAGGTAGATGGCGCTGAGCACGCCGTCGGCCGCACCCGGGCTCGACAGGCCGATGACCGTCGAGGAGGTGCAGGTCTGGCTGAGCCACACCGTCTCGGGGTCGAAGCCCGACTGCCCCTGGAGGGCGTCGAGCGCCTGCGGGCACTTGAGGGCGGTGGCCCCGAGGAGCACGGTGTCGGCGCCGCTGTTGGCGATGGACGTGATCTGGCTGTCCACGTCGCTGTCGGAGGGCTCGTAGCTCTCCTTGGTCACCACGGTGATGTCCGTGCCCTCGATCAGCGATTCGAACGAGTCCACGTACTCCTGACCGAAGTCGTCGTTCTGGAACAGGATCGCGACGGTGGCGTCGGGCTGGTTCTCCTTCAGGTAGTCCACGAACACGCCCATCTCGGTGGCGTAGGTCGGCAGCGACCCGATGGTGAAGGGGTACTCGTTGGGGTTGCCGAACAGCGCGGCGCCGGTGGCGGCGTAGAGCTGCGGGACGCAGTCCTGGTTCAGGGTGTCGCGCACGGCGAGGTTGTTCGGCGTGCCCACGATGTTGAACAGGCCCGTCACCTGGTCCTGCTGGACGAGCTGCTGGACGTTGGACACGGTCTGGCCCGACTCGTAGCCGTCGTCGGTGACCTCGACGCTGATCTCACGACCGTTGACGCCACCCTCCTCGGAGTTGAGGTAGTCGAAGTAGGCGTTGTAGCCCTCGGCGATCTTGGAGAACGCGGCGAAGAGGCCGGACTGCGGGACGCTGGTGCCGAACTTGATCGACGTGTCGGTGATGCCCTGGGTCGGGCTCCCGGTGCAGTTCGCGGTGTCGATGGTGAGCGGGCCGGCGTCCCCGCCGGCCGCCGTGGTGTCGCTGCTGCCCGAGTCGCCGCTCGAGTCGTCACGGCCGCCGCCGCTGCACGCTGCCGCCATGAGGACGAGGGCGATGGTCAGGGCCAGCCAGCGCCCCCATCGGGTCCTTGTGGTGGTCATGATGGTGCTCCTCTTCGTTGTGGTTCGGGGTTGGTATCGGAGAACAGGTGGGACGGGCTCGTCCCGGGCTCAGCCGGCGGGGGTGGTGGCCTCGGCCGGCGCCGCAGGCGGCGAGGCGGCCGGGGTGTCGCCCGAGCGGTGGAACTGACGGGCCACGAAGGCCCAGAGGCGCTTCAGGCCGCCGATGATGCCACCCGGGAGCACCAGCATGAGCACGATCAGCAGCCCGCCGTAGATCACCTGCGAGAGCGCCGGGTTGATGTCGCTCGAGAACTCGGGGACGAACACCACGAAGATGGCGCCCACGACGGGGCCGAAGATGGTGGCGGCGCCACCGATCACCAGGGCGGCCAAGAACTCGATCGACTTCGTGATGGTGAACGAGTTGGCGTCCACGAAGGGCGTGTTGATCACCGACATCGAGCCGGCGATGCCGGCCAACGCCGCGCTGAGCCCGAAGGTCATCACCTTGTAGGCGGCGAGGTTGACGCCGACGACCTCGGCGGCGACCTCGTTGTCGCGCACCGCGATGAGGGCCCGGCCGACACGGCTCTTCACCAGGTTGCGGGCCAGGACGAACAGCACCACGGCCATGATCAGCAGCATGTAGTAGATGAACTGGTCGTTGGTCAGGTTCGACCAGCTCGGCACCTGGAAGCGGGGGACGACCTTGCCCTGGGTGCCACCGGTGACCGACGAGAACTTCTTGATCACCAGCGTGAAGGTGGTGGCGAAGGCGAGGGTGGTGAGGGCGAGGTAGAGGCCCTTGATGCGCAGGGCGGGGACACCCACGAGCGCCCCCACCACGAAGGCGATGAGCGCGCCCACGGGCATGGTGGCCAGGTACGACCAGCCGTGGTCGGTGACGAGGATCGCGGTGGTGTAGGCGCCGATGCCGAAGAAGGCACCGTGACCGATGGAGATCTGGCCGTTGAAGCCGGTCAGGAGGCCGAGGCCGAGCACGGCCACCGACAAGAAGATGACCTCGTTGAACTGCCGGACCCGGAACTCCTGGTAATAGAGCGGCAGTTGGTACAAGACGATGGCGGCGACCACGACGGCGGCGGCCTTGAAGCCGAACACCTTCCAGTTGCGGCCGGCGCGCGGCTCGGGGTCGGACGTCTCGGCCGCCCACGGCGCCTCCGGCGGCTCCTCCATGAGCTCGCTGTCGGTCATACCCTCGCCACCGTCTGCTTGCCGAACAGGCCGTTGGGCTTCACCAGCAGGATCACCAGGATGATCACGAAGGCGGCGCCGTCGCGCAGGTCCGTGCCGACGAAGCCGACGTAGGCGCCGAGCATCTCCTGCACCACGCCCACGATGAGGCCGCCCACGACGGCCCCGAGCGGGCTGTCGAGGCCCCCGAGGGTGGCGGCGGCGAAGGCGAACACCAGCACCTGGATCATGAAGTTCGTGTCGAACTGCTGGTTGCGGGCGGCGGTGAGACAGCCCGCCAGCGCGCCGAGGGCGGCAGCGAGGCCCCAGCCGATCATCAACATGCGCCCTACCCGGATGCCGACCAGGCCGGACGACTCGGTGTTGGACGCAACCGCCCGCATGCCCAGGCCCAGCTTGGTCTTCTGGAACAGCAGGTAGAGCAGGAACGCCACCACGGCGAGCGTGGCGAGGCGGCCGAGCAGGTCGGCGTCGATGCTGACGCCGAGCACGTCGTAGGCCTCGTTCGGGAACGGGTTGGCGAACGTGCGCGCGTCGGTGCCCCATATCCACTGCGCGAGCGCGTTCAGGGACAGGAACATGCCGATGGTGACGATGACGATGTTGAGGGGTGATCCCCCTTCGACGGGCCGGATGATCACCCGCTCGATCAGCGCTCCGCCCAGCAGCGAGAGCAGCATGGCGGCGAGGATCGAGACCCAGACGTTGGCGCCGTTGTCCTGGAAGGTCCACGCCACGAAGGTCGAGAACATCGCCATCTCGCCCTGGGCGAAGTTCAAGATGCCGGTGCTGCGGAAGATCAGGACGATGGCGAGCGCCAGCAGGGCATAGATCGAGCCCCGCCCGATGCCCACGATCAGTCGCTCGAGGAAGAGGTCCACGCGTGCGCTCCTAGTAGCCGAGGTACGCCTTGCGCACCGACTCGTCGGTGCGCATCTCGTCTGCGGTGCCACTGGCCACGATCGTCCCCGCCTCGAGCACGTAGGCCCGCTGGGCGATCTCGAGGGCCAGGTTGGCGTTCTGCTCGACCACGAGCAGGGCCATTCCGGTGGTGCGGTTCAGCTCACCCAACTGCTCGAAGAGTTCGCTGGTGACGATGGGGGCGAGGCCGAGTGACGGCTCGTCGAGCAGCAACAGGCGGGGACGGGATATTGCGGCACGTGCGATGGCCAGCATCTGCTGCTCACCACCGCTCATCGATCCGGCTGCCTGGGTCCTGCGTTCGCCGAGGCGCGGGAAGGTCTCGTACCACCGCTCGACGTCGGCCTCGACTTCGTTGTCCTTGCGGATGTACGCCCCGAGGCGCAGGTTCTCCTCGACGGTCAGGTCGACGAAGGTGCCACGCCCCTGGGGCACGTGAGCGAGCCCGCGGCGCACGATGTCGTCCGGGCGCTTGCCCAGCACCGACTGCCCGTCGACCAGGACCTGCCCCTTGCCCTTGATCATGCCGGTGACGGCTCGGATGGTCGTGGTCTTGCCCGCCCCGTTGGCGCCGAGGATCACCACCACCTCGCCCTCGTCGACCGAGAAGTCGAGACCACGCAGCACCTGCACCAGGCCGTACCCGGCTTCGAGCCCCCGCGCTTCGAGCAGCGCCATCAGACGGGGCTCCCCAGGTAGGCCTCGATCACCTTCGGGTTGTCCTTGATCTCGTCGGGCACGCCCTCGGCGATCTTCGAGCCGTAGTCGAGGACCACGATCCACTCGGAGATGCTCATGACCATGGCCATGTGGTGCTCCACGAGCAGGATGGTGAGGCCGAACTCGTCGCGCAGGCGCTGGATGAGGCCGGCCAGCTCGTCGACCTCTGCGTGGGTGAGGCCGGTGGCGGGCTCGTCGAGCATGAGCAGCTTCGGATCAGAGATGAGCGCCCGGGCCAGCTCGATGCGCTTCAGCGTGCCGTAGGGCAGGCCAGCGGCTGGGGCGTTCGCGTACGGGGCGAGATCGAGGCGCTCGAGGATGTCGAGGGCCTTCGCCCGCTCGGCCTTCTCCTCCTTGATGGCCCACGGCATCCGGAACGCGGCCGTGAAGAAGTTGGCCTTGGTGGCCGAGTGGCCGCCGATGATGACGTTCTCGAGCACCGACAGCGACGGAACGAGGGCGAGGTTCTGGAAGGTGCGGGCGATGCCGTTGGCGGCGATGGCGTGAGCCGGGATCTTCAGCAGGTCCCGCCCGTCGTAGGCGATGGTGCCCTCGCTCGGTTGGTAGAGCCGGCTCACGCAGTTGAAGAGCGTGGTCTTGCCCGCGCCGTTCGGCCCGATGAGAGCGCAGATCTTGCCCTCTTCGATGTCGAAGCTGAGTCGGTCCAGGGCGACGACCCCGCCGAAGCGCACGCTGACGTCACCCACCTCGAGCAGTGCCATCGAGCGTCCCCCCCTCCCCTGGATCGTGTGGCCACCCGTCGAACGGGGGGAACCCTAGTTGGTCCCAGGCGACTGCGTTCGTGTTCAGCAGCGTTCATCCGCGGCGGCGCGCCGCACGCTCAGCGCCGGGTGTTGTCCTCCATGAACATCACCTTCAGGGCCTCGTAGGACTCGATGCACCGGCCGGCCCCGAGGGCGACGCACTCGAGGGGGAGGTCGACCAGGCGCACCTGCACGTCGGTCTCATCGGTGAGGCGCTGGTCGAGGCCGCGCAGCATGCCGCCGCCTCCCACCAGGTGGATTCCCTGGACGATGAGGTCCTGCGCCAGCTCGGGCGGGGCGTTTCCGAGGCAGGCGACGACCGAATCGATGATGGCGCTCACCGGCTCCTCGATGGCGGCTCGCACCTCTTCGGGCGAGAGGATCACCGTCTTGGGCAACCCGCTCATGAGCTCACGACCCCTGACCTCCGCCTTGAACTCGTCCTGCGTGGGGTAGGCAGAGCCCATGGTGATCTTGATCTTCTCGGCGGTCTGCTCACCGATGGCGATGCCGTACTCGCGGCGGATGTAATGGGTGATCGCGGTGTCGATGTCGAACGACCCCACCCGGACGGCCTGGAGGGCGACGACGCCGCCGAGGGAGAGGATGGCCGACTCGGAGGTCCCGCCGCCGATGTCGATGACCATCGACCCCATGGGTTGGTCGATGGGCAGGTTGGCCCCGATGGCGGCGGCCATGGGTTGTTCGATGAGCTGGGCCTCGGCGGCACCGGCGCGCCGGGCGGCCTCGGTGACGGCACGTCTCTCGACCGCGGTGATGGCCGAGGGAACGCAGATGACCACTCGGGGACGGTTGAAGCGGTTGACCCCCACCCGCTGGAGCACCAACCGGATCATGCGCTGGGTGATGTCGAAGTCGGTGATGGCGCCCTGGCGCAGCGGGCGCACCGCCACGATGTGGCCCGGGGTGCGACCGATCATCTGCCAGGCGTCGTAGCCGACGGCCAGGACCTCCTGGGTCTGGTTGTTGAGGGCGATGACCGACGGCTCGTTCAAGACGATGCCCTGCCCGCGCGCGTAGACCAGGGTGTTGGCCGTACCCAGGTCGATGGCCAGGTCGCGCGCCAGGGTGGCTACCGCCCGGGCTTCGGGCCGTCGGGCCCGCCGGATCGGGGAACACCCGGACCATCCGGGCGGTCGGGGGCGATGGCGCGCATCTGCTCGGAGAACGAGTCGACGCCGTGGTTGACGCCGGATGGCCCGCGGTGGCGCGCCCAGACGATGAGGATGCCGACGGCAGAAAGGACGACGGCGATCAGGAGGAAGAGGAGGTTTCCCACGGGGTTTCTCTCAGTTGGCGGAGTCGGAGGAGGCGCCGTGTCCGGCGGAGATGGGCAGGGCGGGAGCGCGGAGGTCGGAGTCGTCGAGGGGGGTCGCGTCGGCGCCCCAGTCCTCGCCGCCGTCCCAAGCTTCACGCTTCCAGATGGGCACGGTGGCCTTGAGGCGGTCGATGGCGAAGCGCGCCGCGGCGAAGGCCTCGTGGCGGTGGGCCGAAGACGCCACCACGACGACCGAGGTCTCGCCGACGGCGACGGGGCCGACGCGGTGCAGCAGCACGAGGCGACCGAGCTCCCAGCGCCGACGGGCCTCGGCGGCGATGGCTGCCAGTCGGGGCACCACCTGCTCCTCGTACGCCTCGTAGTCGAGCTCGGTGACGCCGGGGCGCCCTTCGGCGTGGTCACGGGTCGTGCCACAGAAGGTGACGACAGCGCCGCAGTCGTGGCGTACTGCCCAATCGGTCGCCCGACCGATGGGGAGGGAGGCAGAGGTCAGCCCCACCCAGTCGTCGCCCTCCGACGGGGCGTGCAGCTCATCGGGTGACTCCACCCGGCCCATCGTAGGGGCCGACGACCGCAACCGAAGGCTTCGTCACCCGCGGCCCCCTCGGAGGAGGGCGTCGGTATTGTCGCCGCCATGTTGCCGCCGGAGGGGCCCGACGAGGACGGGGACGACCTCGTGCCACCCCTCCCCCCCGAGGACCGTCTCTGGCGCCACCCTTCCGAGATGGGAGCCGCCGGGCTGATCGCGCCTCGCGCCGCGGCGACCCTCGAGCGTCGCGTCGGGACCGGATCACCATGGCTGGTCGGCGCGGTGGCGGGTCTCGCCGGCGCGATGCTCACCTTGGGCGCGGTGGTGGCCTTCGGCGGATTCGACGGAGGGGGGGTCGAGCGCACCGTGGTGGAACGTGTCGCGGTGGCTCCCACGGCCACCCTGCCGGTGGCCATCGGGGGGGCGACCGGATCGAGCGGCGCCGTGGCCGACCTGACCGCCGTCGCGGGCCCGGCCGTCGTCCGGCTCGAGGTGACCCGTGCAGGCACCGACGGCTCCGGGGCCGAGACCATCACCACGACGGGTTCGGCGGTGCTCTTCCGCGACGACGGGTACCTGCTGACCAGTGCCGACCTCGTGGACCACAGCGTCGCCATCGCGGTGATCCTCGCCGACGGAGACCTCCTCGAGGGTCGGTTGGTGGGATCCGACGCCCTCACGGATGTCGCCGTCGTCAAGATCCCGGGCGAGCGGTTGCCCACCGCGGTGCTCGGATCGGTCGACGACCTCGCCGTCGGGCAACCTGCGCTGATCGTCGGGGCACCCAACGCTCCCGGCGACGACCATCCGGTCACCTCGGGCATCGTCAGCGCGCTCGGCCGGACCGTCGAGGCTTCCGGTCCCACCACCCCGGCCCGCCACGACATGATCCAGACCGACGCACCCCTCGACCCAGCGGCGGCCGGCGGGGCGCTGGTCGATCGGCGCGGGGCGGTCGTGGGCATCACCACCGCCTCACCCGAGGGTTCGCCAGGCGAGGGCCTCAGCTTCGCCACCCCCATCGACACCGCCCGCGACGTTGCCGCCCAGATCATCCTGACCGGCTCGGCCCACCACCCGTGGCTGGGCATCGAGGGCTCGGACGTGGAGGCTCGCGCCGCCGACGACCTCGCACTGGAGGGCGGTGCCCGCGTCGCCACGGTGGCCGAGGGCAGCCCGGCCGACGAGGCCGGACTCGCACCCGACGACGTCATCACCTCGGTCGACGCCGACACGATCACCTCGATGGCCGACCTCGTGGTCGAACTGCGTCGCCACGAGCCAGGCGCGCTCATCCTCATCACCTTCCTTCGTGACGGCCGTCCCGGTGCCGTCGTCGCCCACCTCGGTGAGCGCGCCTGATCCCCCGGGACCGAACCGGTGGCCGATCTCGCCGGGACGCAGCGATCAGCGGCGGTGCCTGAGCACCGCACGGACCATGAGCACCGCCGTGATGACCCCGCCGAGCAGGCCCAGGCCCACACCGACCAACGCGACCTCTTGGCGCCGGCGGCCACTCAGCGCGGCCCACCCTGTGGGGCGGTGCGAGGAGACGTAAGCCTCCTCGTTGCTGTTCTGAGGCGACCAGCCCGCGGCCTTGAGCTTGTCATTGGCGACCACCCAGGGATTGGCCACGTAGGCGACGACGCCGGGCGGCGTCGGGGTGAGACCGAACTTCCAGCGCCACGCGGCCACCCTGGTCACCATGCGCTCGGGCAGACGGACGTTTGGCCCGCGGCCGGCGAGGGCACGGAGGTCGTCGGCCTTGATCCAGCCGTCGGGGGCCACGTTGTAGACCCCGCGGAGGTGCTCGCGGAACGCCAGATCGACGGCGTCGGCGAGGTCGTCGAGGTGGACGAATTGGCTCGGGGCCTCTGCGTCCCCGGGACGCAGGCCGCTGCCACTCCACAGCGACTGGGCCAGCCACGCGGTCCGCTCCTCGGCCACGGCGACGGTGGGCCGCAGGACCGCCACCCCGACGGCCGGATGTGCATCGGCCAGCTCACGGGCGAGGCGTTCGACCTCGGCCTTGTGGGTTGCGTAGGCCAGCCCCGGGTTGGGCCGCACGGGCGCCTCTTCGGTGAGGGGAAGGGGGTTGTTCGGCCAAGCTCCGTAGACCGTGGCGCTCGAGAGCACCACGACGTGCTCCACACCCACGGTTCCGGCGGCCTCGAAGAGGCGGCGGGTTCCCTCCACATCCACGCCACCGGCGCCGGTCCCGTCGAGCTCGACGCCGCCGGTACCGCCCAGGTGCACCAGCGCACCGGCGCCTTCGAGGGCGGCCTTGAGCTCGGCCTCAGGATGGTCCGAGCCGTCGGCGAGATCCAGCGTGACGACCCGGTCGACCTCGGGATCCGCGTCGAGGCGCGCCCGCACCCGCTGTCCCAGCGCGCTCGCCGCGCCAGTGAGGACAACGGAGGTCACGCCTCTACGATGCCCGTGTGAGCGATCCCGGTCCATTCGGGGACGATCCCTTCAAGGGCATGCCCTTCTTCGGCGACCTCGCCAAGATGCTGTCGAAGCAGGGACCGGTGAGTTGGGAGGCGGCGGGGCAGCTGGCGCTCTCCATCGCGAGTGGCGGCCAGTCCGAGCCGAACGTCGACCCCATGGAGCGCATCACCCTCGAGCAGCTCGCCCGCGTCGCCGAGCTGCAGGTGGCGGCGGCCAGCGGGCTCACGCCGTCGGTGAGCGGCCGGGGGGTCACCATCCTCCCCGTCACCCGCTCCCAATGGGTGCAGCACAGCCTCGACGCGTACAGGCCGCTGTTCGAGCACCTCGCCACCTCGCTCACTCCGAACCCGGCCGAGGCCGACGCCGCGCCCATCGAGAACGACCCTCTCGGCGGCGACCCTGGGGCGTGGCTCGGCCCCCTCATGGCCATGATCGGGCCGATGATGCTCGGCATGACGGCCGGCTCGATGCTCGGCCACCTGTCGCGCCGATCGTTCGGCCAGTACGACCTCCCCGTGCCGCGACCGGCGAGCGACGAGCTGCTGTTGGTGGTGGCCAACCTCGACGAGTTCGGCGCCGAGTGGAGCTTGCCGGGCGACGACCTGCGCCTCTGGGTCTGCCTGCACGAGATCGCCCACCACGCGGTGATGAACGTCCCCCACGTGCGGACGCGCCTCCACGGCCTGCTCACGGACTACGTCTCGAGCTTCGATCCCGACCCCGGCGCCCTCGAGTCCCGCCTCGGCGACGTCGACCCGAGCAGCGGCGATGCCCTGTCCCACTTCCAGGGCGTGATGAGCGACCCCGAGGCCCTTCTCGGTGCGGTCCGTTCTCCAGCGCAACGGGAACTGCTCCCCCACCTCGAGGCCCTGGTGGCCGTCATCGTCGGCTACGTCGACCACGTCATGGATCAGGTGGGCGCTCGCCTCCTCGGCTCCTACGACATGGTCACCGAGGCACTGCGTCGCCGACGGGTCACCGCCGACGAGTCCGACCGGTTCGTCGAGCGGCTGCTCGGCCTCGAGCTGGGCCAGGCCCAGTACGAGCGGGGCGAGGCCTTCATCGCCGGCATCGTCCAGCGCGCCGGCACCGAGGTGCTCGAGCGCCTGTGGGCCGACGAAGCCGATCTCCCGACCCCCGCCGAGGTCGACGCCCCCGGCCTCTGGCTGGCGCGCATCGGTGTCGACTTCGAGCTGCCCGACGACCTCGAGGTACCGGACGACCTCAGCGGCCTCGACGACGGCACCGACCAGCAGTAGCACCTGGCGGGCGACGCCCCACTCGTCAGGTGGGGAGGAAGCGCACGTCGTCGCCGACGGCGATGTCGCCCGACGCCGCCATCGAGCAGTACAGCCCCAGGTTGCCGCCGTGCTCGCGGTTGACCGTGCGGAGGACATCGAGGTCACGTGCCAGGTCGCCCTGGGCGCGGGTCGTCATGGTGCAGCGGATGGTGGGCTCGTCGACGGCGACCTCGGCCGCGTCCCCGAACCGGAGCCGCCCGCCGACCCAGGCGTCCTCCACGAAGTCGTCACCGTCGGCCTCGACGAGGATCGTGGGCCGGAAGCGGTCAGCCGACCACGCGCCGTCCGGGTAGCGGCCCGCCGCGGCCCGGAGGCTGGCGGTGGTGAGCACGTGCACGTCGGCCAGGTCGAAGAAGGTGCCTGGCGGGCAGTGCCAGTCGAAGACGTCGGCGGTCTCGTCGTCCAAGTTGAAGGTCATGGAGTAGTTGCGGGACGTGTCCGGCGGCGCGGGCTCGACGCGCACCGCCCGTCCGAGCCACTCGGACGCCGCCGCGCCGGCGGCCGCCGAGGGCGCCGGCAACCAGTCGCCGCCGGGGAGCCGCACCTCGATGCCCGTGGCGGTCGTGCGGGCGCTCGCCTCGAGCAGCTCGGGCACCCGCTTGGCCGTCAGGACGTAATCGCTCTCGGCGTCCACGATGCCGAGCAGGCGGTCCCCGACGAGACCCCGGGGCCCGAAGGTGGCCCGCTCGACGAGCTCGCCCTGGAGGGACTTCACCGGGTAGCGGGCCAGGCGGGCCACGCGGCCCACGACAACGCCGTCGGTCATGCCCGTGATGATCGCCCACCGACCCGGCGATGGGAGCGACGGGTGGTCGGCGGGACGGGATCGAGCCCGGGAACGTGGGCAGCGTCGGGGGAGGTCCCGTTGGTGGTCGGCGGGTCGCCGTCGGCCTGGGGGACGCTCCGGTCATCGCCCTTGGCGCGGCGGCGCGCCCGCAGGTGCTGCACCCACGCCTTGAGCGAGGTCGACACCGACGCCGGGGCCTGGGGCTCACGTCGGCGGCGACGTGACGACGCCGAACGGCTGGCATGCTCACGGACGCTTCGCCGCCCGATCACGTAGGAAGCGAGGGCGAAGGCCGCGGCGACGGCCACCATCAGCTCGCCGAGGCGGGCGGGGATGGGCAGCACCACGGGGAGGAACGCGCCGAGCACCCAGTAGATCTGGAAGCGGGTCTCGAAGCGGGCGAACATGCGGCCCCGATTGGCGTCGGGGGCGTCGCGCTGGACGATCGAGTCGAAGGACAGCTTGGCCGCCCCGGCGGTGATGCCGAGGCCGAGGGCGATGAAGGCCATGCCCCACAGGCCGCCCACCCAGGCGGCCAGCAACGAGGCCGCCACGGTGGCGCCGAGGGCGCCGATGAGCATGTCCTCCTCGTCCGTCGTGCGCCGGATGCGCGGCGACAGCGCCGCCCCGAGCAGCCCGCCCGCGGCGCTGAAGGCCACGATGACGCCGAAGTGCCAGGTCGGGTCGTCGTGGCGGCGGAGCTCGAAGGCCAGGAGGAAGGCGAGGAAGCCGACCACGCCCCGAAGCAGGCCCATCGCCCCGGAGGCCAGGTGGATGCCCATGCTGTGCAGCTCGGTGCGCTCGGCCTCGTCGGCCGGCTCGGGCGCGACCGGGGTGTTGGGGAGGCGGGTCGCGGCCATGGCCGCGACCGTGAAGACCATCGCCGCGAGGCCGATCACCCACTCGGAACCCCCCAGTTTGGCGAGGAGCAGGCCGGGTGGGACCGCGATGACGCCGGCGAGGCCCGAGATGAGCGAGAGCTTCGAGTTGGCCTCGACCAGCTCGGCGTCGGTGCGCACGGTGGTGGGCACGATGGCGCTCTTGGCCACCTGATAGCCCTTGCCCAACACGAGGATGAGGAACGCCTCGGGGAAGAGCCAGAGGCTGTCGAGATTGCCCACCATCACGATGCAGATCACGACCCGCAGGGCGGCCGAGCCCATCACCATCCACTTGCGCCCACCCCCCGCCCGATCGATGGCCGGGCCGATGAGGGGCGACACCACGGCGAACGGCGCCATGGTGAGCAGCAGGTAGAGAGCGACCCGCCACCGTGCCGCCTGCGGGTCGATGCTGAAGAACAGCGAGTTGGCCAGCGCCACCGCGATGAGGGCGTCGCCGGCCACCGAGAAGGCGTGCACCCGGGCCAGGCGGGCGAATGGCGAGCTCACGAACGCTTCCTGCGGATGTTCGGGTGACGGCTTTCGCAGGGGTCGCCACCCGCGTCCCGCGTGTTCGGGTGGCGCGCTCACGGTGCCAAGCGTAGAGGGGGGCACGCTGGACCCTTTCCCCGCCCGCGGGGTTCGGACACGGCGATCACGAGCACGCTACCGCAAGGCCGTGCCGAGTCCTGGTCCGATCGCCGCGATCAGCTCCGAGGGGCGTCGTACTTGTACCCGAGTCCGCGGATGGTGATGATGCGCGTCGGATTGGAGGGGTCCTCTTCGACCTTCGCCCGCAGGCGCTTCACGTGGACGTCGAGGGTCTTGGTGTCGCCCACGTAGTCGTGGCCCCACACGCGGTCGATGAGGACGTCGCGGGTCAGCACCCGCCCGGCGTTGTCGAGCAGGACGGTCAGGAGCTCGAACTCCTTCAGCGGCAGGCTCACCGCCTCCCCTCGGATCGTGACCTCATGGCGCTCTGGGTCGACCACCACGTCCCCCACCGAGAGCACCTCTTCGCCGTGCACGAGCAGCGACGTGTCGTCGGGCGCTCGTCGCAACACCGCCCGCATCCGGGCCACCAGCTCTCGCAGCCGGTAGGGCTTGGTCACGTAGTCGTCGGCGCCGACCTCGAGTCCCACGACGGTGTCGATCTCCGCACCCTTTGCGGTGACCATGATGATCGGCACCTTCGACCTCGAGCGGAGCTCACGGCAGACGTCGATGCCCGACACCTTGGGCAACATGACATCGAGGAGCACGAGATCCGGGCGCACGGCGTCGAACTGATCGAGTGCCTCGGCCCCGTCCCGTGCGACCTGCACCCGGAATCCCTCGCGCTTCAACCCGACGGTGAGTGCGTCGACGAAGGAGTCCTCGTCCTCTACGACCAGCACGGTGACCTCCGACGCAGCCATCAGACGGTGCTCCTCTCGATCTGGGCCTCGGACTCGGCGCCGGCGGCGCCTGCATTCCGGGGCATGGGCGTTGCTGGCAGCGCGGGCAGCCGCAAGGTGAACTTGGATCCCTCACCCTCACGCGAGTCGACGCTGACGACGCCGCCGTGGTTCGTGGCGACATGGCGGACGATCGCGAGGCCGAGCCCCGTGCCACCGGTTTCGCGACTGCGGGCCCGGTCGACCCGGTAGAACCGCTCGAAGATGCGATCGAGGTCACGAGACGGGATGCCGGGTCCGCGATCGGCCACCGAGAGCTCGACCCAGTTGCCCGCCTGGTCAGCCGAGACGACGACCGACGACCCGAGGTCCGAGTACTTCACCGCGTTGTCGAGCAGGTTGAACACGGCGGACACGAGTTGGCGTGAGTCGCCGCGCACCGACAGGCGATCGTCCACCCGACACTCGATGGCGATGCCTCGCTGCTCGGCCGCCGATGCCGCACGTGCTGCCGCCTCGGCGATCACGGTGTCGAGGGCGACGGGCTCCCACTCGGTGCCCTCATCAGCCTCGACGCGGCTGAGCGACAGCAGGTCATCGATGGTGTTGCCCACCCGGTGGGCCTCATCGAGCATGCGCCTCGCGAGCCGGGCCCGATCCTCGGGGTCCTCCGCAGCCAGGAGGGTCTCAGCCAGCAGCGCCATGGCCCCGACCGGCGTCTTCAGCTCGTGGCTGATGTTGGCCACGAAGTCGCGCCGGACGTGGTCGAGTCGACGACGCTCCGACACATCGTCGATGACGGCCAGGGCTCCGCTCATCGCCGGCCCGCTTCCGCTCGGCAAGGGGTAGGCGTCGACCACCAAGGTCCGACGGGGCGGCCCGTAGAGCTCGAGGGTGCGTGACGCCGCGGAACCGGATGCCGCGGTGGCCAGGAGCTCGGTGACCGCGGCCGAGACGAGCGCATCACCGTGACGAGCCCGGGAGTAGCCGGCGCCCACGTCGTTCTCGAAGACCACTCTGCCTCGCTCGTCGCTGATGAGCACTCCTTGCGGGATGGCGTTGAGGGCGCGCACGAGCCGATCCGAGGGCACGAGGCCGGCGGTGTGGCGGGCCGAGGTCTCGATGGCGTCGTCGAGGGCGCCGAGGTGCTCGTCGAGGCCTGCCTTCGACGAAGGGGCACGGCCCCCGAGCCTGACGGTGGCCCGATCGATGCCTCGCAGGGTTCGGTGCTCGCGACGGGCGACGACCACCAGGGCGATCACCGCGAACGCGGTGACCGTCGCGAAGAACCCCGCAACGGCGACGGTCATCCGGCGCTCGGGGTGCGGGAGCGTTCGAGGTGGTGCACGATGTCGTTGAGCCCGTCGACGTTGCGCGCCGAGCCTTCGACGGCTCGCGGGCCGACGAGCTCGGTGACGGCGACGTAGCCAGCGAGCACCAGAGCGGTGTCGCAGTCCTCCGGCAGGACGTCGCCGGTCTCGCGCAGCTCCATCTGGAGGCGACCCGTCACCCCGTTGCCGGCAGGCAGCTGCGCCTCCGCGATGGCGGCGCGTACCGTGCCGAAGGGCGCAAGGGTCGCCCGACGGACGCCTCGGACGTCCGCGACCGCCCGATCGGGCACGTTCAGGTTCAGCACCGTGCGCTCGGGCGCGGCCTCCAACCAGGAGAGGGCGCGGACCGCGAGGGTGGCGGCGGTGTCCCAGTGCATCGGATCTCCCGGCTCCAAGCTCACGGCGAGGGCGGAGACCCCGAAGTTGGCCGCGGTCAGTGCCGCGCCCACCGTCCCAGAGTGCAGCGTGGCCCGTCCGGTGTTGGCGCCTGGATTGATGCCGGACACCACGGCGTCGCACGGTGCGCCGAAGCCGCCCAAACGGGCGGTCAGCACGGCGAGCGCCGGTGGTCCGTCGACCGCGTAGGTCGGCACCCCTCGGAGCCCTGGGATCTCGAAGGTCTCGATGTCGATGTGCTCGTCGACGTGGAGTCGACCGAGCGCGGCGCCGCTCCCGCTCATGTCGGCGCGAGGCGCAGCGACCAGGACCTCATGGCCGGCTGCGACGACCGCGGCGGCGAGGCGGTGGATCCCCGGTGCCGCCACCCCGTCATCGTTGGTGACGAGGACGCGCATCAGACGGGATCGCCCCCTGACGGATCGAAGGGTGCCGACGCGCCGTTGGAGCTGCGCTCCTCGAGGATCGACTCGTCGATCTCGCCGCGCGCACGCGCTCGGGCGGCGCCCGCTTGCTCGGGGAGCCAGCCGGTCACCATGTAGCGAACGCGCTCGCCCATGTTCACCGCATGATCCCCGATGCGCTCGTAGTACCGGCCGATCAGCGCCAGCTGCACCGCGGCCTGGAGGTCGATGTTGCCCGACGAATGCGACTCGAAGATGGCCTGGATGTAGTCCTTGTGCAGCAGGTCGAGGCGATCGTCCATGTCGTCGAGGGCGGCGGCGAGGCCGGCGTTGCCCTCCACGTAGGCATCGATGGCCAGCTTGAACAGACGCTGGGCCTGCTCGCTCATGCGCTCGATGAGACCCCGGAGCCGAGGGTCGAACTCGACCCCGTACATCCTCCGGGCGCCTTTCATGATGTTCACGACGAGGTCGCCGGAGCGCTCGATCTCCGAGATCAGGCGGATGGCCGTGACGATGGCGCGGAGATCCCCGGCCATGGGCTGTTGGAGCGCGAGGAGCTGGTAGCACCGCTCCTCCACCTCGAGCGAGAGCGCGTCGAAGGCGTCGTCGCCGTCGATGATGCTCTGGGCCTCCTCGAGGTCGTTGGCCAGGAGGGCATCGGTGCCACGCGGGATGACCTCGGTGACCATGGCGGCGAACCGCACGATCTCCTGGTGGACCTCGTCGAGCTCCTGGTGGAACGTCTTGCGGATGTCCTGCGGCATCGTCGTCACCTCACTTGCCTCGGCGGCGGGCGCCGCGATCACCGGGGAGCCGGACGACCACGGCCGAATCTACCGGTCGCTCCGATCCCTGCCCCGTTCCCCCAGTGGCGTACCCCACACCCACCGACGGTAGGCGCAGGGGGTGTCCGCCCCGCTCCGAGCGGATGAACGAACTGTGAACGCACCCCGAACGGTGGTTGAAGGCGTGACGGGGCGTCGCTGCCGCACTGCCCCAAGCGATCCGGCCCGGCGACCCCGCAGAGGGCGGGACCGTGACCGGCGTCCCAAGCGGAGGTGGCCGAGAGGTGAAGCCCGCTCGGGCGCACGAGATGTCCGTTGCGGCCTCACGGGCCGTTCATCACACGGCTGTCATTCGGCAACGGCGGCTTCGTACGTTCACACCGTGACCATCACCACCACCAGCCCCGACCACGTCTCGGACCGCAACGCGGCGTTCGAGCGCTTGTTCAACTTCCGGGATCTCGGCGGCTACGTCGCCGGCGACGGCCGCACCATCCGATGGGGGCGCCTCTATCGCTCCGACGGCCTCCAGTCCATCACCGACAACGACGTCGACACCCTCGCAGGGCTCGGCCTTCGAACCGTCATCGACCTGCGGACCCGGGTGGAGGTCGTCGAGCGAGGTTCGTACCCCCTCGACCGTCACCCCGTCGAGCACCACCACCTACCCCTGATGCGCCGCACCTGGGAGGACGACCCCGACCTGGTGACGCCGCCCGATCCCGAGCTGGCGGCCGCCTTCCTCACCGCACGGTACGTGCAGATGCTGGCCGATGGCGGCCCGGCGCTGGCGGGCGTCGTGGCGCTCCTGGCCCGGCCCCGGACCTTCCCGGCGGTCGTCCACTGCGCGGTCGGCAAGGACCGCACCGGTGTCGTCGCAGCCATGGTCCTCGACCTCCTCGGCGTCGGGCACCACCTGATCGTCCACGACTACTCGCTCAGCGCGCTCGGCATGGCCCGGGTCGAGGAATGGCTCGTCGCCAACGACCCCGACGAGGCCCGTGTGTGGCTCCAGCAGCCGCCCGCCTGGTTGGGGTCGCCACCGGCGGCCATGGCCTCGTTCCTCGCCCACCTGCATGCGGAGCACGGTGGTGCCGAGGGCTACCTGCGGGCCCGCGGGGTTCCGGCCGGGACCATCGCCGCGCTGCGCGACAACCTGCTGCGCTGACGGTCTCCGGGAGACCGGGACGGTCAGCGACCGTGGGCGCCTCTGACCTCTGCGCCCACGAACGTCCAGGGGAAGGGCCGACGCACGGCCCGCACCGTGAGGTGACGGGCCACGAGGCGCTGGAAGCCACCGCGCCCGAAGTGCTGGATGTGACCCGGGGTGTTGCCCCAGTCGGCGAAGTACCGCCCGCGGGCGAGGTTGCCGAGGCGCCACACGGGCTCCCAAGGCACGGACAGCACGACGGCGCCGGCACCGACCCGAGCGATCTCGGACAGCACCGCCTCCGGGTCGGGCACGTGCTCGAGGACCTCGAGTGCCAGCACCAGGTCGAACGTGTCGTCGGGGTAGGGCAGATCCTCCGCCGATCCCGTCGCCATGCTCGCCTCGAGGCCCTCCCAGCGGGTGGTGAGCTCGTCGCTGGGCAGGTCGAAGCCGAACAGGCGGGCCTCCGGAGCCAGGCGGGCGACCTTGCGAAGCTGGCCGCCCTCGCCACAGCCCACCTCGAGCACACGTCGCGGGTCGTCGGGAAGCAGGTCGAGCAACGCCGAGGTGAAACCGGCAACCAGGCGGCGCTCGATCGGGTTGTCGGCCGCCTCCTTGTCGTAGACGTTGCCGACGGGGACGTCGGTCGGCGCGGTCAAGACGACGCGGGCTCGAGCTCGTCGCGCGGGCGGGTCAGGCGAACGAAGAGGTCGGCGAGCAGGCCGATCGAGAGCACCTGGAGGGCGGCGAACAGCACCAGCAGCGTGTTGGTGGCCACCCGGAAGTCCTGGTCCACGAGGTCGAACCCGAGCTTCACCGCCCCCAGCAGCACGAGGGCGAGGCCCACGGGCACGAACACCCGAAGGGGGTTGTAGGAGAGCACCAGGCGGATGACCTGGATCAGGTACCGCTTGGTGTCCCGGTACCAGTGGAACTTCGACTCGCCGGCGCGCGGTCTGTACTCGATGGGCACGTACTTCACCGAGTAGCCGTTGGCGAGGAAGCTCATCGTGATGGTGGTCACGCAGGAGAAACCCGTCGGCAACAGGTGCAGGTACTGGAGGGCGACGTCTCGACGGAACGCCCGCAGGCCCGAGTTCAGATCCGGGATGTCGGTCTCGGTGAGGTAGCTGGCCAGCTTGCGGATCATGAACTTGGCCGGCACCCGAGCGAACTTCGCAGTGCCCTGCTCGGAGGTGCGGGCCCCGACCACTTGATCATGGCCGTCGAGCTCCTTCACGAGCTCGGGGATCCGGTCGTTCGGGTAGGTCATGTCGACATCGGTCCAGACGACGACCCGGCCACGCGCCGCCTTGGTGCCGTACTTGCGGGCCGAGCCCGACCCACGGTTGGTGGCGAACTGGAGCAGGCGGATGCCTTCGATCTCCTTGAGGGCCTCACCGGACCCATCGTTCGAGCCGTCGTCGACGACGACGATCTCGTACCGGTAGTGCGATTGGTCGAGCGCCTCACGAATGCGGTCGATCTCGGCGTGCAGGTGACCCTTCTCGTTGTAGACCGGCAGGATCACCGAGACGTCCAGGGGCTCGGCGACCTCGGCGTCGACCACCATGGAAGGCTCGCCGAGGACCTCCAGCGCCTCTTCGACATGTCCCATCGCGACGGTCATGACGGGACCATAAGGAGCGCGGCCCCCTGCGGGACAGGGACCTCGCGGATGTTCACCAACCGTTCGCCGCCGGTCCACGGAAGCGTCAGTGGATCGCCCCCGGGCCTCGCGACCTCCATCGCTAGGGTGACCCGGTGAGTCCTGCGGAGCGCCGCCGTTGGTCCCGCCTTGGCCTCGCCGGAGTGATCGTCGCGTTCTCGGGCCTGGGCGCCTTGTACGCCACGACGGTGCCGAAGTTCCTGCCCGCCGACGAGACCTCGCACGTCGGGTACGCCCTCGTCGTGGGCCACGGAGAGCTCCCGCGACTCGACACCGAGGTGCCCGACGAGGTCCCGGGGCTGGCCCTGCAGTACGAGATCCGGCGGGAGATCTACACCGCCAACCACCCGCCCCTCTACTACGTCACGGTGGCCGCGCCCCTCCGGCTGGGCGTGTGGTCGGGCCATCCCGTGGCCGGCTTGATGCTGGCCCGGCTGTTGACCGTCGCCCTGACCGCGGTGGCAGCCGTCGCGACCTGGTGGACCACGCGCCTGCTCCTGCCCACCCGCCCAGGGGCCGCTGTACTGGCAGCCGCCATGACGTTGCTGCTCCCGGCCGTGCCGCGCTTCGCCGGCGTCGTCTACAACGACGGCTTCTCGATGACCGTGGCCGCACTGGCGGTGCTGGCCACCAGCCGCATCCTCGTCCTCGGCCCCTCCCGCGGGCGCCTGGTGGCGGTGGCCGCCGCCGCCGCCGCCCTCGCCCTCACCCGGGCGGTGGGCCTCCCCGCATCGGCGTTGGTGGGGATGGGCACCGCGGCCGCCTTCCTCGTCCACGATCACCGCTCGGCCGGCGCCCGGACGGCTCGTGCCGTCGGCGCCGGCGCGGCCGTGGTGGCAGCGGCCGGGGGCGCCTCCGGGTGGTTCTGGCTGCGCAGTCGATCCCTCTACGGCGACATCGCCGGCTCCACCTACAACTTGCGCCGCTTCGGCTACGGCCGGCGAGGGAGCACCCTCGAGCTCCTGCCCGACCCCCACTGGGCGACCACCCTCGCCCGTCAGCTGTGGGGCCGCGTGTACGACAGCGCCGAGTACGCCACCGGCCGCGGGGCGCTGCCCGGCCTGCTGATCGCCGCGATGGTGGCCGCCGGCGCCCTGGTGCTGCTGGTGCGTGCCACCCGTCACCGGCCGCGGCCGGGCCGGGAGCTCTGGGCGGCGTGGCCGCCGGATGACCGGGGACGCACCATCACGTGGTGCGTGCTGGTGGTGTGGGTCGGGCTGCTCTACGTCTCCACCATCAGCTACATCGCTTCGGGTGGGGGCGTCCACGGCCGCTACCTGCTCCCGGGCCTCCCCGCCGCCGCCGTCCTGGCCGCCGCGTCCGTCGACGCCCTCCCCGGAAGTCGCCGGGCGGTGGCGCCCATCGTGACGGTGACGGTGCTGACGACGACCGGGCTCGTCTGGGCCGCACGCTTCGCCGACCTCCTGCGCCCCGACGCGTCCTGGTGGGGTGCCGCCATGGCCGCCACGGCGTCCGACGCCAACGGGATGCCCGCGCTGGCCGTGGGCGCGGCGATCGTCCTCGCCGTCGTGGGCACCGGGATCACCGCGGCCGCCCTCTTCCGCCTCTCGCCCGCCCCACGAGCCGCCGACGACGCGTGCCTCGTCGACTGATCCAGCTGCGGTCGACCGAGGTCAGCGAACCTCGGCGGCGAGGTGATCCGGATCGCCCGTGATGAGGTAGCGAAGACGTGCCCCCATGATGCTGGCGTGGTCGGCGATGCGGTCGAACGCCTGCCCCGCGGTGGTGGCCACCAGAGCGACCGCCACCGCATCCGGCTCGGACAGGCGCAGCAGCTCGGCGGTGAGCCGCTCGCGGTAGATCCCCATCGAGTTCCCACCGGCGGCCAGTTGGGTGGCGATGGCAAGGTCCTCGGTCGACCACGCTCGGAGCGCCAGGCGGTACGACTCGATGGACTGGTCGGCCATGACCGACAGGATGTCGGCGATGGCGTCGTGGGAGGACAACAACGCGTGGTCCGGCGCCAGCTTCATCACCCGCAGCGCGAGGTCGCCCACCCGCTCGAGCTCGGTGAGCATCCGAACGACCGACACGACCACCCGTAGATCCGAGGCGACCGGCGCCTCTCGGCGGAGCAGGTCGTAGCAGCGCTCGGTGAGCGAGACGTTCATCGCGTCGATGTCGTCGTCGGCGTTGACGCCGAGCGCGGCAAGGCGCGCGTCGCCCGTCCGCAGCACCTCGCGCATGCGCTCGAGGTTCTCGTCGACCCGGACCCCCATCACCTCGACCTGGAGCTTGAGCTGATCCAACTCCGACGTATAGGTCTGGCGCAGTTGACTAGCCAAAGCGACCCGTCACGTAGTTCTCCGTGCGCTCGTCGCTCGGGTTGGAGAAGATCTGTTCGGTCGAGTCGTACTCCACCAGCACGCCGGTGCGGGTGTCGCTCGTCTCGTTTACCTCGGCGGTGAAGAAGGCGGTGCGGTCGCTGACCCGGGCGGCCTGCTGCATGTTGTGCGTGACGATGACGATCGTGTACTCGGACTTGATCTCGTCCATCAGATCCTCGATGCGCCCGGTGGCGATGGGGTCGAGGGCCGAGCAGGGCTCGTCCATCAAGATGACCTCCGGGTCCACGGCCAGCGCCCGGGCGATGCAGAGGCGCTGCTGCTGGCCACCGGACAAGCCCATGGCCGAGTCCTTCAGGCGGTTCTTGACCTCGTCCCAGAGTCCGGCCCGCTTGAGGGAGCGCTCCACGATCTCATCCATGTCGCCCTTGATGCCGGCCACCTTGGGGCCGAAGGCGATGTTGTCGTAGATCGACTTGGGGAACGGGTTCGGCTTCTGGAAGACCATCCCGATGCGGCGGCGCACTTCGACGGGGTTGACCGCAGGGTCGTAGAGGTCGACGCCGTGGTAGTCGATGCGCCCCTCGACCCGGGCGGTGTCGATGAGGTCGTTCATCCGGTTGAAGCAGCGCAGCACCGTGGTCTTGCCGCAGCCGGAGGGCCCGATGAAGGCCGTGACCTGGTGGGCGTCGACCTCGAGGCAGACGTCGCGCACGGCCCGGAACTCGCCGTAGAACACGTTCAGGTCGTCGACCTTGAACACGGGAGGGTGCTCGACCCCGACCTCCTCGTTCCCGTGCTCAGGGACGATGTGCACCTCTGGCATCGTGTGATCCACCCTCTCACCGTCGAAGCCGGACACCGTACCGGCCGCGTCGGGGGAGGAGGACTGGAAGCCCGTCTCGGAGGACATGGAGGTCACCTGACCCTCTTCTTCTCGTAGTGGTTGCGCAACAGGATGGCAGCCGTGTTGGCCACCAGGACGACGGCGAGCAGGATGACGATGGCGGCCGACGTGAGGGCCCGGAAATCGGCGTCGGGCTGGCTCGCCCACTCGGTGATGACGATGGGCATGGCCGTGAAGCGGTCGGTCAGCTGGCTCAGGTCGAGCATGCCGGCATCGCTGGCCAGGCGGCCGGTCACGGCGCCCACCAGGATGAGGGGGGCGGCCTCGCCGAGGGCCCGGGCGAGGGAGAGCACCGTGCCGGTGAGGATGCCCGGAGCGGCATACGGGAGGACGTGGCTGCGGACCACCTCCCAGCGGGTCGCGCCCACGCCGTAGCCCGCCTCGCGCAGGCTGTCGGGCACGGCCCGGATGGCTTCGGCGCCGGTGATGATCACGATGGGCAGCACCAGGATGGCGATGGTGAGCGCCCCCGAGATGGTCGTGCGCCCACCGGTGGCCCGCTCGAGGGTCTGGACCAGGATGGTGAGGCCGAGGATGCCGTAGACCACCGAGGGCACGCCGGCGAGGTTGCGGATGTTGAGGTCGATGAAGCGGCTGAGGCGGCTGTTCTTGGCGTACTCCTCCAGGTAGATCGCCGCCCCCACCCCGATGGGGAAGGTGATGAGGACGACCGCCACTGCGATCCAGAACGAGCCGCGGAGACCCTGGTAGACGCCGGCTTCGTCCGGCTGCGAGCGAAGACCGGCGCTGATGAAGGACTCGAAGCGGCTGGTGAACACGCTCATCGCTCCGGCGATCACGTCGATCAGCAGCACCACGAGGATGAGGACGGTGACCGCCAGGGCGAACTGGAGCAGGGTCCGGAAGACCACACCCTTGGTGTCCGTGCGGCTCCGCATGAGGTTGCGGCGGACCAACTCGGTGGGGGTCAGCTCGGCGGGGATCGCAGGTGCGGCCACGGTGCGTCGGCTCCTAGTACTGCTGGCGGACGCGATGCACGAAACCGCCCGCGATCAGGTTGAGGGTGAAGGTCACGATGAACAGCAGCAGGCCCACGAAGAAGAGGCTGGCGAAAGCGAGCTCGGCGCCCGCGACCGCGTCGCTGCCGGCGGCCTGGCTGGCCATGGCTGCCGTCATCGTGGTGCCCGGTTCGAGGACGTCCGTGCTGAAGAGCGAGCCCCCACTGCCGCCGGCGGCGATGAACACGACCATGGTCTCGCCGATGGCCCGGGAGATGGCCACGATGAAGGCAGCCACGAGGCCCGAGATGGCGGCCGGGATCACCACCTTGACAGTGGTCGTGACCTTGCGGGCACCCATCCCCGCCGAGGCTTCCCGGAGGGCCTGAGGCACCGATCGGAGGGCGTCCTCGGAGATGGCGGCCACGAGGGGGATGGTGAGGATGCCCACGCCGATGCCCGCGGCGAGCAAGGTGGACTGTGGCGAGCCGTCGAAGATCTTCTGGAGGATCTCGGGGGCGATGAAGGTGAGGGCGAAGAACCCGAGCACCACGCTGGGGATGCCGGCGAGGATCTCGAGGACCGGCTTCAGCACCTTGCGGACGCCCGGCTTTGCGTACTCCGAGAGGTAGACCGCGGCCCCGAGGCCCAGCGGAGCGGCGACGACCATGGCCACGGCGGTGGTCAACAAGGTGCCCACGAAGAGGGTCTTCACATCGAAGAGGTTGCGACGGGGGAACCAACCCGAGCTCCAGAGCGTCTTCCACTCGACCTTGCTCATGAACGTCCACGCCTCGCGCACCAGCGAGAACACGATCAGCACGCTGATGACGATGGACACGACCGCGGCGAGCAGGAACACCACGCGGATGGCCTTCTCCTTGCGCATCCGACGGCCCTCGCCACGAAGGTCGTCGAGGGTGATCCTCCTCGGGACGGTCAGGCCGACGTCGGTCACGTCCCGGACGCTAGGGCGCGGTGGTGTCCCGTGGACATTCGGGACATGAACACAAGGTGAACGAGTGCGAAACGCTGGGTTCACCCACGTTCAGGCCCCCTGATCGCCGACGAACCCGACATCGGAAGGCGCGTCGCCGCCGTCACCCTCCGCAGGAGGATCCAGGGCGAAGATCCGGGTGAGACGGCCGTCCTGGTGGTCGGTCCAGACCACTCGCAGGCCGGGCCACGGGCCGGGCTCGAAAAGTCGGTGGAAGTGGGGCCGTTGCGACCGGAGCTGGTACTCGTCGGCGACGACGTAGTCCACCCCGTGGGCCCGGGCATAGTGCAACAGGCTGGACATCGACGAGTAGGGCATCGGGATCATCACCCGGTCGGCGTAGTAGTCGACGACGAGGCTGCGGGTCATCACCCGGGTGCCGGGCGGGGTGTTGTCGTGGAGCCACTCGCCGGCGACGCGGTGCTCGACCTGCTCGCGCGGGTTGAGGAAGTGCTGGAGACCGCCCAGGCCGGCAAGGAGGGAGAAGGCGAGCAACACCACGGTCACCGCCAACGCCGGTCGGCGCCACCGGACGGGCAGGTCGGTCAGGCCCAGGCCGACGAAGACGCACGCGATGGCGACCGTCGGGGCGAGGTAGCGGGGCTGCACGAAGAACCCCAGCGGCACCGCCAGCGCCACGACCCCGGTCGCGAGCACAGCGAGCGCAGGGGCACGGCGTCGGCGCCGCCAGGCCGCCCATCCCCCGAGGAGCATCAGCGGAAGCGGCAACAGCTCCCAGGACGGGTACGGCACGAACTCGGGGCGAGCGATCTCGCGCGCGGCCGTGCGCAGGTTCACCCCGACGATGCCTGCGTAGCCCGCCGGGTCGTCCCTCACCAGCTCGGCCAGCGTGTAGCGGCCGGCCACGAACGACTCACGGTCGTCATCGAGGCGGTAGAAGATCTGGTCGCGCGCTCGACGGTCGTGTTCGGCGACAGCCCGCCAAGCGTCGAGCGACGCATCCCTCGCTTTGGCGGTGAGCTGCCAACTGCCCGTGCGGGTGTGGAGGTAGTCGACGTAGGGCCCGGCGCACGCCACGAGGCCCACACCGAACAGCGCCACGAGCACGGCGGCCGCGCGCCAGCGGCGTGTCGCGCCCGACCGGCGACGCAGTGCCGCCACGCCCCCGAGCGCGCCGACCGCCACGACCGGCACGAACACGACCGCGAAGAAGATGCCCTCAGGGCGCATGAGGTACGCCAGCCCGGTGCAGAGCCCCGCGCCGAGCGCTCCCGCCCACGCCGCCGCACCTCGGCGGCGGGTCGTGAGCAGCGCCAGCCACAACCCCGAGAGCACCAGCAGCAGGTAGGGGGCCTCGGAGCCACCGCCCTGGTTGGACGCGACCGTGGTCAGCGCCGGGCAGAGCGCGCCCACCCACGCGACGGCCAACCCGGAGCGGTCTCCACCGAGGAACCGCCCGACGCCGGCGAGGGGAACGAGGGCCAGGGTGCTGGTGACGATGGTCACCACCACCAGACCCGTCAGCGGGTCGCCGAAGACTTCGGCGGCGCCACCGAGGAGCACCGGGATGAGCGGGGGGAAGTGGAGCTCGGGCTCGCCCTCTCGACGGAACCCGTTCCCCTCCCAGATGCTCTCGCCGCTGCGCAGGTAGGCCGTGGCGTCGGTGGTGGGGGTGTCGTCGATCAAGCCGCACACGATGCGGAGCCCGCCGCCGACGACGAGGGGCAGCAACAGCAACAACCAGAAGCGCCCCGCCGACCTCGGCGGCGGCCCCGCCGTCGATCTCGGCTCGTGCTCGGTCGGGGCGGCGGTCTCCGACTCGACGGTCAGCACGGCACCGGGGGTGCCGCGTCATCCGGCGCGGCGCTGGCTGCCGGCTCCTCACCGGCCGACCGAGCACGACGCCGCGACAGAAAGGCCACGCCCACGCCAGCGCCCGCGAGCTGCACCACGGTCCAGACGGCCCGGGAGCCCACCGTCACCGCGAGGGCGACGTCTGCGCCGGCGACGGGGGTCAGCGAGGCCGCCATCACCGCCTCCCGCACCCCGAGGCCCGCGGGCGCACCGACCACCACGAGGCCACAGACCCACGAGAACGTGAAGGCGCCGACCGCCGGCCAGAGCGGCCCACCGAGGCCGATGGACAGCATCCCGGCGCCGACGCCGTACGTGGCCCACACCGCCACGTGCCAGGCGACGATCACGGCGAGCGGGCCGCGTTCGATCAAGGGCGAGCCGCCGACCCGTCCGGCCACGCGCCGGCCGATCTCGGGCACCACGACCACGGCTGCGACCGCGGCGGCAAGCTCCACGGCCCGCCAGGCGGGGCCCGCGTCGTCGACGACGAGGGGCACCACCGTGCCGACGACCCCGGCGAGGAACAGGGCGGCCGCCACCGACGATGCGACCTCGACGACCATCGATCCGGCCACGACCCGCTTGGGGACGCCCAGGCGTTCGCTGGTACCGATGCGGCCGACATGCTGCCAGACCGACCCGGGGACGAACTTGGCGCTCTGGGTGACGAGGAAGGCGGCGCCGGCCGCGCCCGGCGCGACGGGGTGGCCGGCGCGCCGCAAGGTCGCGGGCCAGGCGAAGGCGTACGCGACCTCACCGACCGCGAAGACGAGGCCGGACACGACCAGCCACCAGGGGTTGGCCGTCCGCACCACGGCGGTGAGCTCGTCCCACTGCCGCACGATCTCGAGGACGACGAAGAGCGTCGTGAGGGTCGCCAGGGCGGCGCCGGCGGCGCGCAGCGCGGACCGGGGCACCCGGGCCGCGGCCCCTCCGGCCCACGCCGCCAATTGGTTCACCACGGGCACCCGCGCTCGATCGGGAACAGGGAAGGGGCCGGGCCGCGATGGCCCGGCCCCTTCGTCCTGCTCAGGGGGAGAAGCTGCCTCAGCCGCCGGCGGTGGTGCCGGTGGTCTGGGCGTCCCAGGTCGCCTGGGTGGCTGCGACCCGGTCCTCGGGGAGGTCGATGTAGCCGACCTCGGACACGGTGCTGAGACCGTCGTTGAGGTAGAAGTCCACGTAGGACTCGAGCGCCGGGTTGTCGGCGACCGAGGCTGCGTTGACGTAGATGAACAGCGAGCGCGAGAGCGGGTAGCTGCCGTCCACGATGGTGGCCGGCTCGGGAGCGACGCAGGTGCCGTCGTCACCGGCGATCTGGATCTCCTTGACCGCGTCACCCGCCTCCTCGGCGAAGGCGAAGCCCACGAACCCGAAGGAGCTGTCCGAGCCCTCCATGGCCTGGATGATGGCGTTGTCGTTGGCCTGCGTGGTGTAGTCGGGACGCAGGGTCTCGACCTGATCCTCGCTGAGGTTCCCCTCCTCGGCGCGAGTCTCGGCGATGCTCTTGGTCGCGAGGTCGATGTAGGCGCCGTAGGTGCCCGACTCCTCACCAGGGGCGGTCATGTCGAACGGCGCATCGGGGAACTCGGTGTCCGAGCCCAGCTCGGCGGCCAGGTCCTGGGCGTCCGCCCAGCTCTCGAAGCCCTCCGACTCGGGGCCACTCAGCGCGTAGAGGTCGTTCAGGTTCAGGCACTCCACGCCGTCGTTGGCGGGGTTGGTCATCACCGTGATGCCGTCGAGGGCGATCTCGAGCTCGATGAACTCCACGCCACCGTCCTCACACGCGGTGACCTCCTCCTCCTTGATGGGGCGGGAGGCGTCGTTGACGTCGGTCTCGCCGGCGCAGAACAGCTCGAAGCCGTCCGAGGTGCCGGGGCCGTCGACGTTCACGGCCACGTCGGGGCTCACGTCAGCGAACGCTTCGGCCACGCCCACCGAGATGGGCTCGACGGTGGACGAACCCGAGATGTTCACCTCGCCGGACACGTCGGAGCTGCCGGCGTCGCCGCCGTCAACCGCCGAGTCATCGGAGCTGCTGCTGCTGTCGTCATCGCTGCTGCAGGCCGCAGCCAGCAGAGTGAAGACTGCCAGCACTGCCATCAACCACGCGAGGTGGCTCTTGTTGGTTCGCACATGCCCTCCTTGGGCTTCCTACACCGTTCTGATTCGACGGTTGTCGCGGCGAAACCTACGGAGCCGACGTGGCGGGCTGTCGTGAATGAGGTGAACGGCACGTGAACGGGCACGGAACACTGGGAACGGCCACTCGACCGGCGCTCGCTCGTCCCGATCAGCTCGTCCCCCCGGAGCGACCCCGGTGGGCGTGTCACGAACACGCCGCTGCCGGGGTCGCCGTCCGGGCGGGGGGAGAACCGCTGGCGCAACCGTACGGAGCGGGTCTGAACCGGTCGTGACCCGGGCCTGAACCGGCACTGGCCTCTGGGGGAACCGTTGGCCTGCGCCCATCCGGGGAGCGGAGGATCAGGTCACCGTCACCATCGCCCCAGCTGCGGCTGCGGCTGCGACTCGGGGTCGGGCGCGGGCGGCTCGGTGGGGGGCACCACCGTGAGGTGGTTGGCCTCGGCCCACGCCTTGGTGAAGGCCATGCGTTCGGCCGCGGGCGGGTGGGTGGCCTGGAGGCGGCGGAGCCGGTTGGGGTCGAGGTCGGCGAGGTTCTTCACGTGCAGGCGGCGCTGCATGTCGAGCATCACCTGGGGCTGCTGGAGCAGCTCGAGGGCCTCGAGGTCGGCCTGGCGCTCGAAGGCGCGCGAGACCCAGCCCGAGACCAGCCCGGTCACCGCGAAGCCGGCCTGCACCCCGAACAACAGGATGGGGAGCGCCGCCGGGTTGCCGATGGCGGGGACCGAGCCGTTGGTGGGGATGCCGGCCTGTTCGAAGAGCCAGTCCCACTCGGAGAGCAGCTTCAAGAAGCCGAAGACGAGGAACGACAAGACCGCGGCGAGGGGGATCTGGCGGCGCAGGTGGTGCAGGCGCCAGTGCCCGATCTCGTGAGCTACGACCTGCTCGACCACCGCAGGCGGGTGCTCGAGGAGCGTGTCGAAGAGCACGACGCGCCGAGTGGCGCCGAGGCCAGCGACGTAGGCGTTGTCGCGACGGGAACGTCGGCTCTCGTCGGCCACGTAGGCCCCGCTGATGTCCACTCCGGCGAGCCGGGCCACGCTGTCGATGCGCCGCGAGAGCTCGCCCTCCTCGAGGGGGGTGAACTTGTTGAAGATGGGGGCGATGACGATCGGGAACAGGAAGCCCAGGCCGATGCTGAACACGAGGACGAGCGCCCACCCGTAGAGCCACCAGAGGTCCGTCGTGCGAATCACCCAATAGAGAGGCACCAGGAGCACCGTGTTCATGACGAGGCCGAGCACCAGGCTCTTCACCTGGTCGCCGACGAATCCGCTGGTGGTCTGGGTGGACAGCCCCCACTCCTTGTCGTGTTTCAGGTCGACCCAGGCGTCGAGGGCCGGGTTGTAGAGCAGGGAGACCAGCTCCAGGGCGGCCACCATCACGAACAGCTGCGCCACCCAGTTGGTGACGTCGAGGGCGTCGAGCAGGCGGGGGCCGACCTCGCCGAACACGAACACCACCAGGACGACCGCCGACAAGGCGCCTCGCACGATTCGCAGACGGGCGAGGGGGCGCTGGTAGGAGCGGGCTCGCGCGAGCTCGTCGGCAGAGAACCAGTCGGCGGGGTCGTTGGGCGCTGGCCGGTAGGTGGTGAGGCGCGCGCCGGCGGTCGGCACGGCGAGGGTGGGCGTCGACATCACCGCACCAACCTCGCCTGCGCTCGCGCCGTGGGCGGCGACCGCCACGAGGACCTCGGCGTCGGGAACGGCGACGGCGGACGCCTCGGCCGTGGCACCGGCCCGTCCGGCCGCGAAGGTCTCGACGATCTCGGCGTCGTAGGCGTAGGTGAGGAGCGCCCGGGCATCCTCCGGCGCCAGCCAGCGCACCTCGTCGACCTCATGGTTGGGGGCGAAGGCGCCGACGGGGTCGGTCACCTCGAAGTAGTGCACGACCTTGTCGCGGCCCTTGCCGTCGACGTAGCGGGTGGTGCCGACCTCGGGGCCCAAGCGGCCGATGATCCCCGTCTCCTCCTCGATCTCCCGGCGGGCGCACTCCTCGTCGGTCTCGCCCGGCTCGTGCTTGCCCTTGGGCAGCGACCAGTCGTCGTACTTCGGCCGGTGCACGAGCAGCAGCTCGATGCCGTCGTCGTCGTGGCTCGCCGCGTCCGCGGGCCGCCACACGAGGCCGCCTGCGGCCGTGATCTGCGCCGCGGCCTCGTCCCCGCCGCTCTGCGGGGTGCTCACGTCGTCAGCTCGCGCCGACCGACGCGATCGATGGCCAGCTCCTGCAGGCGGGTCTGCACGTTGCGAACGCCGCCCGGCGCGGGGCGCTGCCAGTGACCGTCGGGACCGAGCGACCACGCCAGACGATCGTCGGTGAGGCACAGGTGGAGCACCTCTTCGAGGCGGGCCTGGAGGGTCGGGTCGAGCACCGGCACGAGCGCCTCCACCCGCCGATCGAGGTTGCGGGGCATCAGGTCGGCTGAGCCGATGTAGTGGCGAGGTCGTGAAGGCCCAGCGCCGTTGGCGAAGCGGTAGATGCGTGAGTGCTCGAGGTAGCGACCCACGATGGAGCGCACACGGATGTTCTCGGACTGGCCGGTCACTCCGGGGACCAGGCAGCAGATGCCCCGCACGATGAGGTCGATCTGCACGCCAGCCTGGGATGCCTCGTAGAGCAGATCGATCATGTCGGCGTCGGCAAGGCTGTTGAGCTTCAGGACGATGCGACCGCCGCCGGGGGCGGCCATCTCGTTGCGGATGAGGTCGGCGATGCCCGAGCGCAGGGCCGTCGGGGCCACGAGGAGGCGGTGGTACTGGACGTTGCGGCCGTAGCCGGTCAGGAAGTTGAACAACTGGGTGAGATCGGAGCCGAGCTGCGGGTCGGCGCTGAGCAGCCCGATGTCCTCGTAGAGGCGGGCCGTCTTGGAGTTGTAGTTGCCGGTCCCGACGTGGCAGTAGCGGTGCATCCCGTCGAACTCCTCGCGCACCACGAGGGCTGTCTTGGTGTGGATCTTGAGCCCCACGAGTCCGTAGACCACGTGGACGCCGGCCTCCTCCAGCCGGCGGGCCCATGCGATGTTCGCCTGCTCGTCGAAGCGGGCCTTCAGCTCGACGAGGGCGGCCACCTGCTTGCCCCGCTCGGCGGCTCGGATGAGCGAGCCCACGATGGGGCTGTCACCCGACGTGCGGTAGAGGGTGATCTTGATGGCCTGGACCTTCGGATCGATCGATGCCTGGCGGATGAACTCCTCCACCGAGGAGGTGAACGAGGAATAGGGGTGGTGAACCAGGACATCACCGCGCTTCAGCTCGTCGAACAGGTCGAGGGGCTCGTCGTCGATGCTGACCAGGCGGGGCTCGGTGACCGCCACCCAGGGGGGGTCCTTGAGATCCGGTCGGTCGAGGGCGTGGACAGCCCACAGACCGCTCAAGTCGAGGGGTCCGACGCACTCGTAGACGTCGTCTTCGTCGAGGTCGAGCTCGCTGACGAGCAGGGACCGGGTCTCGGCCGACATCGCCGCGTCGAGCTCGAGGCGCACCGCCCCGCCGAAGCGCCGGCGGCGGAGCTCCATCTCGACGGCAGCGAGCAGGTCCTCCGCCTCCTCCTCCTCGAGGGTGAGGTCGGCGTTGCGGGTGACCCGGAACGGCTCGTGGCTGTCCACCACCATGCCCGGGAAGAGCAGCTCCAGGTGCTCGGCGATGACCTGCTCGAGGGGGACGAAGCGCTCGCCGTCGGGCATCACCACGAACCGGGGTAGCAGCGACGGCACCTTGACCCGGGCGAAGCGCGTCTCGCCAGTGAGCGGGTTGCGAACCATCACCGCGAGGTTCAGGGAGAGGTCCGAGATGTAGGGGAAGGGGTGGCCGGGGTCGACGGCCAAGGGAGTGAGGACCGGGAAGATGTGGTCCTCGAACACCTCGACCAGGTACTTGCGGTCGTCCTCGTCGAGCTCGTCCCAACTCGACAAGGTCACACCCTCGACGGAGAGCGCGGGGGCCACGACCTCGAGAAAGATCCGCTGGCAACGCCGAGTGAGCCCTTCGACGATGTCGCGTATCTCGAGCAGCTGCTGGGCTGGGCTGCGACCGTCGGGGGTCGTCGCACTGAGGCCGGCGGCCACCTGGTCCTTCAGCCCGGCCACCCGAACCTGGAAGAACTCGTCGAGGTTCTGGGAGAAGATCGCCAGGAACTTGGCCCGTTCGAGCAAGGGCACTCGCTCGTCCTCGGCTTGGGCCAGCACCCGGGCGTTGAACTCCAACCACGACAGCTCGCGGTTCAAGAACCGCTCGGTCCCGGCGCCGTCCTCACCGTCGCGAGGGTCAGCGAGGTCGAGGGCCACTGCGACAGAGTACCGAGGCCTCCGCCTCGATCGCGTGCCCTGGGCCATGGATCTGCGTCGAACCCGGGAGGGACGCGCCGGCCGGGTCCGAGAAGGCCCGAGCAGCCCGGTCCCGGCCTCCCCCCTTGGGCCCGGTCACCGGGCCGGGAGGAGCGCGGTCAGCGGCGGATCGAGACCTCGTTGGAGGCACCGAGGGCCGCTTCTCGGCGGCGCTTGAGGATGCGCCGTCGCTCGCGCTCGGAGCATCCGCCCCAGACGCCATGGTCGATGCGCTCGGCGAGCGCGTACTCGAGGCACGGCTCCTTCACCGGGCAATCGGCACAGATCTTGCGGGCCACTTCCACGCCCACGCCGTCACTGGGGAAGAACAGCGAAGGGGGCTTGTCGTTGCAGTAGCCGATCGCCATCCAGGTGGTGTCCATCGAACCTCCGTATGTTCACCAGTAGTACGACGCCCGACCACGAAAGGTTCCCACGCGCAGCAGGAATCTGCGCCAGTCCGGCCCGCCGGTAGGGTGACTCCCATGTCCATGGCAGATCCGAACGTCGAGCCACAGCCGCCACGGGGCCACGTCCGCATCGTGTACCTCGGTCCGGTGGCCCCGCATTGGGAGGTCGTCTCCGATTTCGGCGACCGCGCGGTGATCGACGACTTCCGTACCCGGGTCATGGCGCGCCTGATGCTGCTCCCGCCGCACGATCCGCAGTTCCGCCGCAACCGGGAGCGCGTGGCCCGCGACGCTGAACGCGAGCTGCTGAGCCTCGAGTGGGACCTCGGCTACCCCGAGGACGAGTAGCACGACACCGGTTCAGCCGCCGAGGCCGAACGTCCACACCACCTCGGTGCCGGCGTCGCGTGCGCGCTGCAGCAAGGAGGGGTCCGGCCCGTCGGGAAGGTCTTCGCCGACCACGAGCAGCACGGCCATCGAGGCGTCCCCCACCACGGTGTAGACGACACCGTCGCGCTCGAAGACCACTGCGTGCAGCCCGTCGCCGGCCTCCATGGCCCAGGCGTGGGCGTCCATGGCCTCCATCTGCGGGTCGAGGGCCTCGGCGTCGAGGGCCCCGTCCTGCTCGAACACGGTGAGGGTGTCGGTGCCAGACCGGTAGGCGGCGGCGAGGAGGTGGTCCCCGGGCCGCTCGTAGACCTCTTCGCGACGGAAGCCGCCATCGAGCACGGACGGTGCTTCGAGATCGTCCAGCTCGTCGGCCGGCATGGCGGCGAAACCTGTCGCCGGCAGGAAGCCCGCCTCGTGGACCTCGACCATGTCGTCCACCGCAGGGGTGACCTCGGTGCCGCTGAGGTTGGACGCGAGCCCGACCACGAGCGCGACCACCGCCGCGGCACTGGCCACGGAGAGGGCGATGCGGACCCTGCGGCGGTCGCTCGAGCCCGACCCGAACGAGGGGCGCAGCAGGCGCTCGTAGAAGCCGAAGCGCGGATCGACCGCGGGCAGGCCGCGCACCAGGTCGGCCGTGGCCTGCGTGGCAGCCAGCTCGTCGGCGCAGTCGGCACACTCGTCGAGGTGGCGGCGGGCCTCGGCCTCCTCGGCCGGGCTCAGCTCGCCGTCGACGAGGGCGCTCAAGGCGTCGCCCAGGTGCGGCCCGTCGGGGCCGTCGAGGTGCGCGAGACGGTCGTCAGGCATCCACCAGCACCTCCCGGAGGCGGCTGCGGCCTCGATGGATGCGGCTGCGGACGGTGCCGACCGGCAGGTCCAGGGCCTCGGCGATCTCCTGGTAGGTGAAGCCGACGACATCGCACAGGACGACCGCGGCCCGGTAGTCCTCGGGTAGCGCGACCAGGGCCGCCTGCACGTCGTCGGGCAGCTGGGCCTTGGCCAGCGCCTCGTCCGCCGACGCCGATGCAGGCAGGACGCGCTCGGGATCGTCGGGCAAGGCGTCGAGGGGGCGGCGCTTCTTGGCCCGGACGCGGTCGAGGAAGGCGTTGGTGGTGATGCGGCTGAGCCAGCCCTCCAGCGAGCCTGGACGGTAGGTGGCGAGACCTCGGTTCACTCGTAGCAGTACGTCCTGCACCAGATCCTGCGCATCGTCGTGGTTGCCGGTCAGCCGGTACGCCACCGTGTAGAGGAACCGCCCGTGGTCACGGGCGACCTCCTCCCAGGTGGGGATGCGATCTTCGGGAGCATCGCTCCGGCTCATCGACGAGAACGACCGTGCCGACTCGTTGGTTCCCGCTCAGGCCCGCCGGACCACCGGGGAGGCCGCCGGGGCTCAGGCCGAGGGGGGAGCGTCCTTGGAGGACGCGTCGTTGGCGTCGTCGGTGCCGGCCTTGAACTCCTTCTGCGCCTGGCCCAGGGAGCGGGCCAGCTTCGGCAGCTTCGACCCACCGAACACCAGAAGGATGATCAGCAGGATGATCAGCAGTTCGGGGGCGCCGAGGTTCACGGGGGCTAGCCTACTCCGACCGTGCTGGAGTGCGTGATGAACGTGAGCGAGGGTCGCGACGCCGGCGTGCTCTCCGCCCTGGCCGCCGCTGCCGGCGACACGTTGCTCGACGTCCACACCGACGCCGACCACCACCGCAGCGTGTTCACCCTGGTGGGCGAGTACGCCCCCCGCGCGCTGACCGCACGCGCCGTCGAGCTCATCGACCTGCGCCGCCACCAGGGGGTCCACCCCCGCTTCGGGGCCATCGACGTGGTGCCCTTCGTCCCGTTGCGCAACGCCACCATGTCCGACGCCCTCCGGGCTCGCGACGACTTCGCTCGTTGGGCGGCCGCCACCTTGGACCTTCCCTGCTTCCTCTACGGTCCGTCGCGGACGCTGCCCGAAGTGCGCCGGGGGGCCTTCCGCGACTTCGGTCCCGACCTGGGCCCGCCGATCGCCCACCGGTCCGCCGGCGCCGTGGCGGTAGGAGCCCGACCGCTCTTGGTGGCCTTCAACCTGTGGTTGGCCGAACCCGACCTCGAGCAGGCAAAGGCCGTCGCCACCGCCGTGCGCTCGACCCCCATCCGCACGCTCGGCCTCGCCGTCGGCAGGCACGTGATGGTGTCGTGCAACCTGGTCGACCCGATCCACGTCGGGCCCGCCGACGCGTGGGACGCGGTGGCAGCCCACGCGTCGATCGCGCGCGCCGAACTGGTGGGCCTGGTGCCCGAGGCGGTGCTGCGATCCACTCCGGAGGATCGCTGGGATCAGCTGGACCTTGCGGCCGACCGCACCATCGAGGCGAGGCTGGCCGTCGCCGGGCGCTGAAGCGCGACCGCCATGGTCAGGCCGGGCGGACCTCGGTGCGGGCGAGGGCGCGTTGACGCCGTAGGCGGCGGCGCTCACGCTCGCTCATGCCCCCCCAGATGCCGAACTTCTCGCCGTTGGCCAAGGCGAACTCGAGGCAGTCCTCGCGCACGACGCAGCCGCGGCACACCTCTTTGGCTTCGCGAGTGGAGGCACCTCGCTCAGGGAAGAACAGATCAGGATCGACGCCAAGGCAGTTCGCGTAGTCCTGCCAGCCCTGATCTTCGAGTTCGTTCGCAGCTGCGCTTCGCATGGGGAGCCCCCTGAGATGGCTACATACCACAGTTGTAATTACAACGGTGTGATCTTCATCATGGCCCGCATCTCCGGTCGTTGCAAGGGCGAATCGGCGTTGGCCTCACGGGCCGCGCGCGTCGCGCCACGCGGAAGGGGCCCGACGGATGGGGCCCGCGCCTCGGACTACCGTGCGATCGGGTTGCGCGCGCGGCCTTGCGAGGGGGGACGGGACCATGGGTGAGCTCACGGGGAAGGTCGCCGCCATCACCGGCGGAGGGAACGGGATCGGACGCGCCACCGCGGTGCGCTTCGCCGAGGAGGGGGCCACCGGGGTGGTCGTCGCCGACCTCCTCGACGACGCGGCGGCCGAGACGGTCACCTTGGTGGAGGAGGCCGGCGGCGCCGCGACGGCCGTCCACCTCGATGCCACCAGCCGCACCGACAACCAGGCCATGGTCGACGCTGCCGTCGATTGCTTCGGGCGCCTCGATGTCGTGGTCACCGCGGCGGGGATCAGCACCCCGGACTACCGCAGCGGCGACCAGGAGGTCGCCCGCAAGACCATGATGAGCGCGCTCGACAACCTGGGCACGCCCTGGGTCCCGCTGCTCGACCTCTCGGCCGACGACTTCCAGCGGGTGCTCGACGTGAACCTCACCGGCACGCTCCTCGCGCTCCAAGCCGGCGCCGCCCACATGGTCGCGTCGAGCACCAAGGGATCGATCATCACCCTGGCGTCGATCCTCGCCAAGCACGCCGACGGCCCCCTCCCCTACAACGTCTCCAAGGCCGGCGTCTGGATGCTCACGAAGGTGGCGGCCCGGTCCCTCGCCCCCACCGGCATCCGGGTCAACGCCATCGGTCCCGGCTACATCGACACCAACATGACCGCGATGTTCGGCGAGGTCGAGGGTGTGCTCGACGTGTTCCTCACCCAGATCCCCATGGGCCGCCTGGGCACCCCCGTCGAGGTCGCCGACACCGCCGTCTTCCTCGCCTCCGAGCGCTCCAGCTACTTCACCGGCGAGATCCTCCACCCCGACGGCGGCTTTTACACCGAGTAGCCGACGGCGACGGCAGGCCGTCGCGACGAGGGCTACGGTGCCGCGGTGCGCCGACCCCGCCGCGCTGCCCTCCTCGTCCTCGCCTCCGCCTCGCTCCTGGCCTTGGCGCCGGCCTGCTCGTCGGACTCGGACTCCGAATCCTCGGGATCAGGCGACGGCGACGGGGTCACCATCGTCACCACCCTGGCGGCGTGCGACGAGGTCATCGCTGAGGTGCAGGACCGCCTCGCCGGCTTCGACACCACCGTCGACGCCGCCGACCTGCAGAGCCTGGAGGCCGAGGTCAACGCCGGCACCGATGCCCTGGATGCCGCCGGGTGCGAGGACTCGCTCTACGGCGACCTGTCCCAGGCCCGCTGCGAAGCCCTCCTCACGCTGGAGGGTGCCGACGCCCAGGCCGACGCCGTCCTCACCGGCTTCCAGGACGCCTGCGCCGACGAGTAGAGCGGCCCGAGGACCGGAGCACCCGCCGCCTTCTCAGGCGGAGCGCCGGCGACCGCCGCGGCCCTGGACGAGGGCACGGCGCTGCTCGATGAAGTCGACCAGCACGTAGTCGCCCAGGGTGTCGGGGCTGGTGAAGAAGGCCCGGCCCTTGTTCAGGCGGGTGAGCTGCTCGATGAAGTGCTTGAGGCCGCGGTCGGCGTCGAGCATGAAGGTGTTGATGCGGATGCCCTCACGGGTGAGGCGGGCCACCTCGGTGAGGGTGGCGTCGACGGTCTCGCGCACGGGCGGGTAGTTGAAGAACACCTCGCCGTTCTCACGCAGGTGGGCGGTGGGCTCGCCGTCGGTGATCATGATGATCTGCTTCGTGCCGGTCTGGCGGGCCAGCTTGCGTCGGGCGATCTGGAACCCGTGCTGCATGTTGGTGCCGTAGACGAAGTCCCACGACACCTCGGGCAGCTGCTCGGGGGTGAGGTCGCGGGCGATCTCGCTGAAGCCCACCAGGCCCAGGTAGTCGCGGGGGTAGTTGGTGGAGATCAGCGAGTGCAGGGCCATGGCCACCTTCTTGGCGGCCAGGAAGTTGTCCCGCATCGGCATCGAGAGCGAGAGGTCGATCATCAACACGGTGCTGGTGCGCACCAGGTGCTCGGTCTCCTCGACTTCGAAGTCGTCCGGGGTGAGGCGCACGGGCGTGCCCCCGCCGGTGCGGCGGATGGCGTTGCGCACCGTGCGCTCGATGCTGAGGTTGAAGGGGTCGCCGAACTCGTAGGGCTTGGTGTCGTAGGTGCGCTCGTGGCCCGTGCCCTTGCGCTCGAGCTCGTGGCGGCCCATCTGGCTGCGGGACAGGTGCTTGAACAGGTCGTTGAGGGCGTTGGCGCCGACGCGGCGCAGGCCGCGGGGCGTGAGCTCGAGGCGCCCTTCCTTGTTCTCGACCAGACCCGCCTCCTCGAGCATGCGGGCCAGCTCCTGGATGCGCTCGAGGCTCTCGGCGGACTGCTCGCCGAGCAGGTCGCGCACCTTGTCGATGTCGGCCTCGGCGAGCGCCCCCGGGTTGGTGGCGCCCCGCAGCAGGTTCTCGAGCTGGTCGATGTCTCCCAGCTCGCCCATCATCTCCGCCGCCTCGGCGAACCCGAGCGGGTCCTGGCCGCTGAAGTTGTACTGCTTGTCCCAGCCGGCGTTGGGGAAGGCGTTGCGCAGGTTCTCGGCCAGCTGGTCGGCCTGCCAGCGCAGGTCCATGTCCTCGAGGAGCTGCTCGGACAGGCTCTGCAGCTGCGCCCGCTGCTCGGGCGTCATCGAGTTGAGCATCGCCTGCATGGCGGCCATGCGCTGGGCCATCACCTCGAGCAGCTCGTCGAGGGTCTCGGGGTTCTCGGGGAAGAAGTCGCCGAAGCGCTCCATGAAGCCCTCGAAGTCGGGGGTCTCGCCCCGCTCTCGCTGCTCGAGCATCTGGTTGAGCTCGGCCATCATGTCCTTCATGCGGGCCATGTCCTCGGGGGACATGTCGTTCATGGCCCCGGTCATCTGGTCCACGTAGCGCTGCATGAGCTGCTGGCGCAGCTGGTCGACCAGCTCGTCGAAGCGCTCACGGGCCTCGGACGAGGTGAACTCGTACTGCTGGAGCTCGCGGACCTGGCCGGCGAGGTCGGGGGGCAACATGTCGAGCTGGAGGTTGCGCTCCATCGCGACCTGGTCGGTCAGCTCCTGGCGGCGGGCGTCGCCGGACTCACGGGCCTCCCGCTGGAGGTCCTCGATGCCGTCCCGCTCCATCTCGACGACCTCGCGGAGCTCGTCGGCGATGTCGTCGTAGACGCCGCCGAGGTCGTGCTGCTCGAGGGTCTCCTTGCGGCGCCGGCGCAGCTTCTCGAGCAGGTCGCGCACGCCCTCCATGCGCTCGCCGTTGCGGTCGCGGAAGCCCGACTGCATCATCCGGCGGAGGGCGGCGTTGAGGTCGCCGTGGTAGAGCAGGTCGTCGGTGATCTCGGAGAAGACGTCGTCGGCGTCGAGCTCGAAGCCCACCTGGGTGCCGTCCCACCGCGAGTAGGCGAAGCGGGGGGCGGGGGCCTTGCGCCGGCGGAGCACGTCCCGAGGCTACCCGTCACCCCTCCGCGCCGTACGGCCGGGCGGGCACCTGCGCCCTCGAACCGAACTGGCACCGGATCTCGGTGCCCTGGCACCGAGATCCGGTGCCAGAACGATCGGACCGGGGCTCAGCCGACGTGGTCGCGGAGCCAGATGAGGATGTCGGGAGCGAGAGCCTCGCCGGTGGGGCTGAGGGACCCGTCCTCGTCCAGGTCGAAGGCGTGGCCCTCGCCGGGGAGGATGCGGGTGGTCACGTCGACGCCGGCTGCCTCGAGGGCGGCGGCGAAGCGCTCACTCTGTTCGGCGGCGACCAGCCCGTCGTCGGCGCCGTGCACCAACAGGACCGGAGCGACGGCGCCGGCCACCATCTCGGTGGAATCGGCTCGCTGCCAACGCCCCTGCACGAGCTGGTCGGGGCTGTCTTCGGGGCCACCGTAGTAGCGCTCCTCGTCGAACTGGAGGCCCGAGTAGTAGCCGTAGAAGCCGATGAAGCCGTCGATGGCGTCGGACGCCCCCGGCCAGAGCTCGGTGTCCTGGTAGTAGGGATCGTCGGGGGTGACCTCGAGCTGGCCGCCGAGGCGGGCGCCGGCGGAGATGCCGTGCACCACGATGTGGTCCGCGGCCACCCCGTGGTCGGCGCCCTGGCCCCGGAGCCACTGGACCGCGGCCTTCACGTCCTGTTCGGGCTCGGGGTAGACGGGCGAGCGGGTGGTGTCGTCGAAGATCAGGTAGTCGGTGGACAGGGTGGCGTAGCCGGCGTCTCGGTACACCTCCGCCCAGGCCCGCATGTCGCTGCGCTCGCCGCCGAAGCCGCCGCCGCCGTGCACGAGGACGATGGCCGTGTCGTTGACGAAGCCCTCAGGGAGGCACAGGTCGCCCTGGTACTGGTCGGCGGCGCCCGGCGGCGAGACGACCACCGTCTCGCAGCCGCCGGGCAACGGCGACGACGTGGTGGTGACCCCGAAGGCATCCCCGGCAGTTGGAGCGCCCGCTGGGACCTGCTCGCTCGACGCGCCGGCGGGGCCGGCGCTGGGCTTGGGTGCCATCACGCGGGCCACGACCACCACCAGGCCCACGAGGCACACCAGTCCGAACAGGGTGGGGACGAGGCGCCCCACCCTGCCGCTTCGTCGCCGGGCCATCCGCCGAGGCTACGCCTGCGCCCCGTTGGGGTCCGGTCACGCCCCGCCAGCGACAATGGCCCGATGACCTGGGACGCCGGCAGCCAAGACCACTTCTGGTGGGGGACCGCGGCTTCGGCCACCCAGACCGAGGGGGCCGCGCCGCGGGCCGACTGGGCCCGGTGGGAGAAGCTCGGGCGGGCCCCGGCATCGCTGGACGGCAACGGGTTCGCCACCAACTACCGCGACGACTTCGCGCTGCTGGCCGGCGCCGGCCTCACCCACCACCGGCTGTCGATCGAGTGGGCGCGCATCGAGCCCGAACCCGGCCGCTGGGACCGGGACGCCATCGAGCACTACCGCCTGATCCTCGAGGCGGCCAAGGAAGCCGGGCTGTCGGTGTGGGTGTGCCTGCACCACTTCTCCCTCCCCGGCTGGTTCTCCGACGACCTCGGCGGCTTCCTGGACGACAAGGCCCGCGGCTACCACTGGCCCCGCCACGTCGACCGGATGGCGGAGACCTTCGGCGACCTCGTGTTCGGGTGGAAGCCCATCAACGAGCCGGTGGCGTATGCGTCGCTCGGATGGCTCGACGGCACCTTCCCGCCCGGGCGCCGCGACCTCGAGAAGTTCTTCGACGCGCTGCGCGCCGTGCACCTGGCCAACCACGAGGCGTGGATGCTGCTGAAGGGCGGCGACCAGCCGGTGGCCACCGTCTACAACCTGGCGCCGGTGGTGCCGCGCTCGACCGAGCCCCACGTCACCGCCCTCGCCGACACCATCGACGAGGCCCTCTGGGGATGGATCAGCGCCCTGCGCGACGGCCTGCTGCGCACGCCCGGGCGGGCCGACGTCGAGATCCCCGACATGGCCGGCTCGTTCGACCTCGTCGGCTTCTCCTACTACTCCGCCTACGGCATCGCCGACGACGCCGACCAGCCATTCGTGCCCTACCCCGCCGATGCCCGGGTCGGGCCCCTCGGCTACGCCCCGTGGAGCGAGGGCCTCGGCATCGTCCTGCGCCGCCTCGCCGACGAGCTACCCGGGCGGCAGTTGCTCGTCGCCGAGCACGGCGTGGGCACCACCGACGACGAGTGGCGCGAAGAGGTGCTGCGAGCGTCCCTTGCCGAGGTGGCATCCGCGGTGGCCGACGGCGTCGACGTCCGTGGGTTCTTCCACTGGACCGGCATCGACAACTACGAGTGGCTCCACGGCTTCGACGTGCCCTTCGGGCTGTTCGACCGCAACCGCAAGCCCCGCGACTCGGCGGCACTGGCCTCGGACTGGGCCGCCCGAGACCTGCTCACGACGAAGTCGGGGCAATAGCGCGCGGTTTCCGCGTGGCATTGCCTCCAGAGTGCGAAGCCTGGCGCCAGGCGCCGGCGCGCCCATTCCGCGCGCCATCGCCTCGGGAAGGCTCGGCTCAGAGAGGGTCGGTGGTGACGGCGCCGGCGTCGATGACCTGGTCGGTCCAAGTGGCACCGTCCCAGTAGCGGTACTCGTGGCGGCCGCCGGGGTCGGGGTGCCAGCCCGCCGGCGGGCCCGGGGGCGCCGCGGGCGCGGCCGGCGCCGGGCCGGGCATGCCGACGCCAGGGTTGAACCGCGGCGCCGGCGACATCTGGCCCCGCGGGCCTGGGCTCATCTGCTGCGGTACGTTCGGGGGCACGCCGGGCAGCGGTCCGGCGAGGCCCAGCTCGCCGTCGAGCGCACCGAAGAACTGGTTGATGTTCTTGGTGTTCTTGCCCCAGTCGACGAGACCGAACTTCACGTCCGAGCGGATGCCGACCTGGATGGTGCCGGGCCCGACCTGGCCGACCTGCACGCCGAGGTTCTCACCCCAGGACATCAGCGACATCGAGGTCGACAGGGTGATGGCGCCGGTGGCGGGGTCCGCGCCCTTCACCCCCATGCCACAACGTGCCGCGGCCCGGCAGGCCGCGTCGAAGACGGTGGCGTACTCGGCCTGGTAGATGCGAGCGGCGTCCTTCGCGGTGGCCATGGCCACCATCGTGCCGCGCGCCGACAGGTCATGCAGGTTGCGTCGCCCGGACTCAGCCCCGGCCGCGGTAGGTGGCCCGAGCGCCGACGGCCTCCTTGTTGAGGCGCTTCGACAGGTGGAGGCCCTCGAGGACGAGCTCGACGGCGCCGGCCACGGCGGCAGGCGACTCGTCGTCGGTGAGCCGGCGTACGGCGTCGCGCAAGGCGGGGATCGACGTGACGAGCTGGGCGTAGTCGTCGACGCCGACGTCCTCGCCCGCGTTGACCACCGTGCCCTCGTCGAAGGCGTCGAGCACGCCGCGCAGGTCCTCGACCGCGAAGCGCTCCTTGAACACCGTGAGCACCGCGCCCTTCATGATCTGGTCCACGATCTGGGCGTCGCGACCCTCTTCGATGGCCTCGATCTCGACCTTGCCCGCCGTCGACGACACCAACGCCTCGAGGTCGCTCACTCGCGGTACGACCTCGGTCTCGCCCAGGTGCAGCGAGCGGCGCAGGGCGTTGGCGATGAGGGTCTCCTGGTTCGACACGGTGAGGCGCACCGAGACACCGGAGGACTGGTTGATGTGCGGGCTCTGGCGGGCCAGATGGCTGATGGTGGCCACGATCTCGGACATGTACTCGGGCACCGACACCCGCACCCCCTCGAGGTCGAACGGCCGCGCCTCCTGGGCAGCGATGGCCACTTCCGTCTCGACCTCGAGGGGGTAGTGGGTGCGGATCTGGGCGCCGAAGCGGTCCTTCAACGGGGTGATGATGCGGCCGCGGTTGGTGTAGTCCTCGGGGTTGGCCGAGGCGAACAGCAAGACGTCGAGGGGCAGGCGGATCTTGTAGCCCCGCACCTGGACGTCCCGCTCTTCGAGCACGTTGAGCAGGCCGACCTGGATGCGCTCGGAAAGGTCGGGCAGCTCGTTGATCGCGAAGATGCCGCGGTTGGTGCGGGGGACGAGGCCGTAGTGCAGGGTGAGCTCGTCCGAGAGGTAGCGGCCTTCGGCCACCTTGATGGGGTCGACCTCGCCGATGAGGTCGGCGATGGAGGTGTCGGGCGTGGCCAGCTTCTCGCCGTAGCGCAGGTCGCGGTGGACCCACTCGATGTTCGTGTCGTCGCCGTGCTCGGCCACGAGGTCGCGAGCGTGCTTCGAGACGGGGTGGTACGGGTCGTCGTTGATCTCGGAGCCGACGATGATCGGCATCCACTCGTCGAGCAGGCCGGTGAGGGAACGGATCATGCGGGTCTTCGCCTGGCCCCGCTCGCCCAGGAAGATCACGTCGTGACCCGCGAGCAGCGCGTTCTCGAGCTGGGGCATGACCGTGTCCTCGTAGCCGAGGACGTGCTCGAAGAGGGGCTCTCCCGACGCGATCTTGGCGACCGCGTTGCGACGCACCTCTTCCTTGATGGGGACGGACTCCCAGCCGGACTCGCGGAGCTGACCGATGGTGGCGGGGCGCGACGACATGCGCGCCAACCTACCGGTCGCCCGTCGCGCCGCGGCGGTCGGACGCAGGGTCCTGACCACTACCCTCGACCCCTTGACCGTCGATCTCTCGGGCACGTGGCGGGCGGCGATCGCCGACGAGGCGTTGCGCCGCTCGTACACCCTGGACGACTTCGACGACGCCGGCTGGGAGACCCTCGCCGTCCCCGGGCATTGGCAGTCGACGGCGGCCTTCGCCGAGTGCGACGGGCCGCTGCTGTATCGCCGCAGCTTCGACACCCGGACGCCCGAGGCGGGGCGCCGTTCCTGGCTGGTCCTCGACGGCATCTTCTACCAGGGCGACGTCTGGCTCGACGAGAGCTACGTCGGCGCCACCGAGGGCTACTTCTTCCACCACACCTTCGAGGTCACCGAGGCCCTGGCGGCCCGCAGCGAGCACACACTCGCGCTCGAGGTGATCTGCACGCCTCAGCTCGACCGGGCGGCGAAGCGCAACCTCACCGGCGTGTTCCAGCACTGGGACTGCCACGACCGGGACCGCAACCCAGGCGGCATCTGGCGGCCCGTGCGCCTCGAGGAGACCGGCCCGGTCCGGTTCCGCCGCCCGTCGATGATCTGCACGGAAGCCAGCGAGGCCACCGCCACCGTCGCCATCGCCGCGGTGGTCGACACCCTCGAGGCGGGCACCGTCGAGATCCGCACCACCATCACCCGCGCCGGCGACGCCACCCCAATGACCGCGCAGCGCGCCGACCACCCCCTCGCCGCCGGCGAGAACCAGGTCGAGTGGTCGATCTCGGTGGCCGACCCCGAGCGCTGGTGGCCGTGGTCGCTCGGCGACCAGCCGCTGCACGACGTCACCATCGAGGTCCGCACCGACGGCGGCGAGGTCAGCCACCGGGTGACGCGCCGCCTCGGGTTCCGCACCGTCGAGCTGCGCAACTGGATCGCCCACGTCAACGGCGAGCGCCTCTTCCTCAAGGGCTCGAACCAGGGCCCCACCCGCCAGGCCCTCGCCGACGCCTCCCCAGACGAGCTCCGCGGCGACGTGGCCCTCGCCCGTGACGCCGGCCTGGACTTCCTGCGCCTGCACGCCCACATCACCCGTCCCGAGGTGTACGACGCGGCCGACGAGGCCGGCCTCCTGCTCTGGCAGGACCTCCCCCTCCAGTGGGGCTACGCGAGAGGCGTCCGCAAGCAGGCCGTGCGCCAGGCCCGCAAGGCGGTGGAGCTGCTCGGCCACCACCCGTCCGTGGCCATCTGGTGCGGCCACAACGAGCCCATGGCCATCGACATCGACGCCGAGGCGCTCGGCGACCCCGCCGAGGTGCGCAAGCTCGCGGTGCGGGCGCTGGCCGCCCAAGAGCTCCCCACCTGGAACCGCACCATCCTCGACCGCTCCATCAAGCGGGCCCTGCGCAAGGCCGACCCGTCACGACCCGTCATCGCCAGCTCGGGGATGTTCCCGCACCTGCCCCAGCTCGACGGCACCGACACCCACACCTACGTCGGGTGGTACTTCGGCGACGAGCGCGACTTCCCCACCTTCCTGCGCCGCCTGCCCCGCCTCGCACGCTTCGTGACGGAGTTCGGGGCCCAGGCCGTGCCCGCCGACGCCGGGTTCTGCGAGCCCGAGCGCTGGCCCGACCTCGATTGGGCGCGGCTGGCCCGCACCCACAACCTCCAGAAGCACGCCTTCGACCGCTATGTGCCGCCCGGGGAATTCGCGGCTTTCGACGAATGGCGCGATGCCACGCAGCGCTACCAGGCCACCGTGGTGAAGCACCACATCGAGGCGCTGCGGAAGCTCAAGTACCGACCGACCGGTGGCTTCGCCCAGTTCTGCTTCGCGGACGGCCACCCTGCGGTGACGTGGTCGGTGCTCGGCCACGATCGTGCCCCGAAGGCCGCGCATCAGGCCCTCGTCGACGCCTGCCGGCCCGTCATCGTCGTCTGCGAGCGCCCACCCGCCGAGGTGCGAGCCGGCGAGCGGCTGGCCCTCGACGTGCACGCCGTCTCCGACCTGCACCACGGGATCGCCGGCGCCCAAGTGGGTGCCACGGTCCGCTGGACCGGGCGCGAGGAGACGTGGGCCTGGCAAGGTGACCTCGAGGCCGACGAGTGCACCCGCATCGGCGGCATCGAGTTCGAAGTCCCCGACGCGCCGGGCACCCTCACGATCGACCTCGAGCTCGTCGGCGACGGCCTCGAACGGGTGACCAACCACTACGCCACCATCGTCGCCGCCACGCGCTGAAGGCGGTCAGCCGGCGTCCACCGCCCCCATGGTGCCGAGGATCAAGTTGCGGACCGCGACGCGGTAGGCGTCGCTCGGGATGTCCGCGTCGAGGTCACGGATGAACGCGAGCCCCGCCACCGCACCGAAGAAGACGTCCACCTGCACGACGAGGTGCTCGGGAGTCACCTGCAGGTCCAGCAGCCGGTTGAGCTCGGCCGCGAGCATCGTGGACACCATCGTTCGAGCCGAGCGGTACGGCTCGACGAAGGCCCGGGCCGCCTCGGGCGTGGCCGCGGCATCCACGAGGAACTCCGAATAGGCCCGCTGGCGCCGTTCGCCCTCACCCCCCAGGGCCGCCACCCAGTCGGCGATGAGGGCGATCCACTCGTCGAGGTCATCGATGGTGGTGGCCTTGTCGGCGAGTGCCGGGATGCCGCCGAGCGACCACTCCTGGCGCACGGAGAGGAAGAGGTCCGCCTTCGATCGGAAGTTGGCGTAGACCGCCCCTTTGGTGACGCCGGCGTCAGCCGCGATCTCCGCCAACGTGGTGCCGAAGTAGCCCTGGCTCTCGAAGCGGCGGTCCGCCGCGTCAAGCAGCGCCCGCCTCGTCCGCTCTTGTGACTCAGCCCGAGTCATCGGCGTGCCTTCCCCCACGGAGGGAGGATTCTAGGGACGTGCGCGCTCCCCGTGGGACGCCAGGCGCGCGCCGATGCGGTGCCGATGCTCAGCGCGTGGAAAAGTGACGTCGTGAAAGTCCATCACCACAGCTACGACGCGGTGATCGTCGGCGCCGGGGGCGCCGGCCTGCGTGCCGCCATCGAGGTCGCGGGGCAGTGCCACGTGGCGGTCCTCACCAAGCTCTACCCGACCCGCTCGCACACCGGCGCCGCACAGGGCGGCATGTGCGCGGCGCTGGCCAACGTGGAGGACGACTCCTGGGAGTGGCATGCGTTCGACACGGTGAAGGGCGCCGACTACCTCGGCGACCAGCCCGCCATCGACGTGATGTGTCGCGAGGCCATCGACGCGGTCATCGAGCTCGAGCACTTCGGCCTGCCCTTCAACCGCACGCCCGAGGGCAAGATCGACCAGCGTCGCTTCGGTGGTCACACCCGCAACCACGGCGAGGCGCCCGTGCGCCGGGCGTGCTACTCGGCCGACCGCACGGGCCACATGATCCTCCAGACCCTCTTCCAGCAGTGCGTGAAGCGGGGCGTGAACTTCTTCAACGAGTTCCAGGTCCTCGACATCGCCTTCGTGGACGACCCCGACAGCGACGCCGGCAAGCGGGTGTCGTCGGTGGTCGCCTACGAGATGGCCACGGGCGACCTGCACGTGTTCCGCACCAAGGGCGTGCTGTTCGCCTCCGGCGGCTTCGGCCGCATGTTCAAGGTGTCCTCCAACGCCGTCAGCCTCACGGGTGACGGCCCGGGCCTCCTCCTGCGTCGGGGCATCCCCATGCAGGACATGGAGTTCTTCCAGTTCCACCCGACCGGCATCTACAAGCTGGGCATCCTGCTCTCCGAGGCCGCCCGCGGCGAGGGCGGCATCCTGCGCAACAAGGACGGCGAGCGCTTCATGGAGCGCTACGCCCCCACGGTGAAGGACCTCGCTCCCCGCGACATGGTCTCCCGCTCGATCATGACCGAGATCCTCGAGGGCCGGGGCTGCGGCATCCACGGGGACTACGTCCACCTGGACCTCACCCACCTGCCGCCCGAGCAGATCGACGCCAAGCTGCCGGACATCTCGGACTTCGTGCGCACCTACCAGGGCATCGAGCCGAAGACCGACCCGATCCCGATCCAGCCCACGGCCCACTACGCCATGGGCGGCATCCCCACCAACGTCGACGGCCAGGTCGTCATCGACACCGACAACACCGTGCTCCCCGGCCTCTACGCCGCCGGCGAGTGCGCCTGCGTGTCGGTCCACGGCGCCAACCGCCTCGGCACCAACTCGCTGCTCGACATCGTCGTGTTCGGCCGCCGCGGCGGCAAGGACATGGCCCGTTACGTGAACCACGTCGACCACCCCGAGGCGGTCCCCGGCGCCGAGCGCGACGTCGCCGCCCGCATCGAGAAGCTGAAGGCGGGCAAGGGCACCGAGAACTACGCCGACCTCCGCACCAAGCTCCAGGACGACATGACCAAGTACGCCACGGTGTTCCGCACCGAGGAGTCCCTGGCCACCGCCGAGGCCACGGTCGCGGAGCTGAAGGAGGCCTACGAGGACGTCGCCATCACCGACAAGGGCGACACCTTCAACTACGACCTCACCGAGGCGCTCGAGGTGAGCTACCTGCTCGACCTCGCCGACGTCACGGTCAAGAGCGCCCGAGCCCGCACGGAGAGCCGCGGCGCCCACGCCCGAGACGACTACCCCACCCGCGACGACGCGGAGTGGATGAAGCACACGCTCGCCACCCTGAACGACGACGGTTCCATCACCTTGGACTACAAGCCGGTGATCGGCGGCCGCTACGAGCCCATGGAGCGCAAGTACTGATGGCTGACACCACCACCGCCGAGGCCCCGTCGGAGTCGAGCGGGGCGGCGACCCCCGCACCTGCGGTCGAGCTGTTCAAGGTCGAGGTGCGCATCAAGCGCTACGACCCCGAGCGCGACACCAAGCCCCACTGGGAGAGCTACCAGGTGGAGATGGAGGGCACCGATCGCGTGCTCGACGCCCTCCACGAGGTGAAGTACCACCACGACGGCACCCTCTCCCTGCGGCGCTCCTGCGCCCACGGCGTGTGTGGCTCGGACGCCATGGTCATCAACGGCTCGAACGCCCTCGCCTGCACCATGCTCATCAAGGACGCCGGCAGCATCGTCACGGTCGAGCCCATCCGCGGCCTCCCGGTCATCAAGGACCTCGTGGTCGACATGGAGCCCTTCTTCGCCCAGTACCGCTCGGTGATGCCGTTCCTCATCAACGAGAGCGACCCCGGCTACACCGAGCGGTACCAGTCCTCGGAAGACCGTGAGCGCTTCGACGACACCACCAAGTGCATCCTCTGTGCGGCCTGCACCACGTCGTGCCCGATCTACTGGGGCAACTCGTCGTACGTGGGCCCGGCCGCGATCGTCAACGCCCACCGCTTCATCTTCGACTCCCGCGACGAGGGCGCCGCCGACCGCCTGGACATCCTCAACGAGAAGTCGGGCGTGTGGCGCTGCCGCACCGCCTTCAACTGCTCCGAGGCCTGCCCCCGCGAGATCAAGGTCACCCAGGCCATCGAAGAGGTCAAGCGCGCCATCCTCTACGACCGCGTGTAGCGGCGGCAGGCCGGCGCAACACCCCGTTGCCCGCCATCGGTCCGGTACCTACAGTGCGGGCATGAGCGTCGCCGTGGCTCACCTCGAGGGGTTCGCCGGTCCATTCACCGTCGACGACCTCGACGACTTCCCTGAGATCGGCCTCCGGTTCGAGCTGATCGAAGGAACGCTGCTCGTGAGCGCCGCACCGAGCCTCCTGCACCAGTTGACGTGCGCGCGTCTCTATGACGCCCTCGCCGCGGCATGCCCTCCCGAGCTCATCGCCCTCCAAGGCCCAGCGGAGGTGCGCAACGGCGACCACACGTCGATGCAGCCCGACGTCCTCGTGGTCCGGCGCACCGACATCGCACTCGCCCGCGAGGACGTGCCCCCTCCCCTGTTGGTGATCGAGGTTGCGTCCCCCTCCACCCGCATGATCGACCAGGGCAGCAAGCGCCTCGCCTACTGCGCCGCCGGCGTCGGCGCCTACTGGCTGGCCGACCCGTTCGTGCCCTCGGTCACCGTCATCCGATGGGAGGGCGGCACGGAGACCGTGGTCCACGTCACCAGCGACGAACTGCTCCACGTCGACTGGCCCGCGTCGCTCGACCTGCGGCCGAGCGGCCTCGTCGCCACGTAGAGGTCCGGGCCCGGCGGCGTCGGCCAACGACACGGGGTTCACCGGATGCGCCACGCCGTCTCGCGGTGAGACAACGGGGGTGGTACATCCGGCCACCAGCGGAGGGCACGACATGTCGGCATCGAGCCGTCGGACGAGGACACGGGCAGGGGCCCGGGTCGCCGTCGTTGCGATCATGGCGGCGCTCGCGCTCGCGGGATGCGGCGGGGGTGACGACGACACCGCCTCGCTGAGCGACGACGAGATCGCGGACGTCATCGACGAGAACACCCCGACCTCCTTGGCGGTCGAGACGCCCGACACTTCGGTGCCCCAGGATGCGTTCGACGCCCTGAACGACCTCGAACCGCGAGGCGGCGCGGCGCCCGACGGGTTCCAGACGCTGATCAGCGGGGACCTCGCGGTCGAGGTGCCCGGCAAGTGGCAGGACGTCGACCTGGAGAAGGGCCCCGACGGGGAGGACGCGATCCGGGCAGCGCCGGCGCTCTCGGAGTTCGGCAACGGCGGCGTCGGCCTGGGGGTCAGCGCCTACGAAGAGGCGTACCCGACGGCCACGATCCTCGACACCCTGGAGAGTGGCCTTTCCACCGAGGACTGGGGCGTGCCCGTCAGCAGTTGCGCCGATCAGGAGCAGGAGGACTTCCCGGGCAACCCGGAGATGACCGCCACCGTGCGCATCTACGGGGACTGCACGGGCGCCGATCCGAACGCTGTCTGGCTGCTGGGCGCCTTCGCCCCGACCGCGAACGACGACGTGACCGTCGGCGTGTACGCCTTCGCCACGGACGGCGAGGAGGTCGACGACCTGATCTACTCGCTCTACAGCCTGTCCCTGGAGGGCTATCAGCCGTGAGCTCGAGGTCCTGAACCACCATCACGGCCGACGAGCGCTGAGCACGGGGGCCCGGACCCACCACGGACACGCCGCCACCCTCGGTGGTACAAATGGTGGTGTTTGTGGGGCGGGACCGAACCCTGGGCGAACTCGTGGACGTGGTCGAGCGCGCCGCAGCCGGCAACGGGGGCGGCCGCTGGCTCGTCGGTGAGGCCGGCGTCGGCAAGACCGCGGTCCTTCAGCAATTGGCCGAGCAGATCTCCCCCGAGACCCGGGTGCTCTGGGCGACGGGCCGCGAGGGCGAGACCGAGTTCGCCTGGGGGGTGTTCGAGCAGCTGATCGGGCCGCTCGTTTCCGAGGGGCTCGACGCCGTACTCCCGGCGCCTCAGCGCGCCGCGGTGCGCTCCGCCCTGGCGCTCGACGTCGCTACCGACGGGATGGACCAGTCTCCCCTGGCCCCGGTCGTGGCGGCCCGGAACCTCGTTCTCGCCTCCAATGAGGCGCTGCCCGTCCTGGTGCTGGTGGACGATCTCCAGTGGGTCGATGCGCCGAGTCGTCGGGCCCTCGACTACCTACTGGCGCGGATCGCGGACACCACGATCGCCGTGGTCGCCGCCGGGCGACCGGGTGGCGACGACGACCCTCCCGTCCCGGCCCTCCCGCTCGAGCCCCTCGACCCGGCGGCCTCGCTCCTCCTGCTCCAGGAGAGGGGCATCCCGGACCCGGCGATCGGCGAGCGCATCCTGGACGAGGTCGGCGGAAACCCCCTGCTGCTCCAGGCGGCTGCCAGCGCGCTCGACGACCTCCAGCGGTCGGGTCGGGCCGGGCTGCCCGAAGTGTTGCCGGTGCCGGCATCGGTGACCCGGCTGGCCGAGAAGCGACTGGTCGACCTCGACACCGCCGCCCGGGATGCGGTGCTGGTGGCGGCCATCGCTCCCGGGGGCGAGCTCCGCACGGTGTCACACGCGCTACGTGTGCTCGGACACGACGGCGAGTCCCTCGAAGCAGCCGAGGCGGGGGGCATCCTCCGGATCGACGGCTCTCGGGTGGCCTTCTCCCACCCCACGCTGCGTTCCGCGGCGTACTACGCCGCCACGCCATCCGAGCGGCGCCAGGCTCATACCGCGGTCGCCAGTGGGCTCACCGACGACGTGGTCCGTGCCTGGCACCTCGGCCAGGCGGCCATCGGCCCCGACGACCACGCCGCCGACCAGCTCGCCCGGGCCGGCGATGCCCTGCTCGGCCGACGGGCCCCCATCGAGGCCGCCGCCCACTTCGAGCGGGCCGCAGCGCTCACCAACGACCCCGAGACTGCCGCCCTGCGGCTCCGAAAGGCGGCCGAGGCGCTCGCCGACACGGGCCGGAGCGACGTCGCGGTGGTCGCGCTCGACCGCGCTGATCGACTGGGCCGCCAGCAGCTGGAGGCCGCCCGCCGCGAGCGCCTGCGCCTGCGCCTCGCGGCCCGCAGCAGCGCGACCGCCGACGTGGTCGAGGGCCTGCGTCGCCTCGCCGCCCAGGTCCAGGACCTCGACCCCCAGCTGTCCGCCGAGGTCTCCCTCGACTGCGTGCCGACGCTCGTCCAATTGTTCCGCGTGGACGACATCGAGGCGGTCGCCACCGACGCCCTGACGCAGGCCGAACGGGCCGGTGCATCCGATCTGGCCCGTCGGGCCGAGGTCGTGCTCGGTGGGGTGCGCCTCGGTCGTGGCGACCTGGACGGCCAGGAGCACCTCGACCGGTATGCCGAGGTGCTCGAGGCCGAAGGGTCGGTCGCGGCGGCACCATTCCTCGCCGAGGTGGTCGCACCCTTCCTGGGGTTGCTCCGGCGGGGGCCCGAGGTGGACGCGCTGTTCGACGACCTCGACCGAGAGCTGCGTGCCGCGGTCGCCATCCCCGCCCTCATCGCCGTGCTCGGGGCGCGGGCCGTTCTGAACCACGGCCGCGACCTGCGCCTCACGATCGCCTACGACGTCGAGGCGATCGAGCTGTCGGAGGCCATCGACCAGCCCGATCTCGCGAGGTTCGCCACCGTGTCGCTCGCCATGGCCAGCGGCGTACGTGGGGACGTCGAGCGCACCACCTGGGCGGCCGAGCGGTGCGCGGCATCGTCGGATCGGACCCATCACGTCGCCGGGCTCGCGGGCCGGGCCCACCTGCACCTCGCAAGGGGCGAGCTGGACGAATCGCTCGCCCTCTACGAGAGGCTGTACGAGCAGCACGGGATCGGCCACTCGATGGCGCGATGGGAGCCCGACTGGTGCGAGGCGCTGGTCCGGCACCGCCAGACGGAACGAGCCCTCGAGATGATCGACCACTTCTCGGCCAGCCCCATGGGCCTGCTGGCCACGGGCGGCGTCGCACGGGTCCGTGGGATGCTCGCGGTCGACGACGCCGACGCCGTGGCGCAGTTCGAGCACGGCTTGCGTTTCGTCGACCTCATCCCGAACGACATCGTCCGGGGACGCACCGAGCTGGTGTGGGGTGAGCGTCTCCGTCGCGCCCGCAAGCGGGCCGAGGCACGGACGCACCTCGAGACCGCGGTGACCCTTCTCCGACGAGTCGGTGCCGACCCCTGGGCCGATCGTGCCGAGCGCGAGCTCGTTGCCGCCGGCGCCGCGCCGGCGATGCAGCAGGGCACCGCCGATGCCCTCACCGGCCGGGAACGCGACGTCGTACGCCTCGCCGCCGAGGGCGCCACCAACCGGGTCATCGCCGAACAGTTGTACGTCAGTCCCCGAACCGTCGAGACACACCTCGGCTCGATCTACCGCAAGCTCGGCGTCGCCAACCGTCGCGAGTTGATCCACTGGGTCTCGAAGGGCGCTGGCCCGGACGATTGACACGGGGTTCACCGGAGAGGCATCCGGCGCCTTCGTGGCGGAGTTCGGTGGGCTGTTCGGCGCCGCCTCGGCTGCGGGCGCCGCCGCGGTCGACACGAAGCCGGACGCGTCGACCTCCTGCGCTCGTGAATTGGCCTCGTGGGGGGCCGGTGAGCAATCCTCTTGGCGGCATGACGGCGGTCTGAACAGACCATCGCGCCCACACCCCATGTCCCACAGGCGGCACAGGGCCGCCTGCGACCAAAGGAAACCCGTTGCCCATTCTCAACGTCCTCGCTGCTGAAGGCGGGTACCAGGAGTTCACGCTCGGCGGCGCCGAGTGGTTCTGGTTGATCTTCTCGGCTGCGACCGCGCTGCTGGCCCTCGCCGTCGGCGCCTTCCTGGTGCGCTCCGTGCTCGACGCGGACACCGGCACCGACAAGATGCGCGAGATCGCCGCGGCGATCCAGGAGGGGGCCATGGCCTACCTCAAGCGGCAGTTCCGCACGATCGGGATCATCGTCATCCCGGTCGCGATCATCGTGTTCGTCACCTCCACCGAGGTGCTGAAGCCCGATGGTGCCGTGGCCCTGAGCTTCTTCCAGTCGGGCCTGTTCCGCACGCTGGCCTTCATCGCCGGCTGCATCCTGTCGGGCCTCACCGGCTTCATCGGCATGAGCCTGGCGGTGCGGGGCAACGTGCGCACCGCGGCGGCGGCCAAGTCGGGCTCGATGCCCGCGGCGCTGCAGGTCGCCTTCCGCACCGGCGGCGTGGCCGGCATGTTCACCGTCGGCCTGGGCCTCCTCGGCGCCACGTTGATCATCATGATCTTCCAGAACACCGCCTCGGCCATCCTCATCGGCTTCGGCTTCGGTGGCTCGCTCCTCGCCCTGTTCCTGCGCGTGGGCGGCGGCATCTTCACCAAGGCCGCCGACGTGGGCGCCGACCTCGTGGGCAAGGTCGAGGCGGGCATCCCCGAGGACGACCCGCGCAACCCCGCCACCATCGCCGACAACGTTGGCGACAACGTTGGCGACTGCGCCGGCATGGCGTCGGACCTCTTCGAGAGCTACGAGGTCACCCTGGTGGCCTCGATCATCCTGGGCGTGGCGGCGTTCGACTCGATCGGCGCCAACCCGGCACTGGGCCTCATCTTCCCGGTGGCCGCCCGCGCCATCGGCGTGCTCGCCTCCATCGTGGGCGTGTTCTCGGTCCGGGCCACCGACAAGGACAAGTCGGCCATGGCGCCGATCAACCGCGGCTTCGCCGTGGCCAGCGTCCTCACCGTGATCGGCACCGGCCTCGTGGCCTTCTTCTACGTCGGCGACGTCGGCCGGGAGGAACTCCCCGGGTACGTCAGCCACGCCGGCCTGCGCATGTTCGGCGCGGTCGTCGCGGGCCTCGTGCTGGCCCAGGTCGTCAGCCGCCTCACCGAGTACTACACGTCCACCGAGCACAAGCCCGTCCAGGACATCGCCGTCGCCGCCCGCACCGGCCCGGCCACCACCGTGCTCTCGGGCATCAGCTCCGGCCTCGAGTCGTCGGTGTGGGCCATCGTCGCCATCGCCGGCGCCCTCGGCGCCGCCATCGCCCTCGGCGGCGGCAACATCCAGTTCATCTTCTACCTCGTCGCCCTCGCCGGCATGGGCATGCTCAGCACCACCGGCGTGGTCGTGTCCGAGGACACCTTCGGCCCCGTGGCCGACAACGCCGCCGGCATCGCCGAGATGTCCGGCGAGTTCGAGGGCGAGGCCGAGCGCATCATGGTCAGCCTCGACGCGGTGGGCAACACCACCAAGGCCGTCACCAAGGGCTTCGCCATCGGGTCGGCGGTCATCGCCGCCGTGGCCCTGTTCGCCTCCTTCATCGAGGTCATCGCGGGCGAGCTGCCCGAGCTGGTGCCGCCGGGCGAGAACCTGTTCAGCGCCATCCAGATCAATGTGGCCGACCCCAAGACCTTCATCGGCCTGCTCATCGGTGGCTCGATCGCCTTCATGTTCAGCTCCCTCGCCATCCGCGCCGTCGGTCGCACCGCCGGCACGGTCGTGCAGGAGGTCCGCCGCCAGTTCGCCGACGGCAAGATCATGGCGGGCACCAAGCGCCCCGACTACGGGCCGGTCATCGACATCTGCACCACCGCTTCACTGCGGGAGCTGGCCACCCCGGCCCTGCTCGCGGTGCTCACCCCGGCCATCATCGGGTTCGGCATCAACTTCTACGCCCTGGGTGCCTTCCTGGCCGCGACCATCCTCACCGGGCAGCTCATGGCCAACTACCAGAACAACGCCGGTGGGGCGTGGGACAACGCCAAGAAGTACATCGAGGACGGCTTCGAGGGCGGCAAGGGCTCGGACGCCCACAAGGCCGCGGTCATCGGCGACACCGTCGGCGACCCCTTCAAGGACACCGCCGGCCCCGCGCTGAACCCCCTCATCAAGGTGATCAACCTGGTGTCGCTGCTGCTCCTGCCGGCCATCATCGCCCTGCAGGACAACGACGCCGCCAGGCTCGCCATCGCCGGCGTGTCCCTGGTGGTGCTGCTCGGTGCCATCAGCTTCTCGAAGCGTGACGCCGAGGGCATGGACGCTCCCATCGAGCCCGAAGGCCATCACCCCGAGGAAGTCAACGCCTGAGGGCGATGGGCTCCCGCGGCGATCACGAGGAATGATCTGACATGTCTCTGCACGTCATCTCCACCGTGATCGCCGCGGGAGGCCTGGACCCCGAATCCCTGCTGAAGTCCTTCGGGGCCCTCGGCCTCTTCCTGATCATCTTCGCCGAGTCGGGGCTGTTCTTCGGCTTCTTCCTCCCCGGCGACTCCCTGCTGTTCACCGCCGGTCTCCTGTCCTCGCAGGACAAGATGCCGGCGCTGCCCATCTTGTTGGTGGGCTGCTTCATCGCCGCCGTGGCCGGCGACCAGGTCGGCTACGTGTTCGGCCGCAAGGTCGGCCCCGCCCTGTTCAGCCGCCCCGACTCCCGCGTGTTCAAGCAGGAGTACGTGGAGAAGGCACAGGGCTTCTTCGACCGCCACGGCTCGAAGACCATCGTGATGGCCCGCTTCGTGCCGGTGGTGCGCACCTTCGCCCCCATCGTGGCCGGGGTGGGGCGCATGAAGTACCGCACCTTCGTCACCTACAACATCCTCGGAGGCTTCCTGTGGGCGGTGGGCATCACCACCCTCGGCTACGTCCTCGGCGACCGGGTGCCGTGGGTCGAGGACAACCTCGAGCTGGCCATCCTCGGCATCATCGGCCTCTCGCTCATCCCCATCGTCATCGAGGTGATCCGGGCCCGCCGTGAGCCGAAGCCCACGCCCGAGGAGCTCCTCGAGCACGAGAAGGAGATCTTCGGCCCCGAGGTCCCCACGGACTGATCCCGACCCCTGCCCGGCGACGGACGGGGTCGGAGGCGATCGGCCCCCAGGGCCGAGCGCTCAGGTGGGAGCAGGGGGCTCGGTCTCGGGGAGGCCGTACTCGACCCAGCCGACGCCCGTGCGGCCGTCGGCCTCGCGGTAGCGCACCATCGACCGGGGGAACCGGGAGAGGTCGCCGTCGGGCGACACGAGCAGCACCGGGGAGTGCGCCACTGCGGTCATCTCCAGGTCGAGGCCCGGGAAGGTCATGTGGGCCCGCTCCGGCATGCCGTCGGCGGCGAAGTCGGGCAGGGTGCGGTAGCTGTTGAGGTCCCCCTCGGGCACGCCTCCCGGCGGCTGGACGTACCCGATCGACCAGTCCCCCCAGCCCGGCATCGAGTGTGTGCCGTGGAACCGGGTGCCGTCCTCCAGCGCCCCCTCGCACCAGTTGTGCGACATCGCCCACCAGTCGCGCACCCCCCAGGAGTGGTCGCGCTGGCCGGAGCCCTCGAACTCGATGCGCTCATCCCCCACCAGGACCTCGCCGTGCACCCGGCAGGGCACCTCGTAGCGGGTGATGCCGAAGGGGAAGGGGAAGACCTCGCCCTGGGTCTCCCAGTCGAGCTCGAGGCCGAGTGGGGTGCGCTCGCCCCGGAGGTTCCGTGGGTCCGTCGCCGCGTAGACGTCGGCGGGGTCGTCGAGGGTGACCCCGAAGCCCTCGAGGCCGAGCGAGACGTGGCGCCAGGGGGTCTCGACCACGTAGTCGGTCCAGAGCCCGTCGCTGCGCACCGCCACCCCGTCGGCGGGGATGGGCACCTCGTGGTCGATGAGGGTCACGAGGGGGCGCCCCTCGCCCACCACGCAGGCCCAGTACCAGCACACCCCGAGGCTCGGGTAGAGCCCGGTGCGCACGTACCCACCGAAGCGGCCGTCGTCCGACACGAAGTCGAGGTACCAGCTCTCGTTCCAGTAGCGCTCGTCCCCCGGGGTGTGGCGGCCCTCGTTGGCGGGGTCATCCGTGAGCAGGTCCTCGGTGCGCTCGGCCATGGGGGCGAGCGTACGCGCCGCGGACGACACCTCGGCCGGCGGCGGCGCCCAGCCCGGCCCGGGGCCGCGCGGGTGGCCGCCCCGGTTCAGCGCCGCCCGGGCCGCCTCGTGCCGTTCAACGCCCCTCGCTCCGATCAGGGGAGCGGCTCGTAGTACACCTCGTCGTCGCCCACGCCGGCGTTCTCGCCCTCCATGGCCGAGAGCAGCTGGTACAGCGGCTCGGGCACGTCCCGGGGTACGGTCCAGTCGAGCTCGTCGCCCACCCCGGCGATGTCGGCGAAGGGCTTGAGGAACGAGAAGTAGACGTAGGCGCCGCAGCGGATCTTCTCGTCTCGGGTCATCGCCGCGATGTTGCGGTAGTGCTGTGACTGGGCGGTGCGCACGGCGGCGAGCAGCGGGGTGATGTCGTCGTCGGGCACCGGTCGGAGCGAGCCGTCGTCGGCGCCGTCGGTGGTGTAGAGGCCGAACGAGACCAGCCGGTCGAGGTAGTCCTCGGGGGTGGTGTTGGCGGTGCCGAAGTCGGTGATGCGGACGTCGACGTCGTCGAGCACGAGTGCGGCGGTGAGGTTCTGGTAGGGCACGTCGACAGCCACGTCGGACCACCAGAAGTCGCTCTGGGCGAGGCGGTAGTAGTCCCGCACGATGAGGGTGCGGCCCTCGGGCAGCGGGTACGGGCCGGTGTCGCCCGAGCCCACCCGGGTGTCGAAGTAGAGCAGGAACAGGTAGTTGATGAGGGTGGCGTTGAAGCGCTTGATGGTGGCCCGCCGTTCGTCGTCCACGTCGGTGGTGCCGGCCAACAGCGTGGCGATGACGTCGTCGCCGTAGGGGCGCACCACGCCGCCGGCGTCGTGGGCCTGGCGGGTGCCGTCGTCGCCCCGGAACCCCTGGGCGGCACGCTCCCAGAAGTCGAGCACGGTGTAGGCGGGCTCGGGCGCATTGGCCGCGGCGGGGTCGATCATGGCCATGACCTTGCGGCCCAGCAGCCAGAAGTTGGCGATGGACCACAGGTAGACGGTGTTCACCTGGCTTCCCGGGCGGCGACCGGCCCGGCCGATGTCGCCGGCGGCCATGGCCTCGTCGATGCGGCGCATCATGGCCGGGTACCGGTACCAGGACTCGACGCAGGCCACCACGATGTAGGCCGTCACCGGGATGAGGGCCGACTCGAGCGAGGTGCGCTCCTCGGTGAGCTGGCGGGAGATGGGCCCGTGGTAGGCGATGAGCTCGTTCGCCTTCGCCTTCATCTCCTCGGGTGTGAGGGCGGCGCTGGGGTCGCTCACCGGAGCCTCACGTGCGGACGACGCCGTTGTCGATGGTGACCTGGTCGCCGTTGGCGGGCTCGCCGTCGGGGAAGGTCGCCCCCATCACGCAGGGCACCTGGAACTCCCGGCTGACGATGCCGATGTGGCTGCGCACCGTCCCGCCCGTGCAGATGATGCCGGTGAGCTCGTGGTAGATCGGCGCGAGGAAGGTGGCCCCCGCGTCGCGCACCACGGCGACGATGCCCTCGGCGCCCGTGTCCATGAGGTCGAGCACGTCGTCGGGACCGTCGAGGAGGCGCCACTCCCCCGTCACCGCCTCGTGGTCGAACACCGCTTCTCCGCGTCCTATCTCCGGCACGGTGGACGAGGGTAACCGTGCCAAGCTCGGGGCATGGCCAGGTACCTCAGCGACGAATGGCTCGCCGCCGCCCACGACGCCCTGGGACCGCCCCCCGATGCCGACGCCGAGGACCTCCTCGTCATCGAGCAGCACGTCGACGGCGGGCCCGAGGGGCCGGTCGTGTGGCACGTGGTCGTGGCCGGCGAGGCCCGCTCGATCCAGGCCGGTCCCCACCCCGCACCCGACGTCACCTTCTCCCAGGACTACGCCACCGCGGTCGCCGTGGCCCGGGGGGACCTCAGTGCCCAGGAGGCCTTCATGACCGGCCGCATCACCCTGTCGGGCACCGCCGGCGCGTTGATCGTGGCGGCGCCGGCGCTCGCCGCCGTGGGCGACGCCCTCGCCCCGCTGCGCGCCGCCACCACCTACTGAGCCGGCGCGCCCGTCAGGCACTCCCGGCCGGGGCGCGGGTCCCCGCCAGGGGCGCTCCGCGCCCGCCCGAGGGCGTCGGGACGACCCTGCCGGCCACGCAGCGATCCTTGCGGACTCCCGCCGACGCTCGATGAGCGCGGTCTCGGGCGACCGACCCGCGGGTAGTTGCGGCCGGGGCTAGGGTGCGCCGCGTCGGTGCCGGGGGGCACCGCACGGATCAGGGGGAACCGATGAGGCTGCGACGACTGCTGGTCGTGGGGGCGTGCGTGGCACTGCTCGCCGGGGCGTGCTCGAGTCGAGGGGAGGACAACGCCGGCGGTACGGACAGCACCGACACCTCCGTGGCGTCCGACAGCGAGGGCGGCGGAGGCGTCACCTTCGGGACCATGGAATCGCCCTGCGGTCCGGCGTCGGCCGACGGCGGCAGCGCCACGACGGCGGCCGCCGAGGCCGACCCGGCCGAGACCCAGGGCATCAGCGCCGACACCATCCAGGTCGGCACCGTGGCCGATCCCGGCTTCTCGGGAGCGCCTGGGCTGAACCAGGAGATCTTCGATGCGGGCGACGCGTTCGTCGCCTGGTGCAACGACCAGGGAGGGATCAACGGCCGCCAACTGGAGCTCACCCAGTACGACGCCGCCATCTCCGAGTACCAGAGCCAGCTCGAGCTCGCCTGCGAGCAGGAGTTCGCCATGGTGGGCGACGGTGCCGTCCAGGACAACCTCTGGGCCACCACCGGCCGGGAGTGCGGCCTCATCGACATCGCCGGCTTCTCGGTCACCGCGGAGAAGGCCGGCACCCACGGTGAGGACGTCTGGCAGGAGACGCGGGCGGTGCAGCCCCTCCCCAACCCCTCGGACCAGTACCCCGTCGGCGCCATCCAGCTCCTGGACGAGGAGTTCCCCGGCGCCATCGACCACGTCGGCATCATCTACGGCGACCTCGCCACCACCCGTGAGCAGAAGGACAAGATCACCGAGGCCGTCGAGTCCCAGGGGGGCACCGTGGTCCTCGACCGGGCCAGCAACATCCTCGGCGAGGCCAACTGGGCGCCGTTCGCCCAGGCCATCAAGGACGCTGGCGTGGAGTGGCTCGTGGTCGTCGGCTCGGGCGAGGGCACCGGCCAGCTCCAGCAGGCCCTGGTCGAGATCGACTACTCACCCGAGGTGACGTTCTTCGAGTCGAACTTCTACGACCCGGCCTACCTCGAGGCAGCAGGCGACGCCGCCAACGGCACCTTCGTACGGCTGGCCTTCACGCCCTTCGAGGAGGCCGCCGACAACCCGGCCACGCAGGACTACATCGACATGGTCGAGGCCGTCGACGGCAAGGTCGCTTTGCTCGGCGCCCAGTCCGTCTCGGGGTGGCTGCTGTTCGCCCAGTCCGCCAAGGAGTGCGACGAGGCCGGGACCCTCACCCGTAGCTGCGTGCTCGAGACCGCCGGCTCGGTCACCGAGTGGGACGCCGGCGGCCTCCATGCGACCGCCGACCCCTCGACCAACAGCGCGGTGCCGTGCGTGATGATCGTCCAGGCGCAGGACGGGGAGTGGGTCCGCCACGCCCCCGACGAGGGCTTCGCCTGCACCGACGAGCCCGTGGTCGACCTCACCGGCGACTTCTCCACCGACGGCGGCTGACGCTTCGGGGTGCAGACCGGCCGTTCTGGCGCCTGATCTACTGGCTCCGCCCAGTAGATCAGGCGCCAGTTCGCGTCGAGTGGCTGAACCTCTCCGCATCCTCGTGCGATGGAGGGTGCAACGGGAGCCGGGAGGGCTGATCCTGGGGCATTGCCTCGAGAACGGCGGGACGGCGCCGGCGGTAGCTTGGCCCGGTGCCCGAGATGCCCGAGATCGCGGCCCACGCCGAGCGCCTCACCGAGGACTTCGGGGGCGCCGAACTGGCCACCTTCCGGCCCATCTCCTTCACCGCGCTGAAGACCTACGCCCCCCAGCCGGACGAGGCCTACGGCACCGCCCTCCAGGGGGTCGGCCGGCGGGGGAAGTACCTGCTGCTCGAGTTCCCGGCGCTGACCTTCGTCGTGCACCTCATGCAGGGCGGCCGCCTCAAGCCTGACGAGAAGCAGAGCTTGAAGCCCCGCGGCGGCCTGGCCCGCTGGGTCTTCGCCGATGGACGCGCCCTGCTGCTCACCGAGGCCGGCACCGAGAAGCGGGCCGGCGTCTGGGCCGTCGCCGGCGACGTCGAGACCCAGGACCCGGTCCTCGGGCTCGGCCCCGACGCCGAGTCCCTCGACGCGACGGCACTCGGTGCGAGCCTCGCAGGCCACTCGGGACGCATCCACGGCGTGCTCCGGAACCAACAGGTGCTGGCCGGCCTCGGCCGGCGCCTGGCCAACGAGGTCTGCCACACCGCCAAGCTCTCGCCCTTCGCCAACGCGGCCAAGCTCACCCCCGACGAGGTCGAGCGCCTCGCCGCCGCCATCCACACCGAGTGCGAGGCGTCGCTCGCCTACGAGCGGAGCCGCGACGACATGAGCTCCTCGAAGGAGCGGCCCGGCGCCGTCCACCACCGCGAGGGCGAGACCTGCCCGGTGTGCAGCGACACCGTCCGTGCCGTCGCGTACCGCAGCTACACGGTGAACTACTGCGCCACCTGCCAGACCAGCGGCAAGGTGCTCGCCGACAACACCACCAGCAAGTTCCTCAAGTAGCCCTGAATGAACTGATGTTGTCGTTCGTATGACGTTTTGGATTCAACGTTCTGGTCATGGCACGAGAGGGTATGTGCTCGTCTGACACGGCCAGGAAGGATCCACAACCGTGTCGGTCGTGGCTCGCACATCGAGCCCACCGCCGGGGGCGATGCCCGCGACGCGGGAACCGCCTGTTCGACCGACCCACGAGATGCTGGGTCCGACAGGACGAACGAATCGAACCACCAACCCCCTGTGGGACGTGGCTTCTCCTCAGCCCTAGGAGATCCACATGACGACGACCCTCGAACGCCTCACGGCGCCGGACGCCCTCCGCGACCCGGACCAGACCACCACCGCGGCGATGCTGCCGGCGGGAACGGCCAACTACCTGTGGGCCGCGGTCCGCCTCTGCCTGGGGTGGACCTTCCTCTGGCCATTCCTCGACAAGGCCTTCGGCCTGCACAACGAGACCGCATCCGCCGACGCCTGGATCCACGGTGGCTCGCCCACCAACGGGTTCCTCGCCAACGCGGTGGGCCCCTTCGCCGGCGTGTACCACTCGATGGCCGGCGCCTGGTGGGCGGACTGGGGCTTCATGATCGGACTGCTGTGCATCGGCGTCGCCCTGCTCCTCGGCATCGGCATGCGGATCGCCGCGGTCTCGGGCGCGCTGTTGTTGGTGCTGATGTGGACGGCGACGTTCCCGCCGGACAACAACCCCTTCATGGACGACCACATCGTCTACGCCCTCGTGCTGCTCGGTCTGGCCGTGATCGGCGCCGGCAACACCCTCGGCCTCGGCCGCCTGTGGACCCGTACCAACCTCGTGCGCAAGCACGGGTGGCTGACGTGATGCGGGCGCTCGTCTACCACGGCCCGAACTCGATGGCCTGGGAAGAGGTCGACAAGCCGACCATCGACGCCGACACCGATGCCATCGTCCGGGTGGACGCCACCACCATCTGCGGCACCGACCTGCACATCTTGAAAGGCGACGTTCCCGCGGTCACCGACGGCCGGATCCTCGGCCACGAGGCCGTCGGCACCGTCGAGTCCGTGGGCGCCGGCGTCAAGAACGTCAAGGCGGGTGACCGCGTCCTCGTGTCGTGCATCTCGGCCTGCGGCGCCTGCCGGTTCTGCCGCGAAAGCCGCTACGGCCAGTGCATCGGCGGCGGCGGCTGGATCCTGGGCCACAAGATCGACGGCACCCAGGCCGAGTACGTGCGGGTGCCGTTCGCTGACACCTCCACCTACCCGGCGCCGGCCGGAGTCAGCGACGAGGCCCTGCTGATGCTGGCCGACATCCTGCCCACCGGCTACGAGGTGGGCGTGCTGAACGGTGGCATCCGGCCCGGCGACGTGGTCGCCGTGGTCGGTGCCGGGCCCATCGGGCTCTCCGCGATCATGGGGAGCCGCCTCTACGGCCCGTCCCACGTCGTGGCCATCGACCTGGCCGACAGCCGCCTCGAGGCGGCCAAGGCCTTCGGTGCCGACGTCACGGTGAACAACGGACGCGAGGACCCTGCAGCGGTGCTCGCCGAGCTGACGGGCGGTCTAGGCGCCGACGTCACCATCGAAGCGGTGGGCGTGCCCGCCACCTTCGAGCTGGCGACGGCGCTGGTGCGACCGGGCGGACACGTCGCCAACATCGGCGTCCACGGCGAACCGGTCACGCTGCACCTCGAAGAGATGTGGATCAAGGACATCACCATCACGATGGGCCTGGTCGACACCTACTCGACGCCGACGCTGTTGCGCCTCTTGCAGGGCGACCAGTTGGACGCCGACCGCTTCGCCACGCACCACTTCGACCTCGCCCAGATCGAGGAGGCCTACGACGTGTTCGGACGCGCCGCCGACACCGGTGCGCTGAAGGTGATCCTCGCCCGCTCCTGACCCCACCAGGCGCGAACTCGACGCAATGGCGGTCGGAAGACGACAGCCATTGCGTCGAGGATCGGGACCGTGGACGCTGGGCGCGCGCGGCACCTGGCAGGGCGCCGGGCCGCGCCTCGGCGGGGCTAGTGCCCCGTCAGACAACCCTTCCGGGTTCTCGACGGCCGGATGACGCCGCTCGCTGCGTTCCGCCTCGTCGCCGAACGGAGAACAGTGGGACTCCTCGCCGCGCCTTGCGAGCGACGCCCCCGGCTCGCCGACAACCGTGCAAACGTTGCCTGACGCGGCACTAGATCAGGCCGAGCTGGGTGACCTCGTCGCGCTCCTCGCCGAGCTCAGCGACGGAGGCATCGATGCGCTCGCGGCTGAAGTCGTCGAGGTCGAGGCCCTGCACGATCTCGTACTCGCCGTCCTTCGTGGTGACGGGGAAGGACGAGATGAGGCCCTCGGGCACGCCGTAGGAGCCGTCGGAGGGGATGCCCATGCTGACCCAGTCGCCCTCGGGGGTCCCGTCGACCCAGGTGCGGACGTGGTCGATGGCGGCGTTGGCGGCCGAGGCGGCGCTGGACAGGCCCCGGGCCTCGATGATGGCGGCGCCGCGCTTCTGCACCGTGGGGATGAAGTCGCCCTCGAGCCAGGCTTGGTCGTCGATGACCTCGGCGGCGCTGCGCCCACCGATCTGGGCACGGAAGAGGTCGGGGTACTGCGTGGCCGAGTGGTTGCCCCAGATGGTCATGTTGGTGACGTCGCTGACGGGCACACCGGCCTTCAGGGCCACCTGCGCCTTGGCCCGGTTGTGGTCGAGGCGGGTCATGGCCGTGAAGCGCTCGTCGGGTATGTCGGGCGCGTTGTTCATGGCGATGAGGCAGTTCGTGTTGGCCGGGTTGCCCACCACGAGGATGCGCACGTCGTCGGCGGCGTTGTCGGACAGGGCCTTGCCCTGGGCGGTGAAGATGGCGCCGTTGGCGGCCAGCAGCTCACCGCGCTCCATGCCCTTCGTGCGGGGGCGCGAGCCGACGAGCAGGGCGTAGTTCACGCCCTCGAAGGCGACGTTGGCGTCGTCGGTCTGCACCACGCCGGCGAGCAGCGGGAAGGCGCAGTCCTCGAGCTCCATGGCCACGCCCCGCAGCCCGTCGAGCGCCGGCGTGATCTCGAGCAGGTGCAGGATGACCGGCTGATCCGGCCCCAGCAGCTGCCCCGATGCGATGCGAAAGAGGATCGAGTACCCGATCTGCCCCGCGCCCCCCGTAACCGCCACCCGAACTGGATCTTTGCTCATCCCCCGAACCTACCCAAGCCCCCACCTCGCCAGAAAGCTGGGAGCGCCAGCCATCGGGAGAGCGCCAGGATCAGGAACCGACTCGAGAGGCGCCAGCTATCGGGAGGGCCCCGGAGATGACGAACCGACGCGTCGGGCGCCAGCTATCGGGTCGGGGCCCTCGATGGGCCCCGACCCGATCCCGACCCTGACGTAGCAGAACGGTCTACGGGCGTTCGGAGCTGGCTGTGGACGGGGGGTGGCGCCGGAACGGCTTCGACCCACGCGCAGGAACGAGCATGGCCGGAAACGGACTCCGGCGACAGGACCCGCCGTCCACAGACAGCGGGCCGGGCACAGCAGAGGGACTAGCGCTGGATCGACTTCGCCTCGAGGAACTCCTCGAGCCCGTAGACCCCGTTCTCGCGCCCGTACCCGCTCTGACCGAACCCACCGAAGGGCGCCAGGATGTTGTACGAGCCGCCGTTGATGTCGATCTGGCCGGCCCGCATGCGCCGGGCGACGGCCTCGGCCCGCTCCTGCGACGCGGACTGCACGCCGCCGGCGAGGCCGTAGAGGGTGCCGTTGGCGATGCGGATGGCGTCCTCTTCGTCCTCGTAGGGGATGATCGACAGGACGGGCCCGAAGATCTCCTCCTGGGCGATGGTCATGTCGGGATCGACGTTCGCGAACACGGTGGGCTGGATGAAGTAGCCGGTGTCGAGGCCCTCGGGTGCGTCGGGGCCGCCGGCCACCAGGGTGGCGCCTTCGTCGATGCCCTTCTGGATGTAGCTGCGCACGCGGTCGCGCTGGGTGGCGGAGATCACCGGGCCGAGGGTGGCATCGCCACTGGCCGGGCCGACGGTGAAGCCCTCGGCGGCAGTACGCGCCAACTCGATCACCTCGTCCTGGCGGTCTCGGGGCACCAGCATTCGGGTGTGGGCGGTGCAGGTCTGGCCCGAGTTCATGTAGCAGGCGAACAGGCCCTTTCCGACGACCTTCTCGAAGTCGGCGTCGTCGAGGAGGATGTTGGCGGACTTGCCGCCCAGCTCGAGCGAGACGCGCTTGACGGTGTCGGCCGCCACCTTGGCCACCCGCTTGCCCGCCGCGGTGGAGCCGGTGAACGACACCATGTTCACGTCGGGGTGCTCGGCGATGCGCTCGCCCACCACGGAGCCCACGCCGGTCACGAGGTTGAACACGCCGGCGGGGAAGCCGACCTCGTCGATGACCTCGGCGAGGATGAAGGCGTTGAGGGGGGCGACCTCGCTGGGCTTGAGCACGACGGTGCAGCCGGCGGCGAGCGCGGGGGCGACCTTGCAGATGATCTGGTGCAGCGGGTAGTTCCACGGCGTGATGGCGCCGACGACGCCGACCGGGGTCTTCACCACGAGGGAGTTGCCGATCTCCTCCTCGAACTCGAAGTTGTCGAGGATCTCGACGTAGTTGGCGGCATTGCCCACGGGCAGGCCCGCCTGGATCATGTTCGACCACATGATCGGCATGCCGACTTCCTGGCTGATCACCTCGCCGATCTCGGCGCTGCGGGCACCGAGGCCCTCGGCGAGGCGCTGGAGGTACTTCCCGCGCTCCTCCTTGGGGGTGTAGCCCCAGGTGTCGAAGGCGGCCTTGGCGGCGGCGACGGCGCGGTCGACGTCGGCGGGCGTGCCCTCGGGGACGTGGCCCATGACCTCCTCGGTGGAGGCGTTGATGACCTCGATCGTGCCCTTGCCGTCCGGCTCGACCCAGGCCCCGTCGATGTAGAACTTGTCGTGATCCCTCATGCCCTCACGCTACCGGCCGAGCGACGCCGGCGTTCCGAACCCCGCAGCTGAACGCCGGGACCGGTCGGTCACGGCCCGCGGTCACCACGTCCTGACGTGAGCGGCGCCCGCCGAGCGGGCGTGGGTGACGCCAGAACCCGAGGGTTGTCAGGCGCCGGCGGGGAGGCCGAGGTTGGCGTAGATCTCGCGGGTCGCGGTGGAGCGGTTGAGGGTGTAGAAGTGCAGGCCGGGGGCGCCGGCGTCGAGCAGCTCCTGGCACAGTTCGGTGGCCACTTCGACGCCGATGCGGCGCACCTCGGCGGGGTCGTCGCTGGCGGCCACGAGGCGCTCGGCGAGGTCCTCGGGGAAGGCGGCGCCGGCCATCTCCGCGAATCGCTTCACCTGGCCGGCGTTGGTCACCGGCATGATCCCGGGCAGCACCGGCTTGGTGCAGCCGAGGGCGGCGAGCTCGTCGACCATGGTCAGGTAGTCGGAGGCCCGGAAGAAGAACTGGGTGATGGCGAAGTCGGCCGCCGACAGCTTGGCCGCGAGGTGTTCGCGGTCGCTGGCCCGGTCGGGCGAGCGCGGGTGCAGCTCGGGGTGGGCGGCCACGCCAACGGAGAAGTCGCCCACCTCACGCACCAGCTCGACGAGGTCGAGGGCGTAGGCCAGCTCGGTCTCGACGGCGGCCGGCTCCTCCCCCGGCGGGGGATCGCCGGCCAGGGCGAGGATGTTCTCGATGCCCGCCTCGCGGTAGCCGGTGAGGATGTCGACCAGCTCCTGGCGGCTGTGGCCGATGCAGGTGAGGTGGGCCATGGCCGGCAGGGACGTGTCCCGCTCGATGTGGAGCACGACGTCCCGGGTGCGCTCACGGGTGCTCCCGCCGGCGCCGTAGGTCACCGACACGAACGAGGGCGCGAGGGGCTCGAGCTCGCCGATGGTCTTCTCGAGCAGCGCGGTGGCCTCGTCGGACTTCGGGGGGAAGAACTCGAACGAGTAGGTGCGCCCCACCGCGAGCAGGTCGGCGATCTTCGTCATGGGGACGCGAGGCTACGGGAGGCGGCACGCCGGGGCCAACGACCCCTCGCCGTCGACCGGGCCGAGCGCTACGGGATGGGCAGTGAGATGGACCGAGACGCCGTCGCCCCGAGGCCCAGCGCATTGCGGGCCCGGACCTTGAAGGTGTGGGTGACCCCAGGGGCGAGCTGGACGTCGAGCGACCGGGTCGAGGCCGGCAGGTCGAACACCCGGCCTCCGGGCAGAATGCGCACCTTGTAGCCGGTGATGGCGGTGCCGCCGTCGAAGAAGGGAGGCCGCCACGTGGCCCGCACCACCCCGAAGGCGGAACGCACGGCCAGCCCGCGAGGGGCGTCGGGGGGACTGTCCGGATCGAGGAAGCGGGCCAGGAACGAGGTGTAGTAGGCGTCGACCTGGGAGTACACGCCCGGCAGGCCCGGCAGGGCACAGCCCTCGCCGAAGCTGGTGATGCCGATCTGGAGGGGCGAGCCCCCGCTGTCCACGACGATGGGCCCGCCGCTGTCGCCCTGGCACGTGTCGACCCCGCCGAGCTCGACGTCGCCGGCACACAGCATGTGGGCCGAGACGTAGCCGTCGTAGGCCGCGGCACACGTCGGATCGTCCACCACGGGAACGTCGTCGGCAACGTGCAGGTCGGTGGGGTAGTCGCTGTCGCCCGTGACGTCTCCCCAACCGGTGATGGTTGCCAGCGTCCCGGAAGGCCACAGCCCCGCCTGGCTGGGCTGCGCCATCTCGACGGGAGTCTCGGGCAGGTCGGTGGCGAGTTGGAGGACGGCGACGTCGTTGTCGCTGGTGGCGTCGTCGTAAGCCGGGTGCATGCGGATCTGGCGGACGTTGGCCCGGTGACCGACATCGTCCACCAGGTCAACGATGCCCGAGCGAACCGCCAGATCGCCGGCAACCTCGCCGTCGACGCAGTGGGCCGCGGTCAGCACGGTGTCGGGCGAGATCAGCGATCCTCCACAGAACTGGGCTTCGAAGGGATCAGCCACGCTCCGATGGACGAGGGCGACCTGGTACGGGAAGTCGGCTGCATCCCCGACGGGCACCCCACCCACGATCTCGGGGTCGCCGCCACCATCGCGGGACTGGGCCGACGCCGGGATCGTCCCCGACACGGCAACCGCCAATGCGAACACGGCGACGAGGAACACCCCGCGCCGGCACAGGGTGGCTCGGTTGGTGGTCATCGGTTCTGCCTCCGTGTCGTCGGAATCCGCCGTCAGCCGCCGTCAGCCGCCCGCCTCGAAACGCCGCTCGGCCGACTCTACTGTGTTGCGCAGCAGCATGGCCCGGGTCATCGGACCGACGCCGCCGATGCGCGGCGACAGCCACCCCGCCACCTCGGCGACGTCGTCGGCTACGTCGGAGAGCAGCTTGCGGCCTTCGAACGAGACGCCGGCGGCCACGACTGCGGCACCGGGCTTCACCATGTCGGCGGTGATCATCCCGGGCGAGCCCGCGGCGGCGACCAGGATGTCGGCCTGGCGGGTGTAGGCCCCGAGGTCGGCCACGCCGGTGTGCACCACGGTGACCGCGGCGTTGGCGTTGGGCCGCTTGAGCGAGAGCAGGTTGGCGAGCGGCCGGCCGATGGTGAGCCCGCGCCCGACGATCACCACGTGGGCGCCGGCGATGGGCACGTCGTAGTGCTCGAGCAGCACCTGGATCCCGTGGGGCGTGCAGGGCAGCGGAGCGTCGACGCCCATGACCAGCAGGCCCAGGTTCACCGGGTGAAGGCCGTCGACGTCCTTCGCGGGGTCGACGGTGAGCAACGCCGACTCGTAGTCCAGGCCGGCGGGGAAGGGGTACTGGGCGAGGTAGGCGTCGATCAGGGGGTCGGCGTTGAACTGGCGGATGACCTCCAGCACGTCGTCCTGGGTGGCCGACGCCGGCAGGTGCTCGTGCACCGAGCCGATGCCGATCTCGGCGCAGTCGCGGTGCTTCATGGACACGTAGTTGCTGCTGGGCCCGTCGTCGCCCACGAGGATGGTGCCGAGCCCGGGCGTGACGCCGGCCTCGGCCAGGGCCTCGACCCGCACCCGCAGCTCGCCCTTGATCTGCGCCGCGAGGGCCTCGCCGTCGAGCGTGATCGCGGTCATCAGTGGCGGAAGTGGCGTTCGCCGGTGAAGACCATGGCGAGGCCGTGCTCGTCGGCGGCGGCGATGACCTCGTCGTCGCGGATGGACCCCCCGGGTTGGATGACCGCGGCGGCGCCGGCATCGATGGCACCGTCGAGACCGTCGGGGAAGGGGAAGAAGGCGTCGCTGGCGTACGCCCCGCCCTGGGCCCGACCGTCGGCCTTCTCACCGGCGAGGCGGCCGGCGTCGCGACGGTTCTGCTGCCCGCAGCCGATCCCCACGGCTTGGCCGTCCTTCACGAGGACGATGGCGTTGGAAGAGGTGCGGGCCACGACCCGCCAGGCCAGCTCGAGGTCCTGCCACTGGGCCTCGGTGGGCGCCACCTTGGTGACCACCCGCCATGCGCTGCGGTCGACGGTGACCCGGTCCGCCGTCTGGACGAGCAGGCCCCCATCGATCGAGCGCATCTCCAGCGGGGTGGGGCTGGGGGCCGGCGCCGACAGGATGCGCAGGTTCTTCTTGGCCGAGAGGATGGCGAGGGCGTCGTCGGCGAACGATGGCGCCACCACGACCTCGGTGAACACCGGGGCCAGGGCCTCGGCCAGGCTGGCGGGCACGGGCCGGTTGACGGCCACGATGCCGCCGAAGGCCGACGTCGGGTCGCACTCGTGGGCCCGCTGGTAGGCGACGGTGATGTCGTCGTGCACGGCCACGCCACAGGGGTTGGCGTGCTTGATGACGGCCACCGCGGGTCCGTCGCCGAGGGTGTGGACCAGGCGCCACGCCGCCTCCGTGTCGTAGAGGTTGAGGTACGAGAGCTCCTTGCCGCCGTGCTGCACGGCGTCGTCCCACCAACCCGAGCCGTGGGTGTGGCGGTAGCGGGCGCCCACCTGGTGGGGGTTCTCCCCGTAGCGGAGGTCCTGGGCCCGGTCGAGGGCGAGGTGCAGGGTCTTGGGCAGCGGGTCGGCCTCGGCCCTGTCGCCGCCGAGGGTGTCACGCTCGTCGAGCCAGTTGACGATGGCGGCGTCGTAGGCCGCGGTGTGGGCGAACGCGGCCCGGGCGAGGGAGCGCCGGGTGGCGAGGGACACCTCACCACTGGCCCGCAGCTCATCGAGCACCGCCGGGTAGGCGGCGGGCTCGACCACGATGGCCACGTGGTCGTGGTTCTTGGCCGCGGCCCGCACCATGGTGGGACCACCGATGTCGATCATCTCCACCGAGGGCTCGGCCACGAAGGGATAGAGGTTGCTGACCACGAGGTCGATGGGACCGATCCCCTGGCGCTCGAGGTCCTGGAGGTGCTCGGGCTTGGACCGGTCGGCGAGGATGCCCCCGTGGATCTTGGGGTGCAGGGTCTTCACCCGCCCACCGAGCATCTCGGGCGACCCCGTCACCTGCTCGACGGCCAGCACCTCGAGGCCGGCGTCGGCCAGCGCCGCCGCCGTCCCGCCGCTCGACACGAGCTCCCAGCCCAGCTCCGAGAGGCCCTGGGCGAACTCGACCAGGCCGTCCTTGTCGTAGACGGAGAGCAGGGCCCGCCGGGTGGTCGCGTCGGGGTCGATGTCGGTCATGGGGCGGTCCTCGTGGGGGTCAGGAGGGCGGCGTCGTCCACGACCGCCCGGATGGTCGCCGGGTACAGCCGGCGCTCGACGTCCTTGATGCGCTCGTGGAGGGTCTCGACGGTGTCGTCGGGCAGGACGGGGACCGCCTCCTGGGCCAGGATCGGGCCCTCGTCCACCTCGAGAGTGGCGAGGTGGACGGTGCAGCCCGTGACCTTGACGCCGTAGGCCAGCGCCGCGTCGACCGCTTGCCACCCCTTGAACGAGGGCAGCAGGGCGGGGTGGGTGTTTAGGATGCGGCTCGGGAAGGCGGTGTGGACGGGTTCGGCCAGGATGGTGCCGAAACCGGCCATGACCACGAGGTCGACGTCGTGCTCGACGAGGGCATCCACGACCCGTTGGGTGTAGGCCGTGCGGTCGAAGTCGGGGCCGTGGCCCTCCCGCTCGACCAGCACCCCCGGCACCCCGTGCGCTTCGGCGACCTCGGTGGCCCGACACGGTCGGTCCACGAGCACCACGGTGACGGGGAGATCGGCGCCCAGGATGGCCTCGAGGATCGTCCCACTGCCCGATGCCAGCACCCCGATGCGCACGGCCCGAACCTACCAGTGGCGCCGCGTTGCTCCCGCGGCCGGACTGGTGGATTCGACGACCCCACCCGGTCCCCACCGTGCCGTTCGAGGTGCCGCTTCGAACCGGGCCAGGATCGCGGCGGTGCCCAGCGCACCATGGCCGCCCTCACCGGCACCAGCACGTCGGGTCGTGGCTGGGTCTCTCGCCGATGACGCCGCTACGGCCGGCGAAGGGCGGCGTTGATCGTGGTCGTGGATGCCGCCGTGATGTTGAACGTGGAGGCGCCGGGGTAGGTGGGGCTGTCGTCCCAGTACTCCTGCGTGCGGCCGCCGTTGGGGTCGACGAAGGTGGCCCGATAGGTGCCGGGGGTGAGCCCGGCGAGCGTGTAGTTGCCGTTCGCGGCGGTGACGGCACCGGCCGCGACACCGTTGGCGCCGATGGCGATCACCCAGGCCCCGGCGACGGGGGTGGCAGCGGGGTCGTCGACGATGGTGCCGGCCATGGTCCCGGTGTTGCGGTCGAGGGCGGCGTCGGTGGTCGCCGGGGCGGTGACGGTGGCGGCGGCGGCGAGGCCGTTGGGGGACTGGTTGTTGTGCCATTCCATGTTGTGGGCACCGGTGGAGTCGAAGAACGCCAGCTTGTAGCCGCCCGCTTGGACGTTCAGGGTGTACGCCCCCGATGCGTTGGTGGTGGCGGCGCGCACGATCTGGTAGTCCGCGGCCCGCAGGGCCATCACGTACACGCCGGCGAGCGCGTTGGCGGTACCGGCCTCGGTGACGGTCCCGGTCAACGCGGCGCCACCCGGCCACACCCCCTGCGCGGGCAACGACCCGTTCGCGGTGGTCGACCCGCCGGCGGTGACCGCCACCGATGTCGCGTTGGGGACGTCCGGCGAGTGGGGGTAGAACTCGGTCCGGTGAGCGCCGGCCGGGTCGATGTACCCGACGAAGTGGGTGCCCGGCCGCAACCCGCGAACCGTGAACTGTCCTGACGGGTTGGCGGTGGCCCCGATCTCGGGAGTCCCCGTGGTCCCCCCGACCGTGACCGCCAACGCCCCCACGATCGGCGCGGCGGTGGCCTGGTCGGTCACCGTGCCGGTGATCGCACCGCGCGTCGAGGCCACCTGCGGATCGGCGTCGGCCATCGCGCCCGCGACGACCGGCACCGAGGTCGGCGGACCGAAGAACCCGGCCACGTGCGCACCGGCCGGGTCGATCACGTACAAGTAGTACGAACCCGGCGTCACCGCGGCGCTGTAGTTGCCGGAGCCGTCGGCAACCGCCCCGGCGGCGACGCTGAAGTCGCTGGAGCGCAGCACCGCCACGAACGCCCCCGGCACCGGGGACCCCGAACCCGCTTCCGTGACCGTGCCGGACACACCGGTGGGGGCCGTGGCGGTGATCGTGAAGTTGGCCCTGTTCACGTTGAAGAAGCGAACGCCGGTGCCCGCGCCGGTCCGGACGACCATGATGCGCGCACTGGAGGTCGCGGTGTTCGGCAACACGACGCTCTGGGTGCCGTCGTTGGGGGTGTTGGTTGAAAGGGCCGTGGGGAAGGTGAGACCGCCGTCGGTGGAGAGCAGGATGTCGACGCCGGCGGCGGCGATGGGCGCACTCGTGGTGCCGGCAACGTTCCAGGTGACGGTCTGTGATGTGCCTCCGGCGTAGCTGGTGGCGGTCGCCTGGCTGGTGACCGAGAAGGGCGCGCCGGTGTTGGCCACGGTGACCACGATGTCGTCGGTGTTGACGCCGCCGCCGCCGACCCGGTTGTCGCGCACGGTGACACGGAAGTTCATGGTGCGGGCCGCCGTGGGCAGGAACTCGGACCAGCAGGCTTGGGCTGGTCCCATGGTGCCGGTGAGGGCAGGGCAAGGCCCGGGCACGTTGGTGGTACCCGCGGCGATGGTTGCGAGTCTCGGCAGGTAGCGGACCGGGGAAATGGTGGGCGCGAATGACCGGAACAGGGGCCCGGCGGTGATCTGGGGGTTGTTGAGGGCCCGTTGGGCACCTGTGTCACGTTGTTCCCAGCCGTAGGTGAGGGTGTCGCCGTTGGCGTCGGTGCCGGAGCCTCGGAGCAGGAATGGGGTCGAGGCGGGGATGGCCCCGTCGGCACCGGCCGCCGCGGTGGGCACGCTGTTGTTGGTGTTGACGGCGCCGATGTCGCCAGGGTGGCCACCGGTGGTGTGGGTGACGATCTCGTCGAAGCTGACCGAGTGGAAGTACGGGTCCGACGCGCCGGTCGCGCCATTGCCCACGAGTTGAAGATCGTCCAGCCCGCAGATCCCGGCGTACGCCTGTATGGTCGAGCCGCTGCCGGGCTCATGGGCGGTGGAGGGGTTCGCGTTGCCCCCGCAGGCGCCATTGGTGCCGTTGAAGGTGTGGTTGCCGCCGTATTGGTGGCCGACCTCATGGGCGACGTAGTCGACCACGAACGGGTCGTTGACCGGCGCCGACGTGCCGGTGGTGCCGCCGGCCTTGAAGCCGTTGACCCCGACCACGCCGAGGTAGGCCACGCCACCGGATGCAGTGGTGAACACATGGCCGATGTCGTAATTGGCCGAGCCGATGACGGCGTCGACGTTGGAGCGGTTGGTGTCGATGTCGCTGGTGTCGTTGGCATAGGGGTCGGTGGCGGCGTTGGTGTACACGAGCTGGTTGTTGTTGGCCACCAGCACCATGCGCACGGCGACCTCGTTCTCGTAGATGCCGTTGACCCGGTTGAGCGTGGTCACGATCGCCGCCAGGCCGGCTGCGACGGTTCCGCCGTGGAACGCGGTGTACTCACCGTCGGCGGCGAACGCGGCGCGATGGATGCGCAACTGGGTGCCGGACCGTTGGGCGACCGGCGGCGTGGCGTCGGCCGACAGGTCGAGGTCGTCGAGCAGGTCCTCGGTGAATTCGCCATGGGGGTTGGCGCCCAGGTCGGCTTTGAAATAGCTGATGTAGGCGCTGGTCTCGAGGTGGTAGTAGGGGTCGATGTACCAGGCACCGTCGGGGTCGAGGACCTGCGCGTGGAACCCATGGTTCGACACGTCGAAGCGCACCGTGGCCGCGGGGTCGTCGATACCTTGGCCGCTGTAGGTGTGGATGTCGGGGAACTTGGCAGCCAGGCCGGGTTCCATGATGGGGGACTCCGCCACCGAGAACCGTGCGAAGCCCCCATCGGGTGATGGCAGCGACACCACCTGGCCCTCGCCGGCCGGGCGCAGGCCCGGCGCAGGTTCCATCGGGACCGAGCTGAGGACCGCGATCAACGCCGACTGGTTCAAGGCCAACGCCTGGAACCGCTCCGGACGAATGAAGGACCGAACCCCCGGCGAACGAGACGGCGGGATCTCCGACAGCACCGCCCACGGCACGGCCGAGGCACCGGTGTCACCGACTGCCTGCGCGCCGACCACAGGCGGTGAGCCCCCCAGCGACGCCAGCATCACCAACGCCAGGACGAGAACTCGCTTCATGCCCAACCCCCTCTTGACGGGCACCGATGATCTCGACCGCCGCCACCGGTGATGCCACCACGACCGGGCCGATCCTGACACCTCGAACCCCGGACGGGAAGGACTAGGTTGACGAACGGACGACAGCCCACCGCCTCTATCGACCACGCCGGAGAAGGACTTCACCCATGGACGACAACAAGATCGGCCCGCCGGAGATCGTCGCCATGGCCTCCGTGGGGGTGTTCTTCTTCGCCACGTTCCTGCCCTGGTTCTCCGTCAGCGTCAGTGGCGACTCCAGCGGCATACTCAGCGGCGCGGACTTCCCCAGCGCGAACGGATGGGACGCCGGCTTCTTGTGGTCGGGCTTCCCCCTGCTGCTCGGCTTCGCCCTGCTGGCCCTGCTCCTCCTGCCCAAGGTCGCGCCGGACATCTCCCTGCCGGACCTGCCCCCGTACCTCCCCCTCGCCATCGCGGGCGCCGCCGCCTTCCTGGTGCTGGTCAAGATCCTCATCGGCGCCGACGTCGAGGGCGCCGGCGCCGCCGAGGCCTTCGGCGTGAACATCGACGTCAGCCGGTCGTTCGGGATCTTCCTGGCCTTCCTCGCCACGTTGGGCATGGTGGCGGCCGGCTTCCTCGCCATGCAAGGGAGCGACCAGCCCCTCGGCGGGGGTGGCGGCTCGACCCCGCCGCAGCCCTTCTGAGCCTGCCGTCTCCCCGGCGCCCAGCGCGGTGACGACGCCTGCTGACCCGGCACCGACGACGCCGATCTCGCCCAGCACCACGACGGGCGCCGCTTCGTGGCGGACGGCGGTGCTCGTCCTCGTCGGCCTGGTGCTGGCCCGAGCCGCCGTCTACGTCGCCCTCGGCCCCGGGTTCGTGAGCGACGACTGGAGCCTCGCCGGCGCGATGCACCTGGACGGACATCAGGGTCGCTTCATCCTCGACAGCCGCCCGGGCTCGTGGCTGGTGTTCACGACCGTCTACGGCATTGGGCGCATGCACCCCGTCGTCGTCTTCCTCCTCGTCACCGCGCTGTACCTCGGCGTCGTGCTCCTCCTGCACGGGCTCCTGCGCCGCTTCGTGCTGCCGACGACGGCACTGGCCGTGACCGCGGTGTGGGTGCTGCTGCCCACCCACACCACCATCACGGTCTGGGGCGCCACCACGAACTCACTCGTCGGCATGACCTTGGCGCTGGTCGGCCTCCTCCTGCTCAGCCACGGTCGCTGGGTGCCCGCCACCGTCGCGATGGCAGCGTCGGTGCTGTCGTACGAGCTCTCCACACCGATCCTGCTGCTCGCCACGCTGGTGGTGCCGGGCTCGTGGCAACGTGTGCCCGCAGGGCGCCAGGTCGCCCGCCTGGCCCGGGCCGTGGCGTTCGCCGCGGTCGCGGTCACCGCGCTCTGGTCGGCCACCCACTCCGTGTACGACGAGGAGTTCTCCCTCCTCGTGCCGAATCCCGTCGTGTACGCCTCAGCGCACTTCGGCAGCGGCCTCTTCGCCTCTGCGAGCACACCGGGCATCCTCCGCTTCGGCGGGCTGGCCGTCGTCCTGGTGGGGATCGTGGCTGCCGGTGTGGCCTGGCTCCGAGGCGAGCGGGACCTGGAGGCGGGCCCCGCTCTCGTCCTCGACGGCCTCGTGCTCATGGCTCTCGGGGCGTGGATCGCCATCGTGCTCCCCATCGGCTCACACGGCGTGGTCGACCGGCTCTACGCGGTGTCGACCATCGGCTCGGCCTTCGTGCTCGTCGGCCTCTACCGGTATGTGCACGCCCGCCACGCCGGCGTGGCCGTCGGCGCCGCGGTGCTCCTGCTGGCTTGCTGCGTGGCGGGCACCTTCGTGGCCCTCCGGTCGTGGAGCGACGCCGGCGCCGACGCGGTGGCGCTGATGCGCCACCTCGAGCAGGAGTACCCCGACGCCGCGTCCCGCCGTTTCGTGGTGGGGCCCGAGCCGATCTACCGCAACGGCATCGCCGGGGTGACCGCTGGCCACGACAAGTGGACGGGCTGGGCATGGTTCGGCACCCGCGACGGCCGGGTACGGGTCACCACGGACGCCGACGAACCGAGGGACGGGGAGACCGCAGTGCGGTGGGACGACGTGCTGGGGTCTCCGTGACCGCCGACGGGCCTCGGTGGGCGCGACCGCTTCCCGCCGCGGGGATCCTCGCCGCCCTCGTGCTGGGCCGTGCCCTGGCCTACGCCGCAGGCGGGGTGGACTTCGTGCTCGACGACTGGAGCTTCGCCGGGTACCGCGCTGCGCACGGTGCCATGACCGACGTCTTCCTGCGCAGCCGCCCCGGGACGTGGGCGGTCCAGACCGTGCTCTTCGGGATCGCCGGCGACCACCCCCTCGCGCTCCTCGGCCTGGTCACCGCGCTGTTCCTCGGCGTCACCCTGCTGCTGCACCGTGTGCTGCTGCGTTGCATCGCACCCTCGCTCGCGCTCGCCGTGGCCGCGGTTTGGGTGATCATGCCCAACCACAACACCCTCGCCCTGTGGGGCGCGACCATGCCGACCCTCGTGGCCCTCGCCCTGCTGCTCGGCGCCGTGCTGTTGCTGGTGGACGGACGCTGGCTGCCGGCCGCGCTGCTCCTCGGCGCCTCGGTCCTCACCTACGAGCTCTTCGCCCCGCTGTGCGTCCTCGCCCCCTTCGTCGTGCCCGGCCGCCTCCAGCGCGACCCCCCGACCCGACCGATCCGGACCATCCACCGCGTCGTCGCCGGCGGCGCGGCCCTCGCGGCCACCGCCTACGTTGCCGCCCGCCCCCTGTACTCCCGGGACCTGCGCCTTCCCGATCCGGTGGTGTTCTGGTCCGGGCACTTCGGCTCCGGCCTCTTCGCCACGGCCGACCCGCCGGCGGTCCTCCGGCTCGCGGTGGCCGGCCTGGTAGCGGTTGCCGTCGTGGTCTGCCTGGTGGCCTGGGCACGGGGCACGCGCGGACGAGACGACGGGCCGGGCCTCGTCCTCGCCGGCCTCGCGATCATGGGCCTGTCCGCCTGGGTGGGGCTCACCCTGCCCTTCGGTGCCTTCGGCCAGAACGACCGCTTGTATGCGTCGTCCTCGATCGGCGCCGCGATGGTGACGGTGGGCATCTTCCGCCACGCCTGGCTCCGACTCGGCGCGGCCCGGCCCGACCACCGCGGCGCCCGGCTCGCGGTCGGCTCCGGCGCCGCCGCCTTCGTGGCCCTGTGCCTCGTCGGCCAGCGGATCTCGCTGCAGTCCTGGCTGCGAGCGGGTGACGACGCGGTCGCGGTCGTCGCCTACGTGCGCACCCACGCCGAGGGCGACCCAGCCGCGAGCCACTTCGTGGTGGGCCCGGCCCGCATCTACCGCAACGCCGTCACCGGCATCCAGGACGGCGACGGCAAGTGGGCACTGCGCCTGTCGTTCGGCTTCGACGGCGGTGGCACGCTGCGCATCCCGGACACCGCGGACGACTTCGTGCAACAGCGCGACGACGAGGTCCTCGTCGAATGGTCGGAGGTCCTGCCGGGACCACCTCCCGTGCCCACCACCGACCCCTGAAGAACGGGGTAGCGGGCCGGGGGGTGGCGCCGTTCCGGAGGGTCCAGGAGCCGCCGCCGGTTCTGGTTTTGGCGGCGGTCCTGGATACCGGAACGGGGACAGGACCCGCCGGCCCGCGGGGGTAGCCCCCCTGGGGCCGCCGGTTCTGGTTTTGGCGGCGGTCCTGGATACCGGAACGGGGACAGGACCCGCCGGCCCGCGGGGGCAGCCCCCTAGAGGCCGAGGTCCTTGACGATGCCGGCCATGAGCTCGCCGGCCTCGGTGGGATTCTGGCCCACCTGGGCGCCGGCGGCGCGCAGGGCGTCCATCTTCGCCGCCGCGGTGCCCTTGCCGCCGGAGACGATGGCGCCGGCATGGCCCATCTTCTTGCCGGGAGGGGCGGTGACGCCGGCGATGTAGGCCGACACGGGCTTCGTCATCGAGCTCTTGATGAAGTCCGCCGCCTCTTCCTCGGCCGAGCCACCGATCTCGCCGATCATCATGACGGCCTTGGTGTCGGGGTCGGCCTCGAAGCGCTCGAGGCAGTCGATGAAGGTGGTGCCGGGGACAGGGTCGCCACCGATGCCCACGCACGTCGTCTGGCCGATGCCCTTCTGGGTCAGCTCGTGGAGGGCCTGATAGGTGAGCGTGCCCGAGCGGCTGACGATGCCCACCGGGCCACCGCCCATGGCGATCTCACCGGCGGTGATGCCGATGTTGCACTTGCCGGGGCTGATGATGCCGGGGCAGTTGGGCCCGAGCAGCTGCACGTCGGGGAAGTTGCGCTTGAGGTCGTTGTAGAACAGCGCCTCGTCCTGGGCGGGCACGCCCTCGGTGATGACCACGATCATCTTCACACCACCCTCGGCGGCTTCCATCACCGCCGCCTTCACCCCGGGGGCGGGGATGAAGATGCAGGACACGTCGGCGCCGGTGGCCTCCACCGCGTCGCCCACGCTGGCGAAGATGGGGATGCCGTCGACATCCTCACCGGCCTTCTTCGGGTTGGTGCCGGCCACCACCTGGGTGCCGTAGTCCCGGTTGCGCAGGCCGTAGAAGCGGCCCTGGCTGCCGGTGAGGCCCTGGTAGACGACCTTGGTGTTCTCGTCGACGAAGATTGCCATCGGGGATCAGGCTCCTTCCGCGGCGAGCGCCACGGCACGGCGGGCCGCCTCGAGCATCGTGGGCTCGGACAGCAACTTGTCGGACGCGTGCTCGGCGAGGATGGCTCGCCCCTCGTCGGCGTTGGTGCCGTCGAGGCGGATGACGATCGGCGAGCTGATCTCCACCCGGCCGAGGGCCTGGACGATGCCGTTGGCCACCTCTTCGCCGCGGGTGATGCCGCCGAAGATGTTGATGAAGATCGAGCGGACCTTCTCGTCGTTGTTGATGACCTCGAGGGCCCCGGCCATCACGTCGGCGTTGGCGCCGCCGCCGATGTCGAGGAAGTTCGCAGGCGAGCCGCCCACCTGGCTGACCACGTCGACCGTGCTCATGGCCAGGCCGGCGCCGTTGGCGATGATGCCGACGCTGCCGTCGAGGCCCACGTACTGGAGGCCTTTCTCGTGGGCCGCCTCCTCACGCTCGTCGCGCACCTGCGTGGCGTCGTACTGCTCGTAGTCGGGGTGGCGGAACTGCGCGTTGTCGTCGAGGGTGACCTTGGCGTCGAGCGCATGCACGGCCCCGTCGGGCTTCACGATGAGAGGGTTGATCTCGACGAGGTCGGCGTCGCCCTCAACGTAGGCCCGGTAGAGCTTGAGGAGGATGTCGACGGCGCCGTCGGTGACGTCGGGGTTCAGCTTGGCGGCCAGCACCCATTCGCGGCAGGCCTCGGGGCTGAGGCCGTCGACCGGGTCGACGTGGATCTTGGCGATGGCGTCGGGGTCGGTCTCGGCCACGGCCTCGATCTCCACGCCGCCCTGGGCGGAGAGCATGCCGAGGTGCTTCTTGGCGGCACGGTCGAGGGTGAAGCTGGCGTAGTACTCCTCGGCGATGTCCGAGGCGAGCTCGATCCAGAGGATCTCGACGGTGTGGCCCTTGATGTCCATGCCCAGGATGTTCTGGGCGTGCTCACGACAGGACGCGGCGTCGTCGGCCAGCTTGATGCCGCCGGCCTTGCCGCGGCCGCCCACCTGCACCTGGGCCTTGACCACGACCGGGTAGCCGATGCGGTCGGCGGCGGCCACGGCGTCGTCCACCGTGGTGACTGCTTCGCCGCGCGAGATGGGGATGTCGTAGGAAGCGAAGAATTGCTTCCCCTGGTACTCGTACAGGTCCACTAGGCGTGTGCCTCCATGTTTCGCTCACGCGCCTCGAGGGCAGTCGTGAGCCAGTCGGTGATGGTGTCGATCGAGGTGCCGGGGCTGAAGACCGCGGCCACGCCGGCGGCTTCGAGCGCGGACACGTCGGCGTCGGGGATGATCCCACCGCCGAACACGAGGGCATCCTCGCGCCCCTGGGCCCGCAGCTCGGCGATGACGCGGGGGAACAGCGTGAGGTGGGCGCCGGAGAGCACGGAGAGGCCGACGGCGTCGGCGTCCTCCTGCACCACGGCCGCGGCCACCTGCTCGGGCGTCTGGAACAGACCGGTGTAGATCACCTCGAAGCCGGCGTCGCGCAGGGCCCGGGCGATGACCTTCACACCACGGTCGTGCCCATCGAGGCCGGTCTTGGCCACGACGACCCGGTAGCGGTGCTCCACGACGGCCGATAGTAAGAGGGTGTGACCAAGGGCACCAAAGCCGTCGTGATCGCCATCGTGGCCGTGGTGGCAGGCCTGGGGGTCGGGTGGCTGGTGCTCCAGCTCGCCTCCTCGGGCCAGGCCGACCTCAACCTCGGTGAGGACGAGTTCAACGCCGGCTACACCGAGGTGCTGGCCCGGGCCATCGACGACGGCGACGGCCGGCCCCTGATCTTCAACGACGTGTCCGGCGGTGACCGCGACATCTACGTGCAGCACCTGGGCGACGTGGACGACGAGGGCTGGTCCGCCTTCGAGACCCGGGTCCCCGGCCGCGAGGACTGCTTCGCCGAATGGAACGCCGACGACGAGCGCTTCGTGGCCACCTGCGACGACGGGCTCACCTTCCCCGCCGACGGTGAGGGCCTCACCGCCTACCCCACCACCGTCAACGCCGACGGCCGCCTCATCATCGACCTGCGCACCGGCGAGGACGACGCCACCACGACCACGACAGCGGCCGCCGCGCCCTGACCCGGCGGCGGTCAGCCGGCGGCGTCGAAGAGGGCGATGACCTCTTTCTTCTGCACCTTGTTCGTGCCGGTGCGGGGCAGGTCGTCCACCAGGAGGACGTGCTGGGGTGCCTTGTAGGCCGACAGCCGTTCGGCGGCCCACGCGACGAGCCCGTCGGGGGTGAGGGTCGACCCGTCGGCCACCCGCACCGCCGCCGCCGGCACCGCGCCCTTCACGGGGTCGGGCAGGCCGACCACGGCCGCCTCCAGCACGTCGGGGTGCTCCTCGAGGACGGTCTCGACCTCCCGGGCGTAGACCGAGTAGCCGCCGTGCATGAAGACGTCCTTCTTGCGGCCGGCGAAGGTGGCGGTGCCGAACAGGCCCTTGCGGACGAGGTCGCCGCTGCGCAGCCAGCCGTCGTCGGTCACTGCGTCGGCGGTGGCCTCGGGGCTGCCCCAGTACCCCTTCAGCACGCCCGGGCCCTTCATCCAGAGCTCACCCTCGCCGCCAGTGCCGACCTCGTCACCGGCCTCGTCCACGACCCGGAACGAGTAGCCGGGCAGGGGCAGCAGCGACTCGCCGACCACCGGGGCCGAGAGCTTGGCCGCCGCCGCACCGCCGGTCTCGACCATTCCGTAGCCCTCGACGAAGAGCGCCTCCCCCACCGAGCCGATGAGCGGCAGGTGGGCGGTGGCGCCCAGCTTGCGGAACTGCGCAGCGAGGTCGGACGGCATGGCATCGGCGCCCGAGATCCAGACCCGCACCGAGCGCAGGTCGCGCTCGGCGGCGCCCGCCTCCCACATCATCCGGTACATCGCGGGCACCCCGATGAACAACGACGACCTCCGCGATTCAAGGGCGTCGAGCACGTCGGTGGGCCGGAAGTGGGGCAGGAAGTACACGGGGATGCCGCCGCAGGCCAGGCCGATCAGGGCGGCGAAGCCCATGATGTGGGCGATGGGCAGGCCGACCACGGCCTCGAGCCCGAAGAGCCAATCGGGGTTGGCGGCGCCCGCGGTGACGCCCCCGATGAGGGCCCGGTGGCTGAGCTCGGCCCCCTTGGGCTTCCCGGTGGTCCCCGAGGTGTAGAAGAGCGCGGCCACGTCGCCGGGTTCGGCGGGGGCGGCTTCCTCGAGGGGCGCAGCACCGTCGAGCTCGGCGAACTCCCGCACCACCAGGTGGGCACCGGAGTCGTCGATGACGTGCTCGACCTCGTCGGGACGCATGCGGTCGTTCACCGGGACCGGCAGGGCGCCGGCCCGGCTCACCGCGAGGCAGGCGAGGAGGAGGCCATAGCCGTTGGGCAGGGCCAGCACCACGCGGTCGCCCGGCTCGGTGCGCTCCGCGACCGCGCCGGCCCAACGGGCCACCCGCTCGGCGGCCTCGGCGTAGGTGAGCTCCTCGCCGCCGGCTTCGGTGACGAGGCGTCCACCACCGTGGAAGGAGGCCAGGCGGGCCAACACGGTGCCGAGGGTCTGGTCGCGCCCGAGGAGGAACCGGGCCCGTGCGAAGGGGTTCACCGCCGTGACCCTACCCAGCGTCCCACCGGCGACGCCCGGTGCCGGCCGGCGGTCAGGCGCTCTGCGCCTCCCAAGTGAACCCGGCGGTGGCCGAGCGGCCCTGGGCGGCGTTGTCGTCGCGGAGGGCGACGGTGATGCGGTACGTCCGGGTGGCCGGGTCGGTGGCTCCGCTGAAGCCGCCGAGGCCGTCGGCGTAGCCGGTGTGGCCGGCGCCGAACTGCGCCAACGTGCCCGAGAAGAGGGTCGACGACGCCACGAAGCCGCGGCACGAGGACGAGCCGCCGCCGGTGCCGACCTCCACGTCCACGTCGAGGTAGTCGGCCAGGCCGTTCCCACCCACGGTGCCGTAGAGGCGGACGTCGGCGGTCAGCGACCCGGTGTAGTCGACCGCGAGGCATCGACTGCGGACGTCGCCGGGCGCGAGGTTGGCGATGTCGAACAGGACGCTGCCGGCATCGTCGTCGCGCAAGACGACGTCGCCGGCGCTGAAGGTGTTGGTGGCGTTGTCGGTGGTGTCCACGAACGCGGCCCGGGTGTTCCCGAGGAGCAGCACCGCCACGAAGGCCGTCGACACCACCGCCGCGACCGTGACGACCAGCAGACCCCGCCGTGATCGCTCGCGTCGTTCGCTGTCCACCCTCTTGTGCCCTCACGCTCGATGGAGCCGTTGCGGCAAGACTGCCGACTGCTGCACCTGTCGGCGGGGCCACGGCGGGCACCAATGGGCCGAACGACCCAATTGGGGACCGGGACGGCGCCGTTCCCTCGAAACCCTCCCCTCGGTGCCCGATCGTCCGATCAAGGAGCCGAGGATCACATGGCTGTGGACATGACCGTTGCCGGGCCGGCCGCACCACCGTCGGGCGAACACGCCACCATCGACAGGGTGCGGACCGGGGAGCGAACGCTGCTCCGACGCGCCGCGCCGGTGGCCAGCCTGATCTGCTGGTTCTACCTGTCGATCGTCGCCTGCCTGGTGGTCTGGGTGTTCGTCGTGCGCCTGCTCGTGGGCTGGACCCCCATGGTCGTCACCAGCGGGTCGATGCAGCCCAGCATCAACCCCGGCGACATCGTGCTCTCCGGTACCCCCGAGGACCGCGGCGAGGGCCTGGAAGAGGGCACGGTGATCACCTTCGCCGACCCCGTCCGGGCGGGCGGAACCCTCACCCACCGCATCGAGCGGGTCAACGAGGACGGCACCTACGAGACGCGGGGAGACGCCAACCCCGCCTCTGACTCGTACGAGGTACCGCCGAGCGACGTGCAGGGTGTGGGCCGCTTGCTCATCCCCGCCGTGGGCCTGCCCAAGGTCTGGCTCGAGCGAGGCGACCTCGCCATGATGGCGCTCTGGACCGTGGGCACCGGGCTGGCCCTGTGGGCCGTGCTGCGCCGGACTCGACGACCGGGTGAGGCCTCGACGTGACCCCGCCGACGGTGGCCGGCGCCACTGGCACCACCACGCCGCACCTGTGGCCACCGCCTCCCGCTCCGCCGCCACCCCCACCGGTGCGAACCAAGGCGGCCGCCGCCCCCGCGTCCCCGGCCGCCGCAGCCGTCCGGTGGGCTCCACCGCCGGCCGCCACGAGCGTGGAGCGACGCACCACCGTTCGGGCCGACCCTCGCCGGTCGGCGCAGGTCATCGGCTCCGCCCTACGGCGCATGCGCTTCATCGTCGCCGCCCTGCTCTTCGTCCAGTACGCCACCTACCGCCCCGGCCCGGGCGACCCCACCCTGCCGACCTCGGGCGTGGTGTTCGGCCTCGCCATCGCCGCCCTGCTCGGCCTGATCAGCCTTGTCTCCCTTGCCGGCGAGCGGACCACCGACCATCGCACGCGATGGGTGCTGTCACTCGTCGAGATCACCGCCGACAGCACCCTGGTGCTGGCCCTGTCCACGTCGCTCGATGTGTCTGGCCGCGACATCATGTGGGTGCTGCTCGTCGTGCCCGTGCTCGAGGGTGCGCTGAAGTACCGCCTGCGGGGCGCCATGGTCGTCTGGGCCCTGGTGTCGACCGCCTACATCGCCCTGATGGTCAACGCCGCCGGCACCGCCCAGGAGGAGGTGCTCGCCGCCATCGACCTGGCCGTCCAGCGCGTCGGCGTCATCCTCCTCGTAACCATCCCCGCCGGCTATCTCTCCGAACAGCTCCTCATCGACATCCGCAGCCAGCGCGACGCCTGGGAACAGGCCTCCGAGCGGGGGCAGCTGCTCGAGACCGTGGCCGAGGCCGGCCACCGCGTGACGAGCATCGAGGTCGAGGTGGCCTCTGCGGTGACCTCGTCGGTGCTGGGCCTCGGCTTCGACACCGTCGACCTCGCCGTGCGCCGACCCACGGGCGAGTGGTTCGTGACCGGCACGCAGTCCGCCGGCGACGTGCACCTCCCCCCTCCCGAGCAGCCCGCCGGCGGCGCCGTGGCCGCGGCCGCCACGCACCGAACCATGGTGACCGACCGCACCACCGACGTCCCCGGCGAGCTCGCCGACCTCCACGCGCTGGGCTTGGAGCTGGTGGTGGCCAGCCCCCTTCACGCCCTGGGAGCATCGGCCTCGCTGCGCGCCGGTGCCCGTGCGGGGACCACCGTGAGCGCCGCGCAGTTCGAGTGCCTCGAGCTGCTGGCCGCTCAGGCGGGTGTGGCCATGCGCAACAACGAGCTGGTGGCGGAGCAGCGGGCCATGCGCGACCAGCTCGAGCACCGCGCCTTCCACGACGGGCTGACGGGCCTGCCCAATCGGGCCCGCTTCCTCCAACGGCTCGAGGAGTCGGTGACCCGCCCAGCGCCCCTGGACGAACAGGCCGCCGTGCTGTTCATCGACCTCGACCGCTTCAAACCCGTCAACGACAGCCTGGGCCACGACGCCGGCAACGAGCTGCTCATCGCCGTTGCCCAGCGCCTCGTGCGCGCCGTGGGCGCCGACGACATCGTCGGCCGACTCGGCGGCGACGAGTTCGTCGTCCTGCTCGACCGCGTCGCCGCCTCGGACGAGGCCACCGTGGTGGCCGAACGTCTGGTCGGCGCCCTCAACGAGCCCTTCGTGGTGGCCAGCCACGAGGTGGCCATCTCCTGCTCGATCGGCATCGCCATGGCGCCAAGGCCCTTCACCAACCCAGCCGAGCTCGTGCGCCGGGCCGACCAGGCCATGTACCGCGCCAAGGCCGGCGGCCGCGCCCGCTGGGCCCTCTACCAGGCCGGCCACGACACCGCCTCGGTCACCCGCCTCCAACTCGAGGCCGACCTGCGCACCGCCCTGCAGCGTGACCAGCTGCGCCTCGTCTACCAGCCCATCTACCGCGCCTACGACCAGTCCATCGTCGCCGTCGAGGCCCTCGTGCGCTGGGACCACCCCCAGCACGGAGCGATCCCGCCCAGCACCCTCATCCCCATGGCCGAGGAGTCCGGCCTCATCGTCGACCTCGGGCGCTGGGTGCTGCGTACCGCCACACGGTCCCATCTGCAGTGGCGCCAAGCCCCACGTGGCGCCACCTTGCTGCTCGCGGTCAACGTGTCGCCCAGCCAGCTCAACCACCCAGCCTTCAGCGCCGACCTCGACCGGATCCTGGGCGAGACGGCCATGCCCCCGTCGTCGCTGCTGCTCGAGGTGACCGAGAACGTCGTGGCGCTGGGCAACGACCTCGTCGACCTCATGCACAGCCTGCGCGCGCGTGGAGTGCGCCTCGCCCTGGACGACTTCGGCCAGGGTCAGACCTCGCTGCGCCACCTGCGCGAGCTGCCCCTCGACGTGTTGAAGATCGACAAGGTGTTCGTCGACGGCCTGGCCGGCGAGGAAGCCCACGACCGGGCCATCGTGCGGTCGGTCATCGCCCTCGCCCACGAGCTCGGCCTGCGGGTCATCGCCGAGGGCATCGAGATCGAGGACCAGCTCGTCCTCCTACGGGAGATGCGGGCCGACCTCATCCAGGGCTACCTCCTGCACCGGCCCACCACACCCGAGCAGATCGCGCTGCTGCTCGGCGGGGTGCCCACCCCGATCTCGGGCCGGACGCCGACGGGGGCGCGGTCGTGAGCCGGATCCTCGAGCGCGAGAGCGGCCCCATCGACATCGGCGCCGAGGAGGCCAGCACGGGCCGCACCACGGCGCGCTCACTCGCCACCGCCATCGCCCTGCTCATCGTCTCCATCCTCGTGGTGGCCCGTTCGCGGGCCGCACTCAGCACCCAGGAGGCTGGCGCCGACGTGTCGCTCAGCGCCGGCTCGGTCGAGCTGACGGACGACGACGCCGGGACCTCGCTCTTCGCCGTGGACGACATGGTCCCGGACCGGCCCGAGCGCGACTGCATCGTCGTCAGCTACGAAGGCAACGTCCTCCCGGTGATGGTCGGCCTCTCGACCGAAGCCGAGGGTGCGCTCGCCGAGCTCCTCGACGTACAGGTCGAGCGCGGTACCGGCGGCGCCTTCCACGACTGCGGCGGCTTCACCCCCACCGAGACCGTCTACGACGGCACACTCGCCGGCCTGGCCGATCGGGCCGGCGGGGTCGAGGCCGCCACCGTGACCGAGACGCCGGCAGCGGAGACCTTCCGCTTCACCTTCGAACTCGGCGGCCTCCCCGAAGCCGGCGAGGCTGACGCCACCGCCTCGGCCCGCTTCATCTGGAAGGCCGGCCCCGCCGAGGCTCCCGACCCCAACTGACGCCCGGCGCCGCCTCAGAGCTTCTCGAGGGGGGCCCAGGAGAGGAGGAGGCGCTTCTCGCCGGCGTCGCGGAAGTGCACGGTGGCCTGGGCCTTGTCGCCCGAGCCCTCCAGGTCGATGATCACGCCCTCACCGAAGGTGCCGTGGCGCACGTCGTCACCGACCCTCAGACCGAGGGAGTCGGCGCCGCTGGGTGACGGCGGCGCCGGCCGGAGGGCCCGCTCGACCACCTCGTCGCGGTGGCGGTCCATCGAGGAGCGCTCGGGCGAGTGCGACGAGTAGGAGGATCCGCCGCCGGAGGACCGGCCCTCTCCGGCGAAGGTCGAGGCCTGGCGGCGCCGACCCACGACCCGGCTGCCCTCGACGACTTGGACCAGTGCCTCGGGGATCTCGTCGAGGAAGCGGCTGGGCGGGTTGTACTGCGTCGAGCCGTAGAGCATGCGGCTCCAGGCGTGGCTGAGGAAGAGGCGCTCACGGGCCCGGGTGATACCGACGTAGCAGAGGCGGCGCTCCTCCTCGAGCTGGTCGGGCTCGCCCAGCGAGCGCAGGTGCGGGAACACGCCGTCCTCGAGGCCGATGAGGAACACGTTGGGGTACTCGAGGCCCTTGGCCGAGTGCAGCGTCATCAACACCACGAACGAGTCGTCGTCGTCGAGCTGGTCGGTGTCGGCCACGAGGCTGACCTGCTCGAGGAACTCGTCGACGCTCTCGAAGTCCTGGGCCACGCCCACCAGCTCGGCCAGGTTCTCCAGGCGGCCCTCGGCCTCGACGCTGTGCTCGGCCTCGAGCTCGTCGGCGTACCCGGTGCGCTCGAGCACGGCCTGCAGCAGCGCCGCGGGCCCGTCGGCAGCGATGCGGCCCAGCTCGTCGAACAGCTCGAGGAAGGCGGCGATGCCCTTCACCGCGGTGCCCTTGACCCCCGCCTCCTGCGCCGCTCGCAGCGCATCGATGAAGGCCACGTCGTGCGACTTGGCCCAGGCGTCGAGGCGGCCGATGGTGCTGTCGCCGATGCCCCGCTTGGGGACGTTGAGGATGCGCTTGATGCTGACCTCGTCGACGGGGTTGACCGCCGCCTTCATGTAGGCGAGCGCGTCCTTCACCTCACGGCGGTCGTAGAAGCGGGTGCCGCCGATCACCTTGTACGGCACGCCCTGGCGCATGAGCTGCTCTTCCAACACCCGGCTCTGGGCGTTGGTTCGGTAGAAGACCGCGAAGTCACCCCAACGGGCGTCGCCGTCGTCGTGCAGGCGGGACATCTCGTGGACGACCCACTGGGACTCGTCGCCCTCGTCGTCGGCGTGGTAGCGGGCGATGGCCATGCCGCCGCCCTGGTCGGTCCAGAGCTCCTTCGGCTTGCGACCCAGGTTGTTGGCGATCACCGCGTTGGCGGCGTCGAGGATGGTCTGGGTGGACCGGTAGTTCTGCTCGAGCACGATCACCGTGGCGTCGGGGAACGCCTCCTCGAACTCGAGGATGTTGCGGATGTCGGCGCCGCGGAACTGGTAGATCGACTGGTCGCTGTCGCCCACCACGCAGACGTTGCGGTGACCGCCGGCCAGCAGCAGGACCAGCTCGTTCTGCACCCGGTTGGTGTCCTGGTACTCGTCCACCATGATGTGGGCGAAGCGCCGGCGGTAGTGCTCGAGCACGTCGGGGTTCTTCTGGAACAGCTCGACCGCCACCATGAGCAGGTCGTCGAAGTCCATGGCCCCGGCCCGGCGGAGGCGCAGCTGGTACTCGGAGTAGACATCGGCGACCTTGCGCTCGTAGATGACCTGGGCCCGCTCGGCGTACTCGTCGGCGCGGATGAGGTCGTTCTTGGCCGCGCTGATGGTGGCGTGCACCCCGCGGGGCGGGAAGCGCTTGGGGTCGAGGTTGAGGTCGCGGATGACGTAGCCGGTGAGGCGGCGGGCGTCGGACTGGTCGTAGATGGTGAACGACGACGGGTAGTCCAGCCGGGCCGCGTCACGGCGCAGGATGCGCACGCAGGCCGAATGGAAGGTCGACACCCACATCTTGGCGGCGACGGGGCCGACCAGGGCGGCGACGCGCTGCTTCATCTCGTCGGCGGCCTTGTTGGTGAAGGTGATGGCCATGATCTCGAAGGGCGACACGCGGTGCTCTCGGATCAGGTGGGCGATGCGGTGGGTGAGCACCCGCGTCTTGCCCGATCCGGCGCCGGCCACGACCAGCAACGGGCCCTCGTGGTGCAGCACGGCCTCTTGCTGGGCGGGGTTCAACCCCTCGAGCAGACTCGCCGCCCCGGGCCCGAGCGGCCCCTCAGAGCGGGGTACGGGCCCGCCGAAGGGGTCGGCGGACGGGCCGGACGAGCTCACGGGGCCACCCTACCCGTGCATCACATCACTGGGATTTCTCGATCGAGCGGGTTCAGGCGTCGCTGAGGAGGCGCTCGCGGAACAGGTCGAGCACTTGGTTGAGGGCGTCGTGGGTGGGGTGGCCGGGCTCGTCCACCAGGTGCTCGGTGAGCACCGAGTGGGCGTTGGTGGGGATGCCGTGGGGGTTGCCCTTGGACGAGTCGATCTCGACGCCGACGAAGCCGTCGCCCAGCTCCTCGCGCAGCCGGGCGAAGCGGTCGGCGGGCATGACCGGGTCGCCGGTGAAGCGCAGGCCGAGCACGCAGATCCCCTCGTCGACGCGCTCCTTCACCCGGGCGAGGTCCTCCGCCGAGATGCCGAGGTCACGCTTGCGCCCCTTGCCCACGGGGAAGGGCAGCGACGGCTGGCTCAGCACCGGGGCCACGACCTCGTCGTCGACCATCATCGCCAGGGCGAAGCCGCCGGTGAGGCACATGCCCACGACGCCGACACCCGGCCCGCCGAGCTCGTCGTGGAGGTCGCGGGCGAGGTGGCGAAGCCACACCGTGACCGGTGAGGTCCGTCCCGCCGCCCAGGTGGCGAACTCCTTCGAGACACACGCGCTGGTCAGCGACTGCACCGCGTAGGGCGTCGACATGGGTCGTCCCGGCTCGCCGAAGAGCGACGGCATCGCCACCGTGCAGCCGAGGTCGACCACCCGGCGGGCGAAGTCGGCCACCGCCGGCGTGATACCGGGGATCTCGGAGATCACGATGACCGCGGGACCGTCGCCCTTGCGGTAGACGGTCCTGCGCTCTGCGTCGTAGGTGACCTCGTGGGCCACGAAGTCGTCCAGTGCGTCCCAATCGTCCGGGGTGTCCGCCATGGGCCGAAAGTAGTCTCTGCCGCCATGCCCAACCCTTTCCGCTTCGGCGTCCAGTGCGGCCACTGCGACGGCGGCGCCGCTGGATGGGCAGCCCTCGCCCGCAAGGCCGAGGAGCTCGGCTACTCGACCTTCACCATGGGCGACCACCTCGACGCGCAGTTCTCCCCCACCGTCGGGCTGATGGCCGCTGCCGCGGCGACGAGCACCATCCGCATCGGCGCGCTCACCTATGCCAACGACTACCACCACCCGGTCGTCCTGGCGAAGGAGGCGGCCACGCTGGACCTGCTCTCCGACGGCCGCCTCGAACTGGGCATCGGCGCCGGTTGGATGACCTCGGACTACGAGCAGGCCGGGATCCCCCTCGACCCGCCCGGCACCCGCATCGACCGGCTGGCCGAGGCGGTCACCATCCTGAAGGGGCTCTTCGCCGACGGCCGCGTGGACTTCCACGGCGACCACTACGAGGTCCACGGTCTCGAGGGCAGCCCGAAGCCCGTGCAGCGCCCGCACCCGCCCCTCCTCATCGGCGGTGGCGGCCGGCGCATCCTGTCGCTGGCCGCCCGCGAGGCCGACATCGTCGGCCTCAACTTCAACCTGCACGGGGGGCGCATCGACGCCAGCGTCGGCCCCGATGGCACCGCGGAGCACACCGCCGAGAAGATCGGCTGGATCCGCGAGGCCGCCGGCGACCGCTTCGACGACCTCGAGCTCCAGGTGCGCATCCACCTGGCGATGGTCACCGACGACCGGGTCGGCCTGGCCGAGCAGCTCGCCCCGGCCCTCGGCCTGACCCCGGAGGCGGGGTTGGCCAGCCCGCACTCGTTGGCCGGCACCGTCGAGCAGATCGTCGACGACCTGGTCGAACAGCGCGACCGCTTCGGCATCTCCTCCATCGGCATCAGCATGAGCGCCATGGACGAGATGGCCCCCGTCGTCGCCCGCCTCGCGGGCACGTGACACCAACGTTCTCGATGGAGCACTCCCCTGCACGCAAGTCTGCGCCCCTTGGCAGGAAACTCGCGAGGGAGCGGGCGCTCGGAGATCTCCTCGCACGGTTCCACCCCGCCTGTGAGGCGCCAAGACGCTCGAATCTCACCGACCGTGATCATCTTGATGGTCGGGCGACCATCTGGAGGAAATATTCGTCACGAGTGACTGGTATTTCCTCCGCGTGCGTTGGCTGACCGCCCGCCGGCCACGCAGCGTGGGATTCGAGCCTGGCGTCGACAGGTGGGCCACCCCCACCCCCGTCTTCGCGCCTTTCGCCTTTGGCTTTCGACGACGGCCGGAGCTGCGTCAGCCCGTCGCCGTCGCCTCCGCCAGCAGGGCGGTGAGACGGCTCTCGGCGCGGCCGTACTTCTTGCGGTAGCCGCCGCCGCGGTAGGTGGCCGGGAACAGCTCGTGGACCCCGCAGCCCGTGACCGCCACGGTGACGCCGGCGTCGTAGAGCTCATCGACGAGGTGCACGAACAGCAGTGCGTCCCCTTGGTTGGCGATGGGGTGGAGCCCTCGCAGCACCACGGTGTCGAGGCCGCCGATGAGGGCGGCGAACTGCACCGGGTGCACCAACCGGAGGTGAGCGAGGAGCGGGTCGAAGGCGTCGTCGGACACCGCCCCCGACGCTGCCGCCAGGACGGCAGCAACCTCGGCCTCGTCGAGGGACTCGACGGGCACCATGGATGCCGCCCGGTAGTCCGGCCCGTCGATGCGCAGCACGTCGAAGTGGGCGGCGATGGCGGCGATCTCGCGCTTGAAGTCGTCGGCCGCGAAGCGCCCTTCTCCGAGCTGGTCCGGGACTGAGTTGGAGGTGGTGACCACCCGGGTGCCCGTCGGCCGCTCCTCGCTCGGGAGCACGCTGCGCAGGAAGGTGACGGCCATGAGGGTGTTGGCCACGTCATCGAGCTCGAACTCGTCGATGCAGAGCAGGCGGTAGCGAGAGAACGCCCGGACCGCCTCCTCCATGCCCACGAAGCCGATCACGGCGGTGAGCTCGGCGAAGGTGAGGTAGGCGGCGGGCCCCGCCACGGCATGGAAGAGGGCAGCGATGAGGTGGGTCTTGCCCACCCCGTAGCCCCCGTCGAGGTACAACGCCGCGGGCGTCGCCGACGGGGGGGCCGAGGCCGCGCGCCGGAAGAACCGCTTGCCTCCCTGGTCCCGGGTCGGCGCCTCGAGGGCGGCGCTGAAGGCCCGCAGCGCGGCCAGCGCCTCGGCCTGCGACGGGTGCGCCGGGTTGGGCACGTAGTTGTCGAAGCGCACGCCGCCGAACCTCGCCGGCGGCACGAACCCCGCCGCCAACTCGTCGGCGCTGAGGGTGGGTCGCCGATCGACCAGCCGGACAGGGGTCACGAGCGACGCAGCGTACGGCACCCCCGCCACGAGACCCACACCACCACCAAGGAGGCTCGGCCCCACCCGCCACGACGCCCGCACCACCACCGACGAGGCTCGGCCCCACCCGCCGCGACGCCCGCACCACCACCGAGGAGGCTCGGCCCCCAAACAAGGAACGGCGGAGCCGCAGCAGGTCCCCCCGCCGGGCACCATCACCAGCGAGCCCGACCGACCAAACGGCGCCGAAGGCGACGAGGGAGGTCGGCGGGTGGCGGCGGAACGGCTTCCGGCCACGCGCAGGGACGAGCATGGCCGGAAACGGACTCCGCCGACAGGACCCGCCGACCGGTCAATGACCGACGACGAGGAGCGGCGTCAAGAAGGAGGCGCTATTCCCACTCGATCGTGCCCGGCGGCTTCGAGGTGATGTCGTAGGCGACGCGGTTCACGCCGCGCACTTCGTTGATCACCCTCGACGAGATGCGCTCGAGCACGTCGTAGGGCAAGCGGGCCCAGTCGGCGGTCATGGCGTCCTCGCTGGTGACCGCCCGCACGATGATGGGGTAGGCGTAGGTGCGCTCGTCGCCCATGACGCCCACGCTGCGGATGTCCGGCAGCACCGCGAAGGCCTGCCAGATGTCGCGCTCGAGGCCGGCGGCCTTGATCTCTTCGCGGACGACGGCGTCGGCGTGTTGGAGGATGGCTACCCGCTCGGGGTTGACCTCACCGATGATGCGCACGCCGAGGCCCGGACCGGGGAAGGGCTGGCGCCAGACGATCTCGTCGGGGAGGCCCAGCTCGCGACCGACCTCGCGCACTTCGTCCTTGAAGAGGCTGCGCAGCGGCTCGACGAGCTCGAAGTCCATGTCCTCGGGCAGGCCGCCGACGTTGTGGTGGCTCTTGATCTTGGCCGCGTCGGGCGTGCCGGACTCGATGACGTCGGGGTAGAGCGTGCCCTGGACCAGGAAGCGGGCGTCGGAGAGCCCCGAGGCGGCCTCCTCGAAGACCCGGATGAACAGCTCGCCGATGGTCTTGCGCTTCTCCTCGGGGTCGATGACCCCGGCGAGACGCTCGAAGAAGCGGTCGGCGGCCCGAACGTGGACGAGCTCGATGCCCTGGTGGCGGCGGAACGTCTCGACGACCTGGTCGCCCTCGTCACGGCGCATGAGACCGGTGTCCACGAACACGCAGGTGAGCTGAGCGCCCACCGCTTTGTGCACGAGGGCGGCGGCCACGGCGGAGTCGACACCGCCGGACAGCCCGCAGATGACCTTCTCGTCGCCCACCTGGGCGCGGATGTTCTCGATGGACTGGTCGATGATCGAGCGCATGGTCCACGAGGGCGAGCAGCCGGCCCCCTCGTAGAGAAAGCGTTCGAGGATGGCCTGGCCCTGCGGGGTGTGGCCCACCTCGGGGTGGAACTGGGTGGCGAAGATGCGCCGGTCGACGTCCTCGAAGGCGGCGGCAGGCACGTCGGCCGTTCGGGCGGTGACGGTGAAGCCGTCAGGTGCGGCCACGATCGAGTCGAAGTGGCTCATCCAGACGTCCTGGATGGCCGGCGGGAACTCGTGGATGAGCACGCCCGGGTTGGTGACCTCCAGCTGGGTGCGCCCGTACTCGCCCTTGCCGGTGCCCTCGACCGCGCCGCCGAGCTGGAGCGCGACGAGCTGGGCCCCATAACAGATGCCGAGCAGCGGCACCCCCAGCTCGTAGATGGCCGGGTCGAGTCGGGGCGCGCCCTCGACGTTCACCGAGGCCGGGCCCCCGGAGAGGATGACGGCGGCGGGTGCCCGTTCGGCCACCTCGGCCGCGGTGATCGAGTGTGGGACGATCTCGCTGTAGACGTGGGCCTCGCGGACCCGACGCGCGATGAGCTGTGCGTACTGGGCGCCGAAGTCGACGACCAGGACCGTGGGCGTGACCTCGTCGGTCGACGCGGCCTGGCTCAGTGGCCCATCCCCACGCCCTGGGCCTTCTGGAGGTTCTTGCCCTCGGTCTGGAGCGCCGGCGCCACCATGACCTCGGCCTTCTGGAACTCCTTGACCGACTCGTAGCCGCAGGTGGCCATGGAGGTGCGGAGGCCACCGAAGAGGTTCATGCGGCCGTCGTTCTCGTGGGCGGGACCGACGAGGATCTCCTCGAGGGTTCCGCGGGTGACGGTCTGGACGCGGGCGCCACGGGGCAGCGTCGGGTGGAAGGTGGCCATGCCCCAGTGGTAGCCCCGACCGGGGGCCTCGCTGGCCGAAGCGAGGGGCGAACCGATCATCACGGCGTCGGCGCCGCACACGATGGCCTTGGCGATATCGCCGCCGGTGCCCATGCCGCCGTCGGCGATGACATGGACGTAGACGCCCGTCTCGTCGAGGTGACGCATGCGAGCGGCGCGGGCATCGGCGATGGCGGTGGCCTGCGGGACGCCGAGGCCGAGGACGGCCCGGGTGGTGCAGGCGTGGCCGGGGCCGACGCCCACGAGGACGCCGGCGGCGCCGGTGCGCATGAGGTGCAGCGCGGCCTGGTAGCTGGCGCAGCCGCCGACGATGACGGGGATCTCGAGCTCGCGGACGAAGCGCTTGAGGTTGAGCGGCTCGACCGTCTTCGAAACGTGCTCGGCGGACACCACGGTGCCCTGGATGACGAGCAGGTCGAGCTCGGCGTCGAGGATCTGCTTGGCGAAGGCCTCGGTGCGCTGCGGGGTGACCGAGGCGCACGACACGACACCGGCGTCCTTGATCTGGCGGATGCGCTCACCGATGAGCTCGGGGATGATGGGCGCCGAGTAGATGTCCTGCATGCGCAGCGTGGCCTTCTCGGGCGGGAGTTCGGCGATCTCGGCGAAGAGGGTGTCGGGGTCCTCGTAACGGGTCCACAGGCCCTCGAGGTTGAGCACGCCGACGCCGCCGAGGCGACCGATCTCGATGGCGGTGGCGGGGCTGACCACCCCGTCCATGGCCGAGGCCATCAGCGGCAGGTCGAAGTTGAAGGCGTCGATCTCCCAGGAGATGTCGACGTCCTCGGGGTCGCGCGTGCGACGGCTCGGGACGATCGCGATGTCGTCGAACCCGTAGGCCCGCCGCCCCGACTTGCCGATCCCGATCTCGATCTCAGCCACGCCGGTTCACCCCTTGTCTGCCTGTTTCGTCGTCGTGAAGGTGGTCAGTCTAGTCACCTGACAACCCCTTCCGAGGCGAGGCTCAGGTACCGTGGAGCTGCTTGAGGATCTGCTTGGCCACCGCGACGTTCATCTCGTAGATGGCATCCCGACCGGTGTCGCGCACCTCCTTGACCACTCCTCCGCCGGTGGCGTCCTCGATGGCGCCGACCCCCGTGACGAGCGCGTTGCGGGTGGCGTCGGTGGCCTTGTAGCCCATCCCGGTGAGGCGCTGGAACACGTCGTTCTGGGCGATGGGAGCCGGTGCGGCCTGGGCGATGATGCGCAGCGCGTCCTTCGTGACCTCGGCGCCTTGGGCGATGGCCTCGGCCGGCGTGAGCGGACCCTGCGGCTCGGCCTCGACGGTGGCGAGCCACTCGCGCACCTGCTTCACGACGTGCGCGTGGTCGTCGCCCTCGAAGGTCACGGTCACCGACATGGGCAGAACGGTACCCGGCCCCCCGCCTGGCCAGGCGTCAAGCCAAGGCGGTGATGCGAGCCCAGGCCGCCTCGACGTGGCGGCGCTCGGTGGTGGTCTGGCCCACGCAGAGGCGCAGGGTCAGCCGGTCATCGAGGCGGGTGTGGGTGAGGTGCATGGCCCCAGAGGCGTTGCAGGCGTCGAGGATGCGCTGATTGACCTCGTCACCGTCGACGTGGCGGAAGCACACCAGGTTCAGCGGCACCGGCGCCGCCAGTTCGAAGCGATCGTCGGCGCCGATCCACCCCACCAGCTCGCGGGTGAACTCGACGTGGCGACGGAGGTGGTGGCGCAGGCCCTCGGCGCCGTAGTGGCGGATGACCATCCAGAGCTTCAGGGCCCGGAAGCGCCGACCCAGGGGGACGTGCCAGTCGCGGTAGTCGATGACTGCGCCCGCCTCGGAGGCGGCGTTGCGGAGGTACTCGGGTAGCACGGACAGCGCCCCGACCAGCGCCGAGCGGTCTGCGACGTAGAAGCAGTCGCAGTCGAAGTTGGTGAACAGCCACTTGTGGGGGTCGAAGCAGTAGCTGTCGACCCGGTCGAGGCCGTCGTTCACGAAGCGCAGCTCGGGCACCACGGCCGCCGAACCGCTCATGGCCGCATCGACGTGCAGCCAGAGGCCGTGGCGCTCGCACACGTCGGCGATGGCGGGCACCGGGTCGAGCGCGGTGGACGAGGTCGTGCCGACCGTGGCGCACACGAAGAACGGGCGCCGGCCGGCGGCGAGGTCGGCCTCGACGGCCGCGGCCAGGGCGTCGGTTCGCATGGCGAAGGCCTCGTCGACGTCGACGGTGCGCAACGCCGTCGCCGGCAGGCCGGCGACCCGCACCCCCTTCTCGACCGAGGAGTGGGCCTGGTTCGACGTGTAGGCCACCAGGCCGGTGAGGTCGCCGTCGGGGGCCGCCCGGTGGCGCGCGGCGATGATGGCGCAGAGCGTGGCGCTCGACGCGGAGTCCTGGATCACACCTCCCCCCTGCCCACCGTCCCGCCCGCTCCCCGCCCCGGTCGAACGGAAGCGATCGGGCAGGTCGAGCAGGTCGACCACCCAGTCGAGCACCACGGTCTCGAGCTCGGTGCACGCCGGGCTGGTGGCCCAGAGCATGCCCTGCACCCCGAGGCCCGACGAGAGCAGGTCGCCGAGCACCGACGGCCCCGACGAGTTGGCGGGGAAGTACGCGAAGAAGTTGGGCGACTGCCAGTGGGTGACGCCCGGCAGGATCACCCGCTCGACGTCGGCCATGACGTCCTCGAAGGCCTCGGGGTGCTCCGGTGGGTGCTGGGGCAGCAGCGACCGGACCTCGCCCGGCGCCACCTGGGACAGCACCGGCCGGTCTTCGACGCCTTCCAGGTAGCGGGCGATCCAGTCAACGACCTCGTAGCCCCTCCGGCGGAACTCGTCCGGCGTCATGTGGAAGCCCGGCGGCTCGCCGCCCTCTGGAGCGTCGCTCATCGTCCCGTCCCCGTCACGATCGACAGCAGCTGGTGGAGGAGCCGGGCGGTGGCACCCCAGATGGTGTCGCCCGGGATCTCGAAGAAGTAGAGGGGGTGGTAGCCCTGCGGGAAGCGCCAGAGCTCCTCGCGGTAGGCGTCCTCGTGCAACAGCTCGGACAGGGGCACGTGGAGGATGGCCTCCACCTCGGCCTCGTGCGCGGTCAGCTCGGGGCGACCGGCGAGGCGGCCCACGACGGGCACGATGAGCGACTGGCTGGAGAACGTCGCCAGCGGGTCGAGCTCGCCGACCACCTCGACCGCGCCCGGGTCGAGCGCGGTCTCCTCCTCCGCCTCACGAAGCGCCGTCTCCGTGGGGTGCTCCCCCGGTTCCTGGCGCCCGCCCGGGAAGCTCACCTCGCCCTTGTGCGAGCGCAGGTGCTGTGCGCGACGGGTGAGCACCACGACGGTCTCCCCGTCGGCCTCGTAGAGCGGCACCAGCACCGCGGACGGGCGGGCTCCGGGCGGGGCGCCGCCGGCGATGGGGCGGGGTGGCCCGAGGCCGCGGACGGCCTCGACCACGTGGGCCAGCGGGGGACGACGCTGCTCGCCGGGGAGCCCCGACCACGGCGCCGGCGGGCCGGGACGGACGTCGGCGGGGCGGGGGATGACCTGCGATCCGCCCCGAGGGGCCGCCATCAGGGCGTGGGCGGCTCGACCATGGCCTCGAGGAGCTCCCGCAGACCGCCGACCTTGAGGTTCTTCATGACCGTACCCGGGGTGGTGTCGCCCTTCTCCCACTCCATCCAGTACGAGAGGAGCTTGGCGGGGTCGGGCGGCGGGCGCTGGTCCATGGGCGCCGATGGTACCGGTGGTGTGCCACCATCGGTCTCCGTGGGGCGTGCCTCGAAGACCCAACACCTGGCCGACAGCTACGGCCTGCTGCTCGTCGTCATCCTCCTCCAGTTCCTGCTCATCCCGTTCCTCGACGAGAGCCGGTGGGGATCGGTCGTGCAGGGGGCGATGATGTCCCTGGTCCTGCTCCTCGCCCTGCGCATCTCCGAGGTCTCGGCCCGGACCCGCCACGTCGCAGCGGCGATGGTGCTCGTGGCGCTGCTGAGCCTGACCGGCAACGCCGCCGCGAACGTCGACGACGTCGAGGTGATCTCAAGCGCGCTGCTCGGGGTCCTCGTGATCTTCACCCCCGTGGTGATCCTCCGGCGCATCTTCCAGCACCCGGTCATCAGCGGCCAGACCGTCCTCGGCGCCATCTGCGCCTATCTGCTGCTCGGGATGGCCGCCGCTTTCGCCTTCCATGGCATCTGGGCGCTCGACAACAGCGCCTTCAAGGGCGACCTGGGCGCGAGCCCGCAGTTCGGGCTGCTCTACTTCAGCTACGTCACCCTGGCCACGCTCGGCTACGGCGACATCGTGCCGGTGGGCCAGGTGGCCCGCTCGGTCGCGATGGTCGAAGCCCTGATGGGCCAGATCTTCCTGGTGACCCTCGTGGCCGCCCTCGTGGGCAACCTGGGGCGGGTGCGGCGCAAGACCGGCCGCCTCCTCGCCTCGACCGAGGAGACCGCGGTCGAGGCGGTCGTCGAGGAGGAGACCGAAGGAGAGCTCAGCCCTCCAGCTTCTCCTTGAGGGCGCCGAGCGAGCCCTGGTAGATGTCCTTGAAGAGGGCCGCGCCCTCGGGCTCGACCGAGACCTCCCACGTCACCCGCGAGCCCGCGCCGGCGTCGTGCACGGTGATGGTGGCCTGGTGCGACTCGACCGGCACCGGCCCGTCGACGATCGCGTAGGTGATGGCGCGGGCGGCGTCGTCGCGCGACACCAACTGCTCCTTGATCTCCATGCCCATCATGGCAATGGTGCGCACGTCGCCTTCGACGGTGACGCTGTCGATCCCCGGCATCCACCCGATCCCCCCGAAGTCCCCCGCCACGGCCCACACATCCCCCGGGCTCGCCGCGATCTCGATCTCTGCCGTTTCCGTCTCCATGCCGCCACCGTAGACGCCCCCAGCACTCCGGCCGAAGCGACCACAAAACCCGAAGAGCGCCGGCCCGAAGGGCCGGCGCTCTTCCAGACTCAGGAATGAGCAGGGGTGGTGATGTGGTTCCCGGGCCGAGGAACGAGCTCCCGGGGGGTGGCGCCGATCCGGAGGGTCCGAGAGATCGCCACAGTGCCTTTCCGTGGCGATTCTCGGATACCGGATCGGTGACAGGACCCGCCGGGAGCGGTCACCCGCGTCCCGAAAAGGAAATCACATCATCCCGCCCATGCCCCCCATTCCGCCCATGCCGCCGCCGGGCATCGCCGGCATGGCCGACTCGTCCTCGGGCTTGTCGGCGACGAGGGCCTCGGTGGTCAGGAGCATGGCCGCGATCGACGCTGCGTTCTGCAGCGCCGCCCGGGTCACCTTGGCGGGGTCGATCACGCCGGCCTTGATGAGGTCCTCGAACTCGCCGGTGGCGGCGTTGAACCCGATGGGGCCGATCTCGCCCATGGTCTGGCGCACGACGACGGAGCCCTCGTGGCCGGCGTTCTCGGCGATCAGGCGGGCCGGGGCGTCGAGGCTGGTGAGCACCAACTTGGCGCCGGTCGACTCGTCGTCCTTCAGCTTCTTGACCACCTTCTCCACCGACTCCCGCGTGCGGAGCAGGGCGGTGCCGCCGCCGGCGACCACACCCTCCTCGATCGCGGCCCGGGTGGCCGACAGGGCGTCTTCGATGCGGTGCTTCTTCTCCTTGAGCTCCACCTCGGTGGCGGCACCGACCTGGACGACGGCGACGCCGCCGGCCAGCTTGGCGAGGCGCTCCTGGAGCTTCTCGCGGTCCCAGTCGGAGTCGCTCTCTTCGATCTCACGCCGGATCTGGGCGATGCGACCTTCGACGTCCGCCTTCTCGCCGGCACCCTCCACGATGGTGGTGGTGTCCTTGGTGATGTTCACCTTGCGGGCGCGACCGAGCAGGTCGAGGGTGGTGTTGTCCAGCTTGAGGCCGATCTCCTCGGAGATGACCTGACCGCCGGTGAGCACCGCCATGTCCTGGAGCATGGCCTTGCGGCGCTCGCCGAAGCCGGGGGCCTTGACCGCGGCGGCGTGGAAGGTGCCGCGGATCTTGTTGACCACCAGCGTGGCGAGGGCCTCGCCCTCCACGTCCTCGGCCACGATGAGCAGCTGCTTGCCGCTCTGCATGACCTTCTCGAGGACGGGAAGCAGGTCCTGGACGGACCCGATCTTGCCGTTCATGAACAGGATGTACGGGTCGTCGAGGACCGCTTCCTGGCGCTCGGCGTCGGTGACGAAGTACGGCGACAGGTAGCCCTTGTCGAACTGCATGCCCTCGGTGAAGTCGAGGTCCATGCCGAAGGTGTTCGACTCCTCGACGGTGACCACGCCGTCCTTGCCCACCTTGTCGATGGCGTCGGCGATGACCTTGCCGATGGCCGGGTCGGCGGCCGAGATGGCGGCGACCTGGGCGATCTCCGACTTCTCGTCGATCTCCTTGGCCTGCTCGGCCAGGGACTCGACGGCGGCGGCGACGGCCTTCTCGATGCCCTTCTTGAGGCTCATCGGGTTGGCGCCGGCGGCCACGTTGCGGAGGCCTTCCTTCACCATGGCCTGGGCCAGCACGGTGGCGGTGGTGGTGCCGTCACCCGCGATGTCGTTGGTCTTGGTGGCCACCTCCTTCACGAGCTGGGCGCCCATGTTCTCGAAGGGGTCTTCCAGCTCGACCTCACGGGCGATGGAGACACCGTCGTTGGTGATGGTGGGGGCGCCGAACTTCTTGTCCAGCACCACGTTGCGGCCCTTGGGGCCGAGGGTGACCTTCACCGCGTCGGCCAGCTTGTTCACGCCGGCCTCGAGGCCGCGGCGGGCGTCCTCGTCGAACTTCAGGATCTTCGACATGGGCGCTCTACTTCACGATCGCGAGCACGTCGCGAGCCGAGAGGATGAGCAGGTCCTTGCCCTCGGAGGTGATCTCGGTGCCGCCGTACTTGCTGTAGACGACCGTGTCGCCGACGTTGACGTCCATGGGGATGAGCTCGCCGGTCTGGTCGGAGCGCTTGCCCGGGCCCACGGCGAGGACCTCGCCCTGCTGGGGCTTCTCCTTGGCGGTGTCGGGGATGACCAGGCCGCTGGCGGTGGTCTCCTCGGACTCGCCGGGCTTGACGACGATGCGGTCGTCGAGGGGCTGGAGGTTCATGCGGGTAACTCCCTGTGTCGTCTCGGACGTTGCTTCTCGGCTGGTATTAGCACTCTCGGGTGCCGAGTGCTAATGCTACGGCCGTGACGCCGGGCGCGGCAACCCGGGCGGTGATCATCCGAGGCGCAGGGAAGGGTCGGCGCCCGCGTCGAGACCGGTCGGCCCATCGCGGTGCAGGCGCCACCACCCCGCCGACGCGACCATGGCGGCGTTGTCGGTGCACATGGCCAGGCTGGGCACGTAGCCCTTGCGCCCACTCGCCTCGCACGCATCCAGGAACACCTCCCGAAGGCGGGAGTTCGCGGCCACGCCGCCCCCGAGGCACAACACCTCTGCGCCGGCCTCATCAGCCGCGGACAGGGCCTTGGTCACCAGCACGTCGACCACCGCCTCCTGGAACGAGGCGGCCACATCGACCACGGAGACATCGGGGTGCTTGCGCACGTGGTTCACCACCGAGGTCTTGAGCCCGCTGAAGGAGAAGTCGAGGCCCTCGTGGCGCATGGCCCGCGGGAAGGCGATGGCGTGCGGGTCGCCCTCGACGGCCAGTCGGTCGATGACCGGACCGCCCGGGTAGCCGAGGTCGAGGTAGCGGGCCACCTTGTCGAAGGCCTCGCCGGCGGCGTCGTCGATGGTGGAGCCGAGCACCCGGTGTTCGCCGTACGCCTCAGTGGCCACGAGCAGGGTGTGGCCGCCCGACACGAGCAGGGTCACGAAGGGCGGTTCGACTTCGGGGTTCTCGAGCCCAGCGGCGTACAGGTGGGCTTCGAGGTGGTTGACCCCTACGAAGGGCACCCCCCACGTCAGGGCGAGGGCCTTGGCGGTGCTGACCCCGACGAGGAGCGAGCCGATGAGACCGGGGCCCACGGTGGCGGCCACCGCGTCGATGTCGCCCTCGGTCAGGCCGGCGCCGACGACGGCCTCGGCGACGACCGGCACCGCGAGCTCGACGTGGGCTCGCCCGGCGATCTCGGGGACGACCCCACCGAACTGGGCGTGGAGGTCGATCTGGCTGCTGACGACCGAGGACAGCACCTGGCGGGGCCCCTGGAGCACGGCGGCGGCGGTCTCGTCACAGGACGTCTCGATACCGAGGATGCGGGCCTGATCGTCGCTCACCGCGCCTCCTCGCCGCTGGAACCCGGGCCGGCGGGTACGGGGCCGTCGGGCGCCGCGGTGCCGGTGGGGTGGAGCTCGGCACCCAGGCGGTCGAGGCGAGCGGCGTACTCCTCGGCGTGGATGTCGTTGGCCCACATCACCAGCGCATCCTCGTTCACCTCGGCGTAGTAGTTCTTGCGCACGCCGGCGGGGGCGAAGCCGAAGCGGCGGTAGAGGGCGATGGCGGCCTCGTTCGTGACCCGCACCTCGAGGGTGAGGTTCTCGGCGCCGTGGGCCACCGCGCCCCGGGCCAGGCCGAGCAGCACCCGCCCGGCGATGCCTCGCCGGTGGAACTCGGGGGCAGTGGCCAGGGTGGTGACGTGGGCGTCGGGCCCGATGTACATGACGCCGCCGTAGCCCACGACCTCGCCCCGGCTTCGCGCGACGAGGTAGCAGCGCAGACCGCCGAGGGCGAGCTCGCTGAGGTAGAGACCGTAGGTCCACGGCTTCGGATAGGACTGCACCTCGATGCGCAGCACGCCGCGCAGGTGGCGGCGGCGCATGGGCACGATCTCGAGGTCGGCGGGCGCACCGGACGGGACGGCCACCACCTCCAGCTCGGTCGGCTCGATCACGACGAGGCCTCGTCGGCGCGGGAGGTCCAGTTGGCGACCGCGTCGGGGGTGCGCAGGTAGAGCGGCTCGAGCTCCCACGGCTGGATGAACTCCTCGCGGAGCGCCTGGGCGTGGGCCAGCTGCACGAGGGAGGCGGCACTCGGATGGGCGACCTCCTGGTCGGCCACCCGCACGCGGCTGAGGCCCTCGAAGTCGTCGGTGTAGCGGCGGGCGCCGTCGCCCACGAGCAGGCACTCCTCGCCCCGGGCCACGATCTCGGAGACGAGGTCCCGGGGCGACCCCACCCGGTAGTCGCCGAGGCGCTGCACGCCGCCGGGGACGGGACGGTAGAGAGCGTAGAAGAGCTCGCCTCGACGGGCATCGACCGCGGCGACGATGAGACGGCCCGTTTCCCGCATGGGGAAGGCGACCAGGTCGAGGCTGGCGACCCCGATCATGGGCACCCGAAGCGCGTAGGCCATGGCCTTGGCGGTGGCGATCCCAACCCGCAGGCCGGTGAAGAGGCCGGGGCCGACGTCGACGGCCACCACCCCGATCTCGTCGAGGCCGATGCCCGTCTGGGTGGCAAGGAACTCGATGGCCGGCGTCAGGGTCTCGGCGTGACGCCGGCCACGGGCGACCGCCACGGAGCCGAGCACGCCCTCGTGGCCCCCGATGGCGGCGCTGACCTGGTCCGTGGCGGTGTCGATGCCGAGGATCAGCACGCGCCGACCTCGTCCAGCGCGGCGGCGAGCAGCGGCAGGCGGGAGGCCCAGTGGGGGCCGACCGCGGTGAAGGTGAGGGTGCGGTCGTCGTCGCCCTCGCCGAGGGTGAAGCGCACCTCGAGGAAGTCGGGAGGCAAGGCGGGGCGGATGGTGTCCCCCCACTCGATCAGGGTGACGGCCTCGTCCTCGAGCAGGTCGGCGATGTCGAGGTCGGCCGCCTCCGCGGGGCCGCTGAGGCGATACACGTCGAGGTGGTGCACCCGCAGGCGGCCCTCGTAGCGCTGGGCGAGGGTGAACGTGGGGCTGGTGATGGGCACGTCCACCCCGAGGGCGGTGCCGAGGCCCTGGGTGAAGGCGGTCTTGCCGGCGCCGAGGTCGCCGGCCAGCACGAGGAGGTCGCCGGCGCGCACCTGGCCGGCGAGGGCGGCGGCGACGGCCTTGGTGCCCGCCGCCGAGGTGGTGGCGACCTCGAGCATCGACCCCAGGCTAGGGCCGTCTCCCCCACTCGACCCCTCCCGGTCCGCGCGCGCTCGGAACCCGTCAGGCCGGGGGGATGGCGCCGACGGCGCGGATGGCCTGTTCGACCGTGGTCATGGCCAGCCAGCGCACGTGGTCCACCTGGGCGTCGACCTTCGCCTCGTCGGGGCCGATGGAGGCCGTCACCACGGCATCGCCGTCGAAGCGGGTGTGGGCCGGGACCAGGGCGCGGGCGAGGCCGTCGTGGGCCGACTGCGCCAGCAGGTGGCAGCCGACCTTGTCGAGGCGGGCGTTGGTGGCCACCACCCCGATGGTCGTGTTGGTCGCGAGCCCGCCGCCGCCGGGCCGGGGGTCGATGTGGCCCGTGTCCACCCAACCGGAGGCGTTCACCGCGAGCATCGCGGCCACCACGAGGTCGCCCTGGCGCTGCACCGCTCCACCCAGCCCTCCGGGTCGGCCCGCATCGGCGCCACCCCAGGTCCCGAGGGTGGCGCCGGTCCCCGCCCCCACCCGCCCAAGGGCCATCGGCCCGGGCGCGGCGGCCACGCAGGCGGCGTAACCCTGGTCGGCCCCGGGACGGGCGCGAGCGTCACCCACCCCCAGGTCGTAGAGCGACAGGCCGACGACGATCGGCACCGGCCCGGCGGAGGTGGGGAACCCAGCACCCTGCTCCTCGCAGAAGCGCATCACCCCGTCCGCCGCAGCCAACCCGAAGGCCGATCCGCCCGAGAGCACCACCGCGTCGACCCGGTCCACGAGGCGCTCGGGCGCCAGCAGCGCGGTCTCCCGGGTGGCCGGCGCCCCGCCGCGCACCTCGCCGGAAGCAACGGTGCCTTCGGGGAACAGCGCCACGGTGCACCCCGTGCGGCCGACGGCATCGGTCCAGTGGCCGGCCCAGACTCCGGGCACCTCCGTGATCACGACCGCAACCTACGCCCGACCGAAGGCCCACACCCGCGCGCTTCTCGAACCGACGTCATCGCCGCCCGTCGGGCGGCGCGCGGACCACGCCACAACACCGGAACGGGCGTCAGGCGCGGCGGTACACCCGGGGCACGCGGGGGCCGATCCCGCACACGACCTCGTAGCCGATGGTGCCGAGGCGGTCACCCCACTCGTTGGCGGTGACCACCTCGTCGCCCTGACGGCCGATGAGCACGACCTCGTCGCCCACCGCCACGCGATCGTCGCCGCAGTCGATCATGAGCTGATCCATGGTGACCACGCCGACGATCGGGCGTCGCCGGCCCCCGACGAGCACCTCGCCCCCGACGTCGCTGAGTCGACGGGGCACCCCGTCCGCGTAGCCGAGGGGCACGGTGGCCACGTTGGCATCGTGGCCGAACTCGTGGCGCAGCCCGTAGGACACCCGCTCACCGGCCTTGACCCTCCTGACGTGAGTGACCAGGGCGTGCAGTGACAGCGCCGGCCGGAGGCCGACAACGCCCGCGAGCGCCGGGGACGGATCGATGCCATAGATGGCGATGCCCGCCCGCACCACATCGAACCGCGCCTCGGGGTGGACCAGGGCGGCGGCCGAGTTGGCCGCGTGGAGCAGGGGCGGGCGCAGGCCGGCACCGTCGAGCTCGTCGGCCGCAGCCCGGAAGCGGGCGAGCTGCTCGGTGGTGAAGGGATGGTCGGGCTCATCGGCCACCGCACAGTGCGTCCAGAGCGCGTCGAGTCGCAGGGCGGGGTCGGCGGCGACGGCGCGGGCCAGAGCGAGCACGTCCCCGGGCTGGGCGCCCACGCGGTTCATGCCGGTGTTGACCTTCAGGTGCACGCCGGCGACGACTCCGCCCCGACGGGCGGCCTCCGCCAACGCGGTGATGCCCTCCAGGGTGTACACGGTGGCGGTCAGCCCCTCCCTGACCACCCGGCCCATCTCCTCGGGGCGAGGCTCGGAGAGCACGAGCACCGTGTTCTCGAGTCCCGCGTCGCGCAACTCGACGCCTTCGTCGACCAGGGCGACCGCCAGCCAGGTGGCGCCTGCCTCGATCGCGGCCTCTGCCACACGGACGGCACCATGGCCGTAGCCGTTGGCCTTGACCACCGCACACACCTGCGCCGGCGCCACCCGCTCGACGAGCAGGGCGACGTTGTCGGCGACGGCGCCGAGGTCCACCGCGGCCCACGCGGGCCGTCCCTTCGGTTGGACGCCGGTGTCCTCGCGATCAGGCGTCGGACGACCCCGAGGCGTCACGGCCGCCTTCGACCATGGCCTGCAGGATGTCCCCGCGGGCGATGATGCCCACCAACCGGCCGTCATCGACCACCGGCAGGCGCGAGGCGTCGTTGTTGTGCATCAGCGTGGCCGCGGTGCCCACGGTGTCGTCGGGCCCGCAGGTGATGGGCTCGTCGTCCATCACCTCGGACACGACCGCGCCGACGGCCTTCTTGAAGTCGTCCTCGAACTCCTTGCGCCACGACGGGAGCTCGATGTAGGCGCCGAACAGGCTGATGACGGTGGGGCCGTGCACCTGAGCGTCCTGCACGATGAGGTCACCCGTGGAGAGCATCCCCACGACGGTGCCGGCGTCGTCGACGACGGGCGCGGCATCGACCCCGGCAGACACGAGGACGCCCATCGCGACTTCGATGGACTGGTCGGGGGCGACCGTCACCACCTCGGTGGTCATGACGTCACGAACGGGCAGGTCCTGGGTCAACATCGGGGTCCTGTCGGGTGGGCAGCAGGGTGGTGGGCCAGCGGGGTGGTCGGGATCGCCGAGGACTCAGGGGTCGCCGGACGAGATGATGCGGTCGATGGCCTCGGGCAGGAGTTCGACGAGGTCGCCGGCCACCAGGCCTCGACGCCAGCCTAGGGTGCCGGCGACGCCGTGGATGAATGCACCAGCCGCCGCAGCGTGGAAGGGATCGACCCCCGACGCGCAGAGCGCGCCGATCACACCGGCGAGCACGTCACCCGTGCCCGCTGTGGCCAGGCGGCTGTCGCCGCTGGCGGAGAGCATCGTGTCGCCACTGGGCGCGGCCACCACCGTGGTGCTGCCCTTGAGCAGCACGACCGCGCCGGTCTCGCGGGCGAGCAAACGGGCGGAGGCGATGCGATCGGGGTCGGGGGAGACGTCGGCCAAGCGCTCGAACTCGCCGTCATGAGGGGTGATGATCAGGGGGTCACGACGCGAGGTGAGGAAGCGGATCGCCCGCGACCCGAGGTTGGAGAGGCCGTCACCGTCGAGCACCACCGGCGGGGCGAGTTCACGGAGCAGGGCCCGAACGCCGGTGGACACCTCTTCGTTGCGGCCGAGGCCGGGGCCGATGACGAAGGCGCCGAACCGATGCGCGTCGTGACCGACCTCGGGGGTCCACACCTCGGGGGGGAGGGCGTGGCCGACGGCCTCGGTCGGGCGCAGCGGATCGTCCGCCACACCGGGCGAACTGAGACGCACGTACCCGGCGCCGGCGCGCTGGGCGGCGGCGGCGGCGAGGTGGGCGGCACCCGTCATCCCGGGAGAGCCGGCGATGCACCACACCGCGCGTTGCCACTTGTGGGCATCGACGGGGCGGTCGCGAAGCCACCCCGCGACGTCCGGGGTTTCGACCTGGTGGACCGACGCCGACGAGACATCGAGGCCGATGTCCACCCTGCGGACGTCACCGGCCAGATCCAGACCGTCCGCGAACAGGAGGCCGGGCTTCAGCGCCGCGAAGGTCACGGTCCGGTCGGCCCGAAGGATCCGGCCCGACGCCACGCCCGTGAGCCCGTCGACCCCCGAGGGGATGTCCACCGCGAGCACGAGGGCGTCACCGGCGTCCGGTGCTTCGAACGTGCCCCGGAACCCGGTTCCGTACGCGGCATCGATGACGAGGTCCACCGCCGGCAGACGGTCCGGGGCGAGGTCGGCGCGCACCACCTCGACCCGCACCCCCCGCCGGCGCAACCGATCTGCGGCGGACCGGCCGTCGTTGCCGTTGTTGCCCGTGCCCGCCACCACCACGACCCGGCGGCCATAGGTGCCGCCGAGCATCTCGACGGCCGCCTGGGCCACCGCCGCGCCGGCACGGTCGATGAGCACCTCGACCGGCTCGGAGGCGGCGGCGTCGATGGCCCCCATCTCCTCAGGTGTGACGACGGGGATCAAAGCGCCACCGCGATGGCGTGGGCAGCGGCGTCCGAGTGCGTGAGGGTGAGCAGCCAACGGGTGACGCCGGCCTCATCGGCCAAGGCTGCTGCCTTCCCGTGCAGCGCCAGCGCAGGGGCGCCCGAGCGCTCGTCCCGCACCACCTCGATGTCGGTGAACTCGCAGGCGCCGAGTCCCACGCCGAGGGCTTTCATGACCGCCTCCTTCGCTGCGAAGCGGGCCGCGTAGCGCTCGGTGGGATCGTTGCGGCGCTCGGCGTAGGCCCGCTCCTCCTCCGAGAACAGGCGCGCCACGAGGCCTGGGGTGCGTTCCAACGCGTCCCGGAACCGGTCGAGGTCGACCAGGTCGGTTCCGATGCCGATCACGACGACCTCCGGACCGGCAGGGTCTTCATGACGAGCACGGGCACGACCGGGAGCGGGTCAAGAGGCGCTGCTGCTCCGCCACCGCTCGGCCAGGTCCGTGACCGGCTCGGTGAGCAGGGTGACCACGTCGAGGTCGAGGAGCAGGTCCTCGCGGAAGGTGGGCTCGGTCTCGGTGACAGAGTCGCGCAGCGCCGCGAACCGCCCGCGATAGCCCTGGAGCACCGCTCGCATGGTGGCCACGGGCAGGCGGGAGGCGAAGCGAACGTGCAGGAGCGTGAGACCCGTGGCTTGGTTGTCCTTGATCTCGGGGACGATGACCAGCGTGCGACCGTCACTGCGACCTTTGGCCACGAGCACCTCGCGGTCGGTGGCCACCCGGTTCTTGGTTCCCCGCAGGATCGGGTTGCGTTCGGTGCGAGAGGCGAACTCGCGGGCGATGCCTCCCCGGTCGACGACGACGGAGGTGGCGTCGCCGCTCTCGATCCGCCCATCGATGCGGTACCGGGTGAAGCCGATCACCTCGATGACCGCAGGATCGAGGTCGGCGAGCGTCCGCAGGGACCGGTAGCTGAGGCGGTCGCGGGCGGCGCCGGCATCGAGCACGGCGCGCACGAGGGGCGCGGCCAGCAGGGTCTCGTCGGAGCGGGAGATGCCCACCGTCACGGTCTTCGCCTGGTGCTTGATGGCGTCGATCGGGCGGGTCAGCTCCTCGATGGCCCGGCCGAGCGCCGAGGTGAGGTCCTCCACGACCACCGCAGGCGTGCCCACCTTGCCGTTCTCGATCTGGTAGAGGTCGAGCGGGGTCACCCCCAGGGCGTAGCGGAACATCGAGGCCACCCGCACCGCGGTGCTGGCTTCGAGGTGACCGTCGTACTCGCCGGCCCGGAGCCCGTCGAAGAACTGGCCTGCGAGGGGCTCGAGGGTGGGGATGAGGCCCACGAGGAGCCGTTCCGCGTCCGCGGTGGCGAGGCCATGGGCCACGGTGCCTTCGATGGCGGCGCGGGCCTCCCGCAACGGCTGGGCCAGCCCGTCGATGGCCAGCGCCGCCTCGTAGCCGAAGAGATGACCGACCATCGCTGCGAGGACGAAGGCCAGGCGAGGGTCGGTGGCGGGCACGGTGAGGGCCTGCAGGGCGGCGGCGAATCGACCCTCGCCCTCAGTGGCGATGACCACAGGAGCAGCCTTGTGGGCCCGGTAGATGGCCACCTCCTTCGCCACGTCGTCCGCGTTGGAACCCTCGAGGCCGGCGGCGCACACGAGGATCAGCGGCTCGGAGGAGAGGTCGATGTGCTTCTTGTCCTCGGTGCTGTCGCAGGCGATGGACTTGTAGCAGAGCTCGGACAGCTTGATCCGGATCTCGCGGGCGGCGACCCGGTTGGCGCCGTTGCCCACGATGGCCCAGTAGCGGCGGTGGGGCGCGAGTTGCTGGGCGGCCTGGGCGATGGCCGGGCGGGTCGCGATCGTGGCCTCGAGGGCATCGGGGAGGTCGCGGAGCGCCGCCAGCAGCGCTTGGACGTCCGGCGCCGGCGCCACCCCGAAGGCGTCGGCCAGCGCTGTGGAGAGCAGGAAGCCGGCAGCGATCTGCGCGTAGAAGGCCTTCGTGGAGGCGACGCTCATCTCCACATCACGTCCGTCCGAGGTGTAGAGCACCCCGTCCACCTTGTCGGTGAGATCGCTGTTGCGGCGGTTGACGATGGCGATCACCCGGGCGCCGCGGGCCCGCACGACGTCGACGGTGCGGTTGGTGTCGGTGGTGGTGCCCGACTGGCTGATGGCGACGACGAGGGTGTCCGACATGTCGGGGCGCATGGCGAAACCGGAGAGCTCGGTGGCCAGGACGGCCTCGACGCGCACGGGGGAGTTCGCCATCGCCTCGGCGAGGGCCACTGCGAGGCTCTCCCCCGCGACCGCGGCGGTGCCTTGGCCGGTGACGACCACCCGGGAGATGCGGCCGGCGCCGAGGTCGGCGCGGAGGTGATCGGGGATGGTGTCGGGGCCGAGGACGACCGACAGCCGGCCGTCCTCCTCGAGGAGCTTGCCCCGGAGGGTCTTGCGAAACGAGGCGGGCGCCTCGGTGATCTCTTTGAGCAGGAAGTGCGGGAAGGTGCCGCGGTCGATGTCACGGGTTGTGATCTGGGCGGTGGCGAGATCCGCCTCGGCCACCGGGAGCCACGTGCCGTCGTAGGCGTGGCGGTCGATCCCTTCGAGGGTGCCCGCCCGGCTGCCGTCGAGGATCACGATCTGGCCCCGGCTGGCCGTCGGGTTCTCCGGGTTGGCGGGCGTCTCGCCGTCCATGCGCAGGTAGGTGGAGGTCTCCTCCACCACGCCGTAGGGCTCGCTGGCCACGATGTAGAGGTCCTCCGCGAGGCCGACGTAGAGCGCCTGGCCACTCCCTCGAAGGGCGAGGTGCAGATGGTCCGGGGCGATCGCCGCACTCGCCCCGATGGCCACCGACCCCTCCATCGACGCCACGGCGGCACGGAACGCCGAATCCAGCGATTCGCCGGCGGCGACCCGACGGGAGACGAGGGTCGGGATCACCTTCGCGTCCGTGGTGATCTCCGGGGCGAGGACGAGCGCGTGGGCGGACTTGAGGTCGGCGAAGTTGTCGACATCGCCGTTCAGGGCCGCCGTGACGTAGGGGCCCGATGTGGCGCCCGCCTCCTCGTCGGAGTTGAGCGGGTGAGCGTTGGCCTCGGAGATGATGCCCACGCTGGCCCAACGGGTGTGACCGAGGACGAGGGCCTGGGCGCCCTCGGCGCGGAGGGCCAGGTGCAGCAGCTGGTCGCCCTCGATGGCGGCGCGCAGCGCGGCGGTGTTGTCCCCGAGCTCTCCGATCTCGGCGGCGGCCTTGTAGACGAAGCTGAGGACGGGCTCGCCCGCGCCCGCGGCCCCCGACGCCCGCACCGCCAACGACTCGAAGAGGCGATCGCCCTCGCGTTCGCCGAGGAGCGTGGCGATGGCGGGAGCGGTGAGATCGAGGCGGTGCCCCGTCACGAGCAGATGGAGCCCCGCCGAGTCCCGGCCGCGCACCTCGAGGCGGTCGAGCGCCGACAGGGCCTGTTGGACCGAGGTGAAGGCTTCGATGGCGGCGATGCCCGCGTCGTGGCCGACGAGCGCCCGCACCTTCTCGGCGGTGGGCAAGCGGTCCCGCTGGACGGCCCAGGCAGCGTCCTTCACCCTGATCAGGGCGGCGTTGACCGCCTCGAGGTGGTCGGGGCCGAGCCCGGCAGCGCCGGCGTCGAGGTGACGTTCGAGGCGGGCGAGGCGGGCCGCCACGGTGTCGAGCAGGGCGCCGGCCTCGGCCACGACCGAGGGGTGGCGCAACAGACAGCTGACGCCCGGGGTGCCGCGGAGAAGGCGGTCGGTGGCCTCGAGGCCGGTGGCCGCCCGGCCGAGGAGATCGAGGACGGCCGGCGGGTCGGCGGGGAGCTCAGCGAGGGCCGAGGCGGCGACTCCGAGGGGATCGAGGATCTCCTCCGGCTCGGGAACGGCCCGGGTGGCGGGCCGGCGAACGACCCCGATGATGCCGCACATGGTGACTGCTGCCTCCGTCCTGCCCGCGGGTCGCCAGTGTAGAGGGGCACCGCCGGCACTCGACCCGCCCCCGCGTCGCACCTTCGGGGTCAACCGTCACGGCCCATCCACCTGCACGGTCGTGCACGTGGCCTGCGCGAGGTCGCCCGACGGGTCGACGGGCTCGATCCAGAGGCACACCTCGTGCTCGCCCACCGTCAGCGGCGGTCCCGGCAGGACCTGGTCGAAGCCGTGCGCCGAACCCAGCTCGTAGACGTCCAACAGGTCGGGTCGCTCGACATCGGCCGGGTCGATCCGGCCGTAGGGCTCATCGGCACCATCGACGACCACCTCGACCGCGACCGGCTCGCTGGTGGTCGGGTCGATGGCCCAGCCGGTCACCTGGAGCCCGGCAGGGGTCGCCACCACCGCATCGAGTCTCCCGACGGGCCCGCCGTCGACATCGGACCCGACCGAGAACGCGAGGCACTGCGGCACGTCCGGGGTGACCCGACGTCCGTCGTGCCGAGTGATGGGGAGCACACACGCCTCGTGCTGACCCCGAGCGAGCTCGCCGGTGGGCACGACGGCGTCGTAACCGTGATCGGGCCCCACGCCGTAGGCCGTCGCCACGTCGGGTCGCGGCAGGGATGCGGCCGGGATGGTGAGGTCCGGCGTGGCGCTTCCGTCGAGGTACACCTCGACCGGGACAGGTGCGGATGTCGAGCGATCCAAGGCCCAGCCGGCGACGCGCACGCCGTCGGAGCCGCTTTCGGCGGCCTCGATCTGAGCGATGCCGGCGTAGAACTCATCAGGGAAGTCGTGGTCGATGGTGGACCAGGGCACCAGGATCTGCCCCGGCACCTGCTGTTGGAAGACGTCGAAGAAGAACGACAGCGTGCCCTCGTTCCCGGGGGGGTAGCGCATCTTGTGGGCGAAGTAGGCCGCGTCGTTCTCCAACGAGATGACGTTGTTGCGCCCCGGGTAGTCGGGCCCGACCAGGAAGGTCTCGCGGTTCGGGTACTGCGCAACCCGCTCGAGGTGGTCCAGTACGGCCCGGGCGTCGTCGCCCGCCTCGCTCCACGACTGGAGCGCCACGTGCTGGCCGATCAGGCACACGGCGCCGAAACCCACGCCGACGACCACGGCGGCGGGCGGAGACAGGTTCCACAGCCAGCGCCCGAGCCCGACGAAGACCATCGCGGCACCCAGTGACGACAGCCCGAAGACCCGGTCGGTGAGGCCGAACTCACCGGCCTGCACCCACTGTGGCGTCGACACCAGCACCAGGAGGCCCCCGACCCACACGACCATCCCCAGCAGGACGAGCGAGGGGCCCTGGGACCACTCTCGTCGACCTCGCAGCCAAGCGACCACCGAGAGGACCACACCGCACAGCACGGCCACGGCCAGCGCGGTCCGCAGCGGCGCCGGCGGGTCGGCCGAGGCGAAGAGCCCGGTCCCGAAGTGGGCGCGCCAGAGGCTGGCCACGTCGGGGACGTGGAAGCTGGTGGGGTAGGTCGGATGGAGGGCCACCCACAGCGAAGCGGCGGCGACTGCCACGAGGACCTTGGCGCGGTCCCGCCAGCCGAAGGTGTCGTCGTCGACGGGCAGGGCCACGATGGCGAGCCCGGCGAGCGGGATGGCGACCTGGTAGCAGAGCGCGGCGGCGGCGATGCACGCCGCGGCGGGAACCCAGCGGGCGTGGCTGAGGGCCAACAGACCCAGGAGGAAGAGCACGATCGACAACAGCGCCTGCACCACCCCACCCCACACCGAGAGCGCGGTGTGGATCGGCAGCACGACCCACACGGCAGCGACCCAGAACCCGAGCGCCGGCGGCAAGTAGCGCGCAAGGAGCAGGTACAGCAGCACGACGATGGCGACGTTCAGCAGGGTGACGACCACCAGCAGGCGCATCGGTGAGCTGCCCGCGAGTGCGTAGACCAGGTTGAACCACAACCACGCCACCGGCCGGCTCACCGAGTCGCCGCCGCCGTGGAGCGTGTGCATCACCCCGTACACCTGCGTGTTGTTGATGAGGCGCCAGTCGTCCAGGATCAGCGCCGGGCCGAGCACGGCGTAGTAGGTCGCCTTCGCCAGCACGAGGCCGACCAACACCCCGACCGCGACGCGGCGGGACGGCTCTGGAGAGCCCGCGGCTTCGCTCCCGGGCCGCGGCGCGGCGTCTCCTGCCACCGCGCCCGAACGGCGCAGCGCTGCTCGCGCACCGGATGAGACCATGGGGCGCTCACCCTAGCCAGTTTCGCTAAGCGGACTTCGTGAGTACCGAGTAGCTTGTCCTACAGCCTGGAGTGCCGGTTGACGCCGACACAGGCAAGCCGCAGGCGAATTGCACGTACGTCTGGGAAGGCGGATCGATGGCGGACCTGGTGGTGAACGCGGACGACTACGGCCTGACCATCGGGGTCTCGCGCGCCATCGTCCGGGCCCACCGCCACGGCGTGGTCACCAGCACGTCGGTCATGGCCGCGTCGCCCGCCTTCCAGACGACCGTTGGCTGGTTGGACGACGTACCGGACCTGGGCGTCGGGCTCCACCTCACCGCAGTGGGTGAGGATCCCCCACTGCTGAGCGCCGCCGAGGTGTCGACCCTGGTGGACCGGCACGGCAATCTGGCCGTGAGCTCGGTGCGGATGGTGCCCAGGCTCGTCGCCGGACAGGTGGACCCGGCCGACCTCGAGCGGGAGTTCACTGCGCAGTACGAGGCCTTCACTGCCACCGGTCGCCACCCGACACACCTCGACACCCACCACAACCTCCACCTCTGGCCGATGGTCTCGGAGGTGGTGATCCGGCTGGCCGAGCGCTGGGCGGTGCCCGCGGTACGAGTCCCGTGGTCGCGGGCGGGCACCCCGATCGGGATGGGGGTCCGGCGACTCGCGAGCTCGCTGCGCGATCGCGTCGACGAGGCAGGACTGTGGCGCCCGGATGTGTTCTACGGCATCGACGAAGGCGGCCGGCTCGACACTCCGACGCTGCTGGGCCTGGTGGACCGTTGGCCCGCAGATGCCGACGTCTCGGTCGAGGTGGCGACGCATCCCGGCATCCCGGACGACCCCGACCTGGGCCGCTACCCGTGGCGCGGGGCTTCGCGTCCCGCCGAGCTCGAGTCGCTGACCTCGCCAGAAGTCACCGCCCGGATCCGAGATGGCGGTCATCGCTTGACGACCTACGGGCCGACAGCGGTCACCGGTTCCCCGCCCGTCAGCCTCGACCTCACGAGTCGCGAAACCGACCTGGGCGACGCGGTTCGAGCCTGACCGGCGCAGAAGCAGGGGCGGTCCGAGGTTGCCGGCGCCCCCTGCTTCTCAGCCGGCGAGACGGTGGATCGCGTCGACCAGGCGGAGGGCAGCGTCGTCGGCCTGCTCGGCGGTCGGCGCCTCGACCATGACCCGAACGACCGGCTCCGTGCCGCTCGGGCGCACCAGCACCCGCCCGTGGTCACCCAGCTCCGCCGAGATGACCTCGATGTCGGTGGCGAGGCGCTCGACCAGCGCCGGGTCGCGGCGGGCCACTCGGACGTTGTGCAGCACCTGAGGCAGCTGCGTCATCGTGGCGTCGGCCAGCTCCGCGAGCGACCGCCCGCTGCGCACCATCACATCGAGCACCTGCACACCGGTGAGCAGTCCATCGCCGGTCGTGGCCAGGTCACGGAAGATGATGTGGCCCGACTGCTCGCCGCCCAGCGACCAGCCCCCTTCCTCCAGTGCCTCCAGCACGTAGCGGTCGCCCACCTGGGTGTCGACGACCGTGATGCCCCGCTCGGCCATGCCCAGCCGAAAGCCGAGGTTGGTCATCACCGTCACCACCACGGTGTCGTCGGGGAGGCGGTCCCGCTCGTGGCGATCGATGGCGCACAGCCCGATCAGGTGGTCGCCGCTCACGAGGCGGCCGGTCGCGTCGACCGCGAGGACCCGGTCGGCGTCCCCGTCGAAGGCCAGGCCCACGTCGGCGCTGCGCTCGAGCACGCGCGCCTGGAGCGACTCGGGGTGGGTCGAGCCGCAGGCGGCGTTGATGTTGGTGCCGTCGGGCGCATCCTGCAGCACCTCTACCTCGGCCCCGAGGCCCCGCAGGACGGGACCAGCCACCTCGGAGGCGGCGCCGTTGGCGCAGTCGATCACGAGGGAGAGGCCGTCCAGGCGTCGCCCCTCGAGCGACGCCGTCACGGCCTCGCACCAGCGCTGGACCCGGTCGTGCGCCGGCTGCGACGTGGACGCCTTGGCCACGGTGCCGGCGGGGCCGGGGGCGCCGTCGGCGTGCAGCAAGGCGTCGAGCTCGGCCTCGAGGCGCTCCTCGACCTCGTCCGACAGCTTGCGACCGCCGGCCGCGAACAGCTTCACCCCGTTGTCGGGCGCCGGGTTGTGCGACGCCGAGATCATCGCCGCGGGCTGGTCGTCGGCTGCCGAGAGCCAGGCCACCGCCGGCGTGGGGGCCACCCCGAGGAGGTCGACGCCGACGCCCTCGGCCGCGAAGCCGCGCGCCAGCGCCGCCTCGATGCGCGGACCCGACACGCGGGTGTCGCGTCCGATGAGGAAGCGGTCGGCAGGCAGCACGCGCGCCGCGGCGCGACCGAGGGCCTCGACGAGCTCGTCGGTGAGCTCGGTGTCGGCCACCCCCCGCACCCCGTCGGTGCCGAACCGCAGGGTCATCGAGGGAGGAGGACTACCGCTTGGAGTACTGCGGTGCCTTGCGGGCCTTCTTGAGGCCGTACTTCTTGCTCTCCTTCTCGCGAGCGTCGCGGCTCAGGAAGCCGGCGGCCTTCTGCGCGGGGCGCAGCTCGGGATCGAGGGCGATGAGGGCCCGGGCGATGCCGAGGCGCAGTGCACCGGCCTGGCCCGAGGGGCCGCCACCGTGGATGGTGACGTCGATGTCGTAGGCCTCGGACAGCTCGGCCACCTTGAGGGGCTCGGCGAGGATCATGCGGTGCGTCTCGGAGGGGAAGTAGTCCTCGACGGGGCGCTTGTTGACGGTGATGGTGCCGGAGCCCTCACGCACGCGGACGCGGGCGATGGCGGACTTGCGGCGACCGGTGGTCTGCACCAGGGGCTTGGACATTCAGAGGCTCTCGATCTCGATCGTTCAGTCGCGGGCGCGAGCGTGCTCGAGCACGAGGGGCTCGGGGCGCTGGGCGGCGTGGGGGTGGTTCGGGCCGGCGTAGACCTTGAGCTTGCTGAGCATCGAACGGCCGAGGCGGTTCTTGGGCAGCATGCCCTTGATGGTGCGGCGGACGGCCTCTTCGGGCTTCTTGTCCATCAGGTTCGCGTAGGTCTGGGTCTTGAGACCGCCCGGGTAGCCCGAGTGGCGGTGGACGAACTTGCGGTCGGCCTTGCCCGCGGTGAGGACCACCTTGTCGGCGTTCACGATGATGACGTGGTCACCCATGTCCATGTGGGGAGCGAAGGTGGGCTTGTGCTTGCCGCGCAGCCGGCTGGCGACCTCGGTGGCCAGGCGGCCGAGGACCAGGCCCTCGGCGTCGACGACCAGCCAGGAGCGCTCGATCTCTCCGGCCTTGGGGGTGTAGGTGGGCACAGCGCAAACCTTCGGGTTGGGTGGAACCGGGCGTTTGCCCGCGAGCCGTTGACGGCCGCGACAGGCGACCGTCCACGATACGGCGCGCGCCCGGCCGACGACAACTCCTGACCCCGACTCCTCCTCCGTCGGGGCGGCTTCGCCATCCGGCTCGCCGGAGCGGCGGCTCCGCTTCGCTCCCGCCACGTCGAGAAGCAGCGCACCGGCGTCGATCGAGGAGGCGTTCAGTAGCGGACTTCCCAGAGGCAGAGGCCGTGCGGCGGGGCCAGTTGGGGGACGCGTTGGCGGTCGCGTGCGGCGATGATGCCGACCATTTCGCCGGGGCGCAGCCGCCCCTCCCCCATGGCCACGAGGGTGCCGACCACGCTGCGCACCATCTGGTGGCAGAACGACGACGCCTCGATGTCGAAGCGCAGCACCCCGTCGCCGAGATCGTGCCAGCGGGCGTCGATCACCCGACGCACCAGCGAGCGGCGCCCACCGGACGCCAGCGGGGGAGGGGTCCGACAGAACGAGCTGAAGTCGTGTTCGCCGATGAGGCCGTCGCAACCGAGGCGCAGCAGGGGGAGCTCCAACGGACGTGGCACGTGCCAGGTGGTGTTGGCCAGGAACGGGTCGGGCACGGGGCGGTTGAGGACCGTGTAGCGGTAGACACGGGCCGTGGCCGACGAGCGGGCGTCGAAGTCCGCCGGTACCAGCGCGGGCTCGCGGACGGCGATGGTCGGCCCGCACAGGCTGTTGAGGGCGTGTTGGAGGCCGGGGAGGTCGAGGTCGGCCTCGGCGCGGTGGACGTCGAAGGTCACCACCTGACCCCAGGCGTGCACGCCGGCGTCGGTGCGGCCGGCGCAGGTCATGGTGACGGGCTGGTCGAGGACGCGCTCGAGCGCGTCCTGGAGGGTGCCGCCGACGGTGGTGACGCCGGCGTTCGGCCAGAAGCCGTGGAAGCCGGCGCCGTCGTAGGCGACCGTCAGTCGGACGCGCTGCTTGCTTTGTGCCTCCTTCGTCGGCACGGCTTCGCCATCCGACGTTAGGGCCACGTGCTGCTCCGCTCCGCTCCGCAACGTCGAGCGGGCGCGCTGGTCCGGGATCAGGTGGAGCTGCTCGTCATCGCTGGTCGGCACCGGTGGCATCCCGGTGGGGGCCAGGGGCCTAGACGAGCTCGATGCGCGCCATCGGTGCGTTGTCACCGTGGCGCGTGCCCAGCTTCAGGATGCGGGTGTAGCCGCCCTGGCGTTCGGCGTAGCGGGGCCCGATCTCGTCGAAGAGCTTCGCCGTGACCTCTCTGTCGTTGAGGTAGGCCACGACCTGACGGTGGTTGTGCAGGCCGCCCTTCTTGGCCTTGGTGATCATCTTCTCGGCCACCGGGCGCAGGGCCTTCGCCTTCGCCTCTGTGGTCACGATGGCCTCGGCGGCCACCAGCGAGGCCACCAGGTTGGCCATCTGGGACTTGTGATGTGCAGCCGATCCGCCCATGCGGCGGCTCTTGGGTGGCGTTGCGGGCACGTGGGACTCCTAGTCGCGGGTGCGGAGCTTCAAGCCCCGCTCGTCGAGCTTGACGATGACCTCGTCGAGCGACTTCTGGCCGAAGTTGGTGATGGCCAGGAGGTCTTCCTCGGTCTTCTCGAGCAGCTCGCCGACCGAGTTGACCTGAGCGCGCTTGAGGCAGTTCCGGGGCCGTTCGGACAGATCGAGGTCCTCGATGGGAAGGTCGAGGTCAGGGGAACCGGCACTCGTGGTGGCCACCTCACCGAGCTCGAGGCCCTGGGGCTCGTCGCTCATCTCCTCGACGAGTTGCACGAGCGAGCGAAGCGTGGCCCCCGCCGAAGCCAGGGCCTCGCGAGGGGTGATCGAGCCATCGGTGAGGATGTCCACCTCGAGGCGGTCGTAGGCCGTGTCGTGTTCGACGCGGGTCGGCGACACCTCGAAGCTCACCCGGCGCACGGGCGAGAAGATCGAGTCCACGGGGATCACGCCGATGGTCGACGACGTCTTGTTGCGGTCGGCCGACACGTAGCCGCGGCCCTGCTCGACGGTGATGTCGATGGCGAGGCGGGCCTTGCCGTTGAGGCTGGCGATGTGGAGATCGTCGTTCAGGATCTCGACCTCGGGGTTGGTGTTCAGCGCCGCCGCGGTGACGTCGGCGGGGCCGCGCACGTCGAGGCGGAGCGTCACGGGCTCCTCCGAATGACAGACCATCACCAGGTCCTTGAGGTTCAAGATCACGTCGGTGACGTCCTCGGTGACGCCGGCGATGGTGTCGAACTCGTGAAGGGCGTCGTCGAAGCGGACCTGGGTGACGGCCGCCCCCGGGATCGACGAGAGCAGGGTGCGGCGCAGCGAGTTGCCGAGCGTGTGGCCGAAGCCGGGCTCGAGGGGGCTGACGGCGAACTTCTGCCGGTTGGCCTCCTCTTCGGAGCTGGGCTCGACCGTCGGGCGCTGAATGACCAGCATGGTTGCGGCTACCTCAAAGAGATGTCGGGGGTGGACCGGGTGGGCACCCGGGGTGCTGCCGCGCGGAGCGGCGGGGGACGGCTACTTGCTGTACAGCTCGACGATGAGCTGCTCTCGGACGGGGACGTCGATCTGCTCGCGCACGGGGAGCTCGCGGATGGTGGCGACCTTCCCGCCCTCGGACATGTCGAACCAGGCCGGTGCGGCACGGTCGAGCACGTCCAGGTTCTGCTGCACGGCGATCATCTCGAGCGCCTTGGGGCGCAGCGACACGATGTCGCCCTTGCGCACCCGGGCGCTCGGGATGTCGACCCGGCGGCCGTTGACGTTGACGTGGCCGTGGTTCACGAACTGCCGGGCCTGCGGGCGGGTGGCGGCCCAGCCGGCGCGGTAGACGATGTTGTCCAGGCGCAGCTCGAGGAACCGCAACATGTTCTCACCCGTGACGCCTTCCTTGCGGTTGGCCTCCTCGTAGAGGTTGCGGAACTGGCGCTCGGTGAGGCCGTAGGTGAAGCGGGCCTTCTGCTTCTCCTGGAGCTGGTACAGGTACTCCGAGACGTTGCCCCGGCGACGGCTGCGGCCGTGCTCACCCGGAGGGTAGGGCCGACGGTCGAGCGCGATGACCTCGCCCTTGGTGCCGAAGATGTTGACGCCGAGACGGCGCGAGACGCGCGAACGCGGACCGGTGTAGCGAGACATCAGACCCTCCGCCGCTTGGGCGGGCGGCACCCGTTGTGGGGCACGGGGGTCACGTCCTTGATGCCGGTGACCTCGATGCCGGTGTTCTGCAGCGACCGTATGGCGGTCTCACGGCCCGAGCCGGGGCCCTTGACCACGACGTCCACCTTGCGGATGCCGTGCTCCATGGCCCGACGGGCGCACTGCTCGGCGGCCATCTGGGCGGCGTACGGGGTGGACTTGCGCGAGCCCTTGAAGCCCACGTTGCCGGCCGAGGCCCAGGCGAGGACGTTGCCGTCCTGGTCGGTGATCGACACGATCGTGTTGTTGAACGAGCTCTTGATGTGCGCCACGCCGTACGCGACGTTCTTGCGCTCGCGACGGCGGGGACGACGGCCCCCAGGCTTGGGCTTGGCCACTACTTCATCACCTTCTTCTTGCCGGCAACGGTCTTCTTCGGGCCCTTGCGGGTCCGGGCGTTGGTGTGGGTCCGCTGGCCGCGCACAGGCAGGCCGCGACGGTGGCGCAGGCCCTGGTAGCAGCCGATCTCCATCTTGCGCTTGATGTCCTGCTGGATGTCACGGCGCAGGTCACCCTCGACCTTGATGTTCTCGTCGATCCAGTTGCGGATGCGGCTGACCTCTTCGTCGGTGAGGTCCCGGACCCGGGTGTTGGGGTCGATGTCCACCGCCTCACAGGCGTGCTGCGCGGTGGTTCGGCCGATGCCGAAGATGTAGGTGAGCGAGATCTCCAACCGCTTCTCGCGGGGGATGTCGACGCCGGCGATGCGAGCCATCAGTTCTCCCTCAACCCTGCCGCTGCTTGTGGCGGGGGTTCTGGCAGATGACCCGGACGCGACCATGGCGCCTGATCACCTTGCACTTCTCACACATCTTCTTCACGCTGGGGCGTACTTTCACTTCGATTCCTTCGCGACGATGGGGACCGGCCGAAGACACGGCGGACCACGAAGCTCCCACCAGGGCCGTCACGCGCGACGCGACAACCGGCAAAGAGCCGAAGGGTCAGGCTAGCGGCGCTCCCCCACCCGCACCAACTCGCGTGCTATAGGCGGCACACGGTCAGGCAAGGGTGAGGATCTCGGGGCCGTCGTCGGTGATGGCGATGGTGTGCTCCCAGTGGCACGAGAGCGAGCCGTCGGCGGTCATCACGCTCCACCCGTCGTCGAGCAGGCGGGTGCCGGGGCTGCCGACGTTGACCATGGGCTCGACCGCGTAGACGTTGCCGACCCGGAGCTTCGGTCCCTTGCCGGGGTCGCCGTAGTTGGGGACCTCGGGCTTTTCGTGCATGGCCGTGCCGATGGCGTGTCCCACGTACTCGCGGACCACCGAGAAGCCGGCGGCCTCGGCCACCGTCTGCACGGCATGGCCGATGTCGGAGATGCGGTTGCCGTCGACCATCTGGTCGATGCCGGCGTAGAGGCTCTCCTCGGTGACCTTGATGAGCTTGGCCGCCTCCTCGCTCACCTGGCCCACCGCGGCGGTGAAGGCGGCGTCGCCGTGCCAACCCTGGATGATGGCCCCGCAGTCGATGGAGATGATGTCGCCCTCCTCCAGCCGGTACGAGCCGGGGATGCCGTGGACGATCATGTCGTTGGGCGAGGTGCAGATCACGGCGGGGAAGCCGTGGTAGCCGAGGAAGTTGGAACGGGCGCCCCGACGTTCGATGACCTCTCGGCCGATCTTGTCGAGCTCGAGGGTGGTGACGCCTGGGCGGATGGCTGCGCGGATGCACGAGTGCATCTCAGCCACCACCTTGCCCGCCCGGCGCATGATCGCGATCTCTTCGGGCGTGCGACGCACGGGGGCGTCCCTCCTCACGGTGGCTCCTGCAGGACGGTCAGGGGGCGATGGCGGCGTCGATGGTCTTCGTCACGCGGGCGAACACCTCCTGGACGTCCCCCACCCCATCGACGGCCACCAGTATGCCGAGGCCGTCGTAGTACGCGACGAGCGGCGCGGTCTGCTCCTCGTAGAGCTCGAGCCGCCGGCTGATGGCCTCTTCGGTGTCGTCGGCGCGACCGCGCAGCAACATGCGCCCGAGCACGAGCTCGGTGGGCACGTCGAGGTTCACGACCACCCGGGGAGCGGCGATGTCGGCGAGCGCTTCGGCCTGGCCCACGGTGCGGGGGAACCCGTCGAGGAGGTACCCGGCGGCAGCGTCCTCCTTGGCGAGTCGCTCCTCGACCACGCCGACGATGATGTCGTCGGAGACGAGGTCGCCGCGATCCATGATGGCCTTCGCCTGAAGGCCGAACTCGGTGCCCTCGGCGACGGCCTCGCGCAGCATGTCACCGGTGGAGATGTGGGGGATGCCGTAGTGGTCGACCAGCAAGGCGCACTGCGTGCCCTTGCCCGAGCCCTGGCGACCCAGGATCACCAGCCGCACCGCTCCCTGCTCTGCGGTCAGGCCACGCAGGCCGGCGTCGCTCACTTCAAGAAGCCCTCGTAGTTGCGCATCATGAGCTGGCTGTCGATCTGCTTCATGGTCTCGAGGGCCACACCGACGGCGATCAGCACCGAGGTCCCGCCGAAGGCGAAGCTGCCGGCGGAACCGGCAGGCAGGACGATGGTGAGGAAGATCGATGGGAGCAGCGCAACCGAGGCGATGAACAGGGCGCCCGGCAGGGTGATGCGGGACAAGATGTGGGCCAGGTACTTCTCGGTCTGGGGCCCGGGGCGGATGCCGGGGATGAACCCGCCCTGCTTGCGGATGGTGTCGGCCTGTTGGGCCGGGTCGAAGGTGATGGCCGTGTAGAAGTAGGCGAAGCCGATGATGAGCAGGCCGTAGATCAACAGGTACAGCGGACTGGTCGGCGAGGCCAGGTAGTCGTCGACCCACTTCTGCACACCGACGCCCCAGCTGCCCTGGTCGGAAGGGAGCACCTGCGACAAGAGCAGCGGCAGGTACAGCACCGAGCTGGCGAAGATGATGGGGATGACGCCTGACTGGTTGACCTTGAGCGGGATGTAGGTGCTCTGGCCGCCGTACATGCGCCGGCCCACCACCCGCTTGGCGAACTGGACGGGGATGCGGCGTTGGCCCTGTTCGACGAACACGATGGACACCAGCAGCACGATGAAGAGCGCGAGCAGCATCATCGCGGCGGCGTTGCCCGCTTCGACCCGCACGCGGCCCGCCTGGGCCGGCAACTGGCTGACCACGGAGGAGAAGATGAGCAGCGACATGCCGTTGCCGATGCCGCGCTGGGTGATGAGCTCGCCCATCCACATCAGCAGCGCCGTTCCGGCGGTCAGGGTGAGCACGATGAGCAGGACGCGAGGGATGGTGAAGTTGGGGATCAGGTCGAGGCCGGTGTTGTTGCCCCGGCTGCCGAACCCGCCGCCACCGTTGTGGAACAAGAAGGCGAGTCCGGTCGACTGCATGATGGCGATGGCCACCGTGAGGTAGCGGGTCCACTGGGTGATCTTGCGCTGGCCGACCGCTCCCTGCTTCTGCCACTCCTCCAGCTTGGGGATCACCACCGCGAGGATCTGCATGATGATCGACGAGGTGATGTAGGGCATGATCCCGAGCGCGAACACCGCGAACTGGGTGAGCGCGCCACCGGAGAACAGCTGGAGGAACCCGAGCACGCCACCCTGGTCGGCCGAGCTCTTGAGCTGCTCGATGGCGCCCAGGTCGATGCCCGGCGCGGGGATGAACGCGCCGAAGCGGTACAGCGACAGCATGAGCAGGGTGAACAGGATCTTGTTCCGGAGGTCCGGGACCTTGAACATGTTCTTCAGGCTGGTGAGCACCCGGGGGCTCCCCTTCTTCGGTGGCGCGGCGTGAGGATCGGCGGGCACGGCGCACGCGGCCGACCCGGCTTCCGGACGCCAAACCCTATCGGCACCGGCGGCGCCTCAACCATTCGCCCCCGGCGACACCGTCGATCGACCGTCGTGAGGATGCATCAGAACGACAGCCAGCACCGCAGGTGACAGATGGTCAGGAACGCGTGAGATCGATGGGCCCGTTCAGCGGCGGGAAGTGTCGGGTGAGGCGCACGCGCCGTCGACCAAGTCACCGCTCGGTCATTGCTTCGGGCCTCGGGGTCACAGCGCGGCGTCGGCGACCTCGCCGTGGTCGGTGACGTTGACCACAGTCGACGTACCGAATACCGGGCTGTTGTGGAAGAACTCGTACCGGCCGTCGGGTGCGAGGAAGATCAGGCGGTAGCCCCCGGGCGCGAGGTCGGAGAACAGGTAGTTGCCTGACGGGTCGGTCACCACGCTGTCGACCTCGGTGCCGTTGGCCGCCAGCAGCACGCCCAGCGCACCCTCGAGCGGCGTTCCGCCCGACTGGTTCGTCACCTTGCCGCTGATCGATCCGGTGGGACCGGTCGGGGCCAAGGCGACGTCGGCCACGGCCAGGCCCCCAGCCGTGACGGATACGAGGTCGGCGGAAGCGATGCCCGCATCGTCGTACCACTCCGACTCGTAGTCCGGCGGAGCGAGGATGACCAGGCGGTAGTCACCGGGGGCGAGGCCGTCCACGACGTAGTCGCCCTGCGGGTCGGTGGAAGCGAAGCGCAGGGGGGCGAACGAGGTGGAATGGACGACGACCCGTGCGCCCTCGATCGGACGGCCGGAGCCGTCCTCGGTGACCGTCCCGCCGATGGACCCGTCCACGGCGAGGGGTACATCGACGAGGAAGCCGGCCAGGGCGTCTCTCGAAACGACGTAGACGCTGTCGGTAGCGCTCCCCACCGGGGCGGCCGCCACCGCTCCGGCCGAGTCGAGGCCGATACCGCTGGTGCACTCCGGGTGCGATCCTCCGTCGCTGTAGCAGCCGAAGGGCGCCGGAGGCTGGGCCAGGTCACCCGACCCCTGCGAGCGGGCCAGCAGGACGAACGCACTGTCGGCTCTGGAGACGGCATACACATTGGATCCCGAGGACGAGACGGCCGCAGCGAAGCCGGCGTCGCCTTCGAGTCCCGCGCCGTCGCCACAACCCCCGGCCCCATCCTCCGAAAGGCAGCCAGCGGTACCGGGCCGTTGCGTCAGCGCCCCAAGACTCGGTCCCGGACCGAGCGCACGGGCGAAGACCGCCACTGCGTCGCTGAAGTCCGACATCACGTAGACGGTCGCTCCGTCCGGCGCCACCGCCAAGGCACTCGCACCCGACATCGCCCGCCCGTCGGTGCAGGCACCCTCCGAGCCGTCATCGGAGACGCAGGCCGCAGCGCCCGGCTTCTGGGTCAGGCCCCCGTCAGCGCTGCGGTCGAAGACCGCAACCGCATGCTTGCCCTGGCTCGCCACGTAGACGTTGTTGCCATCGGGTGCGACGGCGACGTCGAGGGGGCGGTTGACTCCCACCGCGTTCGTGCATCCCGCAACGCTGCCATCGTCGACGCATCCGGTGGGACCGACGTGCGACGAGAGACCACCGGTTGCGGCATTCCGATCGAGGACCTCGATGGCGGAGTAACCGGATCCTGACGACGCGACGTAGACGCTCGTACCGTCCGGGGAGATGGCCACTCCAGAGACCGCCCTGATACGGGCGCTTGCCCCACATCCCGTGCCTCCTCCACGCACACACCCGACGGGAGTCAACTCGCCTGTGCCCGGGTCGCGCTCGAGGATGTACACAGTTCCCACGTCGACAAAGGCGGGCTCTCCTGCCGTGTGCGCTGTGGCGTAGACATGGGCGCCGTCCGGTGACACCACGACACCGTTGACACCAGGCATCCACCCTTCCGAGCAGCCGTCGGTGGCCATCGAAGAGGCACGTACCCCCGCCCGGTCGCGCGCTGCCCGGTCTTTCCGACCAGGTGAGCGATTCCTACGCGCAACCCAGCGGCCCGTCCGTCGCGAAGGCGGGACGCGGCCCTTGAGGCCAACCGTGCAATGGGAAGGCCGGCGACCGGGTCGGGGCGTCGGCGCGCGCTACTCGCCGGCTCGCCGGCGGGGAGTCACCGGTTGGTGAGGGCGTTGCCCTTGGCCGGCGGACGCCGGTCGCCCCACGGCAGCGGGATGATCTCGATGGTGCCGCCCGCGGCGGTGATGGCCGCCTCGGCCGCCTTCGAGAAGCCGTGGGCCTTGACGGTGACCTTGCGGTCGATCGAGCCCCGCCCGAGCACCTTCACGAGGGCGCCCTTGTGGATCAGGCCCTTGGCGTGCAGGTTCTCGGGATCGATGGCGTCGAGCCCGCACTCCTGGAGCGTGTCGAGGTTGACGGCCTGGTACTCGACGCGGAACGGGTTGTTGAAGCCCTTGAGCTTCGGCACCCGCATGTGCAGGGGCATCTGGCCGCCTTCGAAGCCGGCGGGGACGGTGTTGCGGGCCCGCTGGCCCTTGGTGCCACGGCCGGCGGTCTTGCCACCCTTGCCGCCGATGCCTCGGCCGACGCGCTTGCGGCTCTTGGTCGAGCCGGCAGGCGGCTTCAGGTCGTGGGCCTTCATGACTCGTCCTCTTCCTTCGCCGACTCGTCGGCCTCGTCGGCCGCCGCCTCGTCCTTGGCCGGGGCCTTCTTCGCTGCCGGCGCCTTCTTGGCGGCGGGCGCCTTCTCGGCCGAGGCCTTCTCGGCCGAGGCCTTCTCGGCCGAGGCCTTCTTGGCGGGCTTCTCGGGCGCCACCTCCTCCACCTTCACGAGGTGGGGGACGCGGGCGAGCATGCCGCGGATCTCGGGGCGGTCGGGCAGTTCGTGCGAACGGCCGATCTTGCCGAGGCCCAGGGCGCGCAACGTGCCGCGCTGCTTGGGCTTCGAGCCGATGGCCGAGCGGTACTGCGTCACCTTGAGGGTTGGGTCAGCCATGGGCTACTTCACCTCTTCGGGCTTGGGCGCCGGGCCCCGCTGGGTCTCTTTGTAGGCGTTGAGCAGACCCTTGGGCACGAAGTCCTCGGGATCGAGACCCCGCAGACGGGCGACCTCGTCGGGACGCTTGAGGGCCTTGAGCCCGGCGATGGTGGCCCTAGCCACGTTGATGTGGTTGGCCGAGCCCAGCGACTTGCAGAGCACGTCGTGGATGCCGGCCTCTTCGAGGATGGCGCGGGCGGCGCCACCGGCGATCACCCCGGTACCGGGGGCCGCGGGCTTCAGCAGCACTCGGCCGGCACCGGTCTCGCCGATGACGGGGTGGACGATGGTGCTACCTGCGAGGGCGACGGTGAAGAGGTTCTTGCGCGCCTCCTCGGTGCCCTTCTGGATGGCGAGGGGCACCTCTTTGGCCTTGCCGTAGCCGAGGCCGACGCGGCCGTGGCCGTCGCCGATCACCACGAGGGCGGTGAAGGAGAACCGACGACCGCCCTTGACCACCTTGGCCACGCGGTTGATGTTGATGACGCGCGACTCGCGCAGGCCGGAGTCACTGCTCTGGCGGGGGTTGTCGCGGGGCGGCCGGTCGCGGTCGCGGGGGTTGGCGTTGCTCATGCTACCCGCTCCTGGCTTCGCCGGGCCGCTCGGGCCCCGCACTCGTTCCTCGTGCTCATGGTGTTCACGTCTCTTTCCTAGAACTCGAGCCCGGCGTCACGGGCGGCGTCGGCCAGCGCGGCCACCCGGCCGTGGTAGCGGAAGCCGCCACGATCGAAGGTGACCTTCTCGATGCCGGCGGCCTTGGCACGCTCGGCGACCAGCTTGCCGACCTTGGCGGCGGCGTCGATGTTGCCGGTGCCACCGGTGCGCAGGTCGGCCTCGACGGTCGAGGCGGCCGCGAGGGTGTGGCCGGCGCGGTCGTCGATGACCTGGGCGCTGATGTGACGGCTGGACCGGAACACGGCCAGACGCGGCCGCTCGGCGGTGCCGGTGACCTTCTTGCGGACCCGACCGTGTCGTCGCTGGCGGTCCTGTCGCTTCTTCTGCGGACTGAGGCTCATGTCTCCTACCCGACGCTCGCGGCCTTGCCGGCCTTGCGCTGGACGTACTCGCCGACGTAGCGCACGCCCTTGCCCTTGTAGGGCTCGGGCTTGCGCAGCGCCCGGATGTTGGCGGCCACCTGGCCGACGACTTCCTTGTCGATGCCGACCACGTCGATGCGGGTCGGGCTGGGGACGTCGAAGGTGATGCCCTCCGGCGCCGTGACCTTCACGGAGTGGCTGAAACCGAGGGCCAGCTCGAGGGCAGCGGGACCCTGGGCGGTGGCCCGATAGCCGACGCCTTGGATCTCGAGCTCCTTGCGGAAGCCCTCGGTCACCCCGACCACCATGTTGTTGACGAGGGTGCGGGTGAGGCCGTGCAGCGAGCGGTTCTCGCGCTCGTCGTCCGGGCGCTCCACCAGCAGCTGCTCGCCGTCCTGGCGCACGGTGATGGCGCCGGGGATGGGCCGCGAGAGGGTCCCCTTGGGGCCCTTCACGGTGATCTGACCGTCTGCCAGGGTGACGTCGACGCCACCGGGGACGGTGATGGGTGCTTGGCCGATGCGGCTCATGGCGTTGCTCTCCTCACCACACGAAGCACAGGATCTCGCCGCCCATGCGGCGCTTCCTGGCTTCGCGGTCGGTCATGAGGCCCTGGCTGGTCGAGAGCACGGCCACACCGAGGCCACCGAGGACCCGGGGGATCTTCTCGGCCTTGGTGTACACGCGCAGGCCGGGCTTGGAGATGCGCTTCACCCCGGAGATGACCCTCGCCCGCTCGGGCGAGTACTTCATCTCGATGGTGAGGACGCGGCCGGGGCGGTCGACGGCGTCGGCCACGGCGAAGTCGGTGATGTAGCCCTCGGACTTGAGGACCGCAGCCAGCGACTCCTTGAGCTTGGAGGACGGCATGGACACCTCGTCGTGCATCGCCACGTTGGCGTTGCGGATGCGGGTGAGCATGTCGGCGATCGGGTCGGTCATCGTCATCGCGTCACGCCCCTCACCAGCTGGCCTTGGTCAGACCGGGGATCTCCCCGGCGTGTGCCAGCTCGCGCAGGCAGAGGCGGCAGAGACCGAACTTGCGGTAGACGGCGCGGGGCCGGCCACAGCGGCGGCAGCGGGTGTACCCGCGCACCTTGTACTTGGGGGTGCGCTGCTGCTTCTCGACGAGTGCTTTCTTGGCCATTACTGGTTCCCCTCACGGCGGAACGGGAAGCTGAAGGCGGCCAGGAGGGCCTTCCCTTCGGCATCGGTACGGGCGGTGGTGACGATGGTGATGTCCATGCCCCGGGTGTGGTCGACCGAGTCGTAGTCGACCTCGGGGAAGATGAGCTGCTCGGTGACGCCGAAGGTGTAGTTGCCCCGGCCGTCGAACGAGTTGGGGGGAAGGCCGCGGAAGTCGCGGATGCGGGGGATGGACAGGCTGATGAGCCGGTCCAGGAACTCCCACATGCGATCGCCCCGGAGGGTGACCTTGGCGCCGATCGCGTTGCCCTCGCGCAGCTTGAACTGGGCGATGGACTTCTTGGCCTTGGTGACGAGCGGCTTCTGCCCCGTGATCACCGTGAGGTCGCGCACGGCGCCCTCGAGGAGCGAGGAGTTGGCCACGGCCTCACCCACGCCCATGTTGATCACGATCTTCTCGAAGCGGGGCACGTCCATGACGTTGTCCAGGCCGAGCTCGTCCTTCAGGGTGGCTCGGACCTCTTCGTTGTACCGGACCTTGAAGCGCGGCACCGGATAGGTGGTGGCGTCGGCCATCAGAGGTCACCTCCACACTTCTTGCAGACCCGGATCTTGGTGCCGTCCGGGTCGAACCGGTAGCCGATGCGGGTCGGGCCACACGACGAGCACACGATGGCGACGTTGGCCACCGGGATGGGCATGTCCTTGTCGATGATCCCGCCCTGCATGGTGGCGCGAGTGGGCTTCTGGTGCTTCTTGGCCACGTTGACGCCGTCGACGATGACCTTGTTCTTCGCGGGGAGGGCGCGTGAGACCTCGCCCTCCTTGCCGCGGTCCTTGCCCGTGAGCACGCGGACGCGGTCGCCCTTGCGGATCCTCATGCCGGCCATCACAAGACCTCCGGGGCCAGGGAGACGATGCGCATGAACTTCTTGTCGCGGAGCTCACGGCCCACGGGGCCGAAGATGCGGGTGCCGCGAGGCTGCGCCTGCTCGTTGAGGAGGACGGCGGCGTTCTCGTCGAAGCGGATGTAGGACCCGTCCGGACGGCGCTTCTCCTTCTTGGTTCGCACGACGACGCACTTCACGACGTCGCCCTTCTTGACCGCAGCGCCGGGGATGGCGTCCTTGACGGTCGCCACGAAGACGTCACCGATGGACGCGTAGCGCCGCTTGGAGCCGCCGAGCACCTTGATGCACAGCACCTCCTTGGCGCCCGAGTTGTCCGCCACGCGAAGGCGGGACTCCTGCTGGATCACTTGGCACGCTCCAGGACCTCGAGGACGCGCCAGCGCTTGTTCTTGCTCAGCGGGCGGGTCTCTTGCACGCGGACGCGGTCACCGACGTTGAGGTCGTTGTCCTCGTCGTGGACGTAGAGCTTGGTGGTGCGCTGCATGGTCTTCGAGTAGCGCCGGTGGCGGACCCGGTCGGTGACCGAGACCACGGCGGTCTTGTCCATGGCGTTGGAGGTGACGAGGCCGTCACGCACCTTGCGGTTGTTGGGACGCTCGGCGGGCGTGGTGTCGTCGCTCATGATGCGTCCTCCTTCTGGGTGTTCTCGAGGGCTTCGGCCGCGGCGATCTCGCGGGCACGGAGCTCGGTGTGGAGTCGGGCGATCTCCCGCTTGAGCTGGCGGAGGCGGGAGTAGTTGTCGAGCTGGCCGGTGACGTGCTGGAACCGCAGGTTGAACAGCTCCTGCTTGGTCTCGGCGAGGCGATCGACGAGCTCGTCGTCGGAGAGGTCGTGGATGACCGACGGCGCCATCAGAGGGCCTCCTCACGGGACACGAAGCGGGCCTTGATGGGCAGCTTCTGGATGGCCCGCTCGAGAGCGGCGCGGGCGATGACCGGATCGGAGTAGGAGAGCTCGAACATGATGCGGCCCGGCTTCACCACGGCCACCCACTTCTCCGGGTTGCCCTTGCCCGAGCCCATGCGCGTCTCGGCCGGCTTCTCGGTGATGGGCTTGTCCGGGAAGATGTTGATCCAGACCTTGCCGCCACGCTTGATGTGGCGGGTCATCGCGATACGGGCGGCCTCGATCTGGCGGGCGGTGATCCACCCGGGCTCGAGGGCCATGATGCCGTAGTCGCCGTAGCTGACGGTGGTGGCACCCTTGGCCACGCCCTTGGTGCGCCCGCGGTGCTGCTTGCGGTGCTTGACCTTCCTGGGCATCAACATGTCACTCGTCTCCCGGCCGGAAGTGCGGGGTCTCGTGGTGCTCGCGGGTGGAGCGCTCGATCTCCTCCTCCTCGGCGAGCAGTCGCTCGAGCTCGGGGTCGGCCTCCTTGACGAGGGGGGTGACCTCCTCGGGCGCCGGGGCCTCGGTCTCCTCGGTGCGGCGGCGGGCCGCCGAGGAGGACACGACCTTGCGGGCCTCGCCGGGAGCGGCGGAGTCGCCGACAGCGAGGGCGGCCTCCCGGGAGATCTTGTCCTCGACCACGGTCTTGTAGGGCAGGATGTCGCCCTTGTAGATCCACACCTTCACGCCGATGCGGCCGTAGGTGGTGCGGGCCTCGCGGAAGCCGTAGTCGATGTCGGCGCGGAGCGTGTGCAGCGGCACCCGACCCTCGCGGTACCACTCGGTGCGGGCCATCTCGGAGCCGCCGAGGCGACCCGAGCACTGGACGCGGATGCCGAGGGCGCCTGCCTTCTGGGCGCTCTGGACGGCGCGCTTCATGGCCCGGCGGAACGCGACGCGGCCGGCGAGCTGATCGGCGACGCCCTGGGCGATCAGCGCCGCGTCGAGCTCGGGCTGCTTGATCTCCTGGATGTTGAGCTGCACCTGGGCGTTGCCCGAGATGGCGGTGAGGCCGGCGCGGAGGCGGTCGGCTTCGGCGCCACGGCGGCCGATGACGATGCCCGGGCGAGCGGTGTGCACGTCGATGCGCAGGCGGTCACGCGAACGCTCGACCTCGATGCGGCTGATGGCGGCGTGGGGGAGCTGCGTCATCAGGTAGTCGCGGATCTTCCAATCCTCGATGACGTAGTCCGCGTACTCGTTGCGGTTGGCGAACCAACGCGACTTCCAGTCGGTGGTGACACCGAGGCGGAAGCCGTACGGGTTGACTTTCTGGCCCATCAGTCCTGCTCCTCGGTTGCATCGTCGGCGTCGGCCTCAGCCGCAGCCTCTTCGACGACCTGCTCATCAGCGGCGGTGTCGTCGGTGCCGGCCTCGGCGACCGCCCCTTCGACGGCCTCCTCGTCGGCCGCCGCGCCCTCGGCGTCGGTGACCTCGGTGGTGGTCTCCTCGACCGCCTCGGCGGGCACCTCGTCCTCGAGGACCTCGTCGGTCGCCTCGGCATCGGCGGCCTTCGCCTCGGTGGCGACGTCCTCGCCCCGGCTGCGGGCGACGCGGCGCCGGCGCGAGGCGGCGGCGTCACGGGTGCGGCTGCGACCACCGGAGGAGGCGGCCTTCGCCTCGTCTCGGCGGCGGATGGTGGCCAGCTGCTCGTCGGAGTAGCGGCTCACGATCACGGTGATGTGGCAGGTGCGCTTGCGGATGCGGGTGGCGCGGCCGCGGGCCCGGGGACGCCAGCGCTTGAGGGTCGGGCCCTCGTCGGCGTAGCAGGACGAGACGTACAGCTCGTCGGCGGGCAGCGCGTCGTTGTGCTCGGCGTTGGCCACGGCCGAGGCGAGGCACTTGCCGATGACGATCGCGGGATCGCGCTCGGAGAACTGGAGGATCTCGAGGGCGCGCCCGACGGGCTCGTCGCGGATGAGGTCGAGCACCTCACGGGCCTTGTAGGCCGAGAAGCGCGCGTGGCGCACCTGGGCCCGGGTGCCCGGGCGCTCGTTGGTCTTGACGCCGAAGGCCATCAGCGACCCGACCGTTCCTGGCCCGCGTGGAAGCGGAAGGTCCGCGTGGGAGCGAACTCGCCGAGCTTGTGGCCCACCATGGACTCGGTGATGTACACCGGCACGTGCTTGCGCCCGTCGTGCACGGCAATGGTGTGACCCACCATCTCCGGGATCACGGTGGAACGGCGCGACCAGGTCTTGATCACGCTCTTTTCGTTCTTGACGTTGAGGGCGTCGACCTTCTTCAACAGGTGATCGTCGACGAACGGGCCCTTCTTCAGGCTGCGTGGCATGCCAACTACCTCCGGGAGCCGCGGGTACGTCGGCGGCGGACGATCAGCTTCTGGGATTCCTTGTTCTGGTCACGCGTGCGGCCCTCGGGCTTGCCCCACGGCGACACCGGGTGGCGACCACCCGAGGTCTTGCCCTCGCCGCCACCGAGCGGGTGGTCGACGGGGTTCATGGCCACACCACGGGTCTGGGGGCGCACGCCCTTCCAGCGGTTGCGTCCGGCCTTGCCGATCTTGACCAGTTCGGCCTCGCTGTTGCCGACCTCGCCGACGGTAGCGCGGCAGTCGATGGGCACGCGGCGCATCTCGGTGCTGGGCAGGCGCAGGGTGGCGAAGTCGCCCTCCTTGGCCACGAGCTGCACGCTGGCGCCGGCGCTGCGGGCCATCTTCGCGCCGCCGCCGGGCTTGAGCTCGACGTTGTGCACGGTGGTGCCGACCGGGATGTAGCGCATCGGCAGGGCGTTGCCGGGCCGGATCTCCGAGCCGTGGCCGCTCTGCAGCACGTCGCCGACGGTGACCTTGTCGGGGGCGATGATGTAGCGCTTCTCGCCGTCCACGTAGTGGAGCAGCAGGATGCGGCAGTTGCGGTTGGGGTCGTACTCGACCGCCGCCACCTTCGCGGGGACGCCGTCCTTCGTGCGCCTGAAGTCGATGACGCGGTAGCGCTGCTTGTGACCGCCGCCCTTGTGGCGGGCGGTCTTGCGGCCCACGTTGTTGCGGCCGCCGGTCTTCGGCTTGGGCGCGAGAAGCGAGCGCTCAGGCGTCGTCTTGGTGATGTCCGAGAAGTCCGAGGACGTCTGGAAGCGCCGGCCGGCGCTCGTGGGCTTGCGTTTGCGGATGGCCATCGGTGTCCTATCCCTCGAACAGGTCGATCGAGTCACCCTCGGCCAGGGTGACGAGGGCGCGCTTGGTGTTCGGCCGCGTGCCGTAGGTGAACGACTTGCGGTTGCGCTTGCGCTTGCCCTTGCGGTTGAGCGTGTTGACCTTGACCACCTTCACCCCGAAGATCGCCTGGACCGCATCGCGGATCTCGGGCTTCGAGGCGGCGGTGTGCACCTTGAACGTGTAGACGTTGTCCTCGAGCAGCCCGTAGGACTTCTCGCTGACCACGGGCTCGAGGATGACGTCGCGGGGGTCCTTCACGATTCCTGCTCCTCGGTGTCGGCCTCGGCGGCGTCGGCCTCAGCCGCGGCGGGGGCCTCGGCGGCCGGCGCCGGGGCGCTGGAGGGGAGGGTGGCTTCGGTGAAGACCACCCAGTCGCACACGAGCACGTCGTAGGCGTTGAGCTCGCTGGCGAGCAGCGTGTGCACGCCGCCCAGGTTGCGGAAGCTCTTCCAGGCGATCTCGTCGCCGGCGTCGAGGACCACGAGGACCCGGCCGTCGACGCCGAGGTCGGCGAGGGCGGCCACGGCGGCCTTGGTCGACGGGGCGTCGAAGCCCCACGAGTCGATGACGAGGACCTTGTCCTCGGCCGCCCGATCCGACAGCGCGGAGTGCAGGGCGAGCTTCACCATCTTCTTGGGGGTCCGCTGCTTGTAGGAGCGGGGCTTCGGGCCGAGGGCCACGCCGCCGCCGCGCCACTGGGGCGAGCGGATCGAGCCCTGGCGGGCACGACCGGTGCCCTTCTGCTTCCAGGGCTTGGCCCCACCGCCACGCACGTCGGCGCGGGTCTTGGTGCTCTGGGTGCCGGCCCGGCGGGCCGCCAGCTGCGCCGTGACCACCTGGTGGAGCACCGCCTGGTTGGGCTCGATGCCGAAGACGGCCTCGTCGAGCGTCGCCTTCTTCGCCTTCACGGCCATCAGCTCTTCACCCCGGCTTTCACGGCGTTGCGGATGAGCACGATCCCGCCCTTGGGGCCGGGGACCGCGCCACGGACGAGCAGCAGGTCACGCTCGGCGTCGGCCTCGACCACGGTCAGGTTCAGCGTGGTGACGCGCTCACCGCCGGTGCGGCCGGCCATGCGGGTGCCCTTGAACACCCGGGCCGGGGTGGCGCAGGCGCCGATCGAACCGGGCATGCGGTGGACTCGGTGGGCACCGTGGGAGGCGCGCTGGCCCTTGAAGCCGTGACGCTTCATGACGCCGGCGTAGCCCTTGCCTTTGCTGACCGCGGTCACGTCGATGAGGTCGCCTTGGGCCAGCACGTCGACCTTGATCTCCTGCCCGACCTCGTAGGCGCTGACGTCGTCGAGGCGGAGCTCGACGAGGCGAGCGCCGGGGTCGACGCCGGCCTTGGCGAAGTGACCGGCCTTGGGCTGGGTGAGCTTGGCGGGGTCGCGGTGGCCGAAGGTCACCTGCAGCGCGCTGTAGCCGTCGGTCTCGGGGGTCTTGATCTGCACGATGCGGCACGGCGCGACCTTGACCATGGTCACGGGCACGACGCGGTTGTTCTCGTCCCAGACCTGGGTCATGCCGACTTTCTCGCCGACGATTGCCTTTGTCGCCATCGGGTGTCTCTTTCTCGGACGGGCGAGGGTGCCCGTTCACGCGAACGCTCCGCAGGAGGTCAGACCCCCGGCGGAGCGCGGTTCAGGTTGTGCCACGTGGTTCCTGCGAGCAGGCGCACGCGGACGTCAGTTGCGAAGCCGGATCACTCTATCGGGACGGCATCGGTTCCCGCCAACTCACCGGCCGGAGCGGTCCGCGACCGACGGAGGAGCCTGTCCACCTTGTCGATATTTGCAATCTCTCAGCTAGGAAAGCTTCAATGGAGGGATGGTCGAATCCGACGAGGCCACCGTCGCCCACATCCACGGCATCGAGCTGCCCGACGAGGACGTCGTCGTCCCTCGCTCGACGACGGCGCTCGGGCTGCTGCTGAAGCTCGTCTACCTGGTGGTGGGCATCGGCTTGTTCGTGGTGGCCCTCGGGCTCATGAAGAAGGGCGCCGCCGAGCTCATCCCCGCGCTCGAGGGCTCGATCTTCACGGACAACGCCTGGAGCACGCTCGGCCTCGGCTGGTTGGGTGCCTGCATCGTGCTGTCGGGCTCGCCGGTGGCGGCCTCCGCGCTGACCCTGCTCGACGGCGGCGCCATCGACATGACCCAGGCCTTCACGATGCTGACCGGCTCGCGGCTCGGCGCCGCCTTCGTGGTCCTCGTGGTCGGCACCATCTACGCGTTGCGCAACACCGGCAGTGCCGGCCGGCGGGCCCCCATCTCCATCGGGGTGCTGTCGTTGCTGATGACGATGATCACCTACGTGCCGGCCGCGATCGCCGGCTACCTGCTCCTCGACCGGGGTGCCTTCGACGGCATGGACATCGGCACCTCGCCGAGCCTCACCTCCCTCACCGACACCCTCTTCGGCTGGCCCGTCGACCTCGCGGTGGAGCACCTGCCCGGCTGGGTGCTCTTCCCTCTCGGCCTCGCCACGCTCCTCGTGGGTTTCTGGCTCTTCGACAAGGTGCTGCCCAGCGTCGGGGACGCCGAGCTCGAGCACCGCCCGGAGCAGTGGTACGAGGGCAAGTGGCCGATGTTCCTGCTCGGCTGTGGCGTGTGCCTGCTGACCCTGTCGGTGTCGGTGGCCCTCACCGTGCTGGTGCCGCTCGTGGCCAAGGGCCAGATCCGCCGGGCCAACACCCTGCCGTACATCGCCGGCGCCAACATCACGACGCTGGCCGACACCCTCGTGGCCGCCATCCTGCTCGGCAACCAGGACGCGGTGCGTGTGGTCGTTGCGGTCACCCTCTGCGTCACGGTCTGGACCCTGTTCCTCCTGACCTTCTGCTATCCGGCGGTGCGCCGCTTCTGCCTCGGCGTGGCCCGCCGGGCGCTCGAGTCGCCCCAGCGCCTCGTCGCCTTCGTGGCCGTGCTCTTCGGCGTCCCCCTCCTGCTCATCGCCGTCTAGAAGCTCCGGGTCCGACGATTCTCGGAAGGGTCGACCGGCCGTCACCGTCAACCGGCCGTCACCGGCCCAGCACTTCCCGGAACAGGGTGGCGCCCAGCCCCGGACGGCAGGGCCCACTTCTGCGTCGAGCTGACCACCGCCCCGTGAGCACGATCTTTGCGCGTACACGTTTCTCTGCGAGACTGACGGCATGACCGAACCGACGAGGATGCCCGCCGCCTTCCTGGGGCACGGGAGCCCCATGAACGCCCTCGAGCACAACCGCTACACGGACGCGTGGCGGCTGCTCGCCGACAACGCGCCGCGCCCGCGGGCCATCCTCGCCGTGTCGGCCCACTGGTACATCAACGCCACTGCGGTGACCGCCCAGCCGGACCCACCCACCATCCACGACTTCTACGGGTTCCCCGACGCCCTGTTCGACGTGCGCTACCCGGCGCCAGGCTCGCCCGAGCTGGCGGCGCGGGTGGCCGAGGTCGCCGACCCGGTGTGGGTCGGCGAGGACCGGGACAGCTGGGGAATCGACCACGGCACCTGGTCGCTCCTGGTGCACGCCTTCCCCGATGCCGACATCCCGGTCGTGCAGCTGAGCGTCGACGCCACCAAGCCGTGGGAGTACCACCTCGACCTCGGCGCCCGCCTCGCCCCCCTGCGCGACGAGGGCGTGCTGGTGCTGTGCAGCGGCAACGTCGTGCACAACCTGCGCCTCATCGAGTGGGACAAGCCCGAGGTCGGCGAGGACTGGGCCCACCGCTTCGACGACGCCACCCGCGCCGCCATCACGAGTGACCCCGCGTCGGTCCTCGCCGTGGCCGACCACCCCGACTACGGCCGGGCGGTCCCCACCCCCGATCACTTCCTCCCCCTGCTCTACCTCGCCGGCCTGGCCCAGGCGGCGGGCGAGCCCTGCGCCACCCTCGTCGACGGCTACGCCTACGGCTCGCTGTCGATGACGAGCTACACCCTCGGCCTGTGATGACCGACGCCGAGGACATCGAAGCCATCAAGCGCCTCAAGGCGCGCTACTTCCGCTGCCTCGACACCAAGGACTGGGCGGGCCTCCGGGCGGTGTTCACCGACGACCTCGTGGCCGACAGCACCGAGGCGGGCGGACGGGTCATCGACGGCGCGGACGCCTTCATCGTCTTCCTCCAGGAGGTGCTCGCCGGCGCCACCACCGTGCACCAGGGCCACATGCCCGAGATCGAGCTCACCTCGCCCACCACCGCCACCGGCATATGGGCCCTGCACGACATCGTGATCTGGCCCACCGGCCTGCGCCTCGACGGCCACGGCCACTACCACGAGACCTACGCCAAGACCGACGCCGGCTGGCGCATCTCGACCTCCCGCCTCACCCGCCTCCACACCGACTTCCACCCCGCCCCTGACGCGTAGACCCCTGGGCAGGCCGGGCTCGCCGGCCCTACCATCGGGCCACTTCCCCTCCAGACACCAAGGATCGCCTGGAGGCACGCAACGGCCGTCACCGAACGCACCCGACACGAACTCCACGAAGCACTGGTGGGACTCATGGGCCGAGAACACGCCGAGACGAGCCAGCGGTCGGCCCGAGGCCGCCAGGGCTCGGTCGCAGGGCCGGGGGGGTGGCGGCGGAACGGCTTCCGGCCACGCGAAGGGACGAGCATGGCCGGAAACGGACTCCGCCGACAGGACCCGCCGGCCCGGAGGCCGAGGGCCCGGCCCAGCGAGAGACCCGCTATGCGTTCTGGATCTTGATCTCGATGTCCACGCCGGCCGGGAGGTCAAGACGCTGGAGCGAGTCGACCGTCTTGGGCGAGGGGTCGAGGATGTCGAGCAGGCGCTTGTGGATGCGCATCTCGAAGTGCTCGCGGGAGTCCTTGTCCTTGTGGGGCGAGCGGATCACCGTGTAGCGGTGCTTGTCGGTCGGCAGCGGGATGGGACCCCGGATGTCGGCCTGCGTACGAAGCACGGTCTCGACGATCTTCTTCGTCGACTGATCGATGATCTCGTGGTCGTACGCCTTGAGACGGATCCGGATCTTCTGTCCTGCAGCCATTGTCTCGTCCCTACTTGAGGATCTTGGTGACGGAGCCGGCGCCGACGGTGC